>Ga0208612_1000329_pt1 | contig 22363 bp, 22 predicted proteins | sample AntDryMetagUQ889_FD_188089 | JGI IMG/M metagenome (GOLD analysis project Ga0208612, IMG submission 188089) | Polar desert microbial communities from Antarctic Dry Valleys - UQ889 (SPAdes) | ecosystem: Environmental > Terrestrial > Soil > Desert | place: Antarctic Dry Valleys | collected 2008-12-31 | reverse complement strand
GGGCTCGGAAGCGGTGATCTCGTTGTCACCGGCCGTGCATGTGAACACCAGCGGGCGCACAGCCGCCTCGCCGCCCTCGCAGGTGTAGGCGCCGACCTCCTGGACCTTCTCGCCGCCGGGGTCATAGCCGGCGACCGTGCTCCTTGCCCGCTCGCAGGGCACCTCGCCGCTCACCACCTTCACCGAGTAGGCGCCCTGGGTCCCGCAGTCGCCCGAGGAGGACTCGCCCGTGGTGGTCTTGGTCTCGGCCGGCGGTTCGGTTGTGGGCTCCGTGCTCGTGGTGGGCGGAAGCTTCTCGGTGCTCTGGACCGCGTTGGGCGGATCGGAGGTGGTGGTCTCCTCGTCGCCGCCGCACGAGGCGAGGGAGGCGGCGGCGAGCAGGCAGGCGAGGGGTCGGCGCATGGGTTCGCCAGACTACGCCGCCCGTGCGGGCCGGGCTCCTCATCGCCGGCTGCGTGGCGGCCGCCGGCGCCTCGTGCGCCGTCGCAGGTAAGCCCATGAGCGATGCGCAGACGCTTCAACTGGTCTCACCGGAGCCCTCTCGGGTACTCAGTGCTCGTGACGCGGGCCGGCCGAGACGGTCTGCCATGACTGCCAGGTGATTCGCAGGATCACAAGAGTGATGCCCAGCCCGATCAACGGATCGGCCAGCGGCACGCCCACGGCCACGACGAGGGCGCTGGCGATCACGGCCAGGCTCACGTAGGCGTCGGCGCGAGCGTGGGCGCCGTCGGCGATGAGCGCCGGGCTGTCCAGACGTCGACCGGCCGCAGTGCGAATCAGCGCCGCGATCCAGTTGCCGACGAAGCCGACCGCCCCGGCGACCGCGAGCGCGCCGAGGTTGCCGACGGGCTGGGAGTCGATCAGGCGGTCGACCGCCTCGTAGCCGGCGACGCAGGCACTCACGAAGATCGCCGCCACCACGAACAACCCGGCGCCGCGTTCCGCACGGGCCGAGCGCAGGGCAAAGGCGACTCCCAGCGGCAGCGCCGTCAGGGCGTCGCCGGAGTTGTGGATCAGGTCGGCGAGCAGCGCGACGCTGTTGGTGGCGACAAAGACGAAGATCTGGATTACGGCGGTCGTCGCCAGCACCGCAAGTGAGAGGGAGACCGCTCGCAGCCCTTCCCGCGAGCGCTTGATGCTCTCGTCAACAAGCCCATGTGAGTGACCGTGCTCGTGCGAGTGACCGTGCGCGATTCGCTCGGCCGGCTGCGAGCGCCACGGCCGCAAGAGGTGACGGTGCGGCCCCGCCGAAGCGTGGGCGTGGACCGACAGCCAATGGCGGTGGAGCTCGGGCTGTTTGCCTGAGCCGCCGGCCACGGAGGGAGCGTAGTCGGAGCGCGGCCCCTGAGAGATCAGTCCGGGACCCTGGCCGCGCCTACTAGCGCCGACCGTGCTTGCGACGACGTCCCGCGGCCCTGCGTGAAGCCCGCTGTCCCTTCGGCGGCGCAGCCACTGCCCGGCCGGGCGCCCTGATGCGGTTGACGCCGATCGCCAATCCGGCAACCAGGCCAACCACGATCGCGGCGCCGAACCCAGCCGCGGCTCCGCCGGGGCCCGCAATCGCGAAGACCACCAAGCTCACGCCGAGCACCGCGCAGAGAACGAGCTCGCCCCGGCTCAGCTCGGAGAAGAACGCCCGTAGTTGCACTGAGTTGAGAGTAGACGCGCAGAGCTCGCCGTCCTCGTCTCCAGGGACAGCGGGCGGCGAGCCCTTGCCTTACGCTGACCGAGGCCTCGCGGCGAGGTCGCAGCACCGAATGCGGCGTGATGATCTGCTTCACAACCTTTGCCCTGTGGCTGCTCTCCGAGGCGGGCAAGGGCTGATGCGCCCTCTTGGCCCGCTGGGCGCGCTCGCGCTGGCGCTCGTTCTGGCGGGCTGCGGCGAGGACACGGCGCCCACGGCGCCGGCGGGACAGTCCAGCGCCGAGTTCGGGCGGGCCCTGGACAAGGCGGGCAGCCCAAGCCGCGCCGACTTCCCCGACGCTCGCGCCAAGACGCTGCAGCAGGTGGCCGATCTTGTGAAGGCCGGCCCGCAGATCGGCCTGGCGACCTCGGTCTTCACGCCGGGGCGCAGCCGCGTCGCCTTCGGCCTGCTGGACTCAAAGCGCCGCTTCGTTTACGGGCGCACCGCCGTCTACGTGGCTCCTTCACCCAAGCGCCCTGCGCGGGGGCCCTACCTCGCTCCCGCGAGCCCGCTGGTCGTCGAGCCGCGCTTCCGGGGCCGGGGAGCGGCCGAGGAGGCCGCGCCGCTGGCGGCCATCTACGCCACGCAAGTCCCGTTCACACGCGCGGGCAAGTGGTCGGTCCTGACGGTCACGCGTCTCAAGGACGGCCTCTTCGGCGCGCCTTCGCAGGTCAAGGTCCGCCCCAGCTCGATCCCTGCCGTGGGCGAGCGGCCGCCGCGGGTCTCCACCGAGACCCTCGCAAGCGCCTCGGGCAACGTGGAGACGATCGACACCCGCGTGCCGCCCGCACCCGAGCTTCACCGAGTCGACTTCAAGGACGTGGTGGGTCGCAAGCCGGTTGCGCTGCTGTTCGCCACGCCCGCCCTGTGTGAGTCGAGGGTATGTGGCCCGGTCACAGACATCGCCCTCCAACTCCGGGAGGAATTCGGCGACCGGGTGGAGTTCATCCACCAGGAGGTCTTCGTGGACAACGAGATGCGCAAGGGGCTGCGGGCGCCCCTGCGCGCCTTTGGCCTGCGGACCGAGCCTTGGCTGTTCACCTTCGACCGCCGGGGACGGGTGGCCGCGCGCCTGGAGGGCTCCTTTGGAGTCTCCGAGTTCCGGCGCGCGGTCCAGGACGCCCTGAGGTGATGACGTCTGCGCCGACGGCTTTCCGAGGCGATCTCTTGAGCCACGACCACCGGCACTCTGGTCGCGCCCGGAGCAGGCGCGCCCTGACCATCGCTCTCGCCCTGACGGGCGGGTTCGTGTTCGCCGAGCTTGCCGGCGGCCTGATCGCCGGCAGCCTGGCCCTGCTCGCCGACGCCGCTCACATGTTCTCGGACGCGCTGTCGCTCGGGGTAGCGCTCGGCGCGATCTGGCTCGCCGCGCGACCCGCGACCAAGAAGCGGACCTTCGGCTGGCAACGGGCGGAGATCCTGGCCGCCCTGTTCAACGGGGTGACGCTGGTCGCCCTCGCGATCTGGATTTTCATCGAGGCCGGTCAGCGCTTTGCCGACCCTCCCGACGTCGAGGGCGGCCTGGTGCTCGTGGTCGCGGTGCTCGGCCTCGCGATCAACGGAACCGCCGCTTGGGTGTTGAGCCGCGACGAGGGCGACAGCCTCAACGTCTCAGCGGCCCTGCGCCACGTGCTCGCCGACATCCTCGGCTCACTGGGGGTGATCGTGGCCGCGGTGGTGATCCTGACCACGGGCTTTCGCCTCATCGACCCGATCGTCAGCGTGCTGATCGGCCTACTGGTGCTCGCGAGCTCGTGGAGCATCCTGCGCGACTCGCTCCAGATCCTGCTCGAGAGCACCCCAGAGGGCGTCGACGCGGATGAGATCGGGCGCGCGATGCTAGGGGTGCCCGGTGTGGTCGAGGTGCATGATCTGCACGTGTGGACGATCACGTCGGGCTTCCCGGCGCTGGCGGCCCACGTGCTGGTCGGCCCCGGAGACGACTGCCACGCCCGGCGACGCGAGCTCGAGGCCCTGCTGGCTGGGCGCTTCCACATCGACCACACCACCCTGCAGGTCGATCACCAAGGCCACGAACGACTCCTTCAGCTCTCGGCCGCGGAGGGCCTGAGATGAGCCCGGAGCTCTCCTGGGCGCTCAACCCGGGGATTCTCGCCAACCTGGCCCTAGCGACCGCGGTCTACCTCTGGCGCTGGCGACGGGTTCGCGCGCAGATGGGCCCTCGAGGAGCATCGGTGCCTCGCCTCGTGTCGTTCCTGGTCGGAGTGCTCATGCTCTTCACCGCCCTGATCTCGCCGGTGGACGGCCTCGGCGAGCAGCTGTTCGTGATGCACGTCGTGCAGCACATCCTGTTGACCGACTTCGCCGCGGTCTTCCTGCTGCTCGGGCTGACCAAGGCCATCCTGCGACCAGTCACCGCCCGGCTGACAGCGGTCGAGCGCCGCGCGGGCCCATTGGCCTCGCCGACCTTCGCGGTGCTCCTCTACGCCGGCACGCTCGGGATCTGGCATATCCCCGCGCTCTACAACACCAGCCTCGAGAACTCGCTCGTGCACTCGCTGCAACACATGAGCTTCTTCGCCGCAGCGATGCTGTTCTGGTGGCACGTGCTGTCGCCGATTCGCAGCCGGCAGCGCCTGGAGGGAATGGGGGTCGTCTTCTACGTGGGCGGCGCGAAGATCCTCACGGGAGTCCTCGCAAGCCTCATCACCTGGGCACCGGTGTTCCTCTACGAGGGCTACGAGCGACAGGAGCGCTTCTGGGGCCTGGCCCCCAAGACCGATCAGAGCCTCGCGGGAAGCTTGATGATGGTCGAGGAAGGCCTTGTTCTCACACTGGCCATGGCGTTCTTGTTCATCCGCATGCTGAGTGAATCCGAGCGCGATGAGAGCCGCCGGGAGCGCTACGGGGTCGGTTAGGCTCCTAAGCCGCTGCGGAGCCGGGCGACATCTCCAGCCACACGCGGGTGCCAGGCGAGTCCTCGACGCCCCAGCGGTCGGCCAGGGTGTCGACCAGGAAGAGCCCCCAGCCGCCGGGCCGGTCGGGCCGTCCCGGCGTGGGCGTGGCCTCGAAGCCCTGGCCCTCGTCGGCGATCTCGAGGCGCAGGTGGTGCGGGCCCGCCTCGACGGTGAGCTCCACGCAGCCGTCCCCGCCTCCCTGGCCGTGCCTGACGCTGTTGGTCACCACCTCGCTCACCACGAGCCTCAGCGTCTCCGCAAAGGCCTCGTCGTGGTAGGCGTGCTCGGCTACCGAGGCGACGAACTCGCGCGCCGCGCCAGGGGCCTCCGGGCCCCCCAGCCTCAGCTGACGTACCTCTGCCATAAAGCTGCTATTCCCGAAAGGGGCGCGGGCGTAACGGGCTAGGGTGGCGGCCCGTGTTCTCCGACGTGGGCGTCACGCCCTTTCTCGCCCGCCTGAGAGAGGGGCTCCCGGGCCTCGACGTCCTCGACGTCCACACCCACATCGGCTTCAACGACCCCGATGGCGTCCGCTGCTCGCCCGACCAGCTGCGTCAGGCACTCGACGCGGCGGGCACGCGCAGCGTGGTCTTCGCGATGCACGAGCCCGACGGATACCCCGCGGCCAACGACTGGGTTCGCGAGGAGGCCCAGCGCTCGGACGGGAGGCTCGTGTCGTTTGCGCGCCTCGATCCCCGCGACTTCCCCGTCCGCGAGGCAGAGCGCTCCCTCGACGCCGGTTCTCGCGGCCTCAAGCTCCACCCGCGGGCTGAGGACTTTGCGCTGGACGAGCCTTGCGTGGAGCCGATCGTGGCCCTCGCCCAGGAGCGCTCGGTCCCGCTCATCGTTCACGCCGGGCGCGGAATCCCCGCCCTGGGGCGCCACGTCGTGGAGCTCTGCCGCAGCCATCCCGGCGCCCGCGTGATCCTGGCCCACGCCGGGATCTGCGACCTCGCTTGGATCTGGCGGGAGGCCCGCGAGCTGCCCAACCTGTTCTTCGACACGTCCTGGTGGAGCGCCACCGACCTGCTCGCGCTGCTCTCACTCGTGCCGCCGGGGCAGGTCCTGCTGGCCTCCGACGCCCCCTACGGCAGCCCCGCCCTCGGCGCCGTGCTCACCCTGCGCTGCGCGCTGCAGGCCGGCCTGAGCGAGGAGGCCGTGCGCTCGGTCGCGGGTGGCCAGACCCGGCGGCTGCTGGACGGCGAGGAGCCGCTGGACCTCGGCCCGGCGTCAGAGACGGTCCCCGGGCGCGACCTCCTGCTCGACCGGGTCTGGAACTTCCTCCTCTTCGGCTTCGGCCAGGCCCTTCAGGGAGTCCATCCAGACGAGGCGATCGACCTCGCCCGGCTGGCCTGCGAGGTCGGCGACGACGCCCCTCAGGCTCCGGTGTGCCGTGCGGTCCTGGCCCTGCTCGAGAACGCCGAGGGCCTGCCTCCCGACCCCGATCGGCCGTCTCGGTTCATGCCGGTCCTGCCCCGGCTGGTCATGGCCGGACTGGTGGTGCGAACGCCGGACGTCGCCCTTCCAGGGGTGGAGACCCCCGTGGACGTGGCGGCCCGGCCAAAGGGCTCCGACTAGCGGGCTACGCCGAGTCCTCGTCCACGAGGATGTGCCGCACGGGCTGGGAGAAGCGCTCCTTGGCCTGATCCACGATGCCTTCCTCGAGCCAGTTCTTGTCCCCGTGGGGATGGACGAAGAGCACGATCTCGTCGGCGTCGTAGGTGGCCAGGGCGTCCTGGAGGGCGAGCAGGGGGTCGGACTCGCCGGTGCCGCCGGCGGCGTCGATGCCCACGTCGTCCATGCGGTCCACCGTCTCCTCCTGGATTGCCTCGGCGCGCTCGATGGCCTCGTCGGGGTCCGAGAGCCAGAAGCGCCAGCTCTTGTTGAGCGCGGGCGCCACCACCAGCACCTCGGCCTGCTCGGCGATGTCCTTGCCCACAGCGGACTTGAGCGCCTCGCCGGACACCGGCTCGCTGACCAGGGCGAGGATGCGCTTGGCCACTAGGCAACCTCTCGCAGCGCGGCGAGCTCGCGGCGGGCCGCCAGGTGCTCCAGCGCACGGGACTCCAGCTGACGGACCCGCTCGGCGGAGAGACCGAGCTGACGGCCGGTCTCGCGCAGCGGCTTGGGGTCGTCGCCGTCGATTCCGTAGCGCATGCGGATCACGCCACGCTCGGGCTCGGGCAGGTCCTCGATCGTCTCGCGCAAGGTGGCCTGGGCCAGACTGACTGAGACCTCCTCCTCGGGCTCGGGCTCGCCGCTCGGAAGCAGGTCGCCCAGCGCGGTGTCCTCGTCTTCGCCCACGCCGCGGTCGAGACTTGTGACCGTGCGGGCGGCCTCGCGTACCTCTTGCAGCTCCTCGATCCGCAGCTCCGCGCGGGCGGCGATCTCCTCGTCGGTGGGGTCGCGCCCCAGCTGAGCCGCCAGCTCGCGCTCGGCGCGCACCAGCTTGCGCTCGCGCTGGCCGATGTGCACGGGGATGCGGATTGTGCGCGACTTGTTTGCGAGCCCCCGCTGGATCGCCTGGCGGATCCAGAAGGTCGCGTAGGTGGAGAACTTGAAGCCCTTGCGGTAGTCGAACTTCTCAGCGGCGCGAATGAGGCCGAAGATGCCCTCCTGGATCAGGTCCAGCAGCGAGAGCTCCTGCCCTTGGTACTTCTTGGCGATCGAGACGACCAGGCGCAGGTTGGAGTTGATCATGCGCTCCTTGGCTTCGAGGTCGCCGGCCTCTATGCGCTTGGCCAGGTCGACCTCGTCCTGGGCGGTGAGCAGCTGATAGCGGCGGACCTCGTTGAGGAACAGCTGCAGGGCGTCGGTGGTCGCCCCGGCCAGCTCCTCGTTGCGATAATGCGTCGGCTGCACCCCAACGCGGCCGCAGTCGTCGGTGAGGTCGACTCCGAGCTGGTCGAGCTCCTCCTGCAGCGCCTCGACCTCGTCGTCGGGGAGCTCGAGGGCGCGGACCAGCTCATCGAACTCGGACAGGTTGACGCAGCCAACCTCTTCGCCCTGTGCCATCAGGGCCGTGATCTCCGTGCGGCTCATCCCTCGGGGGTACCCGCCGAATCGACCGCCGACACGTCGTCGACCATCTCGAGGTGCTCGTCGAGCCTGGTGATGGAGAAGACCCGCTGGACGCTCTCCGAGCCGCGCACCACGGCCAGCCGCCTCTGCTCGTCGCGGGCGCGCTGGTCAGCGGTGACCACGAGGCGCAGACCGGTCGAGTCGAGGAATGAGAGGCCGGACAGGTCGAGCACGATCAGCGGGGGGCGGGACTCCTCGATGCGCCGCAGCGCCTCGTCGACCTTGGGCACCGTCGAGAGGTCGAGCTCGCCGCGGAGGACCACGTGGGCGAACCCGTCCCGCTCCCCTGCCTGCACGTCGAGGATCGTCACGGCCGAAACATTACCCCGCGCTCTAAGCCCCTGATGGAGCCTCCTCGCCGCTGCGCATCGCCCGGCGCGCCAAGCGATAGGCGAAGAACAGCTGGAGCGCTGCGAAGGAAATCTGCAGCGCGCGCTCGGGCGCCTCGTTCGCCACCACCGTGCCCACCACCACGCCCAGCGGGCTGAGCACGCCGACCAGCAGTCCGTCGCGCAGGCGCAAATTCCCGTAGCCACCCTGGCGGTAGGCGCCCACCGCGGCCACCCCTACGACCGCGAACAGCGACGTGGCCTCTGCCTCGACCTGGGTCTGCTCGAGGAAGAGCACGAGCCCGGGGACGAACAGCACGCCGCCGCCCACGCCGACCAGGCCGCTGACCACACCCGCCGCGCCGCCGATCACCAGCAGGCCGATGAGGTCCGTGGCCTCCATCTACGACAGCACCAACACGGTGGCCGAAGTCACGAGGAGGACGGCGAAGGCCGTCGAGACGAAGCGCTCGGGCAGCCGCTGCTGCAGCGCGGTGCCCGCCAGCACCCCGGCCACCGCCGGCGCGCCGATCAGCAGGCCGGCCAGAGGGTCGACGTTGCCGTAGAGCGCGTGCGCACCGGCTCCCAGCGCCGCGATCACCACGATCGCCGCCAGCGAGGTCCCGGTGGCCTCGCGGTCCTCGTAGGCCAGCCAGAAGATGAGCAGGGGAACGATCACCGTCCCACCCCCCACGCCGAACAACGCGCTGAACGCTCCCGCCGCGGTGCCGATACCAACCAGACGCAGACGGCGTGACGGCATCGGCGGGCATACTACGGCGGGTGTCCGGTCCTACCGCAGACGAGCTCGAGGAGGTGCTCGCGCCGCTGTCGCGGGACCCGGGCCGCGCGGCCATCCTGTGCGACATCGACGGCACGCTCGCGCCCATCGTCGAGCGCGCCGACGAAGCCCACGTCCCCGAGGAGTCCTCGAAGCTGCTCGGGCGCCTCGCCCGGCGCTACGGCTGCGTGGCCTGCGTGTCGGGGCGCTCGTCCTCGGAGGCGCGGCGCCTGGTCGGGGTCGGCAGCATCGTCTACGCCGGCTCGCATGGTGCCGAGCTGCTCGAGCCCGGGGCCGCGGAGGCAACCACCGTCCCCGTCTTCGCCAGCTGGGAGGGCCGTATTCGCGAGTTCGCCGACGAGCAGGACACCCCCGACCTGCGGGTGCTGCGCGTGCGCATGGAGGACAAGGGCCCGATCGTGGCCTTCCACTGGCGCGGCACACCCGACGAGGAGGCCTCGCGAGCGCGGCTGGAGGGACTCGCCGCCGAGGCGGAGGCCCGCGGCCTCGGGACCCACTGGGGGCGCAAGGTGCTCGAGGTTCGCCCTCCCGTGCCCGTGGACAAGGGGCAGGCGGTGCGAACGCTGCGCGAGCGCGAGCGCCCGCGCACCGCCCTCTATGCAGGGGATGACGTCACCGACCTCGACGCCTTCGACGCCCTGGAGGCGATGAAGGACGAGGGCCTGCTCGAGGCCGCCGTCTGCGTAGGGGTGAGGTCCGACGAGGGCCCGGCGGCGATCACCGAGCGGGCCAACCTGGTGGTGGACGGCGTGCCGGGGTTCGTCGCGGTGCTCGAGGCGCTCGACGCGGCCTGATGCGCTTCCGTGAGTTCCTGCGCGTGTCGGTGCTGCTCTGCGGCGGGGCGGCGACCGCGCTCGCTGCGTTGACGATCGTGGGCGCCAAAGAGCACGACGACTTCGTGCTCGGGCTCCTCGCCGCGGGCTGGTGGGTGGTGGCGCTCGTGATCGGCGTGATCCTCGGGCGCCGCACCCGGGTCAGCGACGGCATCGCGCGGCTGCTCAGCGCGGCCCGGACCACGACGAGCCTGCCTGAGTTGGAGCCGGGCTCGGTGCTCTTCAACCGCATGTGGCCGCTGGCGGTGTTCACCATCGCGGCGGGAGTCGTGGGGTTCTTCCTTCCTCAGGTTCCCGGCATCGCCACCGGCTACGCCATCCTGCTGGCCCTCACCGCCCGCAACCAGCACCGGGCCGTGCAGGCGATCGAGGAGCGCGACGGAATCCAGTACTGGTTCGATCGCACCCCGCCGCTGTCCGCGCCGCGCCTGGTGCGCACGCCCGGCCTGCGCCGGATCGAGCCGACTCAGGTCTTCGGCGAGGAAGCCGAGCTCTCGCGCTTGCGCAGCCGGTCGAGCTCGGGCCATGAGCGCGTGTTGGCCACGCGCTCGGGGGTCAACCAGGCCCGCCGTGCCGTGGCCACGCCGAACGAGATCTTGTGCAGCGTGTCCACGCCGTGCGCGTCGGAGTCGACCACCAGCGTGACCCCCGCCTCGGCGGCGCCGCGGGCCAGCGTGTCGGGCAGGTCGCGGCGGTTGGGGTTCGCGTTGATCTCGAGGAACGTGCCGGTGCGGGCGGCGGCCCCGACCACGCGATCGATGTCGAGGGCGTAGGGCTCGCGGCGGCCGATCAGCCTCCCGGTCGGGTGGCCGATCGCGTCCACCAGCGGGTGCTCCATCGCCGCGATCATCCGCGCCGTCATCTCGGCTTCCTTCATCCGAAACGAGGTGTGCAGGCTGGCGACGATCCAGTCGAGCGCCGCCAGCACCTCGTCGTCGTAGTCCAGCCGGCCGTCGGGCATCACGTTGACCTCGGTCCCGGCCAGCAGGGTGATCCCCTCGAGCTTCTCGCCGGCCTCGGCCACGCGCTCGATCTGGCGTCGCAGCTCGTCGGCCGAGACGTCGTTGCCGAATCCGTGCGAGGCCGAATGGTCGGTGATGGCCAGGTACTCGTAGCCGCGCTCGCGCGCCGCGAGGGCCATCTCGTAGATCGAGTTGCGCCCGTCGGAGGCAACGGTGTGGCAGTGAAGGTCGCCCCTGAGGTCGTCCTGGGTGATGAGCGCCGGTAGAGCGTCCTTGCGCGCGGCTTCGAGCTCACCCCTGTCCTCACGCAGCTCGGGCTCGATCCAGCTCATGCCCAACAGCGCGTAGACCTCCTGCTCGTCGGCGAAGGCGTGCGTGGTGCCGCTCTCGTCATCCAGAACGCCGTACTCGCTCACGTGCAGGCCCTGCCGCACCGCGGCGGTCCTCAAGGCCTCATTGTGGCGGCCTGATCCGGTGAAGTGCTGGAGAAGGTTGCCAAAGCTCTCCTCGGTCACGATTCGCAGGTCCACCGGGAGGCCCTGGTGAGTGGTGCCCTTCGCTCCGGCCTCGCCCGAGACGCTGACGCTCTCCAAGGCGGGGAGGGCCGTGAAGGCCTCGGCCACCGCCTTCGGGTCCGAGGCGGCCACCACCACGTCGAGATCCTTGACGCTGTCGGCCAGCCGCCGTGCGCTGCCGGCCAGCTCGGCCTTGAGCACCGCCGGGTGGTCGCGCAGGCCGTCCACGATCTCGCCCCCGATCGCCAGCGCCTGGTCGAGCAGGACCCGCGGTGTCTCGGGGCCCTTCTCCAGCGCGGCGTGCACGTTGTCGCGAGCCTTTGGGCCGAAGCCGGGAACGTCGTCGAGGCGCCCCTGCTCGGCGGCCTGCTTGAGGTCGTCGAGCGAGCCGATGCCCAGGTGCTCGTACAGCACCTTCGTGCGCTTGGGCCCAAGCCCCGGGATGCGGGTGACCTCCACGAGGCCGGCCGGGATGCGCTCCTTGAGGCGGTCGGCAGAGGGAATCGAGCCCTGCTCGAGCAGCGCGCCGATCTTGTCGGCGATGGCCTTGCCGATCCCGGGAAGCGTCTCGGCCTTGCCCTGCCGCGCCATCTCGGACACCGAGGCGCCGGAGTCGCGGATGTTCTTCGCCGCGGTGCGGTAGGCGACCACCCGGTAGGAGGAAGCCCCGTCCAGCTCGTACAGGCTGGCCAGCTCGTCGAAGTGGGAGGCGATCTCGGCGTTGCGCACGCGGCACCTTAGGGTAGGCCGCCGTGTCTGGCCCGTGGCTGATCCTGCCCACCTACAACGAGGCCGACAACCTCGAGAGCATGGTCCGCGCCGCGCTGCCGCGGCTGGCCGAGGCGGCGCCCGAGCACCACATTCTGGTGGTGGACGACAACTCCCCCGACGGCACGGGCCGCATCGCCGACCGCCTCGCCGGGGAGCTGGCGGAGCTCGAGGTGCTCCACCGGCCCGGGAAGCAGGGACTGGGGCGTGCCTACCTGGCCGGCTTCGCGCGCGCGTTGGAGGGCGGAGCCGAGCTGGTGCTGGAGATGGACTGCGACTTCTCACACGACCCCGCCGACCTGCCGCGGCTGATCCGCGCGACCGCCGACGCCGACCTCGTCCTGGGCTCGCGCTACGTGCCCGGCGGCGGGGTGCAGGACTGGGGACTGATACGCAGGGCCCTCAGCCGCGGGGGCTCTCTGTACGCGCAGGTGCTGCTGGCGCTGCCGGTGCGGGACCTGACGGGTGGCTTCAAATGCTTCCGTCGCAACGTGCTCGAGGGGGTGGACCTCGCGGGGATCGCGGCGGACGGCTATGGGTTCCAGATCGAGGTGACCTACCGGGCGGTCCGTGCCGGCTACCGCGTCACCGAGCTGCCGATCCTCTTCCGGGAACGCAGGGTGGGACAATCGAAGATGTCGGCCCGCATCGCCCTGGAGGCAGTGTGGAAGGTGCCTGCTCTGAGGTTCCGCCGAGGCTAGGGGTCGACGCTATACTTCATTTTGTAAAGCGACTTAGAGGAGCGCATGTGGCAGCAGTCGACGAGGTGACCGACAACAACTTCCAGGCCGAGGTTCTCGAGTCCGCCGAGCCCGTGCTGGTCGACTTCTGGGCGCCGTGGTGCGGGCCCTGCCGCGTGGTGGCCCCCCAGCTCGAGGAGCTCAACAACGAGCGCGAGGACGTCCGTGTGGTGAAGCTCAACGTGGACGACAACCCCAGCACGGCGGCGCGCTACAACATCATGGCCATTCCGACGCTCCTGCTGTTCAAGGGCGGGAACGTGGCTCACACGATCCAGGGCGCGCTGCCCAAGCAACGGCTCGTGGCCGAGATCGAGCCCGTCCTGGCGTAGCCGGTGCCGTACGTGACGGTCGAGTGGTTCGAGGGCCGCTCGACCGACCAGAAGCGAGAGCTTGCGAAGCGGATCACCGAGGCCCTGACCGAGGTGGCGGGCACGCCCGCCGACCAGGTATGGATCCGCTTCGTGGACTCGCCGCCAGGCGACTGGGCGATGGGCGGCGAGCTGAAGGGCTGACGCCCGCGCGCCGCGCTGGGAGCGCCCCTTGCCCGGGTTGCTGAAGCCCTAAGCCTGGCCCGAGGCGCGCTCGACCGCGATGCGCAGCTCGCGGCCCTCGATCGTCACACTCTCGTCGGCTTCGGCGCCGTCGTAGGCCACTGAGCTGGCCAGGGTCTCGCCGCTGACGTAGGCCTCGTGGGCGCGGGCGCCCTCGACCAGCTCGGGGTCCCCGCCCAGGGTCAGAGAGATGCGGTCCTCCACCTTGAGGCCCGCGCCCTTGCGGGCCGCCTGGACGGCGTGCACCACCTCGCGGGCGAGGCCCTCGCGGCGAAGGTCCTCGTCGAGCTCCAGGTTGAGCGCCACGGCGTGAGTGCCGGCCTGCTCGAGCTGGTACCCGTCAAGCGGCTGGAGCGCAATTTGAACGTCGCCGGGCTCCAGCTTGTGCTCGCGGCCGTCGACCGAAATGCCGATGGCGCCCCCCGCCCGCACCTGCGCGGGGTCCAACGCGGCGACCGCCGCCGCCGCCTGGGGCATGTGCTTGCCAAAGCGCGGGCCCAGGGCTCGGTAGTTGGGCTTGAGCTCCCAGCGGCCGAGCTCCTCGGCGTCGGCCACGAAGCGAACGTCGCGCACGTTGAGCTCGTCGAGCACCAGCTCGCGGAAGCGCTCGATCGCCGCACGCTCGCCGGGCGCGGCCACCACGACCGCCTCGGCCAGCGGCTGACGCACCTTGAGCTTGGCCTGCGCCCGCGCGGAGCGCCCGAGCTCCACGGCGTCGCGGGCCACCTGCATCTGCCACTCGAGCTCCGGATCGGTCGCAGCGGACTCCGGGAAGTCCGTGAGATGCACCGAAGGCACGGACCCATCGAGATTGTCGTAGATCTCGTCGGCAACGAAGGGAGTCAATGGAGCCAGCATCTGCGACACCGTCACCAAGCACGTGCGCAGCGTCCAGAATGCCGCCGGGTCTCCGTCCCAGAAACGCCTTCGCGAACGTCGGACGTACCAGTTCGAGAGATCGTCGACGAGTTGGGCGATGAGCCTTCCGGCTGTGGTCGTGTCGTAGTCGTCCAACCGCTCGATGACGCCCCGATTGGTGTGTCCAAGCCTCGAGAGGGCCCAGCGATCGAGCTCCGTCAGGCCGTGCGGCGACGGATCGACGTCGTTGACGTTCGCGTAGAGGACGTAGAAGCCGTACGTGTTCCAGAGCGTCAGCATGAACTGGCGCACCGACTCGCCGACCGCCTCGAGTGAGAAGCGGTAGCCGTCCCACGGCTGCTTCGAGGTGAAGTAGTACCAGCGCAGAGCGTCCGCGCCGTGGGTCTCGATGACCTCCCAGGGCACCACCACGTTGCCCTTTGACTTGCTCATCTTCTGACCCTCGGGGTCGAGGATCAGGCCCAGGCAGAGCACGGTCTCATACGACGAGCGGCCGTAGAGCAAGGTCGAGATCGCCAGCAGCGAGTAGAACCAGCCGCGCGTCTGATCGAGCGCCTCGCAGATGTAGTCCGCGGGAAAGCGCTCCTCGAAGGCCTCGCAGTTCTCGAAGGGAGCGTGGTGCTGGGCGAACGGCATGCAGCCCGAGTCCCACCATACGTCGATCAGCTCGGGCACGCGGCGGAAGGTCTTCCCCTCGCGCTCGAAGGTGGCGTCGTCGATGTAGGGGCGGTGGAGGTCGTCGGGAACCTCGGCGCCGAGCGAGCGCAGCTCATCGACCGAGCCCACGCACACCGTCTCGCTGCCGTCTTCCGAGCGCCAGATCGGCAGCGGCGTGCCCCAGTAGCGCTCGCGCGACAGCGCCCAGTCCACGTTGTTCTCCAGCCAGTTGCCGAAGCGCCCGTGCTTGATGTGCTCGGGGTACCAGGTGACCGCCTCGTTGGAGGCCAGCAGCTCGTCGCGGCGCTCGGTGGTGCGCACGTACCAGCTCGACTTGGCGTAGTAGAGGAGGGCGGTGCCGCAGCGCCAACAGTGCGGGTAGGCGTGCTCGTAGTCCTCCGAGCGAAACAGGCGGCCCGACGAGCGCAGCGCGTCCACGATGTCCGGGCCCGCCTCGCGCACGCCGCGGCCCGCGAAGGGCTCGATGCGCTCGTCGAAGGTTCCGTTGGGCAGCACGGGGTTCTGCAGCGTGAGGCCGAAGCGCTCGCCCAGGGCGAAGTCGTCCTCGCCGAAGGCGACTGCCGTGTGAACCACCCCCGTCCCGTCCTCGGTGGTCACGAAGTCGGCGGGCAAGACGGTGTGTCCGCGTTCTCCGAAATCGGTCACGTAGGGAAAGGGTGGCTCGTAGGAGAGGCCCAACACCTCGCGAGCGGGGTGGGTCTCCACCCCCTCGCCCAGCACCCGCTCCACCAGCGGCGCGGCCAGGATCAGTGTCTCGTCGCCCACGCGCGCGCACACGTATTCGATCTCCGGGTTCACCGCCAGCGCGGCGTTGGACAGCAGGGTCCACGGCGTGGTGGTCCAGGCCAGCAGCGAGACGCCCTCCTCCCCGCGCACCGGGAAGCGCACGTAGACGCTCGGGTCGACCACGTCCTCGTAGCCCAGCGCCACCTCGTGCGACGAGAGGGCGGTGCCGCAGCGCGGGCAGTAGGGCACGACCTTGTCGCCCTCGTAGAGCAGGCCCTGGTCCCACACCTGCTTCAGCGACCACCACACCGACTCGATGTAGGAGTTGTCCAGCGTGAAGTAGGCGTCGCCGGTATCGATCCAGAAGCCGATGCGCTCGGTCAGCCGGTCCCACTCGTCCACGTAGGCGAGCACCGACTCGCGGCATTTGGCGTTGAACTCGGCGACGCCGTAGCGCTCGATGTCGTCCTTGGTCTCAAAGCCGAGCTCCTGCTCGACCTGCAGCTCCACCGGCAGGCCGTGGCAGTCCCAGCCCGCCTTGCGGTGCACGAGGTGGCCACGCATCGTCCGGTAGCGCGGGAAGACGTCCTTGAACACGCGCGAGAGCACGTGGTGGGCCCCCGGGCGGCCGTTCGCTGTGGGCGGGCCCTCGTAGAAGACGAACGGCTCAGCGCCCTCCCGCCGACGCACCGACTGGCGGAAGACGTCGCGCTCACGCCAGCGCTGGAGCACCCGCTCCTCGAGCTCGGGAAAGGACTGCGAGTGGTCGACCGGACGAAGCGGCGGGGGCACCGCCCGAGACTAAAGCTACGGTGCTCCCCCGATCAACGATCGGGCTGCGCTCGTCCGCTAACGCTAACGGCGGCCGCGCGGCGGCTTGAGCGTGAAGGTGCGGCTGGACTTCTTGCCCGCCAGGGCCACCGTCGCGCGCACCCTGAGCCGCTTGCGCGCTCGCAGCAGCTTCATATGGCGACGCGAGAGCCTCACGCGCGGGCGGACCGAGCGCGAGCTGCCCGCCCTGAAGCGCTTCGACCCGAGGCGGACCGTCCGCCGCCCGACCTTGATGGTGAAGGTGACGCGACCGGTCACGCCGGGCGTAGCGCGAAAGCTCCAGACGAGCACCCCGCGGCGCGTGGCAGTGACCGACCGCCGGGTGCGCGAGAGATCGGCCAGGGCCGGCTCGGAAGGCGCGGACTGAAGCGCCGGCGCAGGGTACGAGGGCTTCGGGGCGGCAGGCACCGCCGCCGGCGCCTTGGCCACGGCGCAGCGTTCCATGGAGGTCGGTCCGTTGCCGTAGGAGTTGGTCCCCTGCACCCGGTAGCAGTAACTGGTGCCCGCGCTGAGGCCGCTGTCGCCGAAGTCGCTCGTGCCGCGGCCGGCCAGCGGAAAGGCGGGGTACGCGCCGGTCGAGAGCCGGCGGTGGACCAGGTACCCGGTCGCGTATTGGGCGTCGCCCCAATTGAGGCTCACCGAGCGCACCCCGCCCGTGGCGGTCAGCCCGCCGGGCGTGGCCGGAAGCGGTCCGGTGGGCGTGGTGCACACCTCGTCGGAGCCGGGACCGGGGCCGTCGGAGTTGACGGCCCGGACGCGGAAGCAGACAGCGACGCCGGCCGTGAGCCCGGTGAGCGTCTTCTCGCTGACCGTCGTCGTGTCCGTCGGCGTGTCCGGGTAGCTGCCACCCGCCTGCTCGCGCTTGAAGATCTCATAGCCCGTGGCCGTCGGCGTGTTGTCCCAGTCAAGCGACGCCGCCTGCACTCCGGGCTGGGCGCCCAGGCCCTCCACCTGCCCCGGAGGTGACGGGGTGCCGGTGGTGGTGAACGTCTGGTCGGCGCCGAGAGCCTCCGTGGCGCCCCGCGAGGCCACCAGGCGGAAGTGGTATTCGGTGCCCGGGACGAGGCCGGTGATCGAGTCCGTGGCCGCACCCCGCGTAGTGCCTGCTCCGGCGCTCTTCGGCGTCGTCTGACTTCCGTACGCGGTGGTGGGGCCGTACTCGAAGCGGTAGGTGGTGGCCGATCCGACGGGGTTCACCGTGCCGTTGAGCGTGGCGCCCCTGCCGCCGACCTGGGAGGCCGCCTCCGTCACGGCCAGTGGGCCGGCGTGCCCGACGGCGCCCACGGCGTTCAGTCGCCTCCCCGTCACCGTCCCGCCCGAGAGGCCTGCGACCGGGTCGCCGGTCTCGAGCAGGGCCGCGCGCAGCTGAGCGACGGTGGACGAGGGACGCAGCGAAAGCACCAGGGCAGCCGTGCCCGAGACATGCGGCGCAGCCATGGAGGTGCCGCTGAAGTACTTGTAGTTCGAGTCGCTGTAGGTCGAGCTCTTGCAGAGCACGCGCACGTTGTCGACGTGGGCACCGTCGTCGTTGGTGCCCTGGCCGTCGGTGGTCAGGCGGAAGCGCACGTAGGGCTGAGCGCCGTCGGAGAAGAGATACGTCGAGTAGGGCGCAAAGGCCCCAGCGGCCGGCACCCCCGAGAACTCCCGGCGCGACGCCCAATTCACGCCGTCTTGCGAGGTCTCGACGCGCAGCTTGTCGAAGTTGGTCTCGGTGCGCAGGCGCAGGTCGTAGTGCAGGAAGCAGCCCTGCTTGCCGGTGAGGTCGTAGGGCGTGGCCGTCCGCACCTCGCTGTCGGTGTTGGCGGCGTAGTTGGCCCCCGGGGAGTCGGTCATCGACCACGAGCCGCCCGCCGCACGCTCGTCGGTCCTCGCCCAGCCGCCCGCGGGCGTCCAGCGGGTGAGGAAGTCCGACGCCTCGAAGTCGTCGCGGGTGCCCGCGAGCTCCTCGGAGGCGCTGACCGTGGAGCGTACGCCCACCCCCGGGGCGCCCAGATCGACCGAGGTCGCGCCGACGTTGGAGAAGCTCGCCCGGTTGTCGCTCTGGTCGGTGGCCGCGACGCAGATCAGGTTGGCCGAAGTGAAGTTGCAGGGCCAGCGCGTGGATGCACCGTTGTCGACGTCGACGCTGTCGTTGCCCGCCGCCGCCACGTAGAGCGTGTCGGGGTGGGCGTCGACCACGTCCTGAACCGACCGCACCCTCCCCTCGCCGCTGAGAGAGGCGTTGACCACGTCGGCGCCCATGTCGCCCGCGTAGTCGAAGCCCTCGGCCAGGGCCGAAGCCGTGCCTCCCCCCGGCCGGAGCACCCTGATGGGCATGATGCGCGAGTCCTGGGCCACGCCGGTGATGCCGGTGGCGTTGTTGCCCTCGGCGCCGATGGTGCCCGCGACATGGGTCCCGTGCTCCTCGAGGTCGCGCGGGTCGTTGTCGCCGTCGATGGCGTCCCAGCCGCGCACGTCGTCCACGTAGCCGTTGTTGTCGTCGTCGGTGCCGTTGCCGGGGGTCTCGGCGGCGTTGGTCCACATGCGGCCCGCCAGGTCGGGGTGGTCGTAGGCCACTCCGGTGTCGGTCACCGCCACGAGCACCGAGGAGCTGCCTCTGGTCACGTCCCACGCGCCGGGCGCGGCGATCTTGTCGAGGCCCCAGAGCGTGTTCAGGAAGGGGTCGTTGGTGGTCGCCGCCGGGCGCACGATCGAGTTCGGCTCGGCGTAGGCCACGCGGGAGTCGGCCTCCAGCTCGCCGATGGCCTGGCCCACGGTCTGGCCGGGCTCGGCCTTCACCAGCTGCAGCCCCGAGATACGGGTCTGGCGCTTGAGCGAGACGTCGGAATCCGCGCGGGCGTCGGCGCGCTCGGAGCCCGCGATCCCCTCCTCGAAGCGCACGAGCAACTCGCCCGGGACGGCGTCGGACGCGGCCTGGGCAGGGGGCACCAGGACCAGTAGGCCCAGACATGCGGCGGCCACTGCCATGCGTGGCATCACTCCCTGCATCGGAGTAAGCCTAGGAGACTTGAGCCGGGACGCGCCTCAGGCGGCCAAACGTCTACACAGATCGGCCAGGTCGCGCTTCTCGGCCTGGTCCAGGCCGCCGAAGGCGTGGCTGACGCGCTCGGCATGGGCCGGGAACAGGCGTTCGGCCAGCGCCGCCCCGCGCCCGCTGATGTCGACCGCCGAGGCGCGGCGGTCGTGCTCGAGGCGCCGGCGCAGAACGAGGCCGCGGGCCTCGAGCGTCGCCACGATCTCGGTGGCGTTCGCCTTGGTGAGCGCCAGCCGCCGGCGCAGGGTCCGCAACTCGAGCGAGCCACCGGCGGTTGTGAGTACGACGAGCACCGAGAAGCCCGCCGCGGTCACGCCCTCCCGCTCCAGCTCGGCCGACAGCGAGCGGCGCAGCGCGGTCTCGGCGCGCAGGAGCGCGTCGAGCGCGCGGTGGGCCAGGGGGTCGCCGACCTCGAGGGCCCTCATGGGCGCGACTCTAGGCGGGGCTGCGGACGGCGCCGACGTCGTGCTCGGCGCGGCGCCCGCGGGCGTGTCCGGCGCCGCTGCGCGATAGTGCAGCGAATCGGGGGACGAGGACCGTTCAAGGCCTGCCTGGGCGCCGGCGTGGCGCTGCTCGCGCTCGCCGCCGGCTGCGGTGAGCGCGGCGCGAACCTGCCCCCCGCCTGCCGCCAGGGCCAGCAGGCGGTGACGGGCGCCCTCGCCTCCGCGCCCGGCCGCGTGCGAATCGATACCCGAGGGGGCACAGGCGGGGTGTCCATCTCGAGCTGCATGACCGACGGCGCGGACGCCGGCGACCTCCAAGAGCTCGGAGCCGCGATCAACGGTGCGGCGGCGGGGCTCGCCGAGGTGGCGGCCGAGCGGCCCGACTCGGCCCAGGCCGTGCAGCTCGGCTACCTCGCCGGCGCGCTGAAGCGAGGGTCCGAGCAGACCCAGGGCCTTCACTCCGAGCTCGTGCGAAGGGTCGACCAGGAGCTGGTGCGGGTGGACCGCACGAGCGCCGCCTTCCAGCGCGGAGAGCGTGCCGGGCGCCAGCTCGGGTAGCGGGTAACAGATAGCCTGCCGCGCCCTATGTCCATCTCTCCCGAGCAGCAGCTGTGGGGCGGCGAGACCGCCAAGGCCGTCGACAACTTTCCGGTCTCGGGCGAGCCCGTGCCGGTGCCCGTGATCCGCTGGCTGGGGCGCATCAAGGGCACGGCCGCCGCGGTGAACGGCGAGCTTGGGCTGCTCGACGCCGACGTGGCCCAGCGCGTGGCGCGGGCCGGCTTCGAGGTGGCCGAGGGCAAGCACGACGACCAGTTTCCGGTCGACGTCTTTCAGACCGGCTCGGGCACCTCGTCGAACATGAACGCCAACGAGGTGATCGCCGAGCTGGCCGGCGACGAGGCTCACCCCAACGACCACGTGAACATGGGCCAGTCCTCCAACGACGTCTTTCCCTCGGCCGTGCACCTGGCCGCCGTGGCCGAGACCCAGGACAGGCTGCTGCCCGCGCTCGAGCGCCTGACCGGCTCGCTGGCGGCCAAGTCCAAGGAGTTCGCGAACCTCGTCAAGGCGGGGCGCACCCACATGATGGATGCCGTGCCCGTCACGCTCGGCCAGGAGTTCGGCGGCTACTCGGCGCAGATCCGCCTGGGCCGCGACCGCGTGCAGGCGGCGATCCCGCGCGTCGCTCAGATCCCTCTCGGCGGCACCGCCACCGGCACCGGGCTCAACACCCACCCGGAGTTCGCCGCGCGCGTCAGGGCGAAGATCGCCGAGGACACCGGGGTGCCCGTTGACGGCCCCGCCGATCCCTTCGAGGCCCAGGGCAACCGCGACGCGCTAGTGGAGCTGTCGGGCGCGTTGAAGGTGGTGGCCGTCTCACTGACCAAGATCGCCAACGACCTCGTGCTGATGGGCTCCGGGCCTCGCACCGGCCTGGCCGAGCTGCATCTGCCCGAGCTGCAGAAGGGCTCCTCGATCATGCCGGGCAAGGTCAACCCCGTGATCCCCGAGGTCGTTCTCCAGGTCGCCGCCCAGGTGATCGGCAACGACGTCGCGATCTCCATCGCCGGCACACAGGGCAACTTCGAGCTCAACGTGCGCGTGCCGGTGATCGCCCGCAATCTGCTGGGGTCGATCGCGATCCTGTCCTCGGCCGCGGCCCTGCTGGCCGAGAAATGCGTCGACGGGCTGGAGCCCAACGAGGAGGCGCTCACCCGCCACGCCGAGTCGACCCCCGCCATCGCGACGGCGCTCAACCCCTTCATCGGCTACGACCTGGGAACGGAGATCGTCCAGGAGGCAGTGGCCTCGGAGCGCACCATCCGCGAGGTGGCGGTCGAGAAGGGCGTGGACGAGGAGACGCTGGACAAGGCGCTCGACCTCAAGGCGATGGCGGAGGGCAGCAAGCCCCCGTCGAGCTGACTCCCGTTCGGTTGCGGCGGACTGCCGAGCCCGTCACGCCACGGGCTCGGGTAGCGGGAACAGCACGAGGAAGCGCGCGACAACTTCGCTGGCGCCCTCCAACTCCAGCTCACCGGCGTCGATCGCCTCGGCCAGCTTGAGCCGGCCGTGCGCCAGCGCGATGAGCGTTCCGGCGTCGGTCGCGACGATCGCGTCCGGTGACCGCGCCGCACCCGGCGCGATCTCCAGCCGTCCACCGGAGACGGCCGCGGAGAACGTGTGGTCCCCGAGCCGCAGCTCGAGCGTCGTCTCCAGGCCCTCGGCGAGCGCCGGGTCGAAAAGCGTCTTGAGGGAGAGGATGTGCGAGTCGAAGCTCATACCCACGCCCTCGGGTGCCGACGGCGCGCGAGCGCCCCAGCGCCCCAGCGCGTGCAACACCGGCTCCAGCTCTTTGCCCCACTCGGTCAGCTCGTAGACCTTCGCGGGGGCCGGCGGTGGAAGCGTGCGCTTCTTGAGCACTCCGGCCTCCTCGAGGTCGCGGAGGCGCTGGGAGAGCACGTCGGGGCTGACGTGGGGCAGTCCCGTTCGCAGGTCGGTGAAGCGCTTGGGGCCGAGCATCAGCTCGCGGACGATCATCAGGGCCCAGCGCTCTCCCACGCGGTCCAGCGCGCGCGGGATGCC
>Ga0208612_1000328_pt1 | contig 22375 bp, 21 predicted proteins | sample AntDryMetagUQ889_FD_188089 | JGI IMG/M metagenome (GOLD analysis project Ga0208612, IMG submission 188089) | Polar desert microbial communities from Antarctic Dry Valleys - UQ889 (SPAdes) | ecosystem: Environmental > Terrestrial > Soil > Desert | place: Antarctic Dry Valleys | collected 2008-12-31 | reverse complement strand
CAAACCCTCGCCCGCCGCGGCGGGCGCATCGGCCCCTTCAGGCGCGGCGCAGCGCGTACCCTCCATGGGTCCCCCAGACACCCCCTTTCTTTACGAGGATCCCCATGGCTTCCAACAAGCTCGGCGCTGCCCTCAAGCTGGCGGAGGATCGCAACCTGCGCTTCGTCAGCCTCCAGTTCACGGACATCGTGGGCCACGTCAAGAGCGTCCAGGTCCCTATGCACCAGCTGGAAGAGGCGGTCGAGCGCGGGAAGTGGTTCGACGGCTCGAGCATCGAGGGCTTCGCGCGCATCGCGGAGTCAGACATGTTCCTGGTGCCGGACCTCGACACCTTCAGCCCGATCCCGTGGGAGCCGGGCATCGGTCCCGACGGCAAGACCAAGCTCGCCACTGGCAGCGCCCGCGTCATCTGCGACGTCTTCACGCCGCAGGGTGACCCGTTTCCCGGCGACCCGCGCTGGGTGCTGAGGCGCCAGATCGATCGGGCAAAGGCCAAGGGCTACATCCTCAACACCGGCCCCGAGCTCGAGTTCTTCCTGTTGCGGCGCGAGAACGGCAGCGTCGAGCCGGTGGTGCACGACGCGGCGGGCTACTTCGACCTCTCCGAGGACCTCGGCACCGAGGTGCGCAAGGAGATGATGAACGGCCTCGAGGACTTCGGCATCCGGGTCGAGACGGCGCACCACGAGGTCGCCACCGGGCAGCACGAGATCGACTTCGAGTACGCCGATGCGCTACGCACCGCCGACAACGCCGTGACCTTCAAGACCACCCTCAAGGCGGTCGCCGCCGCGCACGGCCTGTACGCCACCTTCATGCCCAAGCCGTTCTACGGCATCAACGGCTCGGGGATGCACACCCACCAGTCGCTGTGGGACATCAAGAAGGCTCGCAACGCCTTCTCGGATCCGAAGGACTCGTACGGCTTGAGCGAGACCGCTCGCCAGTACATCGCCGGCACCCTCGACCACGCGCGCGGCATGATCGCCGTGCTGGCGCCGCTGGTGAACTCGTACAAGCGCCTCGTGCCGGGGTACGAGGCCCCGGTCTACGTCGGCTGGGCGCGCATCAACCGATCCGCCCTCATCCGCATCCCGCAGATCAGCAAGGGCTCGCTGAACAGCGTGCGCATGGAGCTGCGTTGCCCCGATCCGTCGACGAACCCGTACCTCGCGTTCGCCTGCATGCTGGCCGCGGGGCTCGACGGGATCGAGCGCAAGCTCACGCCCCCGGAGCCGGTGGAGGAGAACCTCTACCACTTCGACGCCGCCAAGCTCGAGTCGCGCAAGATCAAGCAGCTGCCCGGCACGCTGCGGGAGGCCCTCGACGAGCTGGAGGCCGACAAGGTCATCCGCGAGGCCCTGGGGGAGCACGTCTTCGAGCGCTTCGTCGAGGCCAAGACCGAGGAGTGGAACGAGTACCGCACCCAGGTCAGCTCGTGGGAGGTGGACCGCTACCTCGAGGCGTTCTGAGAGGCCGATTGCTCCGCCGGCGGATGTGTATCGGCGGGAGCTACCGGGCGGTTCGGGTACGATCGTGTCTCTCGCCGAGCCGGGTCCGATGGCCGGATCACACGTCGCCGAGGATGACGAGGAGGGCGACATCCGCCTGCAAGCCCTGGTGACCGTGCTGCCCGGAAGGTTGCGGCGGCGCCTCCGGCGTGCTTTGCGCGGCCGGTCGGGACACCGGCAGCGGGATGCTCCGGCACCGACTCCCGAGCCCCAGATGCGCGAATTCGTGCTCGAGCTACCCCGCGCGGGCCACAAGGGCGCAGGAGGCGTCAGAAGCCTCGCCTCCTTGCGGCTACGGGCCGACCCGCACCTCTACGTGCCAAAGCGCCTGGAGGAGTCCGGGCTCGCCGGCTACGAGCCCGAGACCATGAGCTGCTTCATCGCCGCGCTCCATGTGCTGCCCCGTGGCGCCGTCTTCGACGTCGGGGCGAACGTGGGAGTCTTCGCGCTCGTCGCTGCGGCGCTCACCGATTGGAACGTCATCGCATTCGAGCCGACCCCTGACCTGGCGGCGACTGCCCGTGCGCTTGCAGAGCTGAACGGGCTCCGCTATGGCGTTGAGGAGCTCGCGCTCGGGGCGCAACCAGGAGAGGCCAGCTTCTTTCTGTCCAGCGTCACCGACAGCTCGAACTCGCTCAGGTCCGGCTTCCGCCCATCGTCGCGGACGATAACAGTGCTCGTGAGCACACTTGACGACTATTGCCAGGAGACTTCCGTGCGGCCGTCGCTGCTCAAGATCGATACCGAGTCGACGGAGCCCGATGTCCTGCGTGGCGCGACCCATCTCCTGACGGAGGAGCGGCCGTGGATCATCTGCGAAGTGCTCGCCGGCCGAAGCGAAGCCGAGTTGATGCGCGTCCTCGAACCGTTCGGCTACCAGTGGTACCAGATCACCGAGGAGCAGCCGTTCCGCCTACGGCACGAGATCGTGGGTGACCCCACCTATCGGTCCATGAACTGGCTCTTCGTGCCCGAGTCTCCGGGCGACCGCTTCTGGTCGGCACGGGAGCGCTGGCTCGAGCGCCTGCGCCACGCTGCGCCGCCCGCCCCATGACGCACGTACCGGGCCGTCCGGCGGTGCTCCCGGATGTGGAGGATCCCGAAGCCGATGCCGGCGGCGGCCGCGCGCGACCCGATGGGTGGGTGGTCATGCTCGAGATGTCGCGGCGACGATGGGGCGGCGACCTCCGGCGCGGTCAGATCTTCCGGCGCCTGGCGGAACGGACCGCCGCGACCACGATCGACGGCTTCTCGATCCGGTCGCTGCCCGGTCTGGCGGGCTGGCGCTGGCTGCGGCTGATGCTGCCGCTTCCGCGCCTTGGCCCTCGGCCGCGCCTCGCGTCCGCCGAGATGCTGCGTCCCGACGTTCTGCGCGTGGCGCGGCGTGCAGTCGATCCGGTGGTCGTGGCGGTGTACGACGACGCAGTGCTCCAGCACGCGGCGTTCGACCTGCCGATGCCGCCCGATCGCGCCGCGTTCTACCGTCGACGCCAGGACGAGAACCTCGCGGCGTTCCGGTGGCACGTGGCGCCAACGGCCTCGTTCGCACGCCTCGCCGGTTTGGATCCCGACCGGACGATCGTCGCGGGCAACGGCACCAATGTCGAGCACATCGTGCCGGGTCAATGGCCCGAGGAGCCCGCCGTCGGCATGATCTCGGGGGCAACGCCGGGCCGGGGCATCGAGTTGCTGCTCGACGCGGCGAAGCTCCTGCGTGCGGAGATCCCGAATCTGCGCCTCATGTTGTGGTTGATCGCCACGGGCGACCAGAGTGCGGCCTACCTTGACGCGCTGCGCGAGGCACACCGGTGGGAGCGATGGATCCAGATCGGCAGCGCCCCGTACGAGGACCTGCGGCATGCGCTTCGCCAGGCGACCGTGATGTGCGTCCCGATGCCGCCGACGACCTACGCCGACGTGGCGCTACCGGTGAAGCTGTTCGACGCGATGGCGGCGGGCCGGCCGCAGGTCGTCACGCCACGGGTGGAGACGCGCGCCGTGATCGAGCGTCACGGCATCGGTGTCGTCGCCGACGGTGATCGGGCAGAGGATCTGGCGGCCGCCCTAGCGCGCCTGCTCCAGGACGAGGGCGAGGCCCGCCGCCTGGGCGCCCTGGCTCGCGAGGTGGCCGAGCGCCACTATCACTGGCCGGTCGTCGGCGAGTGGCTCGCCTCCGAGATCCTTTCCCGCGAGGGGCTGGCCGGCTGAAGCGACTGCCAGCGGTCGGCGAGCCACAGCACTCCACCGGGGGCGGGCCGCACGCGACCGGCTGAGACGAGCGGGGCCCCCGCAACGTAGTCGATCGCGTCGAGGCACACGAGCTCCGTCGGCTCGTCCGTTCCCGATACGACGCCCGCCTCCTCGGCCGCGGCGACCATCCCTGCGCACACGGCTCGTTGGCGGAGCTCATGCAGCCCCCCGGGCGCGAGCCGGCGGCGAAGGGGGCCGAGCGGGTCACGAAGCAGCCGGCGCACGCGGCTCATGGCGTTGCCGTGAGGACCGTGGAGGCCCACCTGCCGCAGGCGACGGTTGACCTGCCCGCTCGCATCGACGACCCGGCGCACCGTGGGTGGAAACCGATCCGCGGTGCCACGGGTGACGACGTCAAGGCGCGCCAGCAGGTCATCGGGCAGCGACGCGAGCTGGCGCTCGGCGCGGTCGGCGTCTGATGCGAAGGCGAGCACCCGGACCGGAAGCGGATCCGCGTGCCCGGCCCACGGGATGCGAGCGCCTGAACCCGCTGCGCGTCTGTCACCGGCCGCATTGACGCTCAGCACCTCGGAGTAGATCGTCAGCAGCCGATCCGCGACCGTGCGCGCGGCGAACGGCTCCGTGGCGGCTCGCAGGTACGCCGGGTCGAACTCGCTCCGCCTGTCAAGGGTGCGGAGGATGGCACGCGCAAGATACCGCGCGTCCTGGGGCGGGACGAGCTCGCCCAGGCGCTCGTCGTGCAGCATCTCCGTGATCCCGCCAGCCTCGGCCGCCACGACCGGGAGCCCGGCCGCCAATGCCTCTATCGTGGTGATTCCGAATGTCTCGCGGTGGCTGGCGTGAACCAGCACGCTGGCACGCTGCATTGCGGCGGCGATGCCCGCGCGGTCGGCCGGCGGCTCGAAGGTCACGGCGTGCCCGATCGCCAGCTCAGCCGCGAGGTCCTGCCACCGTCGCTCCTCCTCCTCGGTCAGCGAGCGGCCCAACATCCGCAGCGTCGCGCTCGGCCGCTCCTCCAGGACATCCGCGAAGGCCTGGAGAAGCGTCACGATGCCCTTCCGCTCACGTCGGTATCCGACGTAGAGAAGCTCGTCCGGCCGGCGGCGATCCAGCCCCATCGGCGTGAAGTCCTCGATCGCCACCGCGTTCGGGACGACCTCCAGCTTCTCGCCGATGCCCGGTACCGACGCCCGCAGCTCACGGCCGAGCGGCTCGCTGACGGCGATGAACCGGCCGGCGGCGTTGACGGCGTCCAGGTAGGCGCGACGCTGTACGCTCCGGCCGAGCTGACGCTGGACGAACGTTGCGTGCTCCGTGATCACCAGCGGCCATCCAAGGTCCGCCGCAGCGTGCGCTGCCGCGTACCCGTCGGGGTAGGCCGTATGCGCGTGGACGACCCCTGGCCCGACGGTCTCCAGGCTCTCGATCAGGTCACTGAGCGCACGGCGGCGAAGCTCACCCTGGCGGTCATTGGACGGGCCGCTGCCTGGGCCCTCGGGCAGCGGGATCCGGGCCACGGGAATGCCGGCGCCGGAGCCCCAGGCGCGCGGGCTCACTGCGTCCGGACGGCTTGCGAGGGCAGTCGCGCGGTGAGTCTCAATCGGGTTGGCCTGATCGCCCTTCGGGAGAAGCTCGAGATCCGCCAGCGCGGGATCGAATGAGACGACCAGCGGCCGGACATGACCCGTGCGAAGCAGGGCCTCGGCCTGATCGGCCACGAAGCGGCCACGCGCCGTGTCGTCGATGCCGGGGTACCAGCTCGCCACGATGAGCACGTTGAGCGGTGCGCTGTTCGATGGAGTCTTCGGCACGGGGCAGGCAGTCTACCTGAGGAAAAGGACGCCGAATTGCCGGTGGTCCGGCGTGGTGTACCGTGCCGCTGGAATGGCTGGAACAGGCGAATCGGACCCGTGGATCGCCGTGCTCGGATCCCGGCGAGAGCGCTGGGGCGGGGAGCGTCGGCGACGCCACATCTTCCGTCGGCTGGTGGAGCGCATGGACGGCGACATCGTCACCGGCTGGTCCTGGGAGGCGATCCGGCCGGTCCTCGGAGGATCCAGCCTGCGGATCCCCGGACTCGGCACGCCACCCCGACGCCCGAAGCTCGTCTCCGGCGAGATGCTTGACCTTGACGTGGTGCAGCGGCTGCGCCAACGCGCCGACCTCGTGGCGGTTGCGATCTACGACGACCCGATCCCGCACCACGCGGCACTCGGAGTGGAGCTCACTCCGGACGCAGCGGCGGCCCTCCAGCGCAGGCGGGACGCGAACGTGGATGCCTTTCGGTGGCTGGTGATGCCGACGCTCGCCCTGGCTGAGCTCGCCGGCCTGCCTGTGGAGCGCGTCATAGCCGGTGAGAACGGCACGGACACGACCCGGATCGTCCCGGGCGTGTGGCCGGAGGACCCTGCGATCGGATTCATATCGGGCGCCGCACCTGGGCGTGGTATCGAAGCCATGATCGAGGCCGCGCGTCAGCTCCGCGCCGAGATCCCGACCCTGCGCCTGCTGCTGTGGCTGGTCGCCACGGGCTCGCAGACGGCCGCATACCTTGCGACGCTCCGGGAAGCGATCCGGCGCGACCGGTGGATCGAGGTCGAGTCTGTTGAACCGGACCAGCAGAGCTCGGCGTACCGGCAGGCGACGCTGTTCTGCATCTCGCATCCCGGGCACCCGTACTGGGATGCGACGCTGCCGGTGAAGATCTTCGACGCGCTGGCGGCCGGTCGACCCCTTGTCATCACGCCTCGGACCGAGACCCGGCGCCTCGTTGAGCGCTACGACGTCGGCCTGGTCGCCACCGGTGACAGCGCCGATGAGCTCGCCGCCGCCATGCGCCCCCTCCTCGTGGATGGCGCACGGTCCAGGGAGCTCGGTGCGCGCGCGCGTCGGGTGGCGGAGGAGCTCTACGACTGGCCGAAGGTCGGCGACCGCATCGCGTCGGCGATCCTCGAACGAGAGGGGCAGCGGCTCGAATCGCGGTGACTGCTACCGTGACGCGCATGCGGGTCTCGATCATTGGAGCCGGGTACGTTGGTCTCGTCACCGGTGTCAGCGCCGCGCGAGATGGCCACCAGGTTACATTCGTCGAGCGGTCTGCCGAGCGCCGGCAGGCGCTTCGCAGCGGACGCGTCCCGATCTTCGAGCCGGGTCTCCAGGAGGGCTTCGAAGTCGCCCGGGAGAGGATCGTCATCGCCGATCAGCTCGAGGCGTCCGCCGGGCCGGACCTCGTCCTGGTGGCGGTGGGTACTCCGATCGGAGATGACGGGACGCCGGACGAGAGCCAGCTGGTCGCTGCGCTCGAGGAGCTCCGGCAATATCCCACCGTCGATACGAGTATTCGCAGCACCCTGGCGCCGGGCCGGTCGGTCACTCTGCCGCGCCTGCTCGGCCGTGATGACGGACGCCAGATCAGCACCAACCCGGAGTTCCTCCGCCAGGGAACCGCGATGGACGACTTCGCACGACCGTCGCGCGTCGTCATCGGCCGGTTTCCCGAGACGGAGGCGGCGCACCTGCTCAAGGTGGATAGCCTTCACACCGGCGTGACCGCGCCGCGGCTGCTCGTCGACGTCTCCGCCGCCGAGCTGATCAAGAACGTCGCGAATGCCTTCCTGGCCCTCAAGCTCAGCTTCGTCAACGAAGTGGCATCACTGAGCGAGGAGTACGGCGTGGATGTCGAGCAGGTGCTCGCCGGTATCGGCCTCGATCCGCGAATCGGTACGGCGTACATGCGGCCCGGGCTTGGTTTCGGCGGCTCGTGCCTCCCGAAGGAGCTCGACGTCCTGTCCGACGCCGGCCGTCGCCGTGGCCTCGCGATGCACATCGCACGTGCTGCGGCGCAGGTGAACGGCGAGCAGCAGGATCGTTTCGCGCGGCGGCTGCTGTCGGAGCTTGGAGCGGCTCCGGCGAGGGTCGGCATGTTGGGGCTGAGCTTCAAGCCCCACACCGATGACCTGCGTGGCTCACCGGCAATCAGGGTCATCCAGCGGATGTTGTCGGCGGGCCATCACGTGGTGGCCTACGACCCCGCAGTGTCGCCTGAGCACGCGCGCGCGGCCCTGCCTGGCCTGGAATTCGCCGCTCGTGCCGAGGACGTGTTCGAGTCGGCGGACGCCGTGGCGGTGGCGACAGACTGGCCGGAGTTCGCCTCGCTTGACCTCGCTGCGCTGGGCACGCGCATGCGGCATCCGATCCTTTTCGATGGACGCAACCTCTTCGACCCGGCGGCCGTCACCGCCGCGGGGCTCAGGTACCGGGGGATCGGACGGCCGGACGTCGGTCCGGCCGCGCCACCCGGAGCGCCTCAGCCGGCTGACGAAGCGGACGCCACAGAGCGGTCGGCGGCAGCCGTGGACGGTTCGTCGGCGGTGTGAGCGGCCGCCCACCGGTCAGCGAGCCAAATCATCCCACCCGGCGCCGGTCGGAACCGTCCTTCCGCGATGAACGGTGCGGCCACGGCGTAGTCGAACACGTCGAGACAGAAGACCTCCGGTGCCGACGAGCCGTCCCGCTGGTGGGCTGGAATCCCTTGAAGCGCGCGTCCGGTCCCGGCAGCGCTCGCGCGCCAGCGCACCTCGGCCAGGCCACCCTTCACCAGCCGCCGGCGGATCGGAGCCATGGGGTTTGCCGCAAGCCGCAGCAGCCGATCACGGAGCCGTCGGCGTGTGCCGTACAGGCCACGCCGCTGGAGCTCGGCGGTGATGTGGTCCCGGGTACGGATGACGCGGCCGATCTCCGGGGGTAGCGCGCCGCGAGCGGGGTCGCCGTATGTCACGAGCGTCAGGCGCCGCAGGAGCGCGGACGGTACCAACGAGAGAGCCCGCGCCGCGCGGTCCGTATCGTGCGCGAGCAGCACACACGCGTCTCCCACGGGGTCTGCTCGGCCCGCCCAGGGCGCTGTCCGGGTCGCGGAGGAAACGGGCGCGTGCGGGCCACCGGCTTCGGCGATCACCTCCTCGTACAGCGCCCTGAGGCGGGGCGCCACTGCCTCGGCCGAGAACCGCTCGACGGCGCTGCGAAGCGTCTGCGGGTCGAACTCGCCGAGCCGATCCAGCGTCCGCAGGATTGCGCGAGCGAGCATGCGCGAGTCTCGCGCGGGCACCAGATCGCCGAACCGCCGATCCTCCAGGATGTCGCTGATTCCGCCGGATTGAGCCGCGACCACGGGCAACCCGGACGCGAGCGCCTCCAGCGTCACGACGCCGAAGGTCTCGCGCGGGCTGGGGTGGACGAAGACGCTCGCGCGCCGCAGAGCCGCGGAAACGGCTGCGCGATCCGCGAGGCCCTCGAAGCGGATGGCGTGGAGCACGTCGAAGTCTTGTGCCATCGCCTTCCACCGTGCCTCGTCGGCCTCGGACGTCGACTTCCCGATGAGCCGCAGCGTCGCCCCCGGCCGCTGCTCCAGTACGTCCGCGAAGGCCCGCAGCAGCACCACCATTCCCTTCCGCTCCTTGCGGTCGCCTACGAACAACAGCTCCTGGGGGCTCCGCTCCTCGGGCGGCGCGGGCTGGAACGCGTGCAGCGGAATGACGTTGGGGATGATGACCAGCTTCTCCTCCAGCTCCGGGATGGCAACGAAAAGCTCCGCCGCCAGCGTGTCGCTCACCGCGATGAATCGCGACGCGGCACGCACGGCCTCGAGGTATCGCCAGCGCTGCTCGGGCTGTCGGAGCTGCCTCGCGACGAAGGAAGCGTGCTCGGTGATGACGAGCGGCCAACCCAAGCGGCGCGCGGCGCCCACCGCGGCGTAGCCGTCCGGATAGCCGGTATGGGCGTGGACCACGCCGCTCATCCCGGCCGGGTCCAGGCGATCGGCGAGTATCTCCAGCGTCGCGCGCCGCTCATCGGCTTCGTGTCCCGGCGGCAGCAGCCCGTCAAGCGATGGTGCCGATATCGGCAGCCGAGCGACACCAACGGGCGCCGTGAGCGACCACGCGGCCGGCGAGGCGACATCGGGCCGTGAAGCGAGTGCGTGCCGGAGGTGCGCGGCGAGTGCTCCAGCTCGACGGGCGTCCGGAGGTCCGTCGACGTAGGCGCTTTCGAAGGATGCGACGAGCGGTCGGACTCCGCCGCTGCGCAGGAGTGCCTCAGCCTGGTCGGCAACATAGCGTCCGAGTCCGGGATCGGCGACGGAGGGATACCAGGTCGCCACGAGCAGTGCAGCAATGGGCTGCTCGTGGGCAGAGGATGTCGACACGCGACGGCAGTCTACCGCGCGACTGGGCAGGTGGCCTGCGCGCCTGCTAGCGTACTCGCGCCATGACGGCCCCCCCGGCAGAGATGCAACCCTCGATCGTGCACGTCCCCAGCCGCCGCCGCGGGCCGGCGAAGCTGGTGGTGGAAGGCCTGGCTGAGGTCCTGAGCCGTCAGCGCCTGATTCGGTACATGATCGGCGCCAACCTGAAGCGAACGCATACCGATACCGCGCTTGGCCAGCTGTGGTGGGTGCTCGACCCGCTCTTTCTCATGGGCATCTACGTCGTGCTCGTGCAGATCATCTTCAACGTCGGCACTCCGGATTACCCGCTCTTCATCTTCGCGGCCATCCTGCCGTGGAAATGGTTCTCGATTGCTCTCGGCACGGCGGCCGGGTCGGTCACAGCCCGAGAGGGCCTCATTCGGCAGGTCCAGTTTCCCAAGCTCGTCCTTCCGGTCGCGGCGGTGGGCTCTGCCACCATCAACTTTGCGATCAGTCTCATCGCCCTGGCGCTGATGTACGTCCTGTTCCTCGACCGAATCAGCCCGTGGCTTCTCGCCATTCCCCTCATCGCCGTCGTGCAGTTCGTGTTCAGCCTGGCGGTCGCCATCGCCCTTGCCGCGGTGAACACCTTCTACCGTGACGTTCAGAACCTTCTCGGCCATGTGGTGCGGCTCTGGTTCTATGCGTCTCCGGGCCTCTGGTCGTTCCGAGACCATCTCCAGGACTCGCCCGAGCTCCGTACCATCCTGCAGCTGAACCCGATGGCGCCGATACTCGAGTCGTACCGCAACGTCATCTACGGAGCCACTGACGGAAGCGGGGGTCTGCCGCCAGACTTCATCGGGCTTGGCTGGGTGCTTCTCGCATCGATCATGTTCGTCACGATTGCGATCGTGCTCTTCAAGCGGATGGAGCCGGCGTTTGCCAAGGTCGTCTGACGCCAGTCCGGCCATCGAGATCCGCGACCTGGGAATCCGATACAACCTGCGCCTGACGCGTCGCAACACGCTCAAGCAGTCGCTGGTCGGCATGGTGCGCCACGAGGGCGTCGAGACCGAGTTCTGGGCTGTGCGCAACCTGAGCTTCGACGTCATGAACGGCGACAACCTTGCCCTCATCGGTCCAAACGGCGCCGGCAAGACGACGATCCTGCTGGCGCTGGCGGGGATCCTGTCGCCGACCGAGGGGGAGGTGCGCCTCTATGGCAAGTCGTCCACGCTGCTGACCATCGGTGCCGGGTTCGACGGCGACCTGACCGGGCGCGACAACATCGCCCTGGCGGGCGCATTCCTTGGAATCCCGCACGCGGTGATGGCCGACCTCGCGCCGCAGATCATCGAGTTCGCCGACATCGGTCCCTTCATCGACGCGCCGCTGCGGACGTACTCGACCGGCATGCGCGCGCGCCTGGGCTTCTCGATCGCGACCTCGATCACTCCCGACATCCTGCTGCTGGACGAGGTGCTCGGCACCGGCGACCAGAACTTCAAGGCCAAGAGCCAGGCGCGCATCCGTGAGCTCGTCACCACCGCGAAGGCCGTCATCGTCGTGACCCACGACCTCGGCTACGTCACGGAGAACTGCAACCGCGCGATCCTGGTCGAAAAGGGGAGCATCATCCACGACGGCGATCCGTCGGAGACCGTCGAGATCTACCGGCAGCGCGTGAAGGAGCGCAAGCTCATCCTCGAGAGCGAGGCGCATCGCTTCGCGGGGCCGCCGCCCGGCAGGTAGTTCTCAGCAGGCCGATGCTGCCACCCCCGCGGTCCCGCAGCGATACTGAAGCCGATGCGTCACCGTCCCTCCCCACTCCTCGTCGTGACCCGCATCTGGCCGACCGCGGAGCGCCCCAGCCTGGGTGCCTTCGTTCGCGACCGGGTCCGTGGCCTCCCGGACGTCCGCGTCGCCAGGCCGACGTCACAGCGCCTGCCGTGGCCGGTCCTGTATGCGCTGCTGTTCATCGATGCCATGCGCGCCGGCCGCGTCCGCGGCGTCGAGGCGCACATGGCCCTGCCGACCGGCCTCGTGGCGCTGGTCGTGGCCCGCCTGCGCAGCGTGCCGCTGGTCGTGTACAGCCATGGCGGTGACGTGCGCGGCTGGGACCGCTTCCCGCTGCCGCTCCGCTGGCTGACGCGTTTCGTCGTCCGCAGCGCCGACCGCGTCGTGACGAACTCCGACGACACCGCGCGGCACATCCGCGAGATGGGGGTCGAGCCCGTCATCGCGCCGCCCGGCGTGAACCTGGAGCGCTTCCGGGCGTGGCCCCGTCCGGATCGGCGACGCGTCCTGTACCTGGGTGGCCGAACCCGTCGCAAGGGATACGACGTGTCGGTGGCTCTCGCCGATACACTGGTCGGCCCAGGGATCCTCGAGGTGCAGCCGGATGAGGTGCCGCGCCTGATGGCAGAGCACGACGTCGTGCTGGTGCCGTCGCTCGCGGAGCCGTTCGGCCTCGTGGCGGTGGAGGCGATCGCGGCCGGGCGCTGGGTCGTCGCCGCCGACGTCGGAGGGCTGCGGGACATCGTGGTGGACGGCGTCAACGGCACGCTCGTCTCGGATGGCGACTATGCGGGCGCGATTGCTCGCGTGCCGGATTACGACCCGGAGGCCCTGCCTGCCACGGTCAATCGCTTCAGCCTCGCGGAGTGGCAACGTGCCATGGCCGAAATCTGGGAGGACGTCTTCTTCAGCGGATGAAGATGACCTCGTGGCCGCCCGACACTCCACGCCACGCGGAGTTGGCAGTGGCGACTCGCAACTCGAGTCGCTGAGCCAGCGCGAGGCACAGCCGATCACCGAGGCTCAACGGAGATTCGCGTTGCCACAGATCTGCCGCGATCTCGGCGTCATCCTGGGTCACCTCCACGACCCGCAGTCCGAACGAGTTGAGGAGGCGAGCGGCGAGCTTGGGCTCGGCGCCGTGCTGGCGAACCTTCTGGAGGACCTCTGACCAGTTCGCAGCGCCGATGACCCCCTCCATGAGGAGCGGTTCGGCGGCGTCGGCACCCGGCTCATCCTGGAGCCACACCAGGACCACAGAGGCGTCGATGACCGTAGTCACGCCGATTCGGCCTTCGCCTCCGCCCTTCGTTCGCGCGCGAGCTCATCGGCCATGCTGACCTCCACGCCGGCGAGCATCCCGCGGAGGCGAGCCTTGACCTCGCTGCGTGGCAGAAGGACGACCGCGCCCCGCTCCGCGAGAGCCGCCAACTGGCTGCCCTCCTCGAGGCCCAGCTCCCTGCGTAAACCGGCGGGAATGACGATCCGGCCCTTTGGTCCCACCTCGACCACATAGGTGTCACTCATGGAAGCAGCGTGACACTCACAATCGAGAGTGTCAATCAGCCGATCGCCTCAGGCCGATAACCGTGCACTGAGGGGGTTTCAAGCCGGAGGTCAGCGGGCGGCTGACGTCGTCTCGGGGCTCACCGGACTCGAGATCCCGCACTGGATCGCGATCGATTTCGCGGGCTTCGCCTCGGGGTGACGATAAGCAATCCCGTCGCCTTCAGATACGGAGGTCCGGACGCCGCGACGAGCGGCTGGGACGGCGCATTCTCGGCGGGCGAGCTGACGCTGAACGGCGAGCAGGCCCTCTACTACGCTCAGACCCGATAAACCGACAACCCGGGCGAGTCGAGCGACTTCGCACGGAGCATCCGCCAGCAGCGAATCCTCAGCGCACTCGTCGCGAAGCTCACTGGCGGCGGTCCGGCGGGCTTTCCGTCGGCCCTCGCCGCGATGGATGCGGCGGACGACCATCTCCAGACGAACATGTCCGTGATCGATTTGGGCCTGTTCTCGATGAACGCCGAGCCGGATCGCCGGATCGAGCTGGCGGAGGACGACATCCTTAAGGCGGCGAGCACGACCGACGGCCAGTACGTGCTCGTTGTGATCGGCCGCACCGGGCCGTCGGACTGTGAGCCACTCCGAACCCTTTTTCCGTGAGCGGCTGGCGGAGCCGATTCCATCGGCCGAGTCCGCTACGACCCCCTGACAACGGGATCTTCAGCCTGCACCACGCCCGCTCCGGGCAGAGCGTGTCATCGGCGCTCTGTCGGGCAAGGACAGCCGAGCGTGCGGTGATCACCGCATCCCGTTCGTGTGCACGCCCGCTCGATCGCTCGCTGCAGTCACGGAACGGCTGCGGCCCGTGACTCGAGAATGCGTTCTCCGAGCTCGCGAATGGCGTCCAGGTTCGGGTGCAGGATGTAGCCGGCGTCACTGAGTGTCGGGCGTCACGAACTCCGGTGGGGTCAGGACAATCCGCTCGACGTTGCCGAGATCGGCCTCCTGTGCGACCGTCCCAGCCTTGGCGCGTTCGTCCGCGACCGCGTTCGCGGCGTCCCCGACGTCCGCGCGGTGGTCCCACGGTCGCAGCGGCTGCCCTGGCCCATCCTCTACGTGCTGCTGTTTACGTGCTGCTGTTCGCCGACGCCGTCCGGGCGGGGACGCATTCTTGGCGTGGAGGCGCACATGGCGGTGCCGACCGGCCGGCCTCATCGGCCTGCTCGTGGCGAGGCTGCGCGGCGTGCCGCTGGTCGTCTACAGCCACGGGCGCGACGTGCGCGACTGGCAGCGGTTCCGCGCCCCGATGCGTTTGCTGACGAAGTTCGTGCTTCGCCGAGCCGATCGCGTCGTGACGAACTCCGAGGACACCGCGTCGTACATCCGCCAGATGGGGGTGGATCCCGTGGTGGCGCTGCCCGGGTCCACCTCCCGCGCTTCGCGGTGTGGCCGCGACCGAATGCCCGACGCGTCCTGTACCTGGGGGGAACACGCGCCGGAAGGGATTCGACGTCGCGTCGCGCCTCGCCGACACGTTGGTCGGCCGGCATCGTCGAGGTGCAGCCGGACGAGGTGCCGCGCCTGCTGGGCCGAGCACGACGTCGTGCTGATGCCGTCCGTCGCGGAGCCGTTCGGCCTCGTCGCGGTCGAGGCGATCGCCGCCGGCCGGTGGGTCAGCCGGCGACGTCCTCGGGACGGTCGCAGCGGACGTGCTTCGAGTGCGCGAAGTAGAAGCGCGGCAGCTGCTCGAAGCCGGCGAGGAGCGCTGGCCCGTCCTCGGGCGCAACGTAGTTCCAGCCCATGTGCGGGACGCGCACGCTGCGGTCGGCCGGGTCGAGCTGGAAGCGCACCACGTCGCCATCGATCCACCCGAGGCCGGGGATGTCTCCCTCCTCGCTTCCGCGAAACAGCAGCTGCATCCCGAGGCACACGCCGGGCACCGGCACGCGCTCGACGGTCGCCTTTGCGGGTGAGGACGTCGGTGATGCTCAGTCCGTTGAGCGTGCGCATGGCGGCGTCGAATGCGCCGACGCCGGGCAGGATCACGCGGTCCGCCTCGGCGATCTCGTCCTCGCGGTTGGTGATGCTCGCTTTTGGGCCGATTCGCTTGAGCATGTTCGGAATGGCGCCCAGGTTCCCGATCCCGGCGTCGACCACGACGAGGTCTATCCTGAGGCGCAGGATACCGGCCCTCCGCCCTTATACTCCGGCGCCGATGTTCATCCGCCGTCGCCATTCCACTGTCCTCGTAGGGATGGGCGAGACCGCTGGCTACATGAGAGACCTGGTCGCAGGACTCCGAATGCTCGGCGTGCGGGCAGACTTTCTGAACCTGGCTGAGATCCCCTTCGCATGCGAGGCTCGCAAGACGCCGCGACTCACCTTCCGGCTCGCACGGTGGCTCGCTCTGCGGAATGCGGTACGGGGGAGGCCGCAACAGGTGTGGATCGCTGCCTACAGGGTGGTGATGGCATTTCTCTTTCTCGGCGCCGTGGTGCGCCATGACTCATTCATTCTCCGCGCTGGTGACTCGTTCTTTGCGCTTCGGTGGCTCTTTGATCCAGCCGACGTCGTCTATGCGCAGGGGACTGGAATCGCGCAGGAAAAGCTCAACGAAGCTGCACGGGGCGTGCTGAACGCGGCCGGACGGCGCGGACTCTGCGTCGAGGACAAGTCGCTGCTCGAACAGCGTCTCGTCGATCTGGCCGGAGCACACTAATGCTCAGGGACTTCGTCCGCGACAGCGCGATCTACGGTGCGTCATCCCTCTTCATCCGTGGCATCTCGCTCATGCTGCTCCCGCTTTACACTCGTGTCCTGTCGACTGCCGAATATGGGATCGTCGATCTCGCGGGCGTCTTCATCACGCTCGTCCTCCTGACGGTCGCGTTGGAAATCTCGCAGGGCGTCGCCCGCCTGTTTGCCGATGCGACTTCCGACGACCGAATCGCATATGCGTCGACGGCGCTGTGGTTCTCGATCGCGGCATACGGGTTGTTCGTCGCGGCTGCTCTGCCGTTCACCGCCGACCTCAGCGCGGTTCTGTTTGGTTCGCGCGACCGCGATGAGTTGATGCGCCTCGTGATTGTGAGCGCAGCAACGAACGGGCTGTTCATGCTGCTGCTGAATCAGCTCCGCTGGCGACTCCAGCCACTCGCCTACGCGGCCGGCAGCGTGACCTTCGCACTCGTGTTCATCGGGACGACAGTCGCACTCGTCAGCTTTGTCCACCTCGGCGTCTTCGGCGTGCTGCTCGGTCAGCTACTGGGATCCGTGGCCGGAGCCGTCCTATGTTTCACGCTCGCACGAGATGCGTACCGACTCAGATTCGACCCGGCGAAGCTGCTGGAGATGCTCCGCTTCTCACTTCCGCTCGTGCCGACGAGCGTCGCCTGGTTCGTGTCGCTGTACATCGACCGTTTCGCCATCGGGCAGCTGATGACGATCGATGACGTCGGGCTGTTTGGGATCGGCTACCGCATTGCGTCGGTGGTTTCGCTGCTGAATGTTGCGGTGCAGACGGCTATCACCCCGCTGATCTATGCGCGGTACCGCGATCCTGAGACACCGGGCCAGCTCGCGCGCCTCTTCGGGTACTTCGTTGCCGCGGCGCTGGTCCTTGCGGTGGGGCTTTCGCTTTTCGCGCGCGAGATCATGGGGGTCGTCACGACGCCGGCCTTCTATCCAGGCGCTGTGGTGGTCCCTCTGCTCGCTCCGGCACTCCTACTGTTGACGATGGACGTGTTCGCACCGGGGCTAGCAATCGCGAAGCGGACTGGCGCACAGGCGTTGATCACGGCGGGAGGGGCCATCCTGAACACGATCCTCAACTTCGCGCTGATCCCTGTCGCGGGAATCGTCGGCGCGGCCGCTGCGACGCTGCTCAGCGCCGCGGCGATCTTCGCTGCATACATGATCGCGAGCCAGCGCATGTACTTCGTCCCGCACGCGTGGCGCCGTCTTGGGCTGGCTGCAGCGATCGCGGCGGTGCTGTGTATCGCTGGAGTCGTCGTGTCCCTGCCGATTGCCGCGGGCCTGGCTTTTAAGGCCGCACTGTTGACGTTGACCGCCGGCATGGTCGTGCGCCTCGGCCTTGTGGATCTCGCCGATGTGCGCGAAGGCATCCGCGGGCTCATCTCAGCGTGGGCGCGGAGGCCGGCCTGATATCTAATCCCCGCCTAACACGCGTGACCATGCTCCTCCGCAATCGGTTCACGCACGACTCACGCGTTGAAAGGGAGGCGCGGACGCTTGCGGCTGCGGGGTGCCGCGTCACGGTGATCGCGGAGGCGGATGCCGGCCTGCCGCTCACGGAGGACCGTGACGGCTATCACGTGCTGCGCGTCGATCGGCCCGGAGTTGCAACCCGGGGATTGCGGTTGGTGCGTACCTTAGGCGCCTCGAGGACGCGCTGCTCGCTTCTGCGCCCGACATCCTCCACGCGCATGACACCGATGCGCTCCAGCCGGTCGCCCGTGCAGCTGGAGTTCTTGACGTGCCTTTCGTGTACGACTCGCACGAGTTCTGGCTCGGGCAGGACAATCGCGGCCACAGCGCTGCGTATTTCGAGCTCTCTAAGCTCTATTACGCCGTGATCGAGCTGCGATACCTTCGCCGAGTGGCCGCGCACATCGCGGCCACTCGACTGGTCGGACGACATCTCGAGCGGATGTACCGGCTCCCTCCGGTGCGGACGGTGGCGAATTATCCCGAGGTCCCCCGAGAGCCGCGGCCACGGGCGCGATCAGGCGTTTGTTGGACCATCCAGACGAAGCCGCCGCGATGGGCCGGAACGGACGACGTGCGATCGAAGGCCGCTTCAACTGGTCTGCGTCCGCCGCGGTCTTGTTGGACGTGTATGCGGAAGTCGAGGCGCGCCGTGCGGTGGCGCGCTCGGTCACCCTTCGCCCTCCAGCATCCACGCTTAAGCGCGAGTAATCACGCAAGCGTTTGTCATGCTGGCTATGTGCTGCGTCATCGTCTGGCGCTAGGACGAGCCGGTCCGCGGTCGCGGGTCAGCTTTCGGTGACGCTCGCCTCATTGGATAGGATGTGCCACCAGATCTCGCCGGGGGGGAGTATGACCGGCTCCCCCGTATCCGCGAAGGTCCAGGTCGTCTTGTCGGCCGCTGTCGGGCGCTCCCATTTGACGGCATAGGCCCGGCCCTGCGTGTAGAGCACTCCGGCCCCGCTTCCGACCAGGTGTTGGAGGCGCCGAGGAAAGCCTCCAGGATCGGGGTCGTCGTAGATGGTCTCCTGCGTCACACGCTGCACGATCAGCGAGGTGAAGGCGAGCGGGTCACCGGTCGCCTCGTCGCTGATCTGAACGCCGGAGTCACTGCGCAGGTACGCGCCGAGCTCGGCATCCCAGGTCCAGCCGAAACGCCAGTAGCTGTTCGTGCGGATGGCGAGACCAGTAACTTCGCGTCCATTCTCCGGGAAGGCGGGCTCGTCGCTGAACTCCCACGGCGGCCGGAGCTCGTCGACTCGGTCCGCCATCGCGATGAGTCGGGCGTTCGCATCGAGATCGTCGCGAAACGCCTCGAGGTCCACGTAGAGGTTATGTGGCGCGGCGCGGGGGCCGTAACGCTGGTACCACGACCCCCCGTCCATTCCATTGGGATATGGCATTCCCGCGTTGGCAAAGCGCTCGAGCGCGCCGAGGCTCGCTCCGAATCCGACGGTGAGTACCCGGATGTCCTGCCAGAGATCGATGTTGTAATACCGCGCGCTCCTCACGGGCCCCGTCATCCCGAGCGTGTCCTCGCAGAGGTAGATGCCGGTGAAGCGGGTGGTGTCGCCCTCCACGAGGCTCTCGATGACGATCTCGGCCTTGCTGAGGTTGCGCGCCGGTCGAGCCTCAGGGTGGTTCTCGATCTGGACCGCCAGGGCGGGCTCTTCGAGCACCACTCCTTCGGCGAGCGGCTCGCCGTCCAGCGGACATCGCGCGGCGCGGGCAGGTGTCGCGGTCCGGGACGCGGTCGGGGACGGGGACGGGGACAGGCTCGCAGTGGGCGACGTAGGCGAAGGCGTGGGGGACGCAGTGGCCTCAAGCGTCGGGGAGGCCGTCGCGGCCGGAGTGCCCGAGCTCACGGCGAAGGCGACCAGGCCCCCAATCAAGACGGCAGTGACCCCGACGGCGATGGCTACCAGCGTCCGGCGCCTCGGCATACGACGTTGTGCGGATGGGTGCGATGACATGTGGCAAATACTAGAAGGGTGAGGCTTGCTCGCTGCATGCCGATTTGGCCATGCAGGCAACTACTGGCGACTGGTGGCCGTCTAGGAAGCCTCGAGCAGCCTGCACCTATACTTCACTGCCGCACATCCTGCCGCGACTCACCATCGGAGTTCCGCTGACCACGTACCGAGCTGAGCGTCAAGCTGATCCGCGTTCCGCGACGGCCGCGCTGCTCTCATTCCTGTTCCCGGGCTTCGGCCAGGCGTATAACGGTCAATGGGCCCTTGCCGGCCTCTTGGCCGTGCCCGTGATGCTCATCGTCGCCTTGGGCGCGCTGCTGGTCCTCCGCGATGGGTCGAGCGTCATCAGTCGCTTTCTTGACACTCGCCTCCTCATCGCCTTGATTGTCCTGGACGCCGCTCTTCTGGGCTGGCGCCTCGTCGCGATCCTCCAGGCTCATGGTGAGCGTTCACCTTTGAGCCTCCGTACGTGGCCGGCGTGGATCACATCGGTCCTGGTGGTGGCGACCCTGGCGATGCACGCGCTGCCCGCCTACTACGCTGTGAAGGCAGTCGACACGCTGGACACCGTCGCGCTGGAGGGCGGCGGCGCGCTGTTCGAGGAGGGCGACGGCAGCGACATCAGTATTGTTGCGCCGACGAATGAGCCCGAGGTCGACCGGGGCGAGCGGGTCACGGTGCTGCTCGTCGGAATTGACTACGCACCCGGCCGCCAGACGAACCTTACCGATACGATGATCGTCGCCACTCTCGACCCTGAGACCGGCGAGGGCGCGATGGTCTCCGTCCCACGCGACCTCTACGGCGTTCCGCTGCCCGGTGGACGGACGTATGAGGCGAAGCTCAACTCGCTGATGACCGTTGCGAGCGGCGATCCTGAGAATTACCCGGAGGGTGGCCCGGCGGCGCTGAAAGCGGCCGTCGGCGAGCTGCTCGGAACTCAGATCCACTACTTCGCGGCGATCGACCTCGATGGCATGCGCGAGGTCATCGACACGATCGGCGGTGTCGAGGTGAGTGTGGAGCGAGCGATCAACGACCCGACGTACGAGGACCCGTTCAGGAATGTCCGAGGCTTCTCAATCGAGGCGGGAACGCATCTTCTCGATGGCGATACAGCGTTGGCCTACGTGCGGTCGCGGAAGGGCGTCGAAGACAACGACTTCACTCGGGCCGAGCGCCAGCAGCAGGTGCTGACCGCGATCGCCGCGAAGCTCACGGCCGGCAATCTCATCGTCACCCTGCCGGGACTGTTGGACGCGGTCCGAGACAACGTGGCGACGGACATTCCGTCCGGTCGGATACCCGGTCTTGCGAGGGTGGCTCAGGAGGCTGATCTGGGGAGCCTTGAGCGCGTCGTGCTCACCCCACCAGAGTACGTGACGCCGGAGCCGGCCAGCGCTGCCGGCTATATCCTCCACCCCAACCTCGACGCAATCCGCGCGCTTGCCGCCCGCATCTTTGCGGCTTCGACAGCGCGGTCGCCCTGAGAGAGGCGGCCGCTTGGCGCTAGAGGATATCCTTCAACGCCACAGCCTTCGCATCGCGGCCGACGCACTCTAGGGAGACGGATGGTATTGAAGGGCGTCGTTTTGGCCGGCGGCAGCGGTTCGCGACTCTTCCCGCTGACCCTGGTCACCAACAAGCACCTGCTCCCGGTCTACGACCGGCCGATGATCTACTACCCCCTTGCGGCTCTGAGGGAGATGGGCTGCCGCGAGGTAATGGTGATTGTCGGGGGCCGATCGGTTGGCGACGTCCTGGAGCTCCTGCATGACGGCTCGGACGTCGAGTTAGACCTCACCTACCGATACCAGCGAGGTGCCCTCGGGATCGCGCATGCCATCGGACTTGCACGTGACTTTGCCGGCGAGGATCCGATCGCCATCGTCCTGGGGGACAACCTCATCCACGGCTCGCTGCGCGAGTTCGCCGAGCGGTTCGTCGCGAGTGGGTCCCAGGCTGGAGCTGTGCTCAAGGAAGTTGATGACCCAGAGCGCTTCGGGGTCGCGGAGATGACCTCGGATGGCCGGGTCGTCGCATTCGAAGAGAAGCCCTCGGTCCCGAAGAGCAACCTGATTCCAATCGGGGTCTACTTCTTCCGACCCAGCGTCTTCGATGTGATCCACACGCTCAAACCCTCGCAGCGCGGCGAGTTCGAGATCACAGACCTGCTCAACCACTATCTCCGCGAAGGAAAACTCATCCATGAGGTCTTCCAGGGCGAGTGGCAGGATGCGGGGACCATTGAGGCGCTTCTGGAGTCGAGCACCTTTGCCTCGCGGTTTGCTATCCACGAACCGCTGGAGACCGGGCACGCGGTCGAAGAGGTCGAGGCCGAGCCGATCGACTCGACCGAGGTGCGCCCGTGACCGCCGAACGTCGTCTGCTCGTAACCGGGGGAGCTGGCTTCATCGGGTCCAACTTCGTGCGCCACTGGATTGCGCGATACCCAGATGACCTGGTTGTGGTGCTCGATCTGCTCACGTACGCCGGTAACCGCGCGAGCCTCGCGGATCTGGAGGGCCGCTACACCTTCGTGGAGGGTGACATTGGCGATGCCGAGCTGGTCGATCGGCTGCTGGCGGGTCATCGGATCGAGATCGTTGTCAACTTCGCCGCCGAATCGCACAACAGCTACGCGATCATCAACCCGGGCGTTTTCTTTCGCACGAATGTGCTGGCGACGCAGATCCTGTGCGAGGCAGCGCGCCGATCCGGCGTCCGGCGCTTCCACCACATCAGCACGTGCGAGGTCTATGGCGACCTGGACCTTGAAACGGCGGAGGCCTTCACCGAGTCATCGCCCTACCGGCCGCGCACTCCCTACAACGCCTCGAAGGCCGGCGGAGACCACGTGGTGCGTGCGTACCACGAGACGTTCGGGCTCCCGGTCACGATCACCAACTGTGCTAACAACTATGGTCCGTACCAGTTTCCGGAAAAGGTCATTCCCCTCT
>Ga0208612_1000325_pt1 | contig 22487 bp, 29 predicted proteins | sample AntDryMetagUQ889_FD_188089 | JGI IMG/M metagenome (GOLD analysis project Ga0208612, IMG submission 188089) | Polar desert microbial communities from Antarctic Dry Valleys - UQ889 (SPAdes) | ecosystem: Environmental > Terrestrial > Soil > Desert | place: Antarctic Dry Valleys | collected 2008-12-31 | reverse complement strand
TCGAGCTGCTCGAGCATGTCCGCGACCCCGCGCGTGGAGGGGTTCGAGAAGTGCGAGCCGACGCGCTTGCGGATCGACTTGGCCTTGCCGACGTAGAGGACGTTCGCCTTGGCGCCCCTGAAGAGGTAGACGCCCGGAGCGTCGGGTAGCGACCGGCGCTGCTCGTCCAGGCGCTGCTCGCGCGTCTGCGCGGTCGGCTTCTCGGCGGTGTCGGGCATGGGTCTTCGAGGATAGGGCGGAAGGCGGGCGGTGCCGTCGAGGTGCGCCCGCGAATTCCTGCACAGTCTGTTTCAGCCCTTTCTCGCTTAGGCCACTCGCTCTAGCGTGCTCGCGATGCGCGTGCGAAGGATCCTCGCCTTGGTGGCGACGTTGGCGTTGAGCCTTGCCCTCACCTCGCCCGCACAGGCGCGCAGCGGCAACGTCGCGGCGCTCCAGGTCGCCCTGCGGGCGCTCCACCTCTACGGCGGCGAGATCGACGGAATCGCGGGGCCCGGCACGCGCAGGGCGGTGCGCCGCTTCCAGCGCCGCCGCCACCTGGCGGTCGACGGCATCGCCGGGCCGAGGACCCGCCGCGCGCTCGGCCGCCGCGGCGGTCCGCGGCTGGGGAGTCGGGCGCTGCGCCGCAACCACCGCGGCTGGGACGTGGCCGCGCTGCAGTTCATGCTTGGGCGGCGCGGCTTCTCGCCACGCTCGATCGACGGCGGCTTCGGTCCCGCCACCGCGGCCGCGGTCCGGCGCTTCCAGCGTGCTGCCGGCCTCGCGGCGGACGGCGTCGCCGGCCCGGCCACTCTGCGCGCGCTGCGCCGGCGTCGGACCGGTCGCCGGCACCGGCACCGGACCCGGGGCGGCGGGGTCAGCGGGCCCGTGCGCTTCTACCGGCCGGTGCGCGCTCCGATCACCGACGGCTTCGGCTTTCGGTGGGGCCGAATGCACCAGGGCATCGATTTCCCGGCAGCCGCGGGCACGCGCGTCGGCGCCGCCGGCGTCGGCGTGGTGAGCTCCGCCGGCTGGAACGCGGGCGGCTACGGATACCTCGTGATCGTCCGCCACCGGTTGGGCTTCGAGACCTGGTACGCCCACCTCTCGCGCGTGACCTCCTACGTCGGCGAGCGTGTGAGCGGCGGCACCCGCATCGGCCTGGTTGGCTCGACGGGCCACTCCACCGGCCCGCACCTCCACTTCGAGGTCCGCCTCAACGGGGTCCCGATCGATCCGATGCCGCGCCTGCTGGCGACGGCCGCGGCGGCGGCCGGGCCCGCAAGGGGGCCGGCGGGCCGCTCAGCGGGGTCCCCCCGGGCGGCGGGCGGGGCCACGCCGGGGCCGACGGTGGAGCCCCCCGCCGGCTGCGATCGGGACCGGCTGCGCGCTCTACCCAGGCCGAAGGCGGGCGGGGCGGCCAGCCCCTGCTGAGCCTGAGCGCGCGAGGGGCCGGCGGGCCGTGCGTGCTTGGCGGGAGAGTGCGCTGGGCAGGCACCCATGGCGGACGGGTGGGCAGCGCCCTCACTCGACCAGCCGCACGTCGAAGTCCAGCACGCCGCCATCTCCAGCGCCGCCGAGCAGGCCGAGGATCTTGGCCACGTAGGCCTGGGTCTCCGGGTAGGGCGGGATGCAGCCACAGCGCGCGACCGGCGCCGGGCCGGCGTTGTAGGCGGCCAGCGCGAGCGGCACCGAGGCAAATTGACGCAGCAAGTCGCGCATCAGGTGCGCCTGGGCGTCGATCGCGGCGGGGGCGTCGAATGGGTTGCGCAGGCCGTAGGCCTCCGCGGTGCCCGGCATGAACTGCGCGATGCCCTCCGCGCCCGCAGGTGAGCGCGCGAACGGGTTGAAGTTCGACTCGGCGTAGATCTGCGCGGCCAGCAGGTTCGCCGACACGCTCCAGCGCTGTGCCGCGCGGGCGAGCATCGGCGCGTAGCGCGGCGGCACGAACGACTGCAACCTCCTGGTCGAGCGGCCGTCGCCGCCGAACCCGACCGAGCCGGACCCGGCATTGAGTGTGTAGCCGTAGTGCCAGGGCTCCCACGAGTAGCGCTGCACGAAGTGGAAGCGCTGCGCGTTGGCGGCGAGCCAGCCGTAGGCTGCGGGGGGGCCGAGGTCGAGCTCGGTTCCAAGGCGGTGGAGGCTCTTGCCTGGCGGGGCCACCCAGCGCGGGTCGGGGTTGGCCGCAAACAGCCGCGCCTGCTCCGCGTCCGAGCGGTAGCCGGAGGTGACCGAGAGGGCGACGCCGTCGCGCCCGGCGGCCGCGGCCATGCGATCGAACGCCTGGGCGACATCGGGGCGCATCGGCTTGCCCGTCCGGTAGGCGAGCGGACCGCTGTAGCCGCCGCCGCTGCCGCTGCCGGGCATGCCCGGCCCCGAGTCCGAGAGCCTGAGCTCGGCGGCGGCCCGGGCCTTGACCGCGACCTCGCTGGAAGCGTGGCGCCTGCCGCCACCGCCAACCTGTACCTCCACTGTGCCGCGCACACGCACGCTGACGCGGGTCGGCGCAAAGCCACGCGGAAAGGAGACCTCTCCTGGGTCGACTTGTACGCCGTTGCGGCGCCCGCCGCGCACGGCAGCGTCGCGCGCCCGCGCGAGGTAGGCGGGAGTCGACAGATGCTTCGGGTTGCGCACCCCCTCTTCAAGCATGGCCGGCTCGAACAGGCGCGGGTAGTCCCGGCGCATCGAGGACGCCGCGGACACCGCCGCGAGGTCAGCCGCGCGCTGATGGCGGCTCTTGCCCCCGAGCGCCTGCCCGAACGCCGCGAGCACGAGCGTGCCGAGCACCAGCACCGCGACCAGGGCCAGTACGAGCACGAGCGCCTGGCCCGACTCGCTCCGAGGACGCACTCGACGGGCCGCCGGCCTTCGCAGGCCGCCGGGGCACATCGGGAGACTCCGCCAGAGCATGGCCCCAACGGTCCCGCCAAGCGGATCACGCTACAAGCCGCGCGGGTTACAAGCGCGCTACGACAGTGCGACGAAGCTAGTGCGACGGAGGCAGCAGTCGTTAGGTCACAGCCTGTTCCGGCATCCCCGGGGAGATGCAGACTAGGACGCGGCCGTGATTCCTAGGCCAGGCTGCGATCGACCCACTCGCGGACGGTCGCGTGATGCGCCTCCCACGCTCCCCAGACGTCACGCGCCCACGCCTCGACGGCGCGCTCGTGCTCGGCCGCGCTCGCGGCATCCCGCACGTCGGCGACGGTGACCCGGCCGTTCGGCTGCGGAGGATCGAGCCAATGGACCACGTCCCGCTTGGCGAGGCGCCTGTGCAGCGTAGGACCATCGCCCGGGTCGGCCCCGTCCTCGAGGATGAGGCAGAGCGTCACGAGGTGGAGGGCGACCGACTGGACCGAGCGCCGCTCGGGGCGGCCGGGATGCTGAACGGCGTAGGTGTCGACAGTCAGCTGGTGGCGGCGAAAGTACGCCGGATCGCTGTACTCGCGCGCGAGGATGTCGCCAAAGAGCGCCCAGCACGCCGGCGACGAGCCGATGTAGGGGTGCGTCGCTCCCTCTCCCTCAGGCAGGAGCAGTCGACAGCCGGGGCATCTGCTCATGTCGCACGTGCTCATGGGGCATCGCCCGAAGCCGCCAGCCTAGAACGACCCGTTCGCCAGCAGTCGGAGCGCTCGGCCTCCGAAGTCCTCACGACCGAGCTCGTTGACGAGCGCCACGGCCTCTCCTGTCGTGTCGGCTTCGGGCACGCCGTCGGAGGAGAGGCGCAGACCAGCGAACCTGCCGCCGCGCAGGTACCCGTCGGGCGAGAGGCGGACGGTGAGGAGACCGCTGAGCGAGGTGGTGCCCGCCGTGGAGAAGTTGTGCCAGCCGGCGAAGTTGCCCAGCGAGTAGGCGATCAGCTTTCCCTTGTGGAGCTCGATTCCCCTCAGGACGTGGGGGCCCGAGCCGAGGACGAGGTCGGCACCGGCTTCCACGGCCGTCCGCGCGAACGCCCGCGTGTCGCCGCGGTCCTCGCCCATGGCGACCTCCGGGCCTGCGGGCGTGTGTAGCTGGTCGGCGCCCTCGGCGCCGAGGTGAGCCAGCACGACCACGAGCTCCGCCTCGGTCGAAGCGCGGCGCACGAGCTCGTCGACCGCGGCCAGGTCGCGCAAGTCGTTCGCCCACGGGTAGGGGGCGAAGCCGACCGTCGCGATCCGAATTCCGCGTCTGCGGATGACCGTGATCTGTCCGGGCTGACCGGTGTGGGCCAAGCCATTCGTGCCGAGGGCAGCGACCGTCTGGCGCTGTCCCTCCTCCCCGTAATCGAAGGCATGGTTGTTCGCGAGGTTCATCGTGTCGAAGCCCGCCCACGAGAGCGCGGACGCGTTCTCGGGTGGCGCCTGGAAGCTGAAGCAGTTACCGCCGTCGACTCCGCACTTCGAGACGCCCCCGACCGAGAAGGTGCCCTCCAGGTTCCCGATCGCGAGGTCCGCCCCGGCTACCTCTGGCCGGACCTCCTGGAACAGGCCCCTGCCGTCCTCGGGCGGGAGCCCATAGCTGGAGCCGGGTGTGATGTCGCCCGCCCACGCGATCGAGATCTCCGCGCCGGCCCCCGCGGCGTCAGCTCGGCTTCTCTGCGAATCTGCGGCCTGGCTCGAGCCTGCGCCGAAGACGGTCGGCACGACGGCAATGAGCAGCGCCGCCCACCCGGCCAGCAGAGCCCCCAGCGCGATCCGTCGGTGCATGACCATCCTGCCGCCGGCCGGACTGGACGGCGCCGCGTGCATGCATGTGGAGTTCGGCTCACGTGACGGATCTCCTTGCCACTGTTACCTTCCGCCCAATGATCCTGACCTCTCGCACCGCCGCCATCGGTGCGGCCGTGGCCGTTGTGCTGGCGGCGACGATCATGCTGACCCTTGGGGTTCCGCGATCCGAGGCAAGAGCTCGATCCTGCGGCCACATCCGGGTCGAGGACAATCGTTTCAAGGTCACGATCGAGCGCGGAAAGGTGCGGTGCCGGAAGGCGCGGGAGGTGTTTCGCATCTATCTGTCAGGGGGCGGAGAGCGCCACGAGGGCAAGGACAGCGCCCACACCTACGTCGTCATCGGTCGCTGGAGGTGTGGGGCGGGGACCGGCGGCGGCGGGTGCATCCGCAAGGGGAAGAGTTTCCGCACCGCCCGTGACTACATCATCGCGCAGTCCTGACAGCCAGACCGGCTGATACGTCGAAACGTGATCCGCGCTTGGGCCGTTGGGTGCGGGTTCGTCACGCGCGCCACAATGCGACCGATGCCCCGGCAGATCGCGCTTCTGCGCGGCATCAACCTCGGCCCGCGTAACCGCGTGCCGATGCCTGAGCTGCGCGAGCTGCTCACCGAGCTCGGCTACGAGGACGTCGCCACGGTCGTGCAGAGCGGCAACATCGTGCTGGGCTCGACCAGGCCGACGGACCTCGGGCGGGACCTTCAGCAACAGATCGCGGAGCGCTTCGGGGTCGACACGCCGGTCCTCGTTCGCACCGCCGGGCAGCTCGCCAAGGTCGTCGCCGACAATCCGTTCCCGGAGGCGGCACAGGATCCGCGCCGCTACCAGGTCTCCTTCCTCTCAGCGAAGTGCTCCCCGGCCGTCGCCCGGGAGCTCGAAGCCGCCGACATCGCCCCCGAGCAGGTCGCCGTCCGCGGCCGGGAGATCTACGCCTGGCACGTCAACGGGATCCAGAGGTCCCCGCTAGCCAAGCTGCTCACCGACAACAAGCTCGGCGCCATCGCCACCGCGCGCAACTGGAGCACCGTCCTCAAGTTGCACGAGCTCGCCGGCCGCTGAACGACCGCTCGCGCGCCTGCCACCGTGTCACCGGGCATGGGTCTAGCGCCGAGAACCCCACAAGCTCATATCGCCCCCGGAGATCGGCCGCAGAGCCCACGCCGAGCATCCCGTGACCTGACCGTCGGCTGCGCGCATGTACTTTCTATGCGCAGCGCACACGAAGTGACTTGCCCGCGATGAGTTTCGAGACTTGAGCCGGTCTCTGGTAGAGACCCTCAGCGCCAACCGACCCCAACACCGGCCACAACCAACCCCGAGGAGCCAGATGACATCCGACGCCTCCCTTGCGATCGAGGCCACCGGCCTCGTCAAGGCCTTCGGCGAGACCCGCGCCGTCGACGGCGTCGACCTGGCCGTGCGCAGCGGCTCCGTCTACGGCGTGCTCGGTCCCAACGGCGCCGGCAAGACGACGACGATCCGCATGCTGGCGACGCTGATCCGCCCGGATGCGGGCAGCGCCCGGGTCCTCGGGCACGACATCGTCAAGGAGCCCGACGCCGTTCGCCGCGCCGTCAGCCTCACCGGCCAGCTCGCCTCGGTGGACGAGGATCTGACGGGCCGCGAGAACCTGATCCTGCTCGGCCGCCTGCTGGGGCTCAAGCGCGTGGCGGCCAAGAAGCGCGCGGATGAGCTGCTCGAGGCCTTCGGCATCTCCGAGGCCGCGGGCCGGCTCGTCAAGAACTACTCGGGCGGGATGCGCCGCAGGCTCGACATCGGCGCAAGCATCGTCGTCACCCCGCAGCTGATGTTCCTCGACGAGCCGACGGCCGGCCTCGACCCGCGCTCGCGCAACCAGGTCTGGGGCATCATCCGCGCGCTGGTCGCTGAGGGGACCACGATCCTGCTCTGCACCCAGTACCTCGAGGAGGCGGACCAGCTCGCCGACGGGATCGCCGTCATCGACCGCGGCAAGGTGATCGCCGAGGGGACGCCCGGCCAGCTCAAGGCCTCGGTCGGCTCGGGCGTGCTGCATGTGCGCCTGCTGCACCCCGAGCAGCGGCCCGAGGCCGAGCGGGTGCTGGACCGCCAGCTCGGCGCCGTCACCCTGGAGCCCGACCCCGCCGCCCTCTCTGCCTCCTGCTCCGACGCTGGTCGAGGCGCCGAGGCGGTCGCCGAGCTGACGCGCTCCGGTGTGCGGATCGCTGCCTTCTCGCTCGGCCAGCCGAGCCTCGACGAGGTCTTCCTGGCCCTGACCGGCCGCACCGCCCAAGCGGCCGAGGCCGACGAACCCGACGCGATCGAGGAGGAGCGAGCAGCATGAGCGCAAAGCCGACCACCCAAGCCGGCCCGACGCCCGCCGACGACGAGGCCGCGGTCCGCAAGGCCATCTCCTCGGCCTCTCGCCCGCCCCAGGCGAGCGCGCTGTCTGCCGCGCTCACCTTCGGCTGGCGCGGGATGCTCAAGGTCAAGCACGTCCCCGAGCAGCTCGTCGACGTGACGATCACGCCGGTGATGTTCGTCCTGATGTTCACCTACATCTTCGGCGGCGCGATCGCCGGTTCCACTGCCGAGTACCTGGGCTACATCCTCCCCGGGATCCTCGTGATGTCGGTGCTGTTCACCACGGTCTACTCCGGGATCGCGCTGAACACCGACCTCACCAAGGGAGTCGTCGACCGCTTCCGCTCACTGCCCATCTGGCGACCGTCTCCGTTGGTCGGATCCCTGCTCGGCGACAGCGTGCGCTACCTCGTCGCCGGCACCGTGATCATCGTGCTCGGCGTGATCCTCGGCTACCGGCCGGACGCCGGCGTCGGGGGCGTGTTCGCGGCGCTGGGTCTGGTGTTGGTCTTCGCCTTCGGCCTCTCCTGGGTCTTCACGACGCTCGGGCTGCTGATGCGCTCGCCGAACGCGGTGATGAACGCCGGCTTCATGGCGATCTTCCCGCTCACGTTCCTGTCCAACGTCTTCGTCAATCCGAAGACGCTGCCTGCGGGGCTCGAGGCCTTCGTCGAGGTCAACCCGATCTCAATCCTGGCGACCGCATCGCGCGGGCTGATGGACGGCAACGCCCACGCCGGCGACATCGCGATCGTGCTCGCCGTGGCAGCGGGGCTGACCGCGGTCTTCGCGCCGCTCACGACCCGCCTGTACCGCGCGAGCTGAGGGATCCTCGACGCGCCGTGGCGCTCGCCTGATCGAACGTCGAATCGCGGCCCGACGCAATCCGCCGCGTACAGGTCAAGCCGAGAAGTCCGGGCTCGCACCATGCGCGCTGGACGCACGGCCCTTCGGCTCCTCCCAATCCTCCTGCCGGCCGAGGGCGGTCAGGTCGAGGAAGTAGTACGAGCCGCCGGTCATCTCGGCGCCGCGGGCGTAGGTGGAGTAGGTATGGAAGACGGTCTCGCCGTCGCGTAGGAAGAAGCTCGAGCCAGGTGCCTCGATCGACTGCTCGCCCTCCACGTAGTAGGACGTGCCCGCCTGCTCGTGCTCGGCCTTGGTCCGGTAGTTGTACTCGACCGAAGCGACGGACTCGTCGAGCGTGACGTGAAAGTCGTAGTTGAAGTCGCTGCCGTGAGAGGAGTACCAGTGGAAGCTCCAGCCCTTGCGTGCCTTGTAGCGCTCGATCTTGTCCAGCGGTGCGCGCGAGACGTAGACGAACTCGGTGTCCCGGGCGTGTAGGTGTTCGAGTAGGCCGTTCGAGACCTCATCGGCCCCGGCCGAGCAGCTCGAGCAGCCCTCCTCCCAGTCCGGGTCGAACATGAAGTGGCCGACGATGAGCTGGCGACGGCCGTCGAAGAGGTCGAGCAGGCTTGCCTTGCCCTCCGGGCCCTCGAAGGCGTAGTCCTTGTCGACCTTGACCATCGGCAGCTCACGCCGCTCGGTGTTCAGCGCGTCCCGTCGTCTAGTGAGCTCCTTCTCCTTGGCCAGCAACTCCTTGCGGGCGACCAGCCAGCGCTCTCTCGACACCACCTGCGGGAGACTCATCTTGCTCTCCTTTGGATTCATGTTGGTTGGCTCTTGTGCGGGTAGACCGTGCGGGGACGCAGAAATCATCGGCCATGTGGCTCGCAAAGGCGACCTCCGCGCCAGCGCCCCCCCGCACCAACGTCAGCCCGAGGCGTGTTGCTCGGCCGGCACGCCAGCACCGCCAAGCTCGACATGCGTCCGGCTGTCGCGGCTGCGGATCAGGAACAGCGTCGCGAGCAGACCGAGGACTGCGAAGCCGGCGCCTGTCAGGAACGCTGAGCGAAAGCCGTCGGTCAGGACCGCCGGGTCCCGCGACGATCCGGTCACCGAGATCGAGACCGCCGCGAGGATCGCCAAGCCCAGGGCGCCGCCGATCTGCTGGGAGGTATTGATCAGCCCGCTGGCCAGGCCGGCCTCGCGGTCCTCGACCCCGGACACGGCGGCGATCGTCGTCGCGACGAACGCAAAGCCCAGCCCGACCGCGGCCAGCAGCGACGGACCGAGGATGTCGGACGCGAAGCTGCCCTGCACCGAGATCTGCGAGAACCAGATCAGGCCCGCGGCGATCAGCGCCATGCCGGCCGCCATCACCTGCTTGAAGCCGATCCGCGTTATGAGCTGCGACGCGATGCCGGCCGAGAGGATGATCGACACGGCCAGCGGCAGGTACGACAGGCCGGCCTTGATCGCGCTGTAGCCCAGCACCTGCTGCATGTAGAGCGAGATGAAGAAGAACATCGAGAACAGCGAGGCCCCCACCAGAACGCCGACGACGTTGGCGCCGGTCAGCGTCCGGATCCGGAAGATCCGGAACGGCAGCAGCGGAGCGGCCGAGCCGCGTTCGATCGCGACGAAGGCCGCGATCAGCGCGGCGGAGATGGCCAGCAGCGAGATCGTCTGCGTCGAGCCCCAGCCGGCGTCGTTCGCGTCGATGAGCGCGAAGACGAGGGTCGACAGCCCGGCCGTGACGCTGACGGCGCCGGCGACGTCGAAGTGCCGCCGTTCGCCTGCGGAGCGGCTCTCCGCGATCAGGCCGGGCGCCAGCGCCGCAGCGATCAAGCCGATCGGGACGTTCACCCACAGCACCCACTCCCAGCCCAGGCCGTCGGTGAGCACGCCGCCGAGCAGGACGCCCGCGGCGCCGCCGCTGCCAGCGACCGCTCCCCAGACCCCGAGTGCCCTGTTGCGCTCGGACCCGTCGCGGAAGGTCGTGGTGACGATCGACAGGGCCGCCGGCGAGACGATGGCCGCACCGAGGCCCTGTACGGCGCGCGCTGCCACGAGCTGACCGGCGTTCGCCGCCAGCCCGCCGGCGAGCGAGGCGAGGGCGAAGAGGATCAGTCCGGACACGAACACGCGACGCCGCCCGAGCAGGTCCGCCATACGGCCGCCGAGGAGAAGGAAGCCGCCGAAGGTGAGCACGTAGGCGTTGACCACCCAGGGGAGGTCGCTCTCCGAGAACTCGAGCGCCTCGCCGATCGTCGGCAGGGCCACGTTGACGATCGAGGCGTCGAGGACGACGACGAACTGGGCTATGCAGAGCAGGATCAGAGCGATCCAGCGGCGGTCGCGGGCGGTGGCGCTCTCCACCATGGGCTTCTCCCTTCGGTCCGGGTGGGTGGGCTATAATCGGAAGCTGAGTTCCGGTTCCGCATGATAGCGGAATCTTGATTCCGCTTCTTCAGCCCCATGGCCTCCCCCGCACTCAAGCAACGCGCCGGCCGCTCAGACGCGCGCCGCAACCGCCGGCGCGTCATCCAGGCCGCCAGGAAGTGCATGGCCCGCGAGGGCCTCGAGGCTCAGATGGAGGACATCGCCGGGGCCGCGGGCGTCGGCGTCGGCACCGTCTACCGCCACTTCAAGACCAAGGACGAGCTGGTCGAGGCGCTCGCTGCGGAGCGCTTCGAGCGCCTGCGCGAGCTCGCTCTCGAAGCGCTCGCGCAGGAGGATCCCTGGGGCTCGTTCGAGCGCTTCATCCGGGCGTCCGCGCATATCCAGACCGAGGACCGCGCGCTGTCGGAGGTGCTGACGTCCCGCCCTGAGACGATGCGCCGGGCGGCAGAGGGCGTCGGCATGCTGGGCCTGGTCGCCGAGCTGCTGGAGCGTGCCCAGGCTGCGGGGGTGGTACGCAAGGACGCGCATCCGCGCGACATCCCGATGCTCATGTGCGCACTCGCCGGAACCTTCCGCAACCCCAACTCATCGCCCGACCGCTACATCGGCATTGCGCTCGACGGCCTGCGGGCGACCCCGGGCACCCACACCGAGCTGCCGCCCGTGACGGGGACGTAGTACTCCCCCGTGGGCGGCCGGCCTCGTCACGCTGCCTCTGCCGGCAACCCGTGCTGCGCCACCACGCGGTCGTAGTTGAGCCGCAGCAGCTCGATCACTTCGCGGACGTCGGCCTCGTCCTCGATCCGGCGGGCGGCCATCTTCGTCGAGTGCGGGTTGACCGGGTGGGGGCCGACGCGTCCCTGCTCCCTGAGCTCGGCACCGATCTCCCTTGGGAAGCCGAAGTGGGCGGCGTGGTCCCCGTGCAGGTGGCCGATTCCGTGGCGGCCGACGCTGAAGGCGAACTCGCCGCGGCGGCCGGGGCCCGCCTCTACGCCCGGCCACGAGGTGACCTCGTCGGTGATCTGCTGACTCGCTGTCATCTGCGAATTCATGAGCGCCTCCTCGGCGTTTGGGATTGCGGTCGAGTCCAGACTACAAGTTCGAGTGAGCTTGAAGTCAAGGGCGCAACCTGATTTGCTGTGCCCCCGTGGCCACCCTGCTCACGATCGGCGAGGTTTCGCGTCGCAGCGGCGTCGCAGCCTCAGCACTGCGCTTCTACGAAGAGCGAGGACTGATCGGCTCCGAGCGGGCCGGCTCGGGTCACCGCCGCTATCCGCGGCCCGTGCTACGGCGGATCGCGTTCATCGTCTTTGCCCAGCGGATCGGGCTGACGCTCGACGAGATCGGCGCGGAGCTCGCAAAGCTCCCTCCAGATCGCGCCCCCAACCGCCGCGACTGGTCGCGACTCTCACGGGGATGGGGCGCGCGGATCGACGAGCGGATCGCCGAGCTCGAGCGGCTCAAGCTCGGTCTGACGGGGTGCATCGGCTGCGGCTGTCTCTCCCTCGAGCGCTGCAAGCTCGCCAACCCCGATGACCGCGCGGCCCGCCTCGGTCCCGGCCCGCGCTACTGGGTTGGCGATCGCCCGCTCGGCAGCTGACCAACGTGGGTGACCCGTCGGCCCCCCGCCTCGAAAGGTGCCTGGCGCAGGTGCCGTGCTACCGTTCGAGTCTCTCAGCTGTGCGTCAAGCTCAGCGAATCAGTGCGTAAGCGCCCGTAGGTCGTTGCTTTTCGAGCACCTCCGCGAACGCAGCACACAACACTGGAGGACAGCAATGGCCACAGGAACCGTCAAATGGTTCAGCGACGAGAAGGGCTTTGGCTTCATCACGCCCGATGAGCCCGGCAAGGATCTCTTCGTCCATCACACCGGGATCGGCGGCGGCGGCTTCAAGTCACTCGCCGAAGGCGCGAGCGTCTCCTACGACGCCGAGGCAGGCGACAAGGGGCCCAAGGCAGTCAACGTGCTCGCGGCCTAGCCTTTCAGGGCGAAGCAGACCGAGAGCTAGGCGCAGACGTGGAAGACGACGCGATCTGCGCCTTGCTCAGGCGGCTGGCGCGTCCACACGCTTCCGGCGGCGAGGTCGTCGAGCGCGCCGCGATCCTCGCCGAGGGCGCTGACTTCGCGGCCGTGATGGCCTGGATCGCCGCCCACGGCGGTAAACCCGAGACGACGGCTTCGCCGAGACCCGGCCGCGGTCTGCACGGCTCGCGGCTCCATCCCAGCGGGAGCGCAGAACCCCCGGCGCCACGTCGCGTCGTGCTGCCCGCTGGCGTGCTCCCCCGCGCGGCGGCTCCCGCAGCGGCCCCCGTCCCTCAACCGAACTGATGTCGAGGGACGCCCCTGCCCCTGTTCCGCCCACCGGCGGCGTCGCCGCGACCGGCGCTTGACCTCTCCCATCGTTACTCAACGAGGTGACCCCGAGCCCGCGTCGGGTGCAGCACGCTGGACTACGGCCGCCTCCGCGCACGGTCCGCGAGCGCCGACACCGCGCGACCGAGCTCACCGCGCGGCTCGCGGCCGGCGAGCGCCAGCTGGGCTCCGAGGCGGGACTCCGGCAGCTCGAGGCTCGCCCGCCCCGACCAAGGACCGTCGTCGTCGAGAGCCCGGTTGAGGAGGATCTGCGGCTCGGGGCCGACCCGCGTGAGCGATTCGGACATGACCGCCGCGAGCGCCGGCTCGAGCGGTGGGGTTCCGACGAGCACCACCTCATCGGCGAGCGCCGCCGCTGAGGAGGCCTCGCCGGGCTCGGCGACGTCCAGCACGAGCGGGGCGAGGTAGAGAAGGGCACCGGCGAGCGCCGCCCGATCGGGGCAGTCGACCAGGCACAGGCGACCGCACGTCTTCGTGCGCGCACCCGCCACCGCCCCGAGCTTGCGCGCGAGCCGTCCGGAGGCGGGCAGGCCGAGCGGGACCGAGCCGCCGCCCCACCCGGCGGTGACCGCGCAAGCGCCAGCGGGATCGCGAGCGGCGAGCTCGACCCCGAGCGCCCGCGCGACCGTCGTGGCCCCAGAGCGCGGAGCGAGCCCTACCACGGCCACCACGGGCCGCTCGGTCAGCGAGGTCCCGTGCGGTTCCGAGGTGGTGGCAAGGTCGGCGGGCTCGACGAGCCAGTCGGCTGCGGCAGACAGCGCGCTCGCCACCATCGCCCGCGCCCCGAGGATCGGCTGGGCGCTCACGAACCCTCGCGGCCCGGATACGGGGTGGTCGCCGGCCCCGGATGGGGGGTCGCCGCCGAGCCCGGATACGGGGTGGTCGCCGGCCCCGGATGGGGGGTCGCCGAGGCGGCCATCAGCGCTCCACCGAGGCTTGCGCGTTGACCTCGAGCCGGCGCGCCAGCGCGGCGAGCAGCGAGGGTGGGCGCAGCCTCAGGCGCACGGTTCCCCCGGTGACCGATACACGTGCGTGCACGCGCGACCAGCCGGGAAGCGCTTTACGCACGCCTGCTTCCGGGTCGCCCCCTCCAGCCAGGGCGAGCGCCCCCGCCTCAGCCGCCGAACCGGCGAGCACTGACGCGTAGCCGACCGCCAGCAGCTGGAAGAGCACGAGCCCCAGCACCAGCAACAGCGGGAGCGCGCCGAGCAACTCGATGCTCGCCTGCCCTGCCTCCTCGCGCGGGCGCGGGACACCGCGGGCGCGCCCGCCGTGACCGGCACGGATGCGGCCCGTCGCGCTGGGCGCCGGCTCGGACCGCGCCCCTCGCGGCCTCATCGCTCCTTGCATCCGCCCGCCCGCCGTCTCAACCCTCCGCTCTCCCGAGCGAGGAGGTCGCCCCCACCGTGATGGGCCCCCGCCAGCGGGGCAGCAGCAGCGGGACGTGGACTCTTACGCGCACGCCCCCCGCGGCCAGGCGCTCGACGTCGAGGCCCCGCTCGAGGGCGCCGGGCAGGGCGCTGCGGGCGGCGGCGCGCGCATCGCCTCCTACCACATCGGCCCGCGCAGCGGCGCGCGCCGCGTGTGCGGTCATCCAGGTCGCGTGACCGGTCAGGGCAAGCTGCCAGCAGAGGGCACCCACAAGTAGGACGAACGGGACGGCCGCCAGGAGCTCGACGCTCGCCTGACCGCGTTCGGAGCGCAGGGAAGCAGAGCGGGGGACCATGCCCGAACCGTCCCGCTCCCCGAGTAACGGGACAATGCGCCGATGTTACGAAGCGGACGCCGGAGTGCAACGAAGCGGTGCGTTCAGCCGTAGCTGCTGTACTGCGCCCACACCCAATAGACGCCGTAGGAACAGAGTCCGAGCAGCGCCAGCCAGGCGAGCACGCCGGCGCCGCCAAGGTCGAACATCCGGCGGCTGGCGCAGAAGGTGAGGAGCGCCAACCCGACCGAGCTGTAGAGCACGAGCCGCTGGCGGTCGGTCAGCGAGTCGAGCTCGAAGCCGAGCTGACGGTAGAGGCGGTAGCCCAGCAGCGCGATCGCCACGAAGAATGCGATCAAGAGCAGGGCGCTCGCCACACCGAGTGCCGGGCCACCTCCCGGCAGTACCGTGAGCGCGAGCGCGACGAGCGCGACGATCGCGAACTTCCCTGCCGTCTTCATCTCACGGAGGCTACCCGGGAGGCTCGCGCGGCGAGGGTCAGCCGATGGTCCCCGTGCCGGCCAGCGCCAGGACGAGCACCCCGAGCGCCACGCGGTAGACGACGAAGACGATCGTGGAGTGCGAGGCGAGGAAGCGCAGCAGGAAGGCGATCGACGCGTAGCCGACCACGAACGCGAGCGCGGTTGCCACCACGAGCGCGGGGGCACCCACACCGCCGTCCCCGCCACCCACGAAGTCGCGCATCTCGAACAAGCCGCTGAGCACGACCGCCGGCACCGAGAGCAGAAAGGAAAAGCGCGCAGCCGCCGCCCTGTCGAGGCCCAGGAAGAGGCCCGCGGTGATGGTGGCTCCCGAGCGCGACACGCCCGGCACCAGCGCCAGCGCCTGGGCCAGGCCGACCGCGAAGCCGTCGCGCGCGCCCACCTCCTCCATCGAGCGGTCGCGGGCACCCACCCGCTCGGCTGCGAGCAGCACGAGGCCGAGCACGATCAGGGCGGTGGCGATCAAGTAGAGGTCTCGGGCGCCGTTCTCGATCTGCTCCCGGAAGGCCAGCCCAAAGATCGAGATCGGAATCGACCCGAGGAGGATGTACCAGCCCAGCTTGGCGTCGTGCTCCTTTCGGGCCCCCGGGTCGCGGAGGCTCCGCAGCCACGTCCGCACGATCCGCCACAGGTCGGCGCGGAAGTAGAGGAGCACCGCCGCCAGCGTCCCCAGCTGGGTGACTGCGGTGAAGGCGGCGCCTGGGTCCTCCCAGCCGAGGAACGCCGGCACGATGCGCAGGTGGCCGGTGCTCGATATCGGCAGGAACTCGGTGAGCCCCTGGACGATCCCGAGGACGATGGCCTGAAGGATCGGCACGGGCGGGGACCCTAGTGGCCGCGGCTGGGCAGCCTACGGCTACCTGTCCGCCCGCGCGGCCGCCCCCCGCTCAGTGCTCGTCGTCCGGCAGGTGGCGGTCGGCCGGCGAGTCTTCCTCGACGGCCTCCTCCCCCTCTGCCTGGAAGCGCTCGCGCGAGGCTTCGATCTCTTCGAGCGCCTCCTCGCGCGAGTACCAGCCGTGCACCTTCACGGACTTCTGCTCGAGGTCCTTGTAGATCGAGAAGAAGTGGCCGATCTCGTCCTTCAGCTGGGACGGAAGGTCCTCGAGCGTCTCGATCTTGTTCCAGCCCGGATCGGACAGCGGCACGCAGAGCACCTTGTCGTCGACGCCCTCGTCGTCCTCCATGCGAAAGAGCGCGATCGGCTTCACGTCGATGATGCAGCCGGGGAAGGTCGGCTCCGAAACGCAGCACATCACGTCGAGCGGGTCGCCGTCGCGGCCGAGCGTCTCCGGGATGAACCCGTAGTCGGTGGGATAGACGACCGAGGAGAAGAGGAAGCGGTCGAGCACGAGGCGCTCGCGCTCGTGGTCCCACTCGTACTTGTTGCGGCTCCCCTGGGGGATCTCGATCATGCAGCTGAAGGCGCCCTCTTCCACCGTGCCGGTGAATCTACCGGTAGGATCGAGGGGCATGCGGATCCGTGTTGCCGCCACCTCCGCGCTCACCCTGCTGGCGAGCCTCGCGCTAGCGGCCCCGGCGCTCGCAAGCGGGGGCGGGCACGACAACGGCGAGGGGCTGCTCGGGGAGACCGACGACCGCATCATCACCTTCTTCTCGCTCGGTGTGGTGGTCTTCTTCCTGCTGGTCATCTGCCTCGGGTCCTACGTGCAGGGCCGGCTCGAGAAGCGCAAGCAGGAGCAGCAGGCGTCGGAGCTGCGCCAGAGCGTCGGCTGGTAGCCACTCGGTTCTCAGACTGTTCACACAGCGGCCGCGACCCGCAGTCAGCATGGGCCGTGCAGATCCCTCCCTCACACGGCCCCGGTGCTCCCCGCCCGGGGCCGTGTGCTTTTCAGGGCCTGCCCCGCGCTTCGGCGGCAAAGCCGGCGGTACCAGCTGATGTCCGCGCGGTCTGTCGCCGCTGCGGCACCCACGTATCCGCCGTCGTCACCCAGGCGGCGCTGAGCGGAAGCTGCGGCAACTGCGGCGGGTACGAGCTGGACCTGCTCGGCGTCTAAACGGCCATGGCGCACGTTCGGCGAGGCGGAGCTGCCGGCACAGTCCGCCACGCCCTCCGCTCCTTCGGTTGGTGAGGCGACCTTGCCATAGTCCTCCCACGTGGGCGAGCTGGCGATCGAGGTCTACGACCTGCACAAGAGCTACGGGCCCCTCGAGGCCCTGAGCGGAGTCTCCTTCGACGTTCGGCGCGGCGAGGTCTTCGGTCTGCTGGGACCCAATGGAGCAGGCAAGACCACCACCGTCGAGATCCTCGAGGGCTACCGCCGGCGCACCGGGGGCGAGGTGCGCGTGCTCGGCCACGACCCGGCGGCGCGCGAGCGCGCGCTGCAGGAGCGGGTGGGGATCGTGCTCCAGGATGCGGGCAGCTACTACCCGCGACTCACGGTGCGCGAAGCGGTGGAGCACATGGCGCACGCCTACCCCGCCCCCCGGGATCCCGCCGAGACGATCGAGCTGGTGGGCCTCGAGGGGCGGGCAGGGGCTCGCTCGAACCAGCTCTCGGGCGGCCAGCGCCGGCGCCTCGACCTCGCTCTCGCGCTGGTCGGGGACCCGGAGCTGGTCTTCCTCGACGAGCCCACCACGGGCTTTGATCCCGCCGCCCGCCGGGGCGCTTGGGAGGTGGTGCGCAGCCTGCGCGGCCTCGGCAAGACGGTGCTCCTCACCACGCATTACCTGGACGAGGCACAGGCGCTCGCCGACCGCGTGGCGATCGTCAAGGACGGCCGCCTGGTGGCGGAGGGCCCACCCGCGGACCTCGCCCCCTCGAGCGCGGGCTACCGGGTCTCCTACGTCTCGAACGGACAGCGGGTGGAACACCAGACGGCCGACCCCACCGACCTGCTCCACCGCCTGACCGGCGACGCCCTCGCCCGCGGCGAGCGCCTCGAGGGTCTTGAGGTGATGCGTCCGACGCTCGAGGACGTCTACCTCGAGCTGACGGCCGAGGGCGACCGCGAGGGCCGATGAGCTACGTGGGGCTCGCCTGGCAGCAATTCCGCCTCGAGCGCAAGCTCTTCTGGCGCAACCCGAGCGCGGCCTTCTTCAGCTTCGTGCTGCCGCTCGTCCTGCTGCTGCTCGTGGCGTCGGTGTTCGCAGACGACGCCGACGAGCTCGACCTGCTGATCCCCGGCATCGCCGGCATGAGCGTGATGGCCACGACCTTCAACGCGATGGCCTTCAACCTCACCTTCCTGCGCGAGCAGGGCATCCTCAAGCGCGTGCGGGGCACCCCGACCCCGGCCGTCTCCTACTTCGCCGGCTTCCTCGGCAACGCGGTCGCCAACGCGGCCGTCCAGGTGGGACTGGTGGTGGTGATCGGGCACCTGCTCTACGACGTGAGCTGGCCGCGCGACTGGCCCGCGCTCGTGGCCTTCACGGCCGTCGGCGTGGTCACGTTCGGCTCGCTCGGCATCGCGCTCTCGCACGCCATCCCCAACTTCGACTCGGCCGCCGCCTACGTGAACGCCGTCTTCCTGCCCGCGATCTTCATCTCCGGCGTCTTCTACTCGAGCGACTCGCTGCCCCCGGCGCTCGCCGCCGTGGCCGAAGCGCTGCCGCTCAAGCATGTGATCGACGGCTTCTCGGGCGCGATCGTGACCGGTGCCGGGGTGATCGAGAACGCCGGGGCGCTCGTCGTCGTGGCGCTGTGGGGCGCGGCGGGGCTGGCGCTGGCGGTGCGGGGCTTTCGCTGGGAGTAGGAGTCTGGGTCGGGTGCCCGGCCTACAGCCGCCAGGGGCCAACTCTCCGGCCTACAACCGCAGCGAGGGTCCGTGGCGGCGCAGCCAGGCTTCATGGGTCTTGTATTCAGGGCTTCGCTTCGCCACCAGCGACCAGAAGCGGGTCGAGTGGTCGTGGACCTCGAGGTGGGTCACCTCGTGGGCTACGACGTAGTCGAGGATCTCGGCCGGAGCGAGCAGGAGACGCCAGTTGAAGCTCATCGCGCCGTCGGAGGAGCAGCTCGCCCAGCGGGTGCGCTGGCCACGGATCTGAAGCGCGCCGTAGGAGACGCCGGCGGCCGCGGTGGCGGTATCGAGGCGCTGCGCCACCTCCGCGCGCGCACGGCGGCGGTACCACCGCTCGAGGGCCTCGCGCAGCGGCTCGCGGCCGGGCTGGGAGACGACCGCGTGCAGCTCACTCCCGCGGCGGGCGACGTGCGCGCGGCTGCGGCCGGGCTCCGTTCGAGCACTGAGGGTCAGACGCTCCCCGAGGTAGCGGACCTCCCCCCCATCCTCCAGCCGGGCCGGCGGCAGCTCGGCCTCGGCCTCGCGCATCCGCCGCAAGGTGCGCTCGATCCACGCCCGCTTGTCCTGCACGAACTGCTCGACCTCGCGCAGCGCAAGACGCCTTGGGACGACCACCTCGACCCCGTCCGCGGAGACCTGGATGCGGGCACGTTGGGCGCGGTCCGAGCGGCGGACGCGATAGGGCAGACAGGTCACCGACGGGCACCATAGGGGCCGCCCCGGACCGGCCCCATCGGTGCATCATGTGGTCATGACATCACACACCGTCTACAAGACCTTCAACACCAGCGAGCGGCGCGAGTTCGTCCGTATCACCGACGACGTGCAGGCCGCCGTCGACGAAGCGGGCATAGCCGAGGGGATGGCGCTGGTCTCAGCGATGCACATCACCGCCGGGGTGTGGGTGAACGACGACGAGCCCGGCCTCCAGGAGGATGCGCTCGAGTGGCTCGACAAGCTCGCCCCGCCCTCGTGGCGCGATCCGGCGAACGACGTGGCGGAGCGTCTCCTACCCGATCCGGGCGACTACCGCCACCACGCCGGCGGCGAGGACAACGGCGACGCCCATCTGAAGAACCTGCTGATGCACCACCAGGCGATCGTGCCGGTGACCGAGGGACGCCTCGACCTCGGGCCGTGGCAGGCGATCTTCTACGCGGAGTTCGACGGCGGGCGCGACAAGCGCCTCGTCATCAAGGTGCTCGGCGAGTAGCGACCAGCGCCGCGAGGATGGGCCGCGATGACGCTCGTGGGGCGGTGGCCGGGGCCTCGTGTTCGACGCTCGCTACCCTGTGCGACGAATGTCCTCGCAAGCCGTTCGCTCGCGCGAGGAGGAGCGCCGCCTGTCGATGCGTACGCTCGCTGTGGCCAGCGTCGCGTCGGCCGTCGCGGCGGTCGTAGTCTCGCGCTTCTGGACCAGCGGCACCCCAATCGCCGCGGCGATCACGCCTGTAATCGTGACGATCGTGAGCGAATTCCTGCACCGCCCAGCCGAGCGAATCGCCGAGCGCTTCACCACTCAGACCTACGCGCTGCCCCAGGATGCAGCGCCCGGCCTGCGGCCGCCCGGGGCGGGAGCGCAGTCGGGGCGTGAAGATCCGCCGCCGCCCGCGAGGAACCTGCCGCACCGGCAGGACCGGCCGGCCGCCGAGCGGGAGCCTGCCCGCGCGAGCACACCACCGCGCACAGCTGCGGGTGCGGCTGGCGCGCCAGCGGACGACGTGCGCGTCTACCGGTCGAAGCAGGGTCTACCGTGGAAGGCGATCGCCATCACAGCGGCGCTCGCGTTCGCGATCGGCGCCACCGTCCTCACCTTCTCCGAGCTGATCGCCGGCCAGTCGGCGGGCAAGGCCAACCGCAGCACGACGCTCTGGGGCGGCGCCAGCGGGACGAAGGATGCCGAGCGCGACCGCAGCCGGGAACGCCCGGAGCAGACCGGCGATCAAGAGAAGCCTGCGCCGCAGCAGACTGACGACGAGCCCGCTCCGAAGCCCGAGCCGGACCCAAAGCCGGGCGCGAAGACGCCCGAACCCAAGGACGAAGGGGCCCTCAAGCCCGATCCCGCTCCGAAGGCTCAGCCGGGCCAGACCGCCCCAGCGCCTCCACCGCCCACGCCGCCCCCGCCGAGCCCCCAACCGCCGACGCCGCCGCAGTAGGGCTGGAGCCGGACCCGGGCTCAGGGCTCCGGAGCCGAAACCTGAGCTCAGGGCTCCCGAGCCAGGCCGGGCTCAGCCACGGTCGACGGCCAGGCTCAGGCCTGGAAATCGCCAGGGCCGCCAACGCCCGTGGGCGGTGAGGCCATCAGCTCCAGCAGGTTGCCCGCCGGGTCGCGCACGTAGGAGCGCGCGGCGCCCCAGTGCTCTCGCCGGGGCTCCACCTCGTGCCCGGCGGCGCGTAGCGCGTCGACCGCACCCTCGTAGTCATCGGGCACCAGCGCGACGTGCCCGCTCGGGAGCGCCACCGGCTGCTCGACCCACATCAGGTGGATCTGCGTCGGCCCGCTCTGCAGCCAGGCCGCCCGGTCGGCCAGCGAGGGCGGCGGCTCGACACGCTCGAGGCCCAGCAGCGCGTAGAAGGCGACGCAGTCCTCGACCTGCTCCTGGCGCAACTCGAGCGTCACGTGCTGGACCATCAGCGCCGCGGTCGCGCGAGGCGCCGCGAGTCCACCACCTCGAAGTCGCTGCCGCGCACGCGGCCGAGCGAACGCAGATCGTCGTTGTCCCACCGCTTGGAGGGGGCGCCCGAGACGGACCAGGCGGAGCCGTTGTCGGCCACGAGGGCCCCGTAGCGCTTGAGCGCGCGCAGCACCACACGCGACTGGCGCGGGTAGCGCGAGACGTCGAAGCCGCGCCGCAGACGCATGCGCTGGCCCATCGCCGGCAGGTCGGGGTCGTTCGAGTCCGAGGCGAAGTGGCGGGCCGGATAGGTGAACGCCCGCCGCGTGCGCGGGACGGTGATCCGCAGGGCGTGGTCGATCCGGCCGCGGCGCACCTCGTCGTAGCGTGCGAGACCGGGCAGGATCGGCAGCCCGGCGGCGTCGGCGGAGGTCCACCCGCGCGGGCGCAGCCGGTTCGAGCGCAGCGTCCAGATCGCCCCCGAGCCGGCGCGCCAGCGCCGCCCGCCATCCTCGGGATAGGCGGCGTAGAGCTCGTAGAGCCGGCAGCGGGAGCGGTCGATCACGATCACGTGGCGGTCGCCATCGGAGCTGCGCCCGCCCTCGATCGGCACGTCGCGCGGGATCGGGTAGCGGCCGCGGTCTGACTCCGAGGCGTACTCGAAGCGCACGGGCACACGTCGCTGTCGACCGCTCACCACGCGGTAGGGGATGCCGATCGGGCGACCCTCGTAGAGGCCCGAGCCGAAGTCGGCGTGCGCGCGCTCAGAGCGCCCGACCGCGCCCACGATCGCGTCCGAGCGCGGGTGCACCGGTAGGCGGTCGACGCGCAGGTTCCACTGGCTCGAGCGCGGGAAGATCGGGCACTTGGCCGCACTGGGTAGCGGGCGCCCCGCCCCGGACTGCACGAGCGTCGCCACGGCTAGCGCGGCGGCGCAGAGTGCGACTACAAGAGCGGCCAGCCGGGGTCGCATCGGCGCAGGGTACGTGCCGCGGCGAGCCGCCGCCAACTCGTTAGGTGGATGTCTGAGCGATCGGCTGGGCGATGCCACAGTCGGGGATGCCCCGCGGGCCGGCGGCCTCCCGCTACTTGGCGCACGCGGGTTCGTTTCGCGGGCGCCGCACCAGGTAGCGCGAGGGCATGGTCATCGAGGGACGTACCGCGCTCGTCACCGGCGGTTTCCCTCGCCGCGTAGCCGTAGAATCAGACCGCATGAAGTTCTGGCACGGGGCCTGGCGGTGGCTGGCCTACGTGCCACGGCT
>Ga0208612_1000324_pt1 | contig 22507 bp, 22 predicted proteins | sample AntDryMetagUQ889_FD_188089 | JGI IMG/M metagenome (GOLD analysis project Ga0208612, IMG submission 188089) | Polar desert microbial communities from Antarctic Dry Valleys - UQ889 (SPAdes) | ecosystem: Environmental > Terrestrial > Soil > Desert | place: Antarctic Dry Valleys | collected 2008-12-31 | reverse complement strand
CCGAGTGCAACGAGGACACCTCAAGCACCACCGACGAAGTCACCGACCCCGGCTGACGACTCACCCCGTGATTCGTCGAATCGGCGGACACGCGTCGTCGTACGGGGATTGGTCGTTGGCTTACGCCGTTTCTAGGCAGAGTCAATGACCAATCCCCGTGCGGCGACATCTGGGCACGCACGAATCTGCTAGCTTCTCGCTTAGATTTCTTACGTACTCACATCTGAAACCAGGAGACTGAACATGGCCAAGACAATCGGAATTGACCTCGGAACCACCAACTCGTGCGTAGCCGTCTTCGAAGGTGGCGAGCCCACCGTGCTCGAGAACTCGGAAGGCGGGCGCACCACCCCGTCCGTCGTCGCCTTTACCGAAGGCGGCGACCGCCTCGTCGGCACCGTCGCCAAGCGACAGGCCGTCATGAACCCCGAGAACACCATCTTCTCGATCAAGCGCTTCATGGGCCGCAAGGAGGCCGAGGTGAAAGAGGAGGAGACGATCGTCCCGTACAAGGTCGAGGCCGGCCCTGGCGGCGATGTGCGCGTGGACGTGCGCGGCAAGCAGTACTCACCGCCCGAGATCTCCGCGATGATCCTCCAAAAGCTGAAGGCAGACGCCGAGGCGAAGCTGGGCGAGACCGTCGACTCGGCGGTCATCACCGTGCCTGCCTACTTCAACGACGACCAGCGCCAGGCGACCAAGGACGCCGGCAAGGTCGCGGGCCTCGACGTCAAGCGCATCATCAACGAGCCGACGGCCGCGGCGCTCGCCTACGGCATCGACAAGTCAGCCGAGGACCAGAACGTCCTCGTCTTCGACCTCGGCGGCGGCACCTTCGACGTCTCGATCCTCGAGATCGGCGACGGCGTCTTCAAGGTGCTCGCGACCGCGGGCGACAACCACCTGGGTGGCGATAACTGGGACAAGGCGATCGTCGAGTGGATGGTTGCCGAGTTCAAGCGCGACCAGGGCGTTGACCTCTCCCAGGACAAGAACTCGCTCCAGCGCCTCTACGAGGCTGCGGAGAAGGCGAAGATCGAGCTCTCCTCGACGCAGGAGACGCAGATCTCGATCCCGTTCATCACGGCGGTCGACAACCAGCCGCGACATCTCGAGATGCGCCTCTCGCGGGCAAAGCTCGCAGAGCTCACGGCCGACCTGCTCGAGCGAGTAGTTGCGCCCGTCAAGCAGGCGCTCTCCGACGCGTCGGCGGGCGAGGTCGACCACGTAGTCCTCGTCGGCGGCATGAGCCGCATGCCCTCCGTCCAAGAGAAGGTGCAAGAGCTCACCGGCAAGACGCCCCACCAGGGCGTGAACCCGGACGAGGTCGTCGCGATCGGCGCCGCGATCCAGGCCGGCGTGCTCTCCGATGACGTCAAGGACGTCCTCCTTCTCGACGTCACCCCGCTCACCCTGGGCATCGAGACCAAGGGCGGCGTGATGACGAAGCTCATCGAGCGGAACACGACGATCCCATCGCGCAAGGCCGAGACGTTCTCGACCGCGCAGGACAACCAGCCCGAGGTCGAAATCCACGTGCTCCAGGGCGAGCGCGAGATGGCGACGTACAACAAGTCGCTCGGCAAGTTCCAGCTCGCCGGGATCCCGCCCGCCCCGCGCGGCATGCCGCAGATCGAAGTCGCGTTCGACATCGACGCGAACGGCATCCTGAGCGTGTCGGCCAAGGACCTCGGCACCGGCAAGGAGCAAAAGATCGAGATCAAGGGCGGCTCCGGGCTCGACGACTCAGAGGTCGAGCAGATGATCAAGGATGCCGAGTCCCACGCGGACGAGGACCTCAAGCAGCGCGAGCTCGCCGAGGCGCGAAACGTGGCCGAGAACGCCGCGTACATGGCCGAGAAGCAGCTCACCGAGCTGGGCGACCAGATCTCCGACGAGGAGAGGTCCACCATCGAGTCGCAGATCACCGCGATCCGCGAGTCTCTCGACTCGGGTGATGCCGCCGATCTCACCGCCAAGACGGAGGCGCTCCAGACCACGTTCCACGGGATCTCCGAGCGCATCTATCAGTCGGCGGCCGCGCAAGGCGCGCCCAACGGCGCCGACGGCGCGGCGTCGGCCAACGGGTCGGAGGCTGAGGCCGAGGAGGAAGTCGTCGACGCCGAGGTGGTCGACGAGGAGCGCGCGTAATGGCAAAGCGCCCTCAAGTCGAAGCGGATGTTGCTGAGACGGAGGCGGTCGATGCCGCCTCCGTCGACGCCTCCGCAGATGCTGAGCCCGAGTCAGAGCTGAGCCTCGGGGAGGCGCGCGTCTCAGAGCTCGAGCGCGAGCGCGACGAGTATCTCGACCTCGCCCAGCGCACTCGGGCCGAGTTCGAGAACTTCCGCAAGCGCTCAGCCCGCGACTCCCAAGAGGCCGAGCGGCGCGGCCGCGCCCACGTGGCGCGTGGCCTGGTACCCGCGGTCGACAACCTCGAGCGGGCGCTCCAGGCGGCCGGAGTCGATCTTCAGCCGGCGGACCGCCCCAGCCTTGCGGCCGGTGCGGTCGAGGAGCCCGAGAGCCGGGAGGTCTCAGCCCACGAGGCGCTCGCGGCGGGCGTCGCGCTCGTTCACGGCGAGATCGTGGGCGCGCTTCGCACGGCCGGCGTCGAGTCTTTCGACCCCGCGGGCGAGAAGTTCGACCCGAGCCTCCACGAGGCTCTGTCGGCGCGCCCGGCCACCGACGACGAGGAGCCCGGAATGATCGCCGAGACGCTCCAGCGGGGCTACTCGCTCGGCGACGTCTTGATCCGCCCTGCACGGGTGGTCGTCACCTCGTAGGTCCGCCATGGCAAGGGATCACTACACAGTCCTCGGGGTCGACAAGAAGGCGACGGCCGACGAGATCAAGAAGGCGTACCGAAAGCTCGCGCGCGAGAATCACCCGGACCGAAACGCCGGCGACGCCGCGGCCGAGGAGCGCTTCAAGGAGATTCAAGGCGCCTACGACACCCTTTCGAATCCCGAGAAGCGCCGGGAGTACGACTCGGGCGGCGCCTTCGGCTTTGACCCGCGGAACTTCGCGGGCGGCGCCGCGCAGAACCTCGGCGACATCTTCTCCTTCTTTTCGCGCGGGCGCCCCGGCGCCGAGATGCGCGGGTCAGATCTCGAGACGGACGTCTCGCTCTCCTTCGACCAGGCCATGTCCGGGACCGAGATCACGGTCACCGTCCCGAAGCAGGCCGCGTGCACCACCTGCGGCGGCTCGGGCGCAAAGCCCGGGACGGTGCCCCACACGTGTCCCCGCTGCCAAGGCCGCGGCGTCGACTCGGAAAGCCAGGGCTTCTTCTCGATCTCCCAGCCGTGCTCTCGATGCGGCGGTCGCGGCCAGGTCGTCGACGACCCTTGCGCGACGTGCCAGGGCTCCGGCCTCACCATGCAGCGAAAGCGCTACCGCGTGAATGTCCCCGCGGGAGTCCATGACTCAAGCCGGATCCGGGTCGCCGGCAAGGGCGAAGAGGGCCCGGGGGGCGGTCCGGCGGGCGACCTATACGTACGCGTTCGCGTCGCGCCCTCGCCGGTGTTCGCGCGGCGAAGCGACGGCAATCTCGAGGTGCACGTTCCGATCACGATTCCGGAAGCCATCAACGGCGCGACGGTCGAGGTGCCCACGCTTGACGGCACGAAGCGGATCCGGGTTCCCGCCGGGACGCAGCACGGGACGATTCAGCGCCTCCGCGGCGAGGGCCCGCCCCGGCCCGGAGGACGCGGCCGGCGCGACATCCACTACCGCCTCGAGATCGAGGTCCCGGCCGGGCTCAATCGCGCCGGCAAGCGGGCCATCGACGATCTGGCGAAGGCCCTGAACGGCCACGACCCTCGCGAGCGCATCCTGGGCGCGGCACGGCCGAAGCCGACCGCCGCTACGGAGAAGATGGACACATGACTTCGCGTCCTCCCTCGCGGCGCACACGGACCACCGTTCGGGTTTCCTCGAACCGCGGCGTCTTCATGATCTCGGTCGCCGCCGAGCTGGCCGAAATGCATCCGCAGACGCTTCGCATGTACGAGACGCGAGGGCTGATTTCGCCAAAGCGCTCGCCGAAGAACACGCGCCTTTACTCCCAGGACGACGTCGATCGCCTGCGCCGGATCCAGCAGATGACTGCCGAGGAGGGCCTGAACCTGGCAGGTGTCGAGACCGTGCTCGAGATGGAGGCAGAGCTCGAGCGGGCTCGTGTGGAGATGGCGAAGCTTCGGGAGCGCACGGCAAAGCTCGAGTCCGAGATGGCTGCCGAGATCCAGCGCGTCAAGCGCGAGGGGCGCGCCGAGATCGTCCCCTATGGCGCGTATGAGACCGAGGGCATCGAGCCGGTGAAGATCCGCGTCAAGCGGGCCGGCGCCTAGCGCTTGTCGGTTTCGAGGAGCTCGGCCGCGATCAGGCGGATCGTCTTCTCGCCATAGGGCTGCGACGGGTTGCCGTCCGTCATCACCGCCAGCGAGTAACTCTTCCCGTTGACATCGACACGCGCCATCTGGTGGACGAGCTCGCCGCTGTCGCTCGGCCGCCAGCCGCCCTTGAAGCGGATCCGCGCGTCGCCGGGCGCGGCCTGGGGCACTCCCCATCGCTGCGCCGCGATGACGGAGCTCAGCATCTTGCTGCCCGCCTCTCCACCTTGAAGGGCGAGGAGCTCGTCGAGCTCCGACATGAACAGGGCCAAGTCGCCGGCGCTGAACTGCACGTTCGACCAGTGGCCGACGTCGCCCGAGTAATCGGTCATGCCCGCGACCTTCGCGACCTCGTTCAGGCCCGCGTCGCCAACCCTGGCGTAAATGGCGTCGGCCGCGACGTTGTCGGAGAGGGTGATCATCTGGGTCAGGGTGGCTCGCGTCGCATCGTCCAAAGGCAGCTCCTCACGCCGGAGGCGCCGGAGCTCTGCGACCAGGAGCATCGCCTTCGAGACGCTCGCCGAGAAGAAGGGGCGGCCGGCGTCGAAGCCCATGGTTCGTCCGCTTGGTCCGATCGCCGCGAACGAGACGAGACCGTCCCGATCCTCGGCGATCTTCTGCGCATCGTCCTCGGCTCCCTTGGCGGGCCAGGAGACCCGGCTCTTTTCGGGCTTCGCCTCCGCGGTTGGCCGTGACCGTTCGAGCTTCTCGGCCACGGGAGGGCTCGCGGAGCCTGAGGGGGTGGAGACCGCCTCCCCAAACTTGATCCCGGCAAAAGCGGCGAGCGTGAAGCCCGCGGCGACGGCAGCGACGGCAAGGATTCGGATCGCGATGCTGGTGAGTTTCGGCCTTCGGTCCAAGGAGACAGGATAAGTCTGGGAGACTCGCCTCATGCGAAAAGGCGGTAAAGGGGTCGGGAACACCGAAAAGCTCGTCGGCGCGGCCCTTGCAGCCGGGCGCATCGCGATCGGCGGCGGCATCTGGCTGGCACCGGGCCTGACGGCGAAGGCGCTTGGTATGAAGCCATGGGAAGGCGAGGCTCTCACCGTTGCGCGCCTGGCCGGAACTCGCGACCTCATCCTGGGCGTGTGGCTCGGCGCCGAGCTGCGAGATGGGGGTAGCCCATCGGCGCCCGCTGGAGCACTGACCGTCTGCGACGCGGGCGACACTCTTGCGTTCGCCCTGCTCGCGGCACGGGGTGGCGAGAACATGGGCGCAGGTTTGCGTGGCGTAGCCGCGGCGGGACCCGCCACGGCCATGGGAGCCTGGCTGGCCCGCCGCCTCGCCGCCTGAGGGGTCAGACCCCACGCTCGGGGTCTGACCCCCTGATCTACTACTTGATCACTTAGATTTCTTGACTTAGCCGGCTCAATTCGCTACCCTTGCGGGCAGCATGAGACCGGACCGTTTGACCAACCACGCGCAGGAGGCGATTGCCTCCGCTCAGCGCATCGCGGGTGCCTCGCGCAATACCGAGGTCGCGCCCGCGCACCTGTTCCTTGCTCTGCTCGAGCAGGAGAACGGGCTTGCGACGTCCGCGCTCCAGAAGCTCTCGATTGACACCGTCGCCACAGCGACAGACGCGCGCGCAGCGATTGCCGACCTCGCCACCTTCTCGGGAGACGCGGCGCCCGAGCTTCGGCCCTCGCAGACTTTCATCGCCACCCTCGAGCGCGCCGAACGCGAGATGTCGAAGCGCGGCGACGAGTACATCACCGTCGGCCACCTCCTGCTCGCGCTCGCCGCCGACGGATCGCCTGTCTCGCGCATGCTGCCTGAGCCGGAGGCGATCGCCAAAGCGCTCACCGAGATCCAGGGCTCGGCTCGCGTCACCTCCCCGAACGCCGAGGAGATGTCAGAGGCGCTCGACAAGTTTGGCCGCGACCTGACGGCCGAGGCCGAGGCGCAAAGGCTCGACCCCGTGATCGGCCGCGACGAAGAGATCCGCCGCGTGATCCAGGTGCTCTCGCGGCGCACGAAGAACAACCCGGTCCTGATCGGCGAGCCCGGCGTGGGCAAGACCGCGATCGTCGAGGGCCTCGCCCAGCGCATAGTCGACGGCGACATCCCGGACTCGCTTCGAGACAGGCGTGTGATCGCGCTCGACATCGGCTCGCTCCTCGCGGGCTCCAAGTACCGCGGCGAATTCGAGGAACGGCTCAAGGCAGTCCTGAACGAGGTCCAAGAGGCCGCCGGCCGCATCGTCCTCTTCATCGACGAACTCCACACGATCGTTGGCGCGGGCGCGGCCGAGGGCGCAGTCGACGCGGCGAACCTCTTGAAGCCGATGCTCGCCCGCGGCGAGCTGCGCGCCGTCGGCGCCACGACCCTCGACGAATTCCGAAAGCAGATCGAGCCCGACGCCGCGCTCGAGCGCCGCTTCCAGCCCGTCTTGGTCGGCGAGCCCGATATCGGGGACACGATCGCGATCCTTCGCGGCCTCAAGGAGCGCTACGAAACTCACCACAGCGTTCGCATCACCGACGCCGCAGTGGTCGCCGCCGCGACCCTGTCCGAGCGCTACATCGCCGATCGCTTCCTGCCCGACAAGGCCATTGACCTGATCGACGAGGCCGCTTCGCGCCTGAAGATCGAGATCGACTCCAAGCCGACAGAGATTGACGAGGTCGACCGGCGCATGATGCAGCTCGAGATCGAGAAGCAGGCGCTGGCCAAGGAGAACGACGAGGCATCGAAGGCACGCCTGGCGACGATCGAGGCCGACCTCGCCGACCTCGGCGAACGCTCCGCCGAGATGACCGCCCGCTGGCAGAACGAGAAGCAGGCGATCGAGGCGATCGAGGCCGCGAAGTCGAACATCGCCGAGGCCGAGCGGCGCTTCGACCGCGCGCAGCGCGACGCCGACTTGGCCCTGGCCGGCAAGATCCGCTACGGCGAGATGCCAGAGCTCGAGGAGGTCCTGGAACGCCAAGAGGCCAAGCTGGCCGAGCTTCACGCCTCCGGCGCGTCGATGCTCACCGACGAGGTCTCCGATCAGGACATCGCCGAGGTGGTCGCCAAGTGGACCGGCATCCCGGTCTCGCGCCTCCTCGAGGGCGAGGTCGAAAAGCTCATCCATATGGAGGAGCGCCTCCACGACCGTGTGATCGGCCAGAACGAGGCCGTCGAAGCGGTATCGAGCGCGCTTCGCCGCTCGCGCGCGGGCCTCGCGGACCCCAACCGGCCGATCGGCTCTTTCCTCTTCCTCGGTCCAACCGGCGTCGGTAAGACCGAGCTTGCGAAGGCGCTCGCCGAGTTCATGTTCGACTCGGAGCAGGCGATCGTCCGCATCGACATGTCCGAGTACATGGAAAAGCACGCTGTCGCCCGCTTGATCGGAGCGCCCCCCGGCTACGTCGGCTACGACGAGGGCGGCCAGCTCACCGAGGCCGTGCGCCGGCGCCCATACGCGGTGATCCTCCTCGACGAGATCGAGAAGGCCCATCCCGACGCCTTCAACGTGCTCCTGCAGATCATGGACGACGGGCGCTTGACGGACGGCAAGGGCCGCACCGTGGACTTCACCAACTCCGTCTTCATCATGACCTCGAACGTCGGCTCGGCCGAGATCGCGTCTGAGTCGATCGACGAGCGCATCCGAGAGCGGATCGAGGGCATCCTCGCGACCACGTTCAAGCCCGAGTTCCTGAACCGGATCGACGAAACCGTGATCTTCCACCGCCTTTCGCGAGAAGACATCAGTCGCATCGTCGAGCTACAGGTGAAGCTCCTGACCGGGCGTGTCTCCGAGCGCGGGATCGAGATCGAGCTGACCAACGACGCTCGAACGCTGCTCGGAAACCTGGGCTTCGACCCGAGCTACGGCGCCCGGCCCCTCCGCCGCGTGATCCAGCGCCGCTTAGTGGACCCGCTTGCCCTGAAGCTCCTCGAGGGTGAGTTTGCGGAAGGAGGCCGGGTACGCGTCGACGCCGAGGACGGCGAGCTTGCGTTCCGCCCGGCGCCAACGGCAGTCGCGGACGTCGCGTAGGGCACCGTATTGCCATCGACTTCCGGAGCTTCTCTCGGAACTTGCGCTTTGCTTGCGATTGCGTTTTAGTTGCGCTAATCTGAAGGTATGACAACTGCTGCCCGCGACACGCTTCTGGTTTCGATCGTGGAGCCGTTCGGCCTCAACCGGACCGAGACCGGGCGGCTCTTTGGCGTCTCGCGGCAGGCAATCGAGTCCTGGCATATGAGCGGCGTCCCAGGTGGGCGACAGGAAAAGGCTGCGGCCGTCGCTGCCGTCGGAGAGCTCCTGTCGAGGCGGCTGAAGCCCGAGCGCATCCCGGGAATTGCCAGACGGCCGGCTGCCGCCTACGGCGGCCTGACGATGCTCGAGATGATCGAGCGCGACCGCCACCTCGAGCTGCTCGCGATCGTCGGGGCTTCGTTCGACTGGGCGCAGACCGCCTAGAGATCGATGCGGCACGTACGGCGGGGTGGGACGACGTACTCGCGGGTCGCAGATCCCCTCTGGAAAGACCCGCTCGATCCCGGGTACGCGGCGGCCTCGGGTGGCCGTTGGCATCCGACCGGGGCGTTCGGCGTGCTGTATCTGAACGCCTCGCGCGAGGTGGCTCGCGCCAACGTCGCCCGCCATTTCGACGATCAGCCCTACGGGCCGGAGGACTTGGCGCACGGAGCCGGTCCGATCCTCGTGGCGGTGGCGCCACCCGAAGCGGCGTACGTGGACGCGCTGAGCAGGCGCGGCCTTGCGTCACTGGGCCTGCCCGAGACATACCCCCGTCATCGGAACGGACGCCTAGTCTCCTGGTCGACATGCCAGCCCCTCGGTCTCAAGGCGTGGGAGGCAGGCGAGCCGGGGATCGCTTGCCGGAACGCGGCGATGATCGCGCCCGCGGTTGGCGAGGAGCTTGCCCTGTTTGACCGCGGAGCGATGCCCGGGCCGACAGCCACCCATGACTTCGAGGCGTGGTTTTGGAACGACCTAGACTCGCGAGCGTGAGCGACGCGCTGAAGCCCGCGCCCTTCGTAGTCGGCGTGGGGCGCTCGGGCACCACCCTGCTGCGCCTGATGCTGGACGCGCACCCCGAGCTGGCGATCCCGCCCGAGACCCACTTCCTACCGGCGCTGATCGATCTGTGGAGCCATCATCGCGAGCCCTCGGCCGACGAGCAGGTTGCGACCGTCCAGACGCATCCCGGCTGGCGCGATTTCGGCTTGAGCGAAGCCGAGCTGCGTGCATCCTTTGCCGCGAGTGTCGACTCACTACCGCCTGGCGGTACTCAGACGACACTCGGCGAAGAGAGGGGGGCCGCAGCGGCTATCCGCGCCTTCTATGGCGCCTACGCGGCCCGCCACTCGAAGCCGCGCTGGGGCGACAAGACGCCCGTCTACATCGAATCGATCGCGACGATCGGCGAGACGCTTGGCACACAGGCCCGATTCATTCACCTGATCCGCGACGGGCGCGACGTGGCGGTTTCGCGTGGTGCCCGTGCCGTGAAGCGCGGCCGCGAGGCCACTCCCGCCCGCGACGAGGCTGACACATGGAAGCGGCGAATCGAAGGCGCCAGGACGCAGGCCACCCGGGTCGACCACTACTTCGAGCTCCGCTACGAGGACCTGATCGCACACCCCGAGGCCGCGCTGCGCCGGGTCTGCGACCACTCAGAGCTCGAATTCGACCCGGCAATGCTCGACTACCACGAGCACGCGGAAGAGCGTCTCTCGGAGCTCTCGGACCTCCCCGGCAACGGCGGCAAGGTCCGCCCCGGCTCGGAGCGGATCGCAGCGCATGCGCTCACCTCCGAGCCGCCGCGCGCCGACCGGATCGAGCGGTGGCGCACCGAGCTGAACGCCGCGGCGATCGCCGACTACGAGGAGGCCGCAGGCGACCTCCTCGCCGAGCTGGGCTACCCGGTCACGCAGCGGTGAAAGGGGTCAATTGACGATGAAGGTCGGCGTCTCCTCCTACTGGTTCAACCGCGGTCAGGGCGTGGTCGGCCGCCAGCTTCGCTCGGCGCTCGAGACGCTCGGCCACGAGACATTCGTCCTCGCACGCCCGACCCGCGAGACCAACATCAAACCGTCTTTCGTAGACGAGGAGGGCGTTTGGGACCAAGAGGGGGTGACGGTTGCATCGAGCTACCGGATCCCCGCAGAGGAGATGCTCAGTTGGGCTGAGGAAAACTCGCTCGATGCCGCGCTCTTCGACCAGAACTATCAGTTCTCAGAGATCGGCGCCCTCCGCGATACGGGCGTCAGGACGTACGGTCGCTTCGTCTGGGAGCACTTCGCCGGCGAGCACGTCGAACCGGCGCAGAAGGCTTTGACCTCCGTCTACTCGGTCACCGCCTGCGAAGAAGAGCGCTACCGCCAGCTCGGGCTCGACACGCCGCACATTCCCTGGGGCATTCATCCGGAGCTGATCCGTGACCCCACGCCGAACGAAAATGGAACGGTACGTCTGTTCTTCCCTGGCGGGTTTATGTCGAAGCGAAAGCCGCTCGAGGCGACTCTCAAGGCGTTTCGGAAGGCGAAGGGCGACGACCTGCGGCTCGTCGTAAAGGCGCAGGTCGAGCGCGGGGTCGACAGTGTGCGAAACGCCGCCCGAAAGGATGAGCGCATCGAGGTGATCGCCGAAGACCTGCCGACCGACGAGCACCTGCGGCTATTTGCCTCTGCCGACGCCTGCCTTGCGCCGAGCCGCTGGGAAGGGCTCGGCCTCCACCTCTTCGAAGCCACCGCGCTCGGTCTACCGATCGTGACAAATGACAATCCCCCAATGAACGAGGTCGTCCAGGATGGACGAAACGGCCTGCTGGTCCGCGGCAAGCCCTCGAAGGAACGCCCGCGATCCGACATCGGCTCATTCGAGCCGGACCGCCGTGAGCTCACCAAGGCGATCGAGCGCCTCCGGGACCCGGAGCTCCGCTCCATCCTCGAGCGCGGGGCCCTCGAGCGGCGTTCCGAGCTCTCGTGGGACCGCACTGTCCATGCGCTCGGAGAGCTTTTGGAGTCCGGGCGATGAGCGAGCGCCTGCTTGTGCGCGAGCAGTTCGTCCCGCGCCCGATCGAGGACGTGTTCGAGCCGTTCTCCCGCGCAGAGAACCTGCAAGCGCTGACGCCGCCGTGGCTTCATTTTCGCATCGTCACGGACCTGCCGATCGAGATGCGCGAGGGCGCCTTGATCGAGTACCGCCTGCGCTTTCACGGCGTGCCCGTCCGCTGGCGAACCGAAATCGAGGTCTGGGAGCCGCCCCATCGCTTCGTCGATCTCGCGCTCAAGAGCCCGTTCGCTCTGTGGCATCACACGCACACCTTCGAGCCGGTCGAGGGAGGCACCCTGGCCCGCGACCGCGTGCGCTATCGCGTCGGGTTCGGGCCGCTTGGGGAGGCGGCGCACGCCATGCTCGTCGGGCGGGACCTGGAGCGGATCTTCGAGTTCAGGCGCGAGGCCATCGGAGACCTAATCAAGCGGTAGTGTGGGACGCGAAGCCTTTTTGGGCCGATTTCCGACCAGGAGGAAGAGATGCCGACCTACGTGATGCTCACCAACCTGACCGCGGACGGGGTCAGGACCCTCAAGTCCAATCCAAGCCGCGTCGGCGAGGTCAACAAGGAAGTAGAGGCGCTCGGCGCCAAGGTGATCGAGCAGTACGCGACGCTCGGCCGCTTCGACTTCGTGACCGTCGTTGAGGCTCCCGACTCAGAGACCATGGCGAAGGTGTCCGTCGAGCTCGGCTCGCGAGGCACGATGAGCTCCGAGACCCTCGTTGCGATCCCGGCCGAGCAGTTCGCCGACTCGATCTAAGCCGAAGCTGAAGCCCGCTCACCCGAACAGAGCCGAATGAAAGTCCTCGTCGTCGGCGGCGGCGGGCGCGAGCACGCGATCGTGCGCTCGCTAGGCCGCTCATCGCAAGTATCGGAGGTCCTGTGCGCGCCTGGCAACGCGGGGATCGCCGAGGACGCGCGCGTACTCGATGCCGGCGCCGAGGACGTTCACGCGATCGTCGCGGCCGCGAAGGCGGAGGCCGCGGACCTGGTCGTCGTCGGCCCAGAGGCGCCTCTGGTCGCCGGGGCGGTCGACGCCTTGGGGCACGCGGGGATCTCCGCCTTCGGGCCGAGCGCAGAGGCGGCTCGGCTGGAGGGCTCGAAGGTGCACGCGAAGGAGCTCATGGCCGACGCGGGCGTGCCGACCGCCGCGCACGAAGTGCTTCGAGACGCCTCTCACGCGCTTGAGCGGCTCGGTCAGGCCGAGTATCCCCTGGTGCTTAAGGCCGATGGGCTCGCGGCAGGCAAGGGCGTGATCATCTGCCAGACGGAGGAGGACGCGCACGAGGCAGTTGACGTCTTCTTCACCCAGCGGCGCTTCGGCCAGACCGAGGTGGTGCTCGAAGACTTCCTCGAAGGTGAGGAGCTCTCGCTACTCGCGCTGTGCGACGGAGAGAACGTGGTCCCCCTTGCCCCAGCCCAGGACTACAAGCGCATCTTCGATGGCGACAAGGGGCCGAACACCGGCGGCATGGGGAGCTACTCGCCGGTGCCGGGGATCGACACCGACCGCGTCGACGAGCTCGCGGACATCGTCCACCGCCCGGTCGTGGACCTGATGGCAGAGCGCGGGACCCCGTTTCGCGGCGTCCTCTACGCGGGCCTCATGATGGGCCCGGCCGGACCCAAGGTGCTCGAGTTCAACGCCCGCTTCGGCGACCCTGAGACCCAGGCCGTCCTGCCCCGACTGCGCTCCGACCTCGCGGAGCTCTGCCTCGCAAGCCGCGAGCCCGGAGGCCTCGCAGGCGTGCAAGCGGACTTTTCAGATCAGTGGGCCGTCACCCTCGTCCTCGCCTCGGCGGGCTACCCCGAGTCCTCCTCGAAGGGGGACGTGATCACCGGACTCAGCGGCGCCGCAGGGCTCGAGTCCGTGGAGGTGACCCACGCCGGCACCGCGCACGACGCGGATGGCAACGTGGTCACCGCAGGCGGACGCGTGATCAACGTGACTGCTCTCGCCGCTGGGCCTGCCGAGGCTCGCGAGCGCGCCTACGAGGCGGCCGGGATGATCGATTTCAAAGGCATGCAACTACGCACGGACATAGCCCTCAGGGCGACCGAGCGCGTCCCCTCATAAGAAAGGAAACGGAGCTAAATGGAGACACCGGACCCGACGGAGAAACCAGAGTCGCAGACGGGGACGGCCGAGCCCCTGCCCGGTCCCGCAACATCACTGGAAGAGATGCCGGACGTCGAAACCGCCTTCTCCGAGATCGAGGTCGATGCCCCACGGGTCGGCATCATCATGGGGTCGAAGAACGACAAGCCCAAGATGCAGGCCGCGGGCGAAGCGCTCCAGGCGGCTGGCATCCGCTACGAGGTGCGTGTGATGAGCGCACACCGCGACCCCGAGATGGTCCGCGAGTACTGCCACAACGCGCGCATGCGAGGGCTCAGGGTGCTCATCGCCGGCGCCGGCATGTCGGCCGCGCTCCCCGGCGTCGCCGCCGCGCACACGGACCTCCCCGTGATCGGAGTGCCGATCCTCGGCAAGGCGCTCGGCGGACTCGACGCCCTCCTCTCCGCGGTCCAGATGCCCCCCGGAATCCCGGTCGCCTGCGTCGCGATCGACGGCTCGAAGAACGCCGGGATTCTCGCCGCCCGCATCATCAAATCATGAGTCGTATCTGAGATACGCGTTTGTGCGTATGTTTTGTACGCATAAGTGCGTATACTGACGACGATGAGCGATCGCAGCACCAACCCTTTCCGGTTCACAGGCCCGGTTGGCAGCGGCGAGCTGATCGAGCGGGACGCCGAATCGGCGCAGATCTTGGACAACGCACGAGGCGGGCATCTGACTCGGCTCGAGGCGCCGCGGCGATACGGGAAGACCTCCCTATTGAAGAAGGTCCTTGCCGAAGCCGCATCGGAAGGCATGGCTACAGCGATGGTGGACTTCGAGGACGTTCTCTCGCTGGGAGCCGTGGTCACGCGAATCGAGCGCGGCTATGGAGCAAGCCTGGGCGGCTCTATGCGCAGATGGGTCAACCGCCATATCGAAAGCTGGCAACTCGGTCTGTCCCTGGGGCCGGTCGGGTTCGCAATGACCCTGCGGACGAGCCCGGCGACCAGTGTCGAACCCGCGCTCCTCGCTCTTTTGTCTCTGCCGGAAGCGATCCACTCAAAGCACGGCGTACGCACGTTGATCGTGTTCGATGAGGTGCAGGGCCTGTTGCGGGTCGAGGGCGCCGCCGGGATCGTCCGCTCGGTGATCCAGCATCACTACGACGATGCCTCGTACGTCTTCGCCGGGTCGGCCCCGAGCTTGATGAGCCGCATGTTCGACGACCCGGACGCGCCTTTTCTCTCACAGGGCGTTCCGCTGCGGCTTCCCCCCCTTTCTGCAGAGGCCCTGGCCGATGACATCCAGGAGCGTTTTCGCTCGACTGGGCGCGATCCCGGCGAGGCCCTCGACGAGCTCGTTCGGTTCGCCAGGGGCCATCCGCAACGCTCGATGCTCTTGGCACACCATCTCTGGGCGCGGACGCCCCGTGCTGAGAAGGCCGACCTGGACGATTGGCTCGACGCTCGTGACACCGCCGTCGAGCAGCAGGATGTTTTCCTCCGCGCGCACCTCGACGCGCTGCCGCTGAACGAGCAGCGAGCGGCACTGGCGGTCGCTCTCAATCCCGGCTCTGCCACCTCCCAGGACGTCCTCAACCTCGTCGGACTTCCGCGCAACAGCGCCTACCGAGCCATAACCGCTCTCCGCGACCGCGGGGAGACGATCGAAACTCCGCTGGGGCCGAGGCTCACCGATCCGTTGATGGAGCATTGGCTCCGCGAGAGAAAGGGGCTCTAGCTTGATCCCCCGCTACACACGCGAAGAGATCGGCGCGGTCTGGACGGACCGCCGGAAGATGGAGGGCTGGCTCGCCGTCGAGCTGGCGGCGACGGAGGCGTGGGCGACGGAGGGAGTGGTGCCCGCAGAGGCAGCGGCAGCAGCTCGCGAGCGAGCGATGTTCGAGGTCGAGGCGGTCGCCGAGCGCGAGCGCACGACCAACCACGACGTGGCTGCCTTCGTCGACGTCCTCGCTGCCTCTGTCGGTGGCGAGCAGGGACGCTGGATCCACTACGGGCTCACTTCCTCGGACGTCCTCGACACCGCGCTCGCCCTCCAGATCCGCGAGGCGGGAGAGATCGTCGTCGCCGGCGCTCGCGCCTATCGCGACGCTCTTCGCGACCGCGCGCGGGAGCATGCGGAGACGCTCTGCGTGGGGCGCACCCATGGCGTCCACGCCGAGCCGACCACCTTCGGCCTCAGGCTCGCAGGCTTCGCCTTCGAGGCGCAGCGAAACCTCGAACGCCTAGAGGAGGCCTTCGCCGGCGCTTCGGTCGGGGCGATCTCAGGCGCAGTCGGCACGTATGCGTCGGTGCCACCCGCGATCGAGCGGCGGGTGTGCAAGAGCCTCGGCATCCGCTCCGAGGACGTTTCGACCCAGGTCGTCCCGCGTGACCGCCACGCGGCGCTGCTCTCGGCAATCGCGCTCGCCGGCGCCGGGCTCGAGCGCTTCGCGACCGAGGTCCGGAACCTCCAGCGAACCGAGATCCGCGAGGTCGAGGAACCGTTCGGCAAGGGCCAGAAGGGATCGTCGGCGATGCCTCATAAGCGAAACCCGATCACCTGCGAGCGCATCACCGGGCTCGCCCGGGTGCTCCGCGGCTACTCGCAGGCGGGCCTCGAGAACGTGGCGCTCTGGCACGAGCGGGACATCTCGCACTCAGGCGCCGAGCGCGTAATCCTGCCCGACGCGACGATCGGCCTCGACTACATGCAGCATCTGGCAACTCGCGTCGCCCAAGACATGGTCGTCCACTCTGAGCGAATGACCGAGAACCTCGAGCTGACCCACGGCGCGATCTTCAGCCAGCGCGCGCTGACCGCGCTAGTCGACTCGGGCATGACCCGAGACGACGCCTACCGGACGGTCCAGCAGGCCGCGCAGGGAGCGTGGGACACGGGCACGCCGTTCCGCGAGCTTCTGGGCGAAGCTGCGCCCGATCTCGACCTCGACGCGATCCTCGACTACGAGGCATACCTCACCCACGTGCCCGAGGTGCTCAAACGCCTCGAAGCCCTCGACGGCTAGGCGCTCAGCATCCCCGGGTGGCACCGGCGCTTCGAGACGGGCACCTCCCCGCCATGCTCCCTCTCTACCTTTCGTGGCCATGGCCACGGCCCAAGAACAAGCAGACGCCACCGAGACGAGGCGCCAGAAGCGCGCGTCGAGCTTCCGAGACCGCCCCGCGAAGCACGTCACGGCGCTCACCTTCGTGGGCGGGACCGGCCGCAGCGGCACGCACGTCGTCGCCCGCTTCCTGGGACGCCACAGCCGCCTCGCCTCGATCGGGGTCGAGTGCCGCTTTCACGTCGAGGAGCGCGGCTTCCCGGGGCTCATGGACGGAAGCGTCACGCGCGATCAGTTCCTGAAACGCCTTCGCGGCTTCTGGTGGCGCGGCAAGATCAACGGGCGCGAGCGTGGCATGTTCAAGTTCGTCCCCGAGGAGCGCTTCGAGGACGCAGTCTCCGCCTTTGAGGAGGGCTTCGACCCGGACGCGCCCGACGCAGCCTGCCGCCAGCTCTTCCTGGATCTCCTATGGCCGCACGCCGCCGACGACGGCGCCAGCGGCCTGGTCGAGCAGAGCTGCGACTCGATCGCCCAAGCCGAGACGCTCATGCGCCTCTTCCCCGAGTCGAAGTTCGTCCACGTTGTACGCGACGGCCGCGACGCGTCGGCCTCGCGCGTCTCGCAGTCGCGCGGTCGCGTCTACCCGCGCACCCGGAAGCAGGGCATCGACTGGTTCGAGAAGAGGATCCGTCGTATCGACGAGGGTGCGCGGCAGATCCCCGACGTGCGCCTCATGCAGGTGAGCCTCGAAGAGCTCCTCACGCCGCCCCGCTTCGAGGCGGCCCGCGAGCTCACCGACTTCGTCGGCATCAGGTTCGGCCGGCGGATGCGGCGCTTCTTCTTCGCCCAGATGGACCTCCACCACTCGAATGCCGAGCGCTGGCGCCAAGGGATCTCTGCCGGAAAGCAGGACTCGCTCGAGCGCCGCTACGTGCGGATGCTGGAAGGCCTCGAGGCCGACGACATCACTTCAGCGCCGATCCTCCGAAAGGTCTACGAGGATCCGCCCGGGCCCGGCGAAGCTCCCGACGAGGCGCCTGAGAGCGGATAGCCGAGGTCTTCGAGGAGGTCGCCCGCGATCCGCTCGAAGTCTGCGAGGTCGGCCGGCTCCATCTCGCGGCGCCAGACCTCGATCCGGTCCGTGCGCGGCGCCTCGGTCACGAGCGAGTGCGCGCCGAGGCGCTCGCCCGCTGGGCGAAACGTGCCGCCCTCTTCTGAGGGCAGGTCCCGGGCGATCTCCTGAAGGCGCTCACCCGAGCGCTCGTGGTAGCGGAGCATCGCCGGGTCGAACTCGATCTCGGCAAAGTCGCACACCCGCCGAAGCTGGGTCTCGGGGTCGGTCACGAGGTCCTCGTAGCGGACCTCCATGTAGTGCTCGAGGCGTTCTGTCTGGCGCCGAGCGCGGCCGATCCGCCGCTTCCAGATCTTCGCCAGGCGCTCGATCGAGAGCTCTTCTGCCTGGACGCGCTCGTCTCGGGAGAGCGCCACGTCGCGGCCGTCGCGGATCAAATGCACGAAGCGAGCCTCGGGAAGGCAGCGCTGCACCATGCCCATTTGCTTCACGTAGCCCGGAGTCTTGTCGCCGTAGCGCTCCTTTCCCTGCGCCTCGGCATAAAGGCCGTAGAACTCCCGAAGGACGAACTTCGGCCGAACGCTCGGCGCCTTCTTCAGGCGCTTTTTGAGGTCTTTCTCCGAGATGCCGAAGTCGCCCCAGCGTCGATGCGCTGCGAGGAAGTCGACCACGCTGTCGGGCGTGGGCGGGTCGAGCGTCTTTATGTGCTTGTAGAGGGCGGGGATGAAGTGCGTCTCGGGCGGGATCGCCAGCTCGGGGTGGGAGTCGAGCATCATCCGAAGCAGGGTCGTGCCCGAGCGGTTGACGCCAACGACGTACGGCACGGGCGGAGGCGGGGAGGCCAGCTTCTCGGCCTGAAGGCGCCTGCGACGCCGGCGGCGACCAAGCTCTGCGACTGGATTCAGCGATCGAGCCATTCTCGGGCTAGCTTCGCAGAGGCGCGCTCAGGCGGTTCGCCTGTCGTCGCGTTAGCATCGCGCCGATGACTCCTAAAGACGACGCGAAGCTCTCAGATCTCAAGCTCGTCGCCTCGGGCAAGGTGCGCGAGATGTACGCGATCGACGGTGACCTCCTGATGGTCGCCTCGGACCGGATCTCGGCCTACGACGTCGTTCTCCCTACGCCGATCCCCGACAAGGGCGCGGTCCTCACGCGCATGTCGGTGTTCTGGTTCGAGACGACTGGCGACATCTGCCCGAGCCACATGATCACCGAGGACGTGCCCGCGGAAGCCGAGGGCCGCGGCCTGCGTGTTCAAAAGCTCGAGATGTATCCGGTCGAGTGCGTCGTCCGCGGCTACATCACGGGCTCGGGCTGGAAGGAGTACGGGAAGACCGGAGAGGTCTGCGGCATCAAGTTGCCCGACGGGCTCCAGGAGTCAGAGAAGCTCCCTGAGCCGATTTTCACACCCGCGACCAAGGCCGAAGTCGGCGACCACGACGAGAACATCTCGTTCGAGCGCGCGGTCGAGACGATCGGCGACCGCGGCCTGATGGAGAGCCTCCGCGATACCTCGATCGCCCTCTACGAGCACGCCGCCGCGCACGCCGCCGAGCGCGGGATCATCATCGCCGACACGAAGTTCGAGTTCGGCGCCTCGCCTGGCGCCGAAGTCGTTCTCGGCGACGAGGTCCTCACCCCCGACTCGTCTCGCTTCTGGCCTGCCGACTCGTATGAGCCGGGTCGCGGCCAGTCGTCGTTCGACAAGCAGTACGTGCGCGACTGGCTCGACGAGTCCGGCTGGGACCACTCACCCCCAGGTCCCGACCTTCCGCAAGAGGTTGTCGAGGGCACCCGCGCGAAGTACGTCGAGGCCTACGAACGCATAACGGGCCGCGACTTCTAGCGCCCGACCGACGCGGCGGTTGCTGATTTCCGCGAATAGTGCGGGTTTCCGCAACCACCCCGGCCCGCATGTAGCGTCTCCGGCGTGAACGTCTTCATCCAGGGGATGCGCCGGTCAGGGACGACGATCCTCTACGACGCGTTCGGTGAGGACCCGGAGCTCAGGCGCTTCTACGAGCCCTTCCGCGAGGAGGACGAGACCGTAGGCGGCGGATCGGGCGCGCGCGACGAGGACGTCTTCGCCGAGACGCGAGATCTTCGCGCTCAGTTCAAGCGGGAGCTACATCCCGAGGTTCCGCTCGAGCTCTTCAATCATGGCGGCCCGCGGGCGCCCGCGCTCGAGCTTCACCACGGGCTGCCAGAGTGGGGCGTCGAGCTTCTCAAGTACCTGCTCGACCAGGCGCCGCAGGTGCTCATAAAAGAGGTGAGGCTCTTTCGGAAGATCGCGGACCTCCACCGCGCCGACCCGGACGCGACGCTCGTCCACGTGGTGCGCGACCCGCGTGCCGTCACAGGCTCGATGGTTCTCGGGCGAGGGCGCCGCCACACCCCGCGCTACCCGGACGCAGACGCCTTCTTCGAGGCGTGGACCCGCCGAAAGCTCTGGTCGTCCAGTGCGATCGCGCGCGAGCTTCTCGCCGCCGGCGAGCACGAAGGCCTCGAGCGAGGCGTTCCTGACTTCATGCGTCCCCTCGTCGTGTGGAAGGCGGTCCAGGATGGGATCCGGACCGAAGGCCGAAAGCTCTTCGGCGATCGCTATGTCGTGGTGCGACTCGAGGACCTCCGCACTGACCCCGAGGGCGAGCTTCACCGCATCTACGACGCGATCGGGCGCTCGACACCCGACGGCGTGCGCTCTTGGGCCGAAGCGCACGTCCGCCGCGAGGAGAAGATCGCCTGGGGCGACGACCCTCGCTGGGCCGCGGCAGCAAAGGCACTCGGCATGGAGGATGCGATCGAGGCGATGGGCTACGGGGAGATCCTCGGCCTCGAGGGCAGTACGCGCGCGCTCCTCCTCAAATCGCCTGACTCCGGAGCACCGTCCCGCCTCGCCGCCGCCGTAAGCCGCGCGCGCCAAGCGATGGACAAAGCCACCGGCCGGACGCGCCGCTAGTTTCACGCTGAATGCGCTACTCGAACAACGTCGTCAACAACTGCCTAATGGCGTGGGCCATCGAGGGTGGAGCAGTCGACGCTCGCCGCGGGCTCGAGCGCGTAGAGGCGCACTATGCGCGCCTCTACGCAGAGGAGCTCTGGCTCGACACCGAGTCGTCCGAGCACATGGGAATCGCGCTCCTTCAACGCCCCGAAAGGCGCCTTCGCTGGCCGCTTTGGAGCGCCGACGGCGCAATCGCGGTCGCCACTCTCAGCATTCCGCTCGGACCAAGCGACCTGGCATCTGGCGAGCCTGGCCGAGCCGCTCTGGAGCTCGGCAGCCGAGTGGCGCGTGAGCCTCGGCTGGTCGAGCGGCTCGTGCCCCCGGTCGTGATGGCAGTTTTCACCAAAGAGGAGCGAAAGCTGACTCTCGTCAACGACGTCGTCGGCGTCGGTCGCCTATACGAGATGCGATGCGATTGGGGCGCCGTGTGGTCAAACCGACTCGGGGCATTGCCTGTATTCGCCGGCACCACGCCGCAGGTCGAGGCATCAAGCTGGCAGATCTTCGCGGCCGCGGGCTGGTTCTTGGGGAAGACAACGCCTCTCGCGGACTGCGTGAAGGTCGAGCCCGGCTCCCGGATCCTCGCTAAGGAGGGAGGGCAGGGTGTCTCCATCGCAAGCTCGGCCGACGACCTTCGCCGCCCGCTGGTCGAACCACGTAGATCGCGTTTCGATTTCGGGTCCAGGCGTCTCGAAGACAGCGCGGACAGAGCAGCCGCCGAGCTGCACGACGTCGTGCAGCGTCTCGGACAGGCGTGGGAGGTCCCTCTCGCAGTTTCCTTGACGGGCGGGCGCGACTCTCGAGTCTCCGCAGCGGCCGTCCTTTCGGCGAAAGCCGACGCGGCCTTCAACACGGGGGATCAGGTGCCTGGGGAGGTGGATGCCGTGCGAGGCCTGATCGCTCACGCGCCGGTCGCGATGGATCACACCGTGCACGGATCCGATGCCGAGAGCGACGACGATGTTGAAAGAGAAGCCTCGTTGGCAGAAAGGACGTCCCAGATCCATCTCGTCCACGACGGAATGCGAAACCCGCAAGAGCTCAGGCGCTCCGTCCAAATACCGCACGGCCCTCCGCCGCCCCCCACTCTCTCGGGGCATGGCGGCGAACTCGGCCATGGCTTCTACTACGGAGACAAGCGAAAGCTGAAGCGCCTCATGCGCGGAGGCGACGAGGCGTTGACGGCTCAGCTCGAAAAGAACGCCCGCAGGAAGCACTCCGCCGCAACGGAGGAGAGCTACGAACTCTACATGCGAATGTGCGAGCGCACGCTGGATGCAGGCAGGCAGCATGGGTTGAGTGGGCCGCCGCTCCTGGACTGGTTCTACATGGCGGAGCGACTGCCGTATCGCTCAGGTCTCGGCGCGCGTAGCGGCCGATGGTCTGCGTGCGTGACTCCGGCGTTCATCCGCGGTGCGTTCGACTTGACGCCGAGAGAGCGGCTCAACGCAAAGTTTCATCGCATGGTCATTGCGAAGCTCGTGCCCGAATGGAGCGACGTTCCATTCTTTAAGGACACTGACCCCGGCGCTTCGATGCCAGAGGTAAAGCGAGATCGCATCTGGGAGAAGGAGCCGGATGCGAGCGAAGTCGAGGAGATCCTCGCCGGTGGGAGGTCCTGGCCCGACATCTTCGATCGCGATCTCGTGATCTCTATGTGGAGCGAGGTGCGCTCAGGCGAGGGCTCAGCCGATTATGAACACATCTTCGACCGGATCGTCTGGCGCGAATACTTTGACGATCACGTACAACATTTGGCGCGGAGCGCTGAAGTTGGCGGGCCTATCCGTTGAGCGAATCGTCGTACATCCGGTAGTCGAGTCCGCCGGCCTCGTTCCCCTTCACCTTTAGCTTGGTGCCCGCTGGTGGTGTTCCCAGCTTTGCCTGGGCCGCCA
>Ga0208612_1000321_pt1 | contig 22626 bp, 24 predicted proteins | sample AntDryMetagUQ889_FD_188089 | JGI IMG/M metagenome (GOLD analysis project Ga0208612, IMG submission 188089) | Polar desert microbial communities from Antarctic Dry Valleys - UQ889 (SPAdes) | ecosystem: Environmental > Terrestrial > Soil > Desert | place: Antarctic Dry Valleys | collected 2008-12-31 | reverse complement strand
GCCCTCGCTCAGCGGGAGCGAGGTGGGCCTGCTTCAGCGGGTGATCACCGACTCCGGTGCGCCCGCGGCGGTCGAGAAGCTGATCGCCGAGCTCACCGACCGCTCGCTCGAGGCTCTCGGCACGGCTCCGGTCACGGAGTCGGCGCGTGCGGTGCTGGGCGAGCTCGCCTCGGCGGCCACCCAGCGAGTGCTCTGATCAGACGTGCTTGGCCGGCAGCTCGGGCAGGTCGATCGGCGGACCGTCGCCGCGGAGTATCACCGCGAACCTCCCGCCACGCTCGGCATTGACCCGCCCACCGAACACGCTGAGCGCCACGGAGAACGCCTGCGTCGGGCCGCCGTTCGCGAAGCACAGCTCCTCGATCGGGTCGACGGTCGGCCCCCCGTCCTCCGACTTGGCCACCACGGCACCGGTGGCCGCGTTCGTTACGTAGAGGTCGTAGTCGGCGGCGATGCCGGATCCGGGCCAGGCCTGCCAGCGGGTGTAGGCGCAGGCTGTGGCACCTGCACCGAGGGTGAACGAGTTGCCCTCGTCGCCCGCGGCGAAGTCCAGGACGCCGTCTCCGTCCGGATCCGCGAGCGTGCCCCGCAATGTCGAAGTGCTTCGTTCCCTGCTGCGTTGACCCAGACGATGCCGCGGTCCCGCGCTTGCTTGGCGATGCCGTCGGGCAGCGTGGCGAAAGTCCCGGTCCCGGTGCCGTTGCCGTCACCCCTGATGTAGAAGCCGCCCGACATGTTGATCACGTCGATCCCGTTCTCGATCGCGTAGTCCTTCGCGCGACCAAGGTCGACGACCGTGTTGATGCAGACCAGGTGGAGCTCGGCAGCGGGCGCTACCTCGTGCACGATCTCCGCGACGGCCGTGCCGTGCGTGCCACCAGCGTGATATCCGTCGGCGCAGAAGCTGCGGGTCGTGAGGGAGCCGGGCAGCTCGCCCGCGTCCTGCTGGGCCAGGAGGTTCGCGAAGCCGGTGTCAAAGACGGCGATCGAGATGCCGGCGCCGTTGAAGCCGCCGGCGTGCGAGTCGGCCGCGTCGATCGTCCGGATTCCCTCTCCGGACACGGCTGCTGAGACGAACGTCGCCGGCCGCTCCACGCGGAGGATCTCGGGCTGTGCGGCCAGCGCAGCCAAGGCGGCCGGTGGTACGAGGGCCTGCACGAGCGACTCGTACGTTCCCTCCACGGCGCCGCCTGCTGCGTCGACGGCAGCGCTTGCCGCCTGCCGCGAGGTCGTGCGAAGCGTCACGCGTACGGAGCTGCTGCGCGTCTCGAGACCCATGGAACGCGCAAACGAGAGCGCCCGCGCGGGGTCGGAGGCCTGACGGGCGACGAGCCCGAGCGCCGGATCGAGATCGCCGAGAACCGGTGTCCGGGTCGGCGTGGTCAGCTGCTCGCGTGCGAGCTCGCGCCCCGAGGTGCGGCCGCAGCTCCTGAAACCGCGCCGAGCACGAGCATCGATGCCGTGCACAGCGCGAGGGCCGTGAGGAGCCACGGCCCTTTATCCGATCTGCCCAACGGCCCCCTGTCCGCTAGCCGACAGACAGAACCTTAAGAGAGTCGCCGCTCTTGTCAAGCGGCCGCGGAGACGCGTGCGCCCGTCGCCACGACCGCGACCTCGTCCGTGCCTTCCACCACCGCGTCCCCCTCGACGTGCGCCTGCTCGTCCAGGATCGCGCGCGTCACCCGCGCGCCGGCTCCGACGTAGCTGTCGTGCAGGAGGATCGCGTCGCGCACCTCGGCCCCCCTCTCGACGACGACACCGGGCCCGAGCACCGATCGCACGACGGTTCCCCGCACCTGCGCCCCCGCCGCGACGAGGACACGGTCGAGCGTCGCCGACGCCTCGACCCGCGCCGGCGGACGCTGGAGGCCCGTCGTCAGGATCGGCCAGGCTGGATCGTCGAGTGTCAGCCGGGGCTCGGCTTCGAGCAAGTCCATGTGCGCATCCCAGTAGCTCTCGATCGTTCCGACGTCGCGCCAGTACCCGTCGAGCTCGAACCCGCGCGCCGACCCTTCGTCCACCAGCCGAGGGAGGAGCTCGTGCCCGAAGTCGCTGAGCCCCGAAGAGTCGCCTTCGTCCGCCAGCTCGTCGAGAGTTTGCAGGAGCCTGCGTGCGTCATAGGCGAAGACCTCCGTCGTCACCACGCCGCTCTTCGGGTCGTCGGGCTTGTACTCGAACTCGCGCACCTTGCCGTCTCCATCGACCTCGACGACGCCGTAGCGCGACGCGTCCTCCTTTGGGACGGTTGTCGTGACCATCGTCACCGCCGCTCCAGATTCGAGCAGATCGGCGACGACGTCCGCGTAGTCGAGCTTGTAGACATGGTCGGCGGAGAGCACGAGCAGGACGTCCGGATCCTCGTCTGCGATTACCTTCCGGTTGCGGTAGATCGCATCTGCGTTGCCCTCGTACCAGCCGCTCTCGGAGTCTCCGAGGTAGGGATGCAGGATGCGGAGCCCGCCACGCGTGCGGTCGAGGTCCCAGGGCCGCCCGTTGGCAAGCTGCTTCGTCAGCTCGTGCGGCTCGTATTGCTGGATCACCCAGACGTCGTTGACGCCGCTGTGGACGCAATTCGACAGGGGGAAGTCGATCAGCCGGTAGCTGCCAGCGAAGGGGGTCACCGGCTTCGCCCGCTCGTCGGTGAGCGGGGCCAGTCGACCGCCTTCGCCGCCTGCGAGCACGAGTGCGAGAACCTGCGGGCGCTTCATCTCACGTCTGCCGCTCGACGTCTACGGGCGCCAGAGCGGTCCGGTCACGCCCATGACGTCCTCCGCGTCGGCCTCGTCCGGCAGCAACCCCTCGGTCGGACTTTGAGGCTCGTCAGGCGGCTGGATCGCGCCGTCGTCCTCGTCAGGGTCCTGTGCGCTACCTCGTCCGTCATCCGGGCCTCCTCGCATTTCGCCCACCGTTCCCGATGCCCGCGACATCGAACCGGCGTCACCGCACCGACACGACCTCGTAACCGGATGTGGATTGCGCCCGGAGCTGCGTCGTCCTAGCGTCGCCAGCCATGAGAAGACACCTGCTTCCCTTGTTGGCGGCGCTCGTCGCCGCCGCAACGACGGCCGGCTTCGCCGTTGCGGACGACGAGCGGCCCGCGCTCGGCGGCTCCCGGTTCCAATCGATCGGTCTCTGGGGCGACGTGCCCTACTCGGATGCACAGAAGACCATCGGCGTGCCCAACCTGCTCGCGGACATGAACGCCAACCGGCTCGCGTTCTCCGTCCACGTGGGTGACATCAAGAGCGGCGGCAGCCGTTGCGACGACGCCGTCTACGCGACCGCGAAGGGATACTTTGAATCGCTGCGGGCACCCGCGCTGTACACGCCGGGCGACAACGAGTGGACGGACTGCGATCGGCCCTCGAACGGCGCCTACTCGTCGCGTGAACGGTTGCAGTACATCCGCTCGACCCTGTTCGACACCTCCCGATCCTTCGGTCAAGGCCGGTTCGCCAGGACGTGCAAGCGGCCCCCTACGTCGAGAACAGGCGCTGGCAGATCGGCCGCGTGACGTACGCGACCCTTCATGTGGTCGGATCTGACAACAATCTCGGTGATGTGGCTCCTGATTTCGAGGAGTGGAGACAGCGCGATGCCGCGACGAACGCCTGGCTGCGGGAGACGTTCTCCGTGGCAGAGCAACGCGCGTCCGTGGCCGTGATGCTGTTCATCCAGGCGAACCCCGGCTTCGACGAGACCGACGGCGCCCGCGCGCCGGTTCGCGATCCGCGAACGCTCCTGCCGGCCGATGGGTTCTTCAACTTCCTGACCGAGTTGCGGCGCGAGGTGGTCGCCTCTGACGCTCCCGTCACCCTCGTGCACGGCGATTCGCACTACTTCCGCGTCGACAAGCCTCTCCTCGACCGCGTCGGCAACCGCATAGAGCACTTCACGCGGGTCGAGGTACCGGGCGACAACGCACAGAGCTCGAACAACGACGTCCAGTGGGTCAAGGCGAGCATCGATACCCACGATCCGGAGGTGTTCTCGTTCGAGCAGGAGGTGGTCGAGAGCAATCTCGTTCCCTACGTGCCTTAGCCTCCATCTAGGCAGCAGCGCCGAGCGCGCCGGCCCGCTTGTGGCCGGCGCGAGGCGTGTTGGCGGGTGACATGACGCCCGCTACGCGGTGTGAGTGGGCTCGAGCCCGGCTGCCACACCGATACCCTCGCGATCCTCCCGCAGCGCCATCCTCGCGTCCCGCTCGTCGTCCATCGCAGATGTCGTCGCCGCTTCCAGCAGCTCCAGCTGATGGTCGAGGATCGGGACGCGATCCGGGAGAGCGATCGACCTCAGGTCGGTGAGTGCCGCCTTCAGCCGCCGGGACACCTGTGGTGAGCCCGCGCCGGCCATCCGGATCTCGTCGAAAGCGAGGTGCACGTAGGCGTCCCAGTTCATCGTCTGCACGACGAGCCTGACCTCACCCGTCTCGTCTCGGTAGACCCCGTCGGGGAAGGGCCTTCGCGCCAACTGGCGCAGGCAGTCGTGGAGACGATCGATGGCCTGCACGGCGGTCGTCGGATCCTGGAACGGCGAGTCGGACAGCGAGCGCTCCGCGATGTCGACCAGCATCCTCATCCCATAGGCGGGGTCCTCGTCCAGCGTAGGCTCCAACTTCAGGATCAATCCCTTGGTGAGGTCCTCTTCGTCGAGCCTCGCGCCGTCGCCGTGAACGACGAAGAGCGGTGCCCCCGATGGAACGAACTCTCCGAGCGCCGGAACCAGCTCGAGCACACACTCCGCCTGCGTCGCTCGCTCCACGAGGTGGTCGTGGCCGATCGTCGTGATCACCCCCGACTTCGAGGCCGCAATCACGCGATCGGCACCCGGCTTCTCCTCGACGCCGTCGCCCTTGTCCGGGTAGATCCGGTCGATCAGCGCGCGGGTGTCCTTGCCCACCAGCTCGATCAGCGCCGATACGCGCAGCGCCTGGCCGATGTGATGCACGTACATGACGAGTACGGCGATGCTGACGAGGACGAGGACGAAGGCGGTGATCACCGCGACGCCGGGCACGGTTCCCTCGCCGTCGCCGTTCGGCGTCACCTCGCGAATCGCGAGGATCGCGTGGACGAACGTCGCCACGAACAGGCCGATCGCAATCTGGCTGGGCTTGTCGCGCAGGATGCGCTGAACGATCCGGGGCGAGAACTGTCCCATCGCGAGCTGCACCACGACCATGGTGATCGTCAGTACGAGGGCGGCGAGGCTGACCATCGAGGCCGCGACCGTCGCGAGAATCGTCATCGCCGCATCCGGGCCGCCGACGAGCTGCTCGGGCACGAGCTCGTAGTCGAAGAGGCGGTCGACCGAGATCGTTCCAAATGAGAGTGCCGCGCCGAGCAGCACGCAGAGCACCGGTACGAACCACAGGCTCTGACGGATGTTGGTGACGAGCTTGGAGAGCCTCACGAGAGGCAGTTCCCCGCGTTCCCGAAACGACGAACATGGCTGGGGGCGCCTAGAGCAGCTGGTCTGCGGCGCGGTGGAGCGTCCACGAGGAAGCGTGGTCTCTCGCCCAGGCGCTGAGCAAGGGGTCTGAGATCACCCACCGCCGCTTGCGGGGCTGCCAGGCGAGCCCAAGCTCGCGAAGCCGAGCCAAGCAATCGTGGACCGTCTTGCTCGCTGCAGGTACCTCATACGGCCCGAGGCCGACGCTCATCGCCGCGACTATCTCGTGGGCTGAAGGATGAACGCGCCGCAGCATGTCCCACTGGCGCGCGTACGCCGGCTCGGTGATCCGTCGTAGGGCCCGCCACCCCGCGAGCGCGAGCGTCTGGCCGTCCGCGGCAACGTCCTTCGGCGCTAGCTCGACAATCCGCCACGTCAGCGCAGGGACGCCGAGGGCGAGCTCGGCGGCCGCGCCCAAGAGGTCGATCGGTACGTCCGTGACGCCGCGTGTGGTGACGAGGTCGCTGGTGAAACGCTGTGGGTTTGGCCGCCGGAACCGGAGCAGCTGGCCCGCTTGGTAGAGCGGATGCTCGCGATCGCCGAGCGCGCTGGCTACCGGCCCGCCGGAGTGCTCGACGAGCAAGAGGTCGAGATCTGCGTGCTCCTGGCGCGCTGCGCGCAGCTCGCCGAGCAGCTTTCGGGTCTCGCCGTGTCCGAGCGCAGCGAGGAAGATTCCCAGGTGATCGATGGCCAGGAGCGGCTTACCGCCGAGGATCGAGACGGTCAGCGCGATCGCTTCGCGTAGCCGCGTTGTGGGGCTCCCCGACCCTCGACGTAAGGCATCGAGATCGATACTTCCCCCGCTGAGGGAGCGGGCGAGCCGGAGCCCGTCAGCGCTCGTCGGCGACGTCCCCCGCATCCACCAGCCGGAAGCCTTCGGCGCGAAGCCCTTCACGGCGCTGTCTGCGATCGCCATAGCCAGATCGAGCGTGTCGGTGGCGCGCCGCGCGTCGACCACCAGCATCGGCTGCAGCGGCTCGGTGGCAGCAGCCAAGAGCCCGCTCGTCCCGCTCCAGGGGTCGGCAGAGACGACGGTCAGCCCCGGGCGCTGCGAGACCACGTCGAGCAGCTCCTGGTACTCGGCAATCCGGCCGGTCAGGATCTCCGGTGCAGCCGTGACGGTCTCAGACATCGAGACCTCCCGGCCCGAGCTGTCGCTGAGCCTCGTCGATGCCCATCGTCGCCTCGAACACGCCGACCGGCGCTCCGTCGCGGAGGCGCCGGGCGTTCAGCGCGGTGTGCCGCGCAGCGAGCATCGTCGCGTACGGCCGGCCGGCCCCGAACTCGACGATGAGCTCGAGCGCCTCGCCTTCGAGCTCGAGGCCGGCCATCGCGAAGCGGCCAGGAAGCGCCTCCCGCCAGACCGGTGGAGGGATGGTCTCGTTGAGCCTCATCCGACTGGTCAGCTTGTCGAGCTGAACGTCGTGCTCGAGGATCTCGAAGGCGCGCTGGTCGCTGCCATCGACCAGCACGGTGACCTGCTCATGACCGCTGTAGAGGTCGACGAGATCACGGACGAGCTGCTCACCGTCGCGGTAGCTTGCTGTGCGCTGCAGCTCGTCGAGGAACAGCACGACCGGCCGATCGAGTACGCGCGCGACCTCGATCGGCAGCGACAGGATGCGCTGCGTGGGAAGCGCGCGCGGCTCGACTCCCAGCTCGGACAGGTCGAGCGGGATCCCGTCTTCCCTGAGGAGCTTCTCGAGAGCTGGCCTGATCATCCGAAGTGCCTTCTTCGCGGCGCCGGCAGGCGAGAGGTTGCCGCACCGCTCGATCATGAGCTGCAGCAAGTCTGTCGAGTCGCCGCCGCGCCGCTCGGGCACTTCGACCCTCACGACGACGGCGCCGACCTTGGCCATCCGCTCGCACCCCGCGTCGCACACCGTGGTCTTGCCGATTCGCCGCTCGCCCTGGAGGAGCGTGCTTATTCCTTCGTCCAGCCGACGGACGATCTCCTCGATCTCGGCTGTGCGTCCGATCACGAGCTCAGGCGGCACGGGCCCGCCTGCGGGGAACAGTGGTCCGACCTGCCTCACCGTCATCTTCAGATACTACAAAAAAGTGAGGTTGTTATCACCTATAGGTGATGTCTAAGTTACCCTTCCAGCCTGAGGAAGGTCGCGCGCCGTGAAGCCGACGATCAGCTGCGCCGTCTCGAGCGGGATGTCGAGCTGAGGAGAGTGGCCGATGCCTTCGAGCTCCACCCAGTCGGCGTGAGGGAGCCAGTCGTTGCGATAGCGCGAGGCGGCAGACGGCCACGGGAGGAGCTGATCGTCCGTCCCGCACACAATTCGCACCGGACCCGCATCGACCCTCGAGCCGGCTGACACCGCCAGGGAGGTCACCAACGATCCCGAGCTGACGGAGGCGAGCGGGTTGAACTGGGGTTCCGGTCAGCTTCGCAGCGTGAGCCGGGACGCGCGAATCGCGGGGGTCAACGGGCGGTGAGTCGCGCGCGAGGCGTCTATCTGAGAGACTGCGGGCACAGGACTAGGGGCCCGCCGCCCGGGTTGTGCTGTCCGTCGAAGGAGGTCGTACGCGAGTCGGGGCTCCTCGTGCCGTACCACACCTATGACTTCAGGGGGACACCCATGCGAATGTCGTTTCGACTCTCCGTCCGACTCGCTCTCGCCGTAGGAGCACTCGCGCTGCCGGTCACCGCGGCCGGAGCGGTCGCAGAGGCGGTCAGCACCTTCACCTACTCGCAGAACATGCGCCCGCTCGGCTTCTCCGAGCGAGCCGTGCCGTTGACCGGCCCCGGCTCCGGGGTCTTCAATACCGACCTCGCCTTCTGGGAAGACACCGCGGTCCAGGGCACGTACGAGGGTTTCCGGCTGATCGACGTGAGCGACTCCGAGAACCCGATCCAGCTCGTCAACTTCACGGGCTGCGTCCAGGGGACGACGACGGGCAACCAGGGCGACGTCATCGTCTGGGACGACATCGTCGTCCGCTCGTGGAACAATCCTGCTCCGGCGGCAGGAGCCGTCTGCGGAGGCATCTTCACGCCCGCCGGCCAGGAGGGCCTCCACATCTTCGACATCAGTAACCCCGCGAGCCCGGTCGGCCTGGCCTTCGTGCCGACGCCGTGCGGTTCGCACACCGCCACGGGGGTGCCCGATCTCGCGCGGGGGCGTCTGCTCGTCTACAACAGCTCGTCGAGCGGCGCGACCGGTTGCCGCGGAATCGACATCGTCGAGGTCCCGCTCGGGAACCCGGCGGGCGCGCGGTACCTTCGCTTCGAACCGTCCGGCACGGCGCCGGGTCCGCACCAGGTCGTCGTCAGTGCGCCGTCGTCGGCCGCCGGCACCTATGTGGCCGCCGGTGCGGAGTTCGGCCCGCCGCCCAGCACCACCGGCGTCTCGGGAGCGTTCGTGCTCGTGAACGACGGTGTTGCCCCGACCAGCGACGGCTGTTCGCCGTTCACTGTGCCTGCGGGTGCGATCGCAGTCGTGGATCGCGGGGGCTGCGAGTTCCAGGCCAAGGCGCAGAACGCGCAGAACGGAGGTGCGAGCGCGGTCGTCGTCGTCAACAACGCCCCCGGCGCACCAGCCACGATGGGCGGCGTCAACCCGGCGATCGTGATTCCGGCCGTGCAGGTGTCACAGGAGGACGGTGCGAAGCTCAAGGCCGGCCTGCCCGCCACGGGTCGCGTGCTCTCACCCGCCGGCGCGGACCGCTCGTGCCACGACACCGGCGTCATCCTCGGCGACGCGATGACCGTCGCCTGTGCGGGCGGGAACGGGGTCAGCGCGTGGACCATCGACCCCGCCAGGGGAGGCTCGCTCGAGGATCCTGCGCTGCTGTACTCGCGCGTAATCCCGGGCGTCTCGATCGGGCATACCGCCGCCTTCACCTGGGACGGCCGGGTGCTGATCTTCGGGCACGAGCCCGGCGGCGGCAGTCAGGCCCGCTGTCAGGCGACGAGCTCGGTGGTCGACCGGACGCTGTTCTTCCTCGACGCCGCGACGGGCGACACGATCGGCACGTTCCTCCATCCGCGACCTCAGTCCGCAACCGAGAACTGCACCTGGCACAACCTGAACGTCGTGCCGACCCAACTCGGGTACGTCCTCGTTTCCGGGAACTACCAGTCCGGCATCTCGGTCGTCGACTTCACGAACCCCGCGAACGCACGGGAGATCGCATTCGCCGACCCCGCTCCGCTCGTGCATCCGACCGACCCGAACGCCGTCGTCGGCGGCGGCGACTGGTCGACCTACTGGTACAACGGCCGGATCTACGAGTCGGACATCAGGCGGGGCCTCATCATCTGGAGGCTCGGCGACATCTTCACGCCCGAGGGGAGGATGGTGGCGGCCGCGAGGACGCTCTCGCACCTGAACCCGCAAACGCAGGAGATGACGTTGCTGCTCAGGCGGCGCGGCTGAGCAGGATCGGAGGAGGGCGCCCCGTCGCGGTCGCCTTCCTCCGCACGCATCGACGCTCGAGGCTACCGGGGCCCCCGTCCCCGGTAGCCTTCGCGTGTGGCCGTGACGCAGAGGGCGGCCGAGCGGCGGGATCGCCGTGCCGCCCGCGCTCTTGAGATCGCGAACGCTAGACCGGTTCGAGGCGCTCGTCGTGCGGGTCTGGCGGTCTCGCATGGGGCTTCACTGCACTCCCCGGGTCTCGTAAGACGCGGCGATGGCCGCCGGTGCGGCTCCAGGAGCCGGCGCAGGGTCGTCGGCCTGTGCGAAACGCTCAGACACGGGCCCCGGTGAGGTACGTCCCGGTGGCCCGCATGTCAAACAGCGAGCGCGTATCCGCTCGAGGCGGAGACCACCTCATCTAGCGCGGCCCGAACACGACGCCTCGCAGGACGAGGCGCCTGTCGCACGGCTGGTTCACTTCTCGTCTACCATCGTCCCCTGTGATTCGCCTGCGCCACTCCATTGAGGCGGGGCTTCGGCATCCGCTGCTTGGCCCTTTGCTCCTGACCTTCCTCGGGCTCATCCTCGCCTTCGTGGTTTTCCACACCGTAGAGCACGGTGTCGAAGGGGTGCTCTTCTCGTGCGTGATCATTGTGGCGGTGAGCCTTCGACTGGTGGTTGTGCTTGGTCGCACGTGGCGTGCAGCGACCGATCAGCTGCCCCTTCGCGGTCGGGCGCCGCCGAGGCGGGCGCTCCGTTTACTTCTGCCGAGCCGGCTACCGCCTGTGCTCGCCGCTCTCCCCCTTCGACTCTGACGTGCGAGCGCCGCTAGGCGCTGCTGTTCGTCTGTTGTCGATGAGGAGGGACGAGCTTGCGTTTCGGTCAACGAAGGACTGCACGTTGGGAAAATAGGATTGGAGTTCTGCTCGCGGCGTTTGCCGCGGCTAGCGCCGTTCTGTTCGGCTCCGCAGCGGCGAGCGCGGAGCCGATCGAAGACAAGCGACGTCAGGCTGAGCTGATCCTGGCGCAGGTGCAGGAGCTCGATGCCGAGGTCGGCGCCGCAGCCGAGCGTTTCAATGGAGCCACCTACAAGCTCGATCAGCTAGCGAGTCGCCTGCAACAAACTCGACTCGATCTGAAGCGAGCTCGGGCGCAGTTGGGTACGGCGCGCGGCCACGCCAGCCAACGACTCGTCCAGCTCTACGTGAATGGCACGAGGCAGTCGACGCTGGAGATCATTCTCGACGCCGAGAGTCTCAGCGAGGCGCTTGATGCCGTCGAGGCGAACGAGCGGATTCTCGATCAGGACGCGCGGATCATCAGTGATGTCAAACGGCTGAGCGAGCGTACGAAGAAGCGCGAGAGCCAGCTGGTGGCTTCCCGAGCAACCCAACGCCGGCTGGTGCGCCAGCTCGGCTCGGAGCGGGACGCAATTGCCGCCAAGTTGAGTGAACGCGAAGAACTGCTCAAGACGGTTCGGGTCGAGGTTGACCGGCTCGAAGCGGAAGAGCGCGCCCGGCAGGTCGAGTTTCGACGTCGCGCGGAAGCCGAGCTCGCACGGCAGAGAGTGCTTGCCGCTTCGCAGCAAAGCCGTGAGGGAACCTCTCCCACTGTTCAGCCCCCCTCGCCTGTAGCTCCTTCGCTGTCTCCGAACCCGACCGTCGAGGCACCGCCGGAGCCCGAGCCGACGCCCCCGCCGGCGGATGCAAGCCGGGGTGCTCAGGTGGTCTCGATCGCCATGCGCTATCTCGGGGTGACGTACGAGTGGGGCGGCGCGTCCCCATCGAGCGGTTTCGACTGCTCGGGCTTGACGATGTACGTGTTTGCACAGATCGGCGTTTCGCTACCGCACTACGCCGCCGCCCAGTACGGCCTTGGCCGCCCCGTCTCGAAGAGCGAGCTGGCTCCCGGCGACCTCGTCTTCTTCCGCGGCCTCGGCCACATGGGGATGTACATCGGCGGAGGTAACTTCATCCACGCTCCGCGCACAGGCGACGTCGTAAAGATCTCGAGTCTCAGCGAGCCCTACCGCGTCGCGAACTGGGTCGGCGCAAGGAGGGTGCTTTGAGGCTCGGCGCTCGGTTAGCCGCTGCTGCTGCGGTTGGGCTCGTGCTCGCGGGTTGTGGCGGCGACGATGAGGGGGCCGCCCCCGCGCAGTTCACCGGGGTGCCGCTCGAGGCGCAGGATCCGGGGGCCGTGCATGTCCACGGGCTCGGCTACGACGCGAAGCGAGAGATCCTTTACATCGCCACCCACACGGGGATGTTCGAGCTTCTTCCGGATGCCGAGAAGGCGCGGCGGATCGGCGACAGCTACCAGGACACGATGGGCTTCACGCTCGTCTCACCTGACTTCTTCCTCGGCTCCGGGCATCCCGATCTCCGCGAGGAGCTGCCCTCCCATCTGGGGCTGATCAGGTCGACCGACCGCGGGCGCAGCTGGGATCCTGTCTCGTTGCTCGGTAAGGCGGACTTCCATGTTCTGCGGGCGCAGGGGAAGACGGTGTACGGGTACGACTCGCGCTCGGAGCGCCTTCTTGTCAGCACTGACGCTGGGCGCGGCTGGACGACGCTGGTTCCACCTGAAGCACTGATCGACCTTGCCATCGATCCGAAGAACCCGAGACATCTGCTCGCCTCGGGCGGCGCGGTTCTCTACGAGTCACTGGACGGTGGTCGGACGTGGAACGCGATCGCGAGCGGGATAGCGGGTCATCTCGCGTGGCCGACGTCAGGTCGTGTCTTCCTGGCAGACCTGGCCGGCTCCTTCCTGACCGCACCGCGCGCAAGTGGGCCCTGGCGAGCGCGTGGGGCGCTCGTCTCTCCCGCGGCGGCTCTGCTCGCGGTCGACGAGCAAACGCTCTTTGCCGCCCTCCACGACGGGACGATCGTCCGTTCAGGCAACGGAGGGGCGACGTGGAAGGTGCGCGCGACACCGTGAATCCGACCCTGAACCCCGATCAAGCAACCAAAGGAGAACGAGACCGAATGACGCTCACCCGTGGACGGATTGCCGCCGCGCTCGCGATGGGGATGATCATGCTCCTCCTCTCTGCCTGCGGCGGCGACGACTCGAGTTCCGATGCCGGCGCGACGCCGTCGGGTGCCGCGTTCGACCGAGCTTTCATCGACGCCATGGTCCCTCACCACGAGTCGGCAATCGCGATGGCGCAAGCGGCGAAGGAGGCTGGGCTCAGCCAGCCCGACCTCGTCAAGGTCGCGAATGACATCCTCGCCACGCAGCAGCTCGAGATCAACCAGATGAAGGACTGGCGGGGCGAATGGTTCGGCTCGAGCACGATCGACCCGAAGGGCGCGGCCGCCCTCGGTCTGAGCGACTCGCAGATGGGCATGCAGCACGACGCCGATGCGTTGATGAATTCCACGGCTATCGACACCGACTTCGCCCAGATGATGATCACCCATCACCAGGGCGCGATCGACATGGCCAAGCTCGCCGTGGACAACGCCGAGCACGACGAACTGAAGGAACTCGCGGAGGAGATCATCAGCGCTCAGGAGCGTGAGATCGACGTGATGCGCCCGCACGCGAGCGGAGCGATGGATCACGGCTAGACGTCCTCGGCCGAGAACGGCGACGCTTCGTCTCCCCGTCCCCAAGAAGAAGGATCTTTGCTTGCATAACGTTTCCCGCACGTCAATCCGGGTTTCCAAGCGCTTCCCGCGGGTTGCCTCAGCCAGCTTGACCATCGCTGTCGCACTCGCCATCGTCGGCCTTGCGCACGCGGCGACACAGACCAAGCACGACCTCGAGCACGGGGCAGCCGAAGCGAGAAGCCGGGCGGCGGAAGCACGAGCCGACGAGCAGGCGCTGGCAGGCGACATCTCGGTGCAGAGCGAACGCATCGACGCTGTCGAGAGCGACATCGGCGGCGTCACGGGGGAACTGGCACAGCTCGAAGGTCGACTGGGCCGGTCGAGAGCGCGCCTGCGTGCGCTCGAGGCGGAGGTCGCCGAGAAGTCACGCACTCTCGTCCGGGCCCGAGCGCAGTTCCAGATCGCACAACACCACTTGAGCCAGCGCGTCGTGGACATCTATACGTCCGACCAGCCGGACGCCGTCACTGTTGTCCTCGGAGCCAAGTCGCTCGACGAACTCATCGACCTGGTTGACATGCAGTCACGGGTGGTCGAGAACGACGCCGACCTGATCGATCAGATCACGGCCCTACGTGCGCGTGTCGCGAAGGAACGAGCGCGCGCCGCCCGGCTGCGAAAGGAACGGGCCGCAGAAACGGCGGCGATCGAGCGTCACACCATTGAGCGCCGCGCCACCCTGCAGAGCCTCGTCGCTCGGCGAGACGCGCTGGCGAACCTGCGTTCGGCCCGTCAGCGGTCGCTTGCGTCCGTTCAAGTGCAGCGGCGTCAGTGGGAGGAGCAGGCGGACGCCCTCGAGGCCGAGAGCGCTCGTGTCGCATCGGTGATCGCGGCGGCGCCCCCGCCCGGCTCAGACGATTATGTGGCGACCCCGAGCTCGGCAGCGCCGTCGTCAGCGGGCTTCGTCTGGCCGGTCGGCGGGACCGTCGTCTCGCCCTACGGTCAGCGGTGGGGGCGACTCCACGCCGGCATCGACATCGCGGCGCCAGCCGGGACACCGATCGTTGCGTCGGGCGCAGGCCAGGTTGTCTACGCGGGCTCGATGAGCGGCTACGGACTCCTCGTCGTCATTCAGCACGCCGGAGGCATCGCGACCGCCTACGCGCACAACTCCAGCGTCTCCGTCTCGGTTGGCCAATCGGTCGGCCAGGGGCAGGCGATCGCGGCAGTCGGCTGCACGGGGCACTGTTTCGGGGACCACGTTCACTTCGAGGTCCGTGTCGGCGGAAGCCCGGTCGATCCGATGGGATACCTCTGAGCAGGGGCCGCGATCGGCGTGTTCTCAGTGCTGCTTCAGGAGGCAGGACGCTGTTCCGCCGCCGTAGCCGGCGCGCACTCAAGGCCGCGTGGCTCTTGATCGTCGTGGCAATTGCCTGCCTTCTGGTGGGTCTCGCGGGCCTCGAACCCGCTGTTGGGGCCGCGTACGGCTGTGCGTTCGTCGCATCAACGATGCTCGCCGCAGGTGTCCTGATTCGACTTGCATTGCGGGGCGGCTGGCGCCGCTGACTCTTCCATGAGACGGGCATTGCGCTGGCTCGGAACGCTGTTGGTCGTGGCCGGGATCGGCGTGCTCGTGTGGTCCTTCGCCGTCTGGAGGTGGCAGGACCCGTTCACCTACCTGCTGACCGAACGCGAGCAGCGCGCGCTGTCGACGCGGTATGAGCAGCGGCGTGCGGCCTTCGATCGATCCGCGGTGTTCTCGCGACCGGCGGCGCCGGCGCGGCCGCTCGACGCCGTCCGGACGGATCTGGCGGCAGTCGCGAGTGCCTATCGTCGCTCCTCGACGGAAGGCGATGCGATCGCCCGGATCGAGGTGCCTCGGATCGGCGTCGATCACGTCGTCGTGGAAGGCACCGAGACGGACACGCTAAAAAAGGGGCCGGGCCGCTATCGCGGCACGTCGATGCCCGGCGAGGGCGAGCTCGTCTACATCGCAGGTCATCGGACGACCTATGGCGCGCCGTTCTCTCACATCGACAGGCTCGAGCCCGGCGACAGGGTCACGGTCGAGCTTCCGTATGCGACGTTCGAGTACGCGGTAACGGGAAGAAAGATCGTACCGGCCGACTTCTTGCAGGCGCTCGACTCGCGCGGGCGCGAGGAGGTTGCTCTGCAGGCTTGCTGGCCGCGCTTCTTTGCCTCGCAGCGCATCATCGTGTACGCGAAGCCCATCAAGATCACGCTGCCGGGAGAGCAGCCGTTCAACATCCCCGCGGTTGACGGGTCGGGTCCGTTTCGGCCGTCGAGAAGCGACGGTTGACGGTCGAGCTCTAGAGTTTGCGGGAGCCGTCGCAGTCGGAGGAGCGCAGGACCTTCCGTGCCGAACCCCGCGCGAAGATGCGCCAGCGCTCGCCTCGTCTGACGTCGAGGCTGACGGAGGTGATCGTGCCGGTGCCGTCGGCGCGCTTGGTGTGCCCTGTGCTCACGCGCACGACGTGCGGTCCGCTTCCTTTGAGGTAGCGGCTCACTCTGAACCGTTGCACGCCGGTTGCGGTCGGCCCCTCGAGCGCGACACCGTCGAAGATGACGGCCGCACGAGTTCGCTGCTGCGCCGCCGTGGTCGGAATACAGGAAGCTTGAGCGGCGGCTGCGAGAACCGTGACTGCGGTCACGGATGCGATAAGCAAAAGGACGAGACGCCGCATCACAACATCAGTACGCCACCGACGCGAATGAGGTCACAGAGACCCGGATCAGAGCGGCGAGTGGGCGCGCCAGGAGCCCGGCCTCACGCGATACTCATGACCGGCCGCCGTTGATGCGTTCTGCAGCGCCAGGCTGACAGCCTCCTGAGTCAGATCAGGTGCGAAGGTGACGCACACCGAGGCGCAGTCTGCCGTCTCGTCCACCTCGATCACTCGCACGTCGGCGATCGCTGCGAGTGCCTCGTTCACGAGTGCGGCGCACGATGCGCAACCAGCCTGCTCGACGATGAACCGGATCTCGTTCACGTCGTCAGTGGTACTGGTGCACGACCGCGTGGCCGCGGCCGCGCCGGATCAGATACCGATTCGCCGGGTACGCGACAGCGCCGGCGATCAGCAGTGCGGCGGTGAGGCTGCCCCAGAAGAGGACGTTCGTGAGACCGGCCTCCATCGCGCCGGGAATCATCAGCATGATCGCGTTGTCGACGATCTCCATGATCGCGATCGAGATCGTGTCGGCGGCGAGGGCGACTGGGATCGCGGCGGCGAGGGCGATTCCGCTGCGCAGCAGTGGGAGCATCGTCAGCGAGTAGCCGAAGAAGAAGGCGAGCACGACCGCGAGCGCGATCGTCTGGAAGTCGCCCCAGCCGAGCGCCGTGCCGATGATCATGCCGAGCACCTCGCCGATGGCGCAGCCGGTCAGGCAGTGGACTGTCGCGGAGAAGGCGACGCGGTTGAGCGACTGCTCGACGGCGTGGGCGCCGTGTCCCTTGTGCGCCGCCTCCACGGCTAGGACTTCACCAGCCGGCCGACGGCGGCCATCAGCTCATCCATTCGTTCCGCCTGCGTCTCGCCGGTGCTGCCGACGACGCAGTGGCGGACGTGGTCGTCGAGGAGGCCGAGCGCGACCGCGTCGATGGCCTTCTGAACCGCGCTGATCTGGGTCAGCACGTCGATGCAGTAGCGGTCGTCCTCGACCATCTTCGCGATTCCGCGCACCTGCCCTTCGATCCGGGCGAGCCGCTTGCAAAGGGCTTCCTTCTCCGCGGAGTAACCGGGGGCTCCAGTGATCTCGGTGGTTGCCATGCGCTTGATTGTAGCATACCCCCTCGCGGTATGTTAATCGCGCAGGGTCTACGATTCGGCGCCGGGCTGCAACCCGGCCAGCGTGACCGTGACGAGCCGGTGGACCGCTGCCTTCGACGGCAGGCTGCCAGCTGCGCCGAGCGCATGGAGGCAGTAGCTAGCCAACTCTTCGGGCGCGACGTCGACCCGGAGGTCTCCGGTCTCCGCGACCCCGATCAGCAGGTCTCGGATCATGTCGCGCAGCTGCCGTTGCGCTCGGGCAACCTGTGCGTCTCGATGCAGAAATGCCGCGAGCTCGGTGTCGTGGTGACCGTGGGACGCGTGCGAGATGAGTGCGTAGGCCTCGAGCACGGCTTCGAGCTTCCCGCGGGCATCACCGGCCCGGTCTCGGACACCGGCGAGATATTCAAGGTGCCCGATGATCTGGCGTTCGTGCCAGGCGAGCAGAATCGCCTCGATGTCCGGGAAGTACTTGTAGAGCGTCGCGCGGCCAATGCCGGTCCTCTCGGCGATCTGCGACATCGTCGCCGACCGCAGTCCGTGCTCGGTCACCAGCGCAGCAGCGGCGTCCAGGATCGCCTCGCGCACCTCTTGGCGGTGGGTCTCGATCGTCTGGTTCCACAGCCTCGGCATCGCTCGTACTATACGTGCTGAACCGAGGCAATACATCAAGAATTGACAGTATACAAACTGTCTCGTAAACTCTCGATCATGGCTGATCCGACGCCCCTTCCCGACACCGGTGGATCGCCCGCAGGCACCCCGCGCTGGGTGAAGGTGTTCGGGATCGTCGCCCTCGTCGTGGTCGTGCTGTTCATCGTCGTCCTGCTCGTCGGCGGTGGTGAACACGGCCCAGGTCGCCACTCACCGTCCAGCGACCCGGGTGGCCACTCGCCGCCCGCCGGCGTCACCCACGGCGACCAGCAGCCATGATCATGACGCCCCGCCTCCGCAAGCTCGCGCTCACAGCGCACGTCACTGCGTCGGTCGGATGGGTCGGCGCAGTCGTCGGCTTCCTGGCTCTCGCCGTCGCCGGTCTGACCAGCCAGGATGCCCAGCTCGTGCGAGCCGCCTATCTCGCGATGGAGCTGACCGGCTGGTTCGTCCTCCTGCCGCTGGCCGTGGCGTCGCTGTTGACCGGACTCATCCAGTCGCTGGGCACGAAGTGGGGGCTGTTCCGGCACTACTGGGTGCTCGCAAAGCTACTGATCAACGTCTTTGCCACCGTCGTGTTGCTGCTGTACACGCAGACGCTCGAGTTCTTCGCAGACGTAGCGGCAGAGACGACCTCGTCCGGTGCCGTGCCCAGCGAGCTGAGGAGCCCGTCCGCCGTGCTCCATTCCGGTCTCGCACTGTCCCTGCTGCTCCTTGCCACGGTGCTGGCGGTGTACAAGCCGCGCGGAGTGACCCCGTACGGGCAGCGTAAGCAGCACGAGCAGCGCACACTGTCGCAGCCCTAGAGGTCGCGCTTTCTCGCGTATGCACATACCCCCCGAAGGTATGTGTGCTACAACTTGGGTGTTCTCGAACTCTAGGAGGAGCAGATGAGCGTCCAGGAACTGAGCTACACCGTTGCCGGCATGAGTTGCGGTCACTGCAAGGCGGCGGTGACCGAGGAGGTCGAGCAGGTCGCCGGTGTTGCTGCCGTCGAGGTCGACCTCGACTCGAAGCAGGTCGTCGTTCGTGGAGACGACGTCTCCGACGACGCCGTTCGGGCAGCGATTCGCGAGGCGGGCTACGAGGCCGCATGACGAGCGGCGCCGGCAATCGGCAGGACCGGGTGTGGATGGCGAGGCCGCTCGCGCGGCTTGCGGCGTTCGCGATCGTGCTTGCTGTGCTCTCAGGTCTTGCCGCACTCGCCGGTCGAGCGAGTGGACTCGAGGTGGAGGAATCGGCCGGTCACGATGGCTCCGGCCAAACCCCGCACGGTGCTGATGCTCCGGCAGAGACGCGTGGGAACGGGCTTTCCGACGCCACCGCCGGCCTCCGGCTACAGGTCGAGCCGACCAGGCTGGAGATAGACCGCAGCAGCCGCCTCGAGCTCGCGATCGTCGATCGCCACGGCGAGCCGATCGGGCCGCTGCACGCAGCGCACGGTGAGCCGCCGCTGCATCTGATTCTCGTCCGCCGCGATCTGACGGGCTATCAGCATCTCCATCCGAAGCTGAGCGGCGAGAGGTACGTCGTCGACTTAGAGCTGCCGTTTCCCGGCATCTGGCGCGCCTACGCGGACTTCGAGGTCGACGGTGAGAAGGTCGTGCTCGGCCGCGACCTCTTCGTTCCGGGCGACTTCACACCACAGCCACTTCCGGCAGTGGCCGACAGCGCGCGTGCCGGCTCCTATGACGTCGAGCTCGGCCGGCAGGAGCTCCAGGCGGGCGCTGAGACAACGCTGCGGTTCCGGATCGGCCGCGATGGAGAACCGGTCGAGGCGCTCCAGCCCTACCTGGGCGCCGCCGGCCACCTCGTCGCGATCCGCGAAGACGACCTCGCCTATCTGCACGTGCATCCGCTCGAGAGCTCGGTAGCCGGTGCAATCGACTTCGGGGCCGACTTCGCCGAGCCCGGGCGCTACGCCCTCTTCCTGCAGTTCAAGCACGAGGGCCGCGTCCAGACGGCGCGCTTCACCGTCGAGGTGGCCCGATGAGCACGACGAGCCCGGAACGTCTCGAGCTACCGATCGAAGGGATGACCTGCGCCTCCTGCGCGACGAGGATCGAGAAGCGGCTGAACAAGCTCGAAGGCGTCGAGGCGACCGTCAACTACGCGACCGAGAACGCCGCGGTCATGTTCGACCCGGCGCGGGTGGCGCCCGAGGATCTCGTCGCCGCGGTTGAGGCCGCTGGTTACCACGCCAAGCTCACCCCGGAGGGAGCTGAGCCCGAGGAGCAGCTCGAGCTCGATCCGACCGCGGCGCTCCGGTGGCGGCTGCTCGTCTCCGCGGCCCTCTCGCTGCCGGTGCTGCTGCTCGCGATGATCGAGCCGCTCCAGTTCGATTACTGGCAGTGGCTGTCGCTGCAGCTGGCGACCCCGGTCGTGCTCTGGGGCGGCTGGCCCTTCCACCGCGCTGCCTGGCTCAACCTGAAGCACGGGACCGCCACGATGGACACGCTGATCTCGGTCGGGACGCTGGCGGCGTGGGGCTGGTCGCTCGTAGCCCTGTTCTTCCTCGGCGCGGGCGAGACCGGGATGACGATGGGCTTCGATCTCGTTCTCAGCCGCGCCGAGACGGCCGAGCACCTCTACCTCGAGGTGGCCGCGGTCGTGACCACCTTCATCCTCGCGGGCCGCTACTTCGAGGTGCGGGCAAAGCGGCAGGCCGGAGCCGCGCTGCGGGCACTTCTCGAGCTCGGCGCGAAGGAGGTGAGCCTGCTCGACGCCGACGGACGCGAGCGGCGCATCCCGACCGACGAGCTCCAGGCAGGCGACCGCTTCGTCGTCCGGCCCGGCGAGAAGATCGCAACCGACGGCGTCGTCGACGAGGGCAGCTCCGCCGTCGACAAGTCATTGCTGACCGGCGAGAGCGTCCCTGTCGAAGTCCAGCCCGGCGACGAGGTCTTCGGCGCCACGATCAACGTCGGCGGGCGTCTCGTCGTCCGCGCCGTCAGCGTTGGCGCCGACACCGCGCTGGCTCAGATCGCCCGGCTGGTCACGGAGGCGCAGTCGGGCAAGGCGCCGGTGCAGCGGCTCGCCGATCGCGTCTCGGGGATCTTCGTGCCGATCGTGATCGCGATCGCCGTCGCGACGCTCGCGTTCTGGCTCGGCGCCGCGAGCGGCGCCTCGTTCGCCTTCGCCGCGGCCGTTGCCGTCCTGATCATCGCCTGCCCCTGCGCGCTTGGGCTGGCCACCCCAACGGCGCTCCTTGTTGGGACCGGCCGGGGCGCGCAGCTCGGCATCCTGATCAAGGGCCCGGAGGTGCTGGAGTCGACTCGGCGGGTGGACACGATCGTGCTCGACAAGACCGGCACCGTCACCACCGGGAAGATGGCGCTCGCCGACGTGGTCGTGGCCACCGGTGTCGCGCGCGACGAGGCCCTCCGCTTGGTCGCCGCGCTCGAGAGCGCATCCGAGCACCCCGTGGCACGAGCAATCGCCGCTGCAGGCGGAGAGGGCCTCCCGGCGCCCGAGAGTTTCCGCAACCGAGAGGGGCTCGGTGTCGAGGGCGTCGTCGAAGGACACGCAATCGTCGCGGGTCGCCCGTCGCTGCTCGCAGAGTGGGGAATCGAGCTCGGCGAGGAACTCGCCGCCGCGCAGGCTCGAGCCGAGCGTGACGGGAAGACGGCGATTGCCGCGGCCTGGGACGGCGAGGCGCGGGCGCTTTTCGTCGTCGCAGATCAGATTAAGCCGACGAGCGCCGAGGCGATCCGCCGCCTGCGCGAGCTCGGCCTCCGCCCCGTCCTCCTCACCGGCGACAACCAGGAGACCGCGCGCGTGATCGCGGCCGAAGCCGGGATCGACGAGGTGATCGCCGAAGTGCTCCCGGCTGGGAAGGCGGACGTCGTTCGCGCACTCCAGGACGAAGGCCGGGTCGTGGCGATGGTCGGGGACGGAGTCAATGACGCCCCGGCGCTCGCGCAGGCCGACCTCGGCCTCGCGATCGGAACCGGCACCGACGTCGCCATCGAGGCCAGCGACCTGACGCTCGTCTCCGGCGACCTGCGCGCCGCCGCCGACGCAATCCGCCTTTCGCGCCGCACGCTAAAGACGATCAAGGGCAACCTCTTCTGGGCGTTCGCCTATAACGTCGCCGCGCTTCCACTCGCCGCGGCCGGTCTCTTGAACCCCTTGATCGCGGGCGGGGCAATGGCGTTCTCGAGCGTGTTCGTCGTCTCGAACTCTCTGCGACTGCGGGGCTTCCGCAGCCAGCGCGACGCGGACTGAGCGCACACTTCGCGTCTTGACGACGCAGGGGGCGGCAACCCTCAGTCAGACCAGCGATGGCGAGGCAAGTATCGAGGAGTGCTTCGCTGACGCCTGCCTCAGCGAGGAGAAGGTGGCGGAGCTCGTCTGCTGAATCCGCCTCGATCTCGATTGCGCTGACGTCTGCGCCGCGACAGGCACCATTCTCGGCCGCCGACGGAGACGACCTCAGGGCTCGTGCAGACGATGCTGGACGCGTGCTCCGAGGCGTGCCGGCGTTGCGCGGAGAATGCGAGCAACACGCCGAACATCACGAGCATTGCGCCGTTGGGCCGAGGCATGCCACTTTGCGAACGGCTCCGTTGCCCCGTCTGTTGCCCCCTCCCCGTTTGGAACCCGTTAGACCGGAACCGAAAAGCGGCGGTTCAGGGCTTTAGGCGAGTGGGCCGTGCTGGGATCGAACCAGCGACCTTGGGATTAAAAGTCGCGGCCAGGGCCAGCTAGCACGAGCGGGCCCGAGACGAATCGCGCTCCCATGCGGATTTCCGGCTCGGGCGGCTCGGGCTGACTCGTGCCGACTGGTTGCCCCGTGTTGCC
>Ga0208612_1000320_pt1 | contig 22744 bp, 18 predicted proteins | sample AntDryMetagUQ889_FD_188089 | JGI IMG/M metagenome (GOLD analysis project Ga0208612, IMG submission 188089) | Polar desert microbial communities from Antarctic Dry Valleys - UQ889 (SPAdes) | ecosystem: Environmental > Terrestrial > Soil > Desert | place: Antarctic Dry Valleys | collected 2008-12-31 | reverse complement strand
TCGATCCAGGCGGCGGCGCCGGCAGACTGAGCCTGTACCCCCCAGCGGCCTAACATGCGCCATGTGTCCAGCGAAATGGCGCTCGACATCGGGCAGGTACACCGACTCTCGACGAGCGAGTACCACCGGCTGGTCGAAGCCGGCGGGTTCGACGAGGACGCTCGCGTCGAGCTGATCGATGGCTTGCTGGCTGACATGAGCCCGAAGACACGTGAGCACGAGAACGCCATCGCCTGGCTGGGGGACTGGCTGACGGACAGGGTGGATCGCGGCCGCCACCAGGTGCGCGTCGGGAGCCCGCTGACGCTCGAGGGCTCAGAGCCCGAGCCGGACCTGGCCGTCATCCCCCGCGACGCCCCGCGACCCTACCACCCGGCGACCGCCGCACTGGTGATCGAGGTTTCGGTCTCCTCCCTGCAACGCGACCTGATCCGCAAGCCGTCGCTCTACGCTGCGGCGGGCGTCGACGAGTACTGGGTCATCGACCTCGACGGACACCGCGCGGTCATGCATCGGGACCCTGGCAGCGACGGCTACGCCGATGTCGTCGAGGCTCGCGGCGGCAGCGAGCTCGTCCCGGCCTCCCTCGACATCGGCGCGGTCGCACTCGATGACCTCTTGCAGGCCGCGGCAGCCTGACCAAGAATCGCGCTGGGCCACGGCGCGCTGACCGCCGATCGCCCGGCTGCTCCCAGCACGGGCTACCGATGTGGCGCGGGTACAGGCACAAGGGCGTAGATTTCGAGGATGACCTCAGACCGCTCATCGACCACGGCGCTGTTCGCCCTTGCCGCCGTGCTCCTGCTCGCGGGTGTCATCGCGGCGATCGTGAGCGGCGTCGACGGAGACCTCGCCGACGCCGGCGACGACATCGTCCCGCTGCTCTTCGCCCTGGCGGCGATCGCGGGCCTGGCCGGCTGGTACCTGGAGCGTCGCGCCGCGGCGGGACGCGTGACCGCAGCCGAGGACGAGCGCCGGCGGCTGCGCGACGAGCTGGAGGGCAGCGAGGAGGAGCGGCGGGAGCTGCACGCCGAGCTCGGGGAACGCGACCGCGAGCTCGAGCGGCGCGGAGAGGAGCTCGAGCGGCGCGCAAGGGAACACGCCGAGCGCGAGTCCGAGCTGCAATCCCAGCTCGCGGAGCGCGATGCCGGCCTGCAACGCGAGCGCGGTCTGCGCGCCCGCCTGCAGCACGCGCACAAGGTCGAGCGCGAGTGGACGCGCGAGCTGCGCGGCCAGGTGCTGGCGCTCCACCGCGAGCAGGGCGCCTTGGCCCACACCGGGGACGTCCGCGAGATGGTCCTCCGGATCGCGCTCAAGCTCGTGGAGGCCGAGAAGGGGCTCCTGCTATCGCGCGAGGACAGGGACTCGGACGGCCTGCTCGACTTCGTCTGCCATGTCGGCTTCGACAACGACCCCGAAGACAGCGCCGTGGCGCAGGAGTTCGCGGGTCAGGTGATCGACCACGACGCGACCGTTCGTGAGGACGATTCGTCGACCCTCCGACAGGAGCGCCGCACGCCGGCCGACGAGGAGATACGCAACCTGCTGGCGATCCCGATCTACATCCAGGACGACTTCGGCGGCGTGATCGTGTGTGCCAACCGCGCAGAGGGCTTCGAGGAGCTCGATGACGACGTCCTGCTTGCCCTCGGCGACCAGGCGGGCGCGGTGCTCGAGAACGGCCGCCTCCACGGCGAGCTGCGCAGCTCCTACATGGCGACGGTGCGCATGCTCACCGAGGCGCTCGAGGTGAAAGATCCGTCGGTGCGCGTGCACTCCGACGAGGTCGCGGGCTACGTCGCCGCGGTTGCCGAGCGGCTCGAGATCGGGGTGCGGCGGCGCGAGGAGCTCTTGATCGCTTCGCTGCTCCACGACGTCGGCAAGATCGGCATCAGCGAGCGGATCCTCTTGAAGCCCGGGCCGCTGACGCAGGAGGAGCGCAGCACGATCGAGCTGCATCCCCGTATCGGCTTCCGGCTCATAGAGCAGGTGCCGGCGCTCGACGCGATCGCCCCGGCCGTCCTGCACCACCATGAGCGCTTCGACGGCGCGGGCTATCCCACGGGCCTCTCCGGCGAGCAGATCCCACTCGAGGCGCGCGTGATCTGCGTGGCCGACTCCTTCAGCGCGATGACCTCCGAGCGCCCCTACCGGACTGCGCTCGCCCTCGACGACGCGTGCGCCGAGCTCGAGCGCTGCGCCGGAACCCAGTTCGACCCCCAGGTCGTGCGGCTCTTCGTCGAGGAGGTCCGCTCGCGGCCGCCGTCCCGGGACGAGCCCGAGGGGCTGGCGGCCGTGCTCGAGGACCCGGAGATACGCACCCTGCGCGCGCCCGGCGAGCCGATCCTCGGCTTCGGGCCGGTCACCGCGACCGACAACCTGACGCTCCTCTACGGCCATCGGTACATGCAGGAGGCGGCGGCCGCGCAGGCCGAGCGCGCCAGCGTGCAGCAGCGCCCGTTCGCGGTCGTGCTGGTCGAGCTGGCTGCCCTCTCCGAGATCAACGCGCGGGAGGGCTACGCCGCCGGGGACGCGGCGATCCAAGTCGCCGCACGGGCGGTGCAGCGATCCGCCAGCCGGGGCGGAGGCACCGCCTGCCGCTACGGCGGTGGCTGCCTGGGACTCGTGATCCCCGACACCGCCGCGGATGCAGCGGAGGCAATCGCGCGGGAGCTCGCGATCGAATTGGAGGGGCTGGGCACGAGCGTGAGGACCGGAGTGGCCGCCTGGCACGTGGGTGAGACCGGCGTCCAGGTGGTGGGCCGGGCGAGGCTGGCGCTCGATGTGGTGGAGGTCCAACCCTCGCGTCGCGAGCCAGCCCAGACGCCGCCGCCCGCGGGATGGCCATCCCCCCGAGCTGGACGGCCAGGCCCTTGAAGTGACGCGCCCGCCGGCGCCGAGCCGCTAGAGGCGCCTCCCGAGCGCGGCTGTCTCGGAGCGGGAGCCTCCGCTAGCTTCCGCCGCCGTGACCCGGCGCACGGTCGCCCTGTGGCTCCTGCTCTTCGGCGCCTATGCGGCCACACTCGGGCTCGACGCCTTCGCAGGCTCGGACTACGGCGGCAACGAGCCGCACTACCTCCTGACCGCCAAGTCGGTCGTAGAGGACCGCGACCTCGACGTGCGGGACGACTATTCCGCGCGCGGGTACAGCGAGTTCTACCCCTACCAGCTCGACCGCCGCGGCCGCGAGACCGCGGGGCGCCTGCACGAGCCGCACGGCGCCGGCTTCCCGCTGTTGGTCGCGCCGGCCTTCGCGCTCGCCGGCGCGCGTGGCGTGGAGCTGCTCTTGGCCGCGATCGCCGCGCTGGGGGTGACACTCGTCTACCGGCTCGCCCTGCGGGTGGTGCCCGATCCGTGGGCCCTCGGAGCGGCGCTCGCCGCCGGGCTCTCGCCGCCCTTCCTCGCCTATGCCACGGCTGTCTACCCCGAGCTCGCCGCGGGCGCGGTACTCGCAGGTGCCGCCCTGCTCGCCCTGCGGCTGGACGAGGCGGTCTCGCGGCGCGCGGCGTTCGCCTGCTTTGCGCTGCTCGGCGCCCTACCCTGGCTCGGCCCGAAGTTCGTGCCCGCCGGGCTGCTGGTCGGCGCCTATGCCGCGCACTCCCTCTTTAGGGCGAGGCGACGCACACTCGCAATCGGCTCGGTGGAGGTGGCGCTCTTCAGCGTCGCGCTCTATGTGGCGATCAACGATGCGCTCTACGGCGGGGCGACCCCGTACGCGGCCAGCGCATCAGGCGATACCGCGACCGGCGCCGACTTCCCGGGCGGCTATCTCGAGCGCTCCTACCGGCTCGTCGCCCTCCTCCTCGACCGCGACCACGGCCTCCTGCGGTGGGCGCCGGTGTTCGCGCTCGCCCTTGCCGGCGCCTGGTTCCTCCACCGCTCCCGCCGCGATCGCCTGACCCGGGCGCTCCCCGGGCTGCGCGCGATGGAGCGCGCGGCCATGCTGTGCACGGCGGCGCTGGGGGTCCAGTTCCTGGTAGCCGCACTCCTCGCCCCAACTATGTCCGGCTTCTGGTTCCCGCCGCGCCATCTGCTGGCGGCGCTGCCCCTGGCCGTGCCCCTGGCGGCCCTCGGGCTGCGTCACCTGCCGCGGGTCGGTACGGCCCTGGCGATCGTGTCAGTCCTCGCCTCGGCCTGGCTCTACCTCGACGTGCGCCTCGGTCAGGGAGGCCTCGTGGAGCCCCGCCCGCAGGCGCCGCTGGGACCGCTCGTCGAGCTGTTCCCGTCGTTCGGCGACTCTCCCTGGCCGTATGTGCTGGCGGCGGCGATCGGTTGCGCCTTAGCTCTCCTCGTCGTCTTTGAGGCCCGCCGCTCGCGCAGGACGGCGAGCGCGCGAGCGTGAGCGCGCCTAGAGCTCCCGCTCGAGCAGCTTCGCCGCCGCGCTCGCGGGGTCGAGCTCGCGGGCGACGACGGCGTCGAGCAGCTCCTGCACTTCCTCGTCCTCGGCCAGGGAGTCCTCGAGCCGGCGGCGCAGGCGCCCCGCGGCCAGCGCCAAGACCTCGTTCAGGAGGTTGCGCCGGCGACGCTCGGAGAGCGTGCCCTCCTGCTCGATGTGGGCGCGGTGCGCGGCGATCTGGTCCCACAGCTCATCGATCCCCTCCTCGCGCGAGGCCTCCGTCCTCAGGATCGGCGGGTGCCATCCCTCCTGGGGGGCGAGCGAGAGCGTGGCGCGAATCTCCCGGACCATCGTGTCGGTGAGCGGGTGGTCGGACTTGTTGACCACGATCACGTCCGGGATCTCCATCACCCCGGCCTTGAGGGCCTGGATCGAGTCGCCCGCGCCCGGCATCAGCACGAGCACGACCGTGTCGGCGTGGTCGATGATGTTCACCTCGGCCTGGCCGATGCCGACCGTCTCGAGGAAGACGTCGTCCTTGCCGGAGGCATCCATCAGGAGCGCGGCCTGAAGGGTGGCCTCGGAGAGCCCGCCGAGCGAGCCGCGGGTCGCCATCGAGCGGATGAAGACGCCGGAGTCGAGGAAGTGGTCGGTGAGCCGGATGCGGTCGCCGAGCAGCGCGCCCTTGGTGAAGGGAGAGGAGGGATCGATCGTCAGCACCGCCACCTGGCGGTCGGCCTTGCGCGCGTGCGCGGTCAGCGCGCCGAGCAGCGTCGACTTGCCCACGCCGGGCGGACCGGTGAAGCCGACGACCGCGGCGTGGCCTGTCCTCGGATAGACCTCGCGCACGAGCGCCCACCCCTCGGGATCGTCGTTCTCGACGAGCGTGATCGCCCGCGCGAGCGCGCGCTTGTCTCCCGCGAGGAGGCGCTCGGTGAGGTCGTCGGCGGTGCGTCCGAGGGCTTCCACGCGCGCCCATCCTACTCCGGTGGTAGGTCGCCACGGGCCGAGAAGCACGTGTGGCAGAGTGGCTCCGATGATCACGGACTCGCAAGCCATCGTTACCGCAAAGGACGTTCACCGCCGCTTCGGGGAGGGCGACGCGGCCGTCGACGCCCTCGACGGCGTGAGCGTGGACTTCCCCAAGGGCCGGTTCACGGCCATCATGGGCCCCTCGGGCTCGGGCAAGTCGACGTTGATGCACGTGCTGGCGGGCCTCGACCGCCCCACCTCCGGGTCGGTCCAGATCGACGGCCTCGAGATCACCGAGCTCGACGACAAGCGCCTTACCGAGCTGCGCAGGGACAATGTGGGCTTCGTCTTCCAGTTCTTCAACCTGCTCCCTGTGCTTACGGCCGAGGAGAACATCCGGCTGCCGCTCTCGATCGCGGGGCGCAAGGCCGACCCCGAGCGCCTCGCTGCGCTGGTGGACGCGGTCAACATCGGCGACCGACTCGCTCACCGCCCGGCCGAGCTCTCGGGGGGACAGCAGCAGCGCGTGGCGATCGCGCGCGCGCTCGTGTCGAAGCCCGCCGTGGTGTTCGCCGACGAGCCCACCGGCAACCTCGACTCGAACGCGAGCGACGAGGTGCTCTCGCTCCTGCGCCGGGCCGTCGACGAGTTCGGCCAGACGGTGGTGATGGTCACCCACGACGCGAACGCTGCGGCGATCGCCGATCGCGTGCTCGTGCTGGTGGATGGCAAGGTCGTGCAGGATGCCCACGCCGGCAGCGCCGAGCAGGTGCACGACCTGCTCAAGGCGGAGACGACCGCATGACCGCGGTCGCGCTGCGCAACCTGCTCGCGCGCAAGCTGCGCACCGTCCTCACCTCGCTGGCGGTCGTCCTCGGGGTGATGATGGTCACCGGCACGTACGTGCTGACGGACACGATCGACCAATCCTTCGGCAAGATCTTCGAGCAGAGCAACGAGGGGATCGATGCGGTCGTGACCTCGCGCGAGAAGGTGGAGACCGACGACGGTCAGGAGCCCTCGTTCCCCGCCGAGATCCTCGATCGAGTCAAGACAGTCGAAGGCGTGGAATCCGCGGCCGGCGGCATCTTCGATCCGCAGGTCGCGATCCTCGACAAGCAGGGCGAGCCGATCGGCGGAAATGGGGCGCCCAGCTTCGGTGCGTCCGTGGTGCCCGACCGCTTCGAGCCGCTCAACTACGTGGGCAAGAGGCCCAGCGACGACGGCGAGGTGGTGATCGACAAGCAGACGGCCAACCGCGCCGACTACGCGGTGGGCGACCGGATCAAGGTGGCCGGGAAGGAGCAGGCCCGCGAGTACGACCTGGTGGGCATCGCGACGCTCGGCGACGTCGACTCGTTCGGGGGGGCCAGCATCGCCGTGTTCACCCTGGACGAGGCCCGGCGCGTGACTCGCAAGCAAGGCAAGCTCGACCAGATCAGCGTGGCGGCTGCCGACGGCGTGTCGTCCAAGGAGCTCACCAGGAGCCTCGCGGACGCGCTGCCGCGCTCGGTCGAGCCGGAGACGGGCGCCCAGAACACCCAGTCGCAGAAGGAGGACGTGGGCGAGTTCATCTCGATCCTCAAGACCGCTCTGCTCATCTTCTCCGGCGTGTCGCTGTTCGTCGCCGCCTTTCTCATCTTCAACACCTTCTCGATCACCGTCGCCCAGCGCACGCGGGAGTTCTCGATGCTGCGCACGCTCGGGGCCAGCAGGCGCCAGCTCGTGACCACCGTCGTCGTCGAGGCGGCGGTCATCGGGCTCCTGGCCTCCGTGCTCGGCCTGCTCGCGGGCTTCGGCTTCGCGCCCGCCATCAACGCACTCTTCAAGGCGCTCGAGATCGACCTGCCCAACCAGGGCACGGTGATCGCCGCCCGCACGGTCATCCTCGCGTTCGTGATCGGCATCGGGCTCACGGTGCTCGCCTCCCTCATTCCCGCGCTGCGCATCACGCGCCTGCCCCCGGTCACGGGCCTGCGCGAGGGGGCGGTGCTGGAGACCCCTGGTAGGTATCGCCTGCGCACCGCGCTCGCGACCGGCCTGACCGCGATCGGCGTGGTTGCGATGCTGCTCGGGGTGTTCGGGGCATTGAGCCCGGGCGAGCTGTGGGTGGGCGTGGGCGCAGGTGCGATCTTCATCGGCGTGGCGCTCCTCAGCCCCCGCCTCGTGGGCCCGATGGCGTCGTTCGTCGGCAGGCCGGTGGAACGCTTCCGCGGCGTGGCCGGGCGCCTGGCGCGCGAGAACGCGGTGCGCAACCCCGGGCGCACCGCCTCGACGGCGGCGGCGCTGATGATCGGCCTCGCCCTGGTCTCCTTCGTGGCCATCTTCGCGTCGGGGCTCAAGAGCTCGATCACCGCGGCCTTCGATAAGACGATCACGGCCGACCTCATCCTCAGCAACAACGACGGCTTCTCGGACATCTCGGCCGGCGTCGCGGATGCTGCGAGCGAGCTGAGGGGAGTCGAGGTTGCCTCACCCACGCGCTACACCCAGGCCAACAGCGCGGGGGAGGAGGGCGGCTCGCTCACCCTGGTCGACACCGGCACCGTCGGATCGGTGATGACGCTCGACTGGAAGGAGGGGGACGACGCGGTGCTCACGGGGCTTGGGGAGACCGACGCCGTGATCGACGAGAAGTGGGGCCGAGAGCAGGGGCTCGCGGTGGGCGAGACCTTCAAGACCGGCACCGCGTCGGGCCGGGAGATCACCTACACGGTGCGCGGCAGCTTCGTCGACCGCGCCGACTTCAACGGCGATTACGTGGCCTCGGACGCGACGGCCGCGGACTACGGCGAGCCCGACAGCGTGCAGCAGGTGCTCTTGAAGCTCGAGGAGGGCGCCGACACCGCAGCTGTGCGCAAGCAGGTCGACGAGCTTGTGGGTGCGCGCTTTCCTACGGTCGAGTCCAAGGACCGGCAGGAGTACAAGGACTTCATCTCCTCGGAGCTCAATCAGCTCCTGGGCGGGGTCTACGCCTTGCTCGCGCTGGCGGTGATCGTCTCCCTGTTTGGCATCGTGAACACCCTGGCGCTGTCGATCCACGAGCGCACGCGCGAGCTCGGCCTGATTCGGGCGGTCGGCATGTCGCGCCGCCAGGTGCGCCGGATCGTGCGCTACGAGGCCGTGATCACGGCGCTGATCGGGGCTGTGCTCGGCTCGCTGCTGGGAGTCCTCTTCGCGGTGATCATGAGCCGGCCGCTCGCCGACGAGGGCTTCACCCTCTCGATTCCCGTGTTCACCCTGATCGTCCTGCTGCTGCTGGCCATCGTCGCCGGCGTCGTGGCGGCGATCGGCCCGGCCCGCCGTGCCGCACGGCTCGACGTACTGAACGCGCTCGCCTACGAGTGAGGCGCGCACCGCGCGGGCGCGGATCTCCAGCCCATCCTGCCGCGAGGGCGAGAAGTCCCGGATCCGGTTTGGCCCAGCGTCTATAGAAGGCGCTCCGCGCCTGGCCTAGCGTGGTGCTCGTCGAGGACGAATCCCATAGCGACTATGTCTTGCGGACGGCAGAGAAGCGGGGGGTCCGCTTCATCCGCCTCTGGTTCGTCGACGTGCTCGGGCTCCTGAAGAGCTCCGCGATCCCGGTCTCAGAGCTCGAGCAGGCGCTCGCGGAGGGTGTCTCACTCGATGGATCATCGCTCGAGGGGAGCGTCCGGATGCGCGAGCGCGACGTCATCGCGCACCCCGATCCGCAGACCTTCCAGGTGCTCCCCTGGCGCCCCGGATCGCTGGTCGGCCGGATGTTCTGCGACGTGCGGCTCCCGGACGGCTCTCCCTTCCCGGCGGATTCGCGCCACGCGCTGCGCCGCACGCTCGACCGCGCGGCCGAGCTCGGCTACGGGTTCCTGGTCGGGCCCGAGATCGAGTTCTTCCTGTTCGACGCGCCCGGCGACGGCGGCGAGCCGCGCACGCTCGACGACGGCGCCTACTTCGACCTCACGACGCTCGATGACGGCAGCGACTTCCGCCGTCGCACGATCGAGTACCTCGAGCAGATGGGCATCCCGGTCAAGGCCTCCCACCATGAGGTTGCCGCCTCCCAGCACGAGCTCGACCTGCGCCACACCGACGCGCTGTCGATGGCCGACGCCGTCACCACATTCCGCCTCACCGTCAAGGAGGTCGCGCGTGAGCTCGGGGTCTTCGCGACGTTCATGCCCAAGCCGCTCGACCAGAGCGCCGGCTCTGGCATGCACCTGCACCTGTCGCTCTTCGCGGGTGAGCGCAACGCCTTCCACAGCGACGACCCCGACGAGCCCCTCTCCGAGCTCGGGCGGTGCTTCCTGGCCGGTGTCCTGGCACACGCGCCCGAGCTCTGCGCGGCCACCAACCAGTGGGTGAACTCCTACAAGCGACTCAGATGCGGCTTCGAGGCGCCGGCGCACGCGAGCTGGACGCGCGATGGCCTGGCGGCGCTCGTACGCGTGCCCTCGGCCCGTCCGGGCAAGGAGGCGGCGGCCCGGATCGAGCTGCGCTCGCCCGATTCCGCCTGCAATCCGTATCTGACCTTCGCGCTCGTGCTCGCCGCCGGCCTGCGCGGCATCGAGCGCGGCTACGAGCCGCCGGCGGAGCTCGGGGGAGAGCGCACCGAGCCTCCGCGGCTACCCACCGAGCTGCGCGACGCAACGGACCTGTTCGAGTCCTCGGAGCTGGTCCGCGACACCCTGGGCGATGAGCTCTGCGAGACCTACGCGCGCAACAAGCGCCGCGAGTGGGACGCCCACCAGGAGATAGTCACCGAGTACGAGCGGCGCACGCTCCTGCGGCTGGTCTAGGTTGCGATGGCCGACGCCTGGATCTACGCGAGTGACGCAGATGCGATCGGCGAGGTCCTGAGCGTCCTGGCCGAGCTCGGCTTCAGCCCGCGCCAGATCCACCCGGATGGGCCCCTGAGGCCCCCCCACCAGGACGCGGCGGACACGGCCCGGCCCGATCTCACGCTTGTGATCGGCGCAGCAGGAGAGCCCTCTCCGACCGAGGTGTGTGAGCGCCTCAAGCTCGACGAGATCCTCGGCGACGTCCCGCTCGTGCTCGCGGTGCAGCCCGAGCACGTGTCCGCGGCGGTGAGCCTCGCGAGGGCGCCCGAGCTGCTGGTGGCGCCGTTCGGCCGGGAGGAGCTGGGCGCTCGGATCGCACTGGCGCGGCGGCGGATCAACGGCGTCGAGGAGGGGGAGATCGTGCGCGCCGGCTCGCTCGAGCTGAACCTGGCGACCTACCAGGCGACCTCCGAAGGGGAGCCGATCGAGCTGACCTACATGGAGTATCAGCTGCTCAAGTTCCTGATGACCCACTCGGGCCGGGTGTTCCCGCGCGAGGCGCTGCTCAGCAGGGTATGGGGCTACGACTACTACGGCGGGGCGCGAACGGTAGACGTCCACGTCCGGCGCGTGCGCGCGAAGATCGGCCCGCACGCCAGCCGGCTCAAGACGATCCGCGGCGTGGGCTACCGCTTCGAGCGATGAGCACCACCCTCGTACGCGGCCGCTCGACCTACGCCGGATTTCGGGCCACGATCAAGGCGGTCGGAACCGGCGAGCGCGGGCGCCGAGACCTCAGCTTCGACGAGTCCCGGGAGGCGATCTGCGACCTCTTGGCGGGCCGCACGACCGCCGCTCAGGCTGGGGCGTTCCTGCTCGCGATGCGGATCAAGGGCGAGTCGCCGGAAGAGCTCGCAGGGTTCGCCCAGGCTCTGCGAGAGGCCTGTGTGGCGACCGCGTGCGACACGGACCGCCCGCTCGTGGCGTGCGGTGGCGCCTACGACGGCGTGGTCGAGGCGCCCCACCTCACGCTTGCGGCCGCTGCGCTGGCCACGGCGTGCGGAGCCGCGGTGGTCCTGCATACGGGGCGCAGGCTCGGGCCCAAGTTCGGCGTGACCCCGGCCGCGGTGCTCGGTGCGCTGGGAGGGCCCGATGAGCCGACGCTCGCGCAGTCCGAGCGCATGCTCGCGGAGGCGGGGCTGACGCTCGTCTACACACCGGCGGCGCTCGCGGGCTGGGAGCGGCTCGCCGAGCTACGCGACGAGGTCGGCGTGCGCGGCCCCCTGCACGCCGCCGAACGGCTGCTCGACTTCTTCGGCGCCCGGCGCTTCGTGGCCAGCTACACCCACAGCCACTACGCCCGGCTCCTGATCGACGCACTGGGCCACCTCGACGCAGACAGCGCGGTCGCCGTGCGCGGGATCGAGGGCTCGGAGGTGCTGCGCCCGGGCCGCCCGACGGCCTCCGACGCCCACGGTGCACTCGAGCTCCCCAGCACCCGCGGGCTCGCGATCGAGCGCGGGCGCGGCGCCGAGGCCTCGGCCGCGGCGGTGGAGGCGGTCCTCGCGGGCAGGGCCGGGGCGGGCGTGGAGCGCGCGGTGGTCTTGACCGCCGGCGTGATCCTCTACGCCGCCGGCCTCGCCAGGGATCCCGCGGCGGGAGCCGCGCGGGCGGCGGGCACGGTGGCCAACCGCAGTGGCGCGCGAACGCTCGCCGCGATGCTGGCGTGAGAGGATGCTCGCGGCGCTGCTCGCGTAAGACCATCGCCAGGATGCTTGCGGCGCTGCTCGCGTGCGTCGATCTGCCAGGATGGAGTTCATGGCCGACCTCGACCGTCGATCCGCCGGTTCGCGGACCCCGCGTAGGGTCCGTGAGCAACGCGCCTTCCGCCTGGGGCTCGCCACCGCCGGCTTGAGCGCGCTCGCCGTCATCGGCTTCGTCCTCGCGCTGATCGGCGTCATCGGCGGCGGCGTGCCGATTCTGGCTGCCCTGCTCGCTGTGGTCTGCGGGCTGCTGTTTCGACGCACGGTCGCGGGCTGAGTCCGACCGAGACTCAGCCAGAAGCGGTCAGCCGCCAGCATGCCGCGAGTGGCGGCCGTCGAGATCCGCGACCTACAGAAGCGGTTTGGCTCCGTGGGCGCCGTCAACGGGCTGACCTTCGACGTCCAAGCCGGGGGCGTCACGGGCTTCCTCGGTCCCAACAGCGCCGGCAAGAGCACGACGCTGCGAGCGCTGCTCGGGCTCGTCCGCCCCACGGGGGGCACGGCCACCTTTGAGGGTCGCACCTACGAGGAGCTCGAGCGGCCGACCACCCACGTCGGCGCCGTGCTCGAGGACACCGCCTTCCACCCGGGCCGCACGGCGCGCAACCACCTGCGGGTGCTCGCCAGCACGGGTGAGCACCCGCGGTCCCGGATCGACGCGGTGCTGGCCGCGGTGGGTCTGGCCGAGGCGGCCGATCGCCGTGTGAAGGGCTTCTCGCTGGGCATGCGCCAGCGGCTGGCCATCGCAGGCGCGCTGCTCGGCGAGCCCGAGATCCTGATCCTCGACGAGCCGACCAACGGCCTTGACCCGGCGGGCATCAGCTGGATGCGGGGGCTGCGCCGCCGCGACCTCGTCTAGGTGCGGGCGGGCGGGCACGGTGTCCGTGCCGTCACGGGCCTGTCTCGAGCGCGTCACATAGGCGTTGGCGCCTTCGTCTTGCGCTGCGAGGCGCTGCCACGCTGCCGCTGCTTTGGTGTTTACTCGGCGGTGTGCCTGGCGAGGAGGCAGACAAGATCAGCGGCGTTGCCGCAGAGCAGCCCGACCCAGAGGGCCGCGCCCGGGCGGAGCAGCCGGGCAGAGCGGGCGGCGCTCCACGCCGCCCCTCGCTGCGGCGCAGCGAGGTCTACCCCCGCCCGCTCATCGACGGCCGCCAGCTGCGCGACACGCCGCTCTCGCGGCTGCGCCGCCGGCTGGCAGGACTACTGACGAGCGCCCGCGAGCGCGAGGAGGCGGCACTCGAGGGACGCCTTCGCTCGCAGCCTGGAGTGACCAGGACAAACACGATCGCCACGATCAGCCCCAAGGGCGGGGTCGGCAAGACCACCAGCACCTTCCTGCTCGGAAGCCTGCTCGCCGGCCACCTGAAGCTGCGCGCGATCGCCGTCGACGCCAATCCGGACTTCGGCACGCTCGCGGCGCTCGCTCCGGAGGGACTACGAGTCGAGCGCTCGCTCGCGGACCTGATCGCCGAATGCGAGCGCGTTCACTCCCCCGCCGAGCTGCGGCCCTATGTCTCCCAGCTCCCCACCGGGCTGCACGTGCTCGCTGCCCCCGAGCACGCCGAGGTGATGGCCGAGATGACGCCTCGCCTCTACGGCGAGCTGCTGGCGTTCCTCGGGCAGTTCTACGAGGTCGTGTTGCTGGACCTCGGCACCGGCATCACCGATCCGATCGCGCGCTTCGCCGTCGAGCGCGCCGATCAGCTCGTGGTCGTGACCACCCCCGAGTGGATCACCGCCGCCAACGTCCTGGGCGCGTTGCGCCACCTCCGCCACGACCACGCCACGCTGGTCCTCAACCAGGTGCGCGAGCGTGGCGCCGCCGAGCTGAAGGCGGTGGAGGACCGCTTCCGCGAGCAGCGTTTGCACCGGCGGGTTGCGTTGCCCTACGACGAGCGCCTGCGCACGATGCTCGACTCCGGGACCTATACGCTCGAGGCGCTTGAGCGGCGCATCAGGCTGCCGGTCAAGCAGCTCGGTCTGGCCGTCGCAGAGCAGCTGGTGTGATGCGCCGGCGGCTGACCGAACAGCCGCGAGTCGTGATCGCCCAGATCGTGCTCGTCGCGGCGCTCGTGGTCGGCGGCGTCGCCTTGGGGGCGGGTGTCGCCGACGAGGGGGATGAGGTTCCGCCCGGGACCGCCCAGGCGCTCGAGCGAGCCCGCTCGGCGGCGCACACGAGTCGCCGCGCGCTCGACGACGCGCTGGCCGAGCGCGACCGCCTCCGGGCGCGGTTCGCCCGTGAGCGTCGGCGGGCGACCGCGCTCAGTCGGCGGAACCGGGCGCTGCGACGCTCGCTCGACCGCACCCGCCGGCGCCTGCTGCGTGCTCGCCGCCGCTGAGCCGGCCTTCAACCTGGTGCGCTGACCACCCGAACCGCGTCTTTCCGCGCGACGGGCTGCTGAACCCGGTCTGACGCTTCGACTACTGCGGCGGGGTGCCGACTCGTCACATGCTCGCAACGGACGTGTAACCGAACGGCAAGGCAGGCGTCACCAGCTCGACATCCCGCCCGCGTAGCGTCGCAACCGAGGGCCCGCCCCCGACAACAGGAGGATCCGAGCACGTGCGCAGGTCGATCAGCCAAGGGCAGCAGAGGGGCCGGTGGATCGATCACTGGGAGCCCGACAACGAGCACTTCTGGGAGACCAAGGGCAAGCGGATCGCGCGCAAGAACTTGGCCTTCTCGATCTTCGCCGAGCACATCGGCTTCAGCATCTGGGTGCTGTGGACGATCGTAGTCATCAACCTGGCCAACATCGGCATCGCGCTGTCGGTGCCCGAGCTGTTCCTGCTGGTCGCCGTTCCGAACCTGATCGGCGCGGCCCTGCGGATCCCCTACACCTTCGCCGTGCCGAGGTTCGGCGGGCGCGCCTGGACCACGATCAGCGCCTCGCTGCTGTTCATACCCGCGCTGCTGCTGGCAATCGTGGTGCCCAGCGGGTGGCTGGCCGAGCAGAGTCAGGAGACCCAGCTCTGGGTGCTGCTGGGGTGTGCCGCGACGGCCGGCTTCGGTGGCGGCAACTTCTCCTCGTCGATGGCCAACATCTCCTTCTTCTATCCCGAGAGCAGGAAGGGCTTCGCACTCGGGCTCAACGCCGCCGGCGGCAACCTGGGCGTGGCCGTGGCGCAGCTCGTGGTGCCGCTGGTGATCATCATCGGCGTGCCCGCCGCGGCGGTGAAGCTGCCCGAGCACGACGTGCAGCTCGCCAATGCCGGCCTGATGTGGCTGCCGTTCATCGCGCTCGCCGCCATCGGCGCCTGGCTTTACATGGACAGCCTCACGCAGGCCAAGGCCGACAAGAGGTCCTATCTCACCTCGCTTCGCTACAGCCAGACCTGGATCATCTCGCTCCTCTACATCGGCACCTTCGGCTCCTTCATCGGCTTCTCCTTCGCGCTGCCGCTGGTCATCAAGAACACCTTTCCGGAGTTCCTGGCCGGACACCCGTTCATAGCCACATACCTGGCGGGGCTCGGCTTCATGGGCGCGCTGATCGGCTCGGTCGCCCGACCGCTGGGGGGATGGGTTTCGGACAGGGTGGGCGGCGCCCGGGTCACCCTGGTGGTCTTCGCCGGCATGGCCGCGTTCACGGCGGCGGCGATCGTGGGGGTACAGCAGCGAAGCTTCGCCCTCTTCTTTGCCTCCTACATGGTGATCTTCCTGCTGGCCGGAATGGGAAATGGATCGACCTACAGGATGATCCCCTCGGTCTTCGCCGCGCTCGGGCGCAAGGAGGCCGCGGAGACCGGCATCGATCCCAAGCAGGCGGCGGTCGAGTTCAAGCGGCGGGCGGCTGCGGTCATCGGCATCACCGGAGCCATCGGGGCGTTCGGCGGCTTTCTCGTTCAACTCGTGCTCCGCCAGGCGAGCCTGGGCGTCTCCGACCTGGTCAAGGCCGCCGAGACCCCGGCCGAGAAGGTGGCCGTCGCCGCCGCCCACGCCGACTGGTCGGTCCCGGCCCTGTGGGTCTTCCTCGTCTCCTATGTGGCCTTCGCGGGAGTCACCTGGTTCGTCTACCTGCGCAAGAGCTTCGTCACGCAGAGGGTGCCGAGCCTGGCGCACGAGTCAGTCTGAGCCCTCGCCCTGCCCCGGGCGTTCGCCGGCGAAGGGGGCAGCGGCGGCCTGAGGCCCGGGCGGGGCATCGGCGGGGACGCTGTCCGAGCAGGCCGGCAGGGAGCCGTCCACGGGCAGGGTGAGCAGGATCGCGCCGTCGTCATCCACACGGGCCCGGTAGATACGAATGCCCACCTCGCCCGGACCGGCCTCGCCCCCGTCGAGCGAGAAGGTTCGCGCGTGCAGGGGACAGACCAGCGTCGTGCCGCCCACCAGCCCGTCGGCCAGCGGCCCCCTGCGGTGCGGGCACCAGGGCTGGGTGGCGCGCACGCCGCCGCCGCGCAGGTGGAAGACCGCCACGAGATGGCCGTCGACGCGCAGCATCCGCCCTTCGTCGATCGGGATCGTCGAGATGTGGCCCACGGTGCGCTCCACCTCGCCGCTCGGCACGCTCACTGCTTCACCACCGAGAGGAACTGGTTGGGTGTGACGGCTGCCTCGGCCTCCAGCCACGGGTCGCGGTAGGCCGCAACCGAGGCCTCCATCGCGGCGTCCAGCCGCGCGGCATCGCGGTCGCGGTCCTCGACGACCACCGCGCGGGCCTCGTCGAGGCTGACACGCTGCATGAACGTGTACGTGCGCTCCAGCCACTTGGCGTTCTCGCGGTAGTACTGCATGAACCGCCCGGCCAGCAGCACCGCCTCCGCCTCGGTATCAAGGGTGCACAGCAGGTCGCCCTTGCGCACGTGCGCGCCCGCGGCGCCACCGACGTACATCTCCCAGCGCCCGCCCTCGACCGCGACGAAGCCGACGTCCTTGACCATCGCCTCCGAGCAGTTGCGGGGGCAGCCGGCAACGCCCAGCTTGAGCTTGGCCGGGCTCTCGAGCCCCTTGTAGCGCTCCTCGAGCGTGATGCCCAGGCGCGTGCTGTCGCCGACCCCGAAGCGGCAGAAGTCGCTGCCGACGCAGGTCTTCACCGTCCGGAACGACTTCCCGTAGGCGTAGCCCGAGGGCATGTCGAGGTCCTTCCAGACCGCCGGCAGCTGCTCCTTGGGCACCCCCAGCAGGTCGATGCGCTGACCGCCGGTGACCTTGACCATCGGAATCTCGTACTTCTCGACGACGTCGGCGATGCGCCGCAGCTGGCCGGCGCTCGTGACGCCGCCGGAGATGCGCGGCACGACCGAGAAGGTGCCGTCCTTCTGGATGTTTGCGTGGACGCGGTCGTTGATGAAGCGGGCGTCGCGCTCGTCCTCGTAGTCGGCGCCCCAGACGAGCCGCAGCAGCGACGCGAGCGCGGGCTTCGCCTTCGCGTCCTGGGTGCCATCGGCGAGCGCCTCGAAGACCGCCGACACCGACCGCAGCCCGCGCTCTCGGACGGCTGCCATGAGCTCCGGCTTGGACATCGGGACGGACGGCACGTACCAGCCAGCCGCGGGATCATCGTCGAGTGCGCCGCCGGCGGCCCACTCGACGATATCGCTGACCTGGGACTCGCACGAGCCGCAGCCGCTGCCCGCGCGCGTCTTGGCCATGACCCCACGTAGCGTCTTCTCGCCGCCGGTCACGCAGGAGCGGATGTCGCCCTTGGTCACGCCGTTGCAGTTGCACACCTGGGCATCGTCGGGCAGCTCGGCGACGCTGACCTGCGCCGGCGGTCCGCCGAGGTCGAACAGCAGCGACACGCGCTCTTCGGGCAGCACGGTGCCGCGGTCGAAGGCCTGCATGAGGAACGAGACCTTGCTCATGTCGCCCAGCAGGGTCGCGCCGACAAGCTTGCCATCGCGCACGATCGCGGTCTTGTAGACGCTGCGGCTGGGCTCTGAGAAGCGCACCACCTCGTCGTGTGGATGCTCGGGCCCCGGCAGGCCCATCGCCGCCAGCTCGACGCCGGACACCTTGAGCTTGGTCGCGAGCTTTGAGCCGTGGTACTCGGCGCTCGGATCGGCGCCTGTGATGCGATCGGCCAGCACAGTGGCCTGCTCCCACACCGGCCCCACGAGGCCGTAGAGCTCGCCGCGGTGCTGGCAGCACTCACCGACCGCCCACACGTGGTCCTCGTCGAGCACCCGCATCGTGTCGCCGACGACGATCCCGCGCTCGACGGCCAGCCCCGCTCTCGCGCCGAGCTCCACGTTGGGGCGGATGCCCGTCGCGAAGACCACCATGTCGCAGCCGAGCTCCGAGCCGTCTGAGAAGCGCAGGCCCTCGACGCGTTCCTCGCCGAGCACGGCGCTCGTCGAGGTCCCGAGCAGCACGTCGATGCCCATCGACGTCACGGCGCGCCGCAGCGTGGCCGCCGCCTCGTGGTCGAGCTGGACGTTCATCACCCGGTCGGAGCGGTGCACGACCGTGGCCTTCATGCCACGCTCGAGCAGCCCGCGGGCGGCCTCGAGGCCCAGCAGGCCGCCGCCGACGACCGCCACGTGCGAGGCCTGCTCGGCCCACGCGAGCATCTCGTCGCAGTCGCGCAGCGTGCGGAAGCCGAAGGCTCCTGGCCGCAGCTTCCCCTGCTCGGGATCGCCGGCGTACACGTGGTCGACGGGCGGGATCCACGGTCGGCTGCCGGTTGCGAGGATGAGGTGCTCGTAGCCGTGCACCCCCTCGGCGGTCCGCACGGTCCGCGCGAAGCGATCGACCGCAGTTACCCTGCTGCCGGCTTCGAGTCTCACGCCGTTCTCCTCGTACCAGTCGAGCGGGTTGAGGAAGATGTCGCGCGAGTCCTCTGATCCCGCGAGGACGTTGGACAGCGAGATGCGGTTGTAGTTGCCGTATGGCTCGTCGCCGAACACGGTGATCTCGAACTGCTCGCCCCCGCCGCGCTGGAGCACCTCCTCGACCGCGCGTGCGCCGGCCATGCCATTGCCCACCACGACTAGGCGGGCACGCCCGTGGCCGTCGGCCATCAGATCTCCACCAGGCCGAGGTCGATGACGATCTGCCCGCTGCCCCCGGCTCCCACGAGCACCTCGATCTGGGTCTCGGCGAGAAGGTCCTCGACGACGCGCAGCGGGACATGCGTGGCACTGTGTGCGCCGATCGGGAAGTAGCGCATCGGCTCACCGTCACGGTTGATCACGACGGTGATCAGCGCATCGCTCGAGTTGCCGCCGCGGAAGTAGACGAGCTGAGCCTCGCGATCGTGGGGCACCACGTACTGCAGCGCTGGGTCGATGAGGACCGGGCGGTCCAGCCCCTGCCCCTCGAAGGAGAAGACGCCCTGCAGGAACCGGGGCCGTGAGCTCATGTTCACTGTCCCTTTCTCTGCAACGGAGGGTCGGGGCTGGTTGTAGAGGTCATGAGGCCGAGGATGTCCGGGGGTCCCGGGGCTCGACGCGATCGACGCGGACCGCGCAGTGCTTGAACTCGGGCATGCGCGAGTAGCGGTCGAGCGCCGGGTTGGTAAGCCGGTTGGCGCAGCCCTCGCCGCTCCAGTGGAAGGGCATGAAGACCGTGTCGATGTGCGTGTCCGGGGTGAGGCGCGCGCGTCCGCCGGCGCTGCCCCGACGGCTGCTCAGCCAGACCATGTCGCCCTCCTCGATGCCGTGGTGGCGCGCCAGCACGGGGTGCAGCTCGACGAAGGCCTGCGGCTCGGCCTCGACGAGGCTGGGCGACCGCCGCGTCTGGGTGCCCGACTGGTAGTGGTTGAGCACACGGCCGGTGGTCAGGATGAGCGGGAACTCGTTGTTGGGCCGTTCGGCGGGAGGGCGATGGCTGACGGCGAGAAAGCGCGCGCGCCCGTCCTCGGTGGCGAAGCGATCGAGGAACATGCGCGGCGTGTCGGCCGCCCGGGAATCCGGACAAGGCCAGAACAGCCCGCTGGGCGCCAGCCGCTCATAGCTCATCCCGCCGTAGTCGGCCTTACCTCCGCTGCTGGCCCGCGCCAGCTCCTCGAAGACGTCGTCTGGGGCGACGGGGAACGCGCCCGGCGGCGCACCGAGGCGATCGGCCAGGGCCGCGAGCACCTCCAGGTCGCTGCGCACGCCCGGGGGCGGCGGCCCCGCGGCGCGCCGCAGCACCACCCTCCCCTCGAGGTTCGTCATCGTCCCGTCCTCCTCGGCCCACTGCGTGACTGGCAGGACCACGTCGGCGAGCTCGGCGGTCTCGGAGAGGAACGGGTCAAGGACGCAGAGGAAGTCCAGCGCGGCGATCCGCTCGGCCACCCGCCCGGCGTGCGGCGCCGAGACGGCGATGTTCGACCCGGCCACGAGCAGCACCCGCACGCCGCCCTCGGAGCCCATGGCGTCGAGCATCTCCCAGGCCGAACGGCCGGGGCCGGGCAGGGTGTCGGGATCGACGCCCCATACGCCGGCGACATGCGCGCGCGCGGCGGGATCGTCGATGCGCCGGTAGCCCGGCAGCTGGTCGGCCTTCTGCCCGTGCTCGCGGCCGCCCTGGCCGTTGCCCTGGCCGGTCAGAGAGCCGAAGCCGCACAGCGGCCGTCCGGCAAGACCGAGCGCGAGGGCGAGGTTGATGTAGGCCTGGACGGTGTCGGTGCCCTGCGCGTGCTGTTCGGCCCCGCGGGCGGTCAGCACCATCCCTGTGGCGGCCTCGGCGAGCATGTGCACCGCCCGCCGCTGGTCGGCGACCGGCACCCCCGTGATTCGCTCGACCCGGTCGGGCCAGTAGCTGCCAATCCGCTGACGGGCATCCTCGAAGCCCGTGGTGCGCCCGGCGATGAAGCCCTCGTCGAGCAGCTCCTCGCGCAGCGCGATGTGCAGCAGCCCGTTGGCCAGCACCATGTCGGTGCCCGGCGCGACCTGGAGATGCAGTTGGGCCCGCCGCGCGGTGGGCGTGGCGCGTGGGTCGACGACGATCAGCCCCCCGCCCCTGGCTACCAGCTCGTCGAGCAGCCAGGTGGCGGTGGGCAGCGACTCGGTGAGGGTCGAGCCCACGAGCAGGAGCGCGCCGGTGGCGGCGATGTCCTCCAGCGGGAACGGGAGTCCGCGGTCGAGACCGAACGCGCGCTGCACCGCCGTCGCCGCCGATGACATGCAGAAGCGGCCGTTGTAGTCGATCGAAGGCGTGCGCAGCGCCACGCGGGCGAACTTGCCGAGCGAGTAGGCCTTCTCGTTGGTCAGGCCGCCGCCGCCGAAGAGCCCCACGGCCTCATGGCCGTGGCGCTCCTGGCAGCGCAGCATCGCCACCGCCACGCGGTCGAGCGCCTCTTCCCAGCCTGCGGGGCGCAGGGGCTCGCCGGCCCGCTCGCGCACGAGCGGGGTGGTCAGGCGCTCCGGGTGGCCGAGCAGCTCCGCCGCCGCGAAGCCCTTGGCGCAGAGGGCCCGCCGCCCCGCGAAGGCACGCGGCTCGACGGATGTCTGTCCCCCGGGCTCGCGCACGAGCTCCATCGCGCACTGCATCGCGCAGTAGGGGCAGTGCGTGGCGGTGCGCCCGACAGCTGGCCCCCGGGCAGGGTGGTCGCGAGTCTCGGGTGCGTTGGTGGGCGCTCCTGCCATGCGCGGGGACCACATGATGGAGGGGTGCACGGGTGACTCATATCGACGAGCGGTTCAACAATCGGCGCGGGCCTTATCCCGATGTACAAGGCGGACCGCCCGCGGCGCTAGGACCGGCGGAGCGAAGCCGAGCGGCCGGCTCCCGACCCGTGCTCGGGGGATGAGTCGAGGGCGCGGTCGAGGTTGAACGCGGCGCTGATCAACGCGAGGTGGGTGAACGCCTGCGGGAAGTTGCCGAGCAGCTCGCCGGTCGGGCCGATCTCCTCGGAGTAAAGCCCCAGGTGGTTGGCGTAGGTGAGCATCTTCTCGAACGCCAACCGCGCCTCATCGAGGCGGCCGGCCCGCGTCAGCGCCTCGACGTACCAGAACGAGCAGATCGAGAATGTGCCCTCGTGGCCGCGCAGGCCGTCGGGCGAGGCCTCGACGTCGTAGCGGTACACGAGCGAGTCCGAGACGAGCCCCTCACCGATCGCGTCGAGCGTCGAGAGCCAGTGCGGGTCCTTGCCGGCGATGAAAAGCACAAGCGGCATGAGCAGCAGGGAGGCGTCGAGCACGTCCGCGTCGTAGTGCTGCACGAACGCCCCCCGGCGCCGGCTGTAGCCGCGTTCCATGATCTGGTGGTAGACGCGGTCGCGCTCGCTGAGCCAGCGCACGATGTTGCCCGGCAGCCCGCGCGTGCGGTGCATGCGGATCGCGCGTTCCAGGGCCACCCACGTCATCAGGCGTGAGAAGGTGAAGTGCTTCGCACCGCCGCGTGTCTCCCAGATGCCCTCGTCGGCCTGGTCCCAGTTCTCGCACAGCCAGTCGACGATCCGCTGCACGTGCCCCCAGGTCTCGTGGAAGATCGGCGAGCCGTACTTGTTGTAGAGGTAGATCGAGTCGATGAGCTCGCCGTAGATGTCAAGCTGGCGCTGGCCGGCGGCTCCGTTGCCAATCCGCACGGGGGCGGAGTCGCAGTAGCCCGACCAGTGCGCGAGCTCGATCTCCGGCAGCTCGCGACGCCCGTCGATCCCGTACATGATCTGCAGCGGCCCGCTGGAGCAGGGCGGTGACTGTTGGGACTCCCGCGTGCGGGCGGTCAACCAGTCCATGAAGGCCGCGGCCTCGTCGCTGAAGCCCAGACGTAGCAGTGCGTAGAGCGAGAACGCGGCGTCCCGGATCCAGGTGTAGCGGTAGTCCCAGTTGCGGTCGCCGCCGACGCGCTCGGGCAGAGACGTCGTCGGCGCGGCCACGATTGCGCCCGTCGGCGCGTAGGTCAGCAGCTTCAGCGTCAGCGCAGAGCGCCCGACCATCTCACGCCAGCGCCCGCGGTAGCGCGAGCGGCTGAGCCAGCGGCGCCAGTAGCCGACGGTCGCATCGAAGGCGGCCGCGGTCTCACGCTCGGAGTGCGGACGGCAGGTGTGGTC
>Ga0208612_1000319_pt1 | contig 22765 bp, 18 predicted proteins | sample AntDryMetagUQ889_FD_188089 | JGI IMG/M metagenome (GOLD analysis project Ga0208612, IMG submission 188089) | Polar desert microbial communities from Antarctic Dry Valleys - UQ889 (SPAdes) | ecosystem: Environmental > Terrestrial > Soil > Desert | place: Antarctic Dry Valleys | collected 2008-12-31 | reverse complement strand
GTCTCGTTCGATCGCTCTCACTGTGATCGATCTCACCCTCGCGAGAGCTCGCCGCCACGTAACCTCTCGCACATGGGGATGGAGTGCGCTGAGTGCGGCACGCAGAACCCGGAGAGGGCTCGCTTTTGCATGTCCTGCGGCGCGGGGCTTGCCGGCGCGTGTGAGAGCTGCGGGACCGAAAACCCGCCCGGTGCCAAGTTCTGCATCGAGTGCGGAACGGGGCTCTATGGAGCTTCCCGCCCGCCAACCCCGGCTCCAGCTGACGCGCGCCCTGAGGAAAGGCGCAAGGCCACAGTCCTCTTCGCCGACCTCTCGGGCTACACGGCCGTCGCCGAGCGCATGGACCCCGAGGCGCTCAAGTCGATGGTCGATCGTGCGCTCCGGCGCCTCGGCGAGGAGGTGACGCGATTCGGCGGCACCGTCGACAAGTTCATCGGCGACAACGTGATGGCCGTCTTCGGAGCGCCGGTCGCCCACGAAGACGATCCCGAGCGCGCCGTCCGGGCGGGCCTTGCGATGCAGGGTGCGATGGACGAGATCAACGAGCGCATCGCGGGCGTCGATTTTGCGCTGCGGGTCGGCATCAACTCGGGCGAGGTCCTGGCCGGCAAGATCGGCGACGGCTGGACGGTGATCGGCGATGCCGTGAACGTCGCTGCGCGGCTTCAGTCGGCGGCCCGCCCCGGCTCGGTCACGGTCGGTGAGGTGACCCACCGGCTCACGCGCAGCTCGATCGAGTACACCGAGCTCGAGCCGCTGGACCTCAAGGGCAAGGCCGAGCCAGTCTCCGCGTGGGAGGCGGTCAGGGTGGCCGTCGCCGGCACGACCCTTACCCGCGCCTCCACCCCGCTCGTCGGCCGCGCCGACGAATCCCAGCTCCTCTCGGCGATGTTCGATCGCGTGACTCGCGAGAAACGCGCGCATCTCGTCACGGTCGTCGGCCAGGCCGGTGTCGGCAAGAGCCGCATTCTCCGTGAGCTCGCGGGCGAGGTCACCGAGCGGGAGGGTTCGCCGCTCATGCGGGTGGGCCACTGCCCCGCTTACGGCTCCGGCCTCGCCTACTGGGCGCTCGGCGAGATCGTTCGCGATCAGTTCGGCATCACCGACACCGACGAGTCCGAGGTGGCGTTTGCCCGCCTCCGCGCGGGCTTCGAAAAGCTCGTCGGCGAGGAGAACGCGGGCGACACAGAAGAATCGCCCGAGCGCCTGGCGGCGACGCTGGCGCGCCCACTCGGAATCGAGGTGCCCGAAGAGTTCGCCGAGAGCGCGGACGCCGACGACCCCCAGCAGGTTCGCGCTCGCCTCTTCTCGGCCGTGCGCACGCTGGTCGAAGCGGCAAGCCGCGAGCGCCCGGTGGTCTTCGCGATCGAGGACATCCACTGGGCAGACGAAGGCATGCTCGACCTGATCGAGTACCTGGCGCGCTGGGTGCGCGGCCCCGTCCTGATGATCTGCCTGGCGCGCGACGAGCTACTCGACCGCCGGCCCGGATGGGGCGGCGGTCGCAGGAACGCGACCACGATCGCGCTCGAGCCGCTCGAGCCCACCGGCGCCCGCGAGCTGGTCCAGGCGCTCCTGCCCGATGGCGCCGAGGCGATCGAGGACGCGCTTCTCGCCCAGGTGGCCGAGCGCTCCGGCGGCAATCCGCTGTTCGCCGAGGAGATGGTGAACCGCATCCTCGAGGAGGGCGTCTCGGGCGGGTCGAGCCTGCCCGAAACCGTCCACGCTGTCCTCGCCGCGCGTCTCGACGCGCTCGACGCAAAGGAGCGCTCGCTGCTCCAGAAGGCGTCGGTGGTCGGACAAACGTTCTGGGCGGGCTCGGTGGCCGATGGTGGAAGCTCGACCACTCACGAGCTCCTCGGCTCGCTCGCCGACAAGGACATGATCGTCGCCACCACCGGCTCGAGGCTCGCGGGCGAGCGCGAGTACGCGTTCAAGCACGTCCTGATCCGAGACGTCGCCTACTCGACGCTGCCGAAGACCGTGCGGGCCAGAAGGCACGCCGAGGTCGCGACCTTCATCGAAGAGCGCGCGTCCGATCGAACCGAAGCCGTGATCGCGATGGTCGCCGACCACCTGGGCCGCGCCGCTGAGATCGGAGCGGACGCCGGCCTCGAACCGGACGAGCTCGGCCGAGTCAGGGCGCGCGCACACGAAGCGCTCGAGACGGCGGGCGACGTGGCCGCAGGGCTCTACTCGAACCAGGAGGCGCTCACCCAGTACAAGGCAGCGCTCAAGCTGGAAGGCGACGACGAGGAGTGCGAGCACCCTGAGGCCCGTGCCCGCATCGCCGAAAAGTACGGCGACATCGCGCTCCGGCTCGGCCGCGTCGACACGGCGGTGGACCTGTGGCAACGCTGCCTCGACTATCACCGCGGCGAGGAGGACCTCGCCCGGGTCGGAGACCTTCACCGAAAGATCGGCGCGGGCCTTTGGAACAAGGGCGACCGCGAGGGCTCGATCAGCCACTACCAGCGCGGCATCGACCTTTTGAAGGACGGGCCGCCCTGCCTCGAGCTGGTCCGCCTTTACGAAGAGGCCGCCTCGCTCTACATGCACACGGGCGACAACATGCTCGCGATCTATGCCTCCGAGAAGGCCCTGCGGCTGGCTGAGCGCCTGGAGGAGGCCGCGGCGGCCAGCCGCGCGCACGGCATCTTCGGCCGCGTCTTCGGGCGGATCGGCGACACCGAGCGCGCCCGCGAGAACCTGGAGCGCTCGGTCGAGCTTGCGCGCGCCTCGGATCCCTCCGAGGCGATCCGGGCGCTACTGGCGCTCGGCTACCACTTCGAGGTCTCAGAAGCCGACTACGGGGCGGCGACGGAGGCCTATAACGAGGCGCTCTCGATCGCCGAGGAGATCGGCGACCTTCCCTCGCAGGTCGAGCTTCACTTCTCGCTCTCGCTACTGGCCTTCCACTGCGGCAAGTGGGACGAGGTCGAGGAGGGCACAGAAACCGTCGCCGCGCTCGTCGAACGCGAGGGGCTCACCGGCAAGCTCTGCTTCCCGCACCTCCTCCGCGGCGCGCTTCGCTGGCGCGACTCGGACCTTGAGGGGTCTGAGCGCTCGCTTCGCCGCGCCGCTGAGATGGCAGCGCAGGTCGGCCGCTCGGAGATCGCCTTCCAGGCGCTGCTCGCGCTCGCGGCAACGCTCCGGGACGCGGGGTCCTACGCGGATGCGGACGGCGTCCTGGCCGCCGCGCTCGACACCTGCGAGCGCGCCGGCCTCGTCGCGCAATCGATCGAAGCAACGGCCGCCCGCTCCATCAACTCGAACCTGTGGGGACGCCTCGAGCAGGCCGCAAGCCTCGCGGATGAAGCCTCCGGCCTCGCCGAGCGCCTGCGCTACCCGGTGGGCTCAGCGGCGGCGCTGGAAGCTCGCGGATTCGCGGCGGGCGACGCGGCGCTTCTCACCGAAGCCGCGCAGGCGTGGCGCGATCTGGGCCGCCCGATCGAGGCGGAGCGGGTCGAACGCCTCGCACAGACCGCCTAGCGCTAGGCGAGGCCCTCGCTCTCGTACTCGCGAAGGAAGCCCTCGAACTGGCGCATGTGGCCCTGCTCGTCGCGAAGGATCGCGATCACCATGTCTTCGGTGACCGGGTCGGTGTCCGCGCAGAGCTCAATCAGCTTCGCGTAGTGCTCGATCGCGCCGGCCTCGGCCTCGATCACGCCCTTGATCACGTGGACGACGTCGATCTGGTCGCCGGGGGGCTGGAGGAAGGTCTGCTCCGCCGTGAACTCCTCTGAGCCGGGGACGACGCCGTAGAGCTCCTTGATCCGTGCCGCGAACTGCTGCGCGTGGCCGAGCTCTTCCTGGATGTCCTCCTCGAGGGACTTCTTGATCTCCTCGGCGCGGACTCCGTCCGGGTTGACCGAGTTGGCGATGTAGCTCATCACCGTCTCGATCTCCATCCAGTAGGCCTTCTTGAGCATCTCGATGACCTTCTCGCGGTCGTCTGTGTTCTCCTCGGCGAGAATGTCTTTCTTGCCTACGGCCGCTTCAGCTGAATGTGCCATGTGAATCCTCGTTTCGTCTCAAGTTGATCCCCGAGGGCCCCGGGGCTTCAGTGCGGTTTCCCGCTTCACCACCACGGTAACCGCTCGGGCGATCCTTCCTACACTCGGCTCATGCCCGAGATCACCGCTCGCGATGGCGTGAGGCTCCACTGGACGGAGCGGGGGTCGGGGCCGGCCGTCCTCCTCGCCCCCTACTGGTCGATGCATCCGTCGGTCTTCGATCCCGTCGAGGCTGTGCTCGAGCACGACTTCCGGGTTATCCGCTTTGACGAGCGCGGCACCGGCGCATCCGATCGCACGGGTCCCTACGACTTGGCCGCCACCGTTTCCGACCTTGAATCGATCTGCGAGGAGGCGGGGCCAATCGAGGTCGCACTTTGCCTTGTGGACGCGTCCAACCTGGCGGTGCGGGTCGCCGATGCCCGACCTGACCTGCTTCGCTCGGTCGTTTGCATGGGCTCGGCGCCGTTCGGGGCCGGCCGCCTTGAAGGCTCCGATTCGCTCATCTCTTCCACGGTCGTCATCGGCGCGTTTCTCCAGCAGATCGGGACGGATTACCGCGGCGCCATCCGGGCGACGCTCGCGGGCGCGAACACGGGCCTCTCCGAGGACGCGCTGAAGGAGCGGGTGCAGGCCCAGCTCGATTACGCGGATGCCGAGGCCGCGTCGACCCGCGCCCGCGAATGGGCACACGACTCAGGCGCAGTCGAGCCCGGCCGGCGAATCGGGAGCAGGCTGCATGTCTGCCTCTCAGAGACGCTGGGCGGACCCAACAGCTGGTTCCCTTCAGCCGCCGAGATGGAGGTCGTCGTTCGCGACGTGTTCCCCGATGCAGCCCTGTATTGGACGAGCGACGGAATCGTCTCGGCCGCAGGTGAGGCAGCGGCCGTGATCTCGAACGTGGCCACCGGCGAGCGGTCGTATGATCGCCTCGCATGAGCACCTGGATCCTCACCGGCGGCGTCGAGAACTTCCGGATCTACGTCGAGCGCGGATTTGACGTGATCGGCGTGAAGGAAGGCAGGCGCCGGATGGCGGAGGGCTTCGAGCCGGGCGACGAGATCATCTTCTACGTGTCCGGGCTTCAGGCGTTTGGCGGGATCGCCAAGGTGCGCTCTTCAATGTTCGAGGACCGCACGCCGATCTGGCCCCAAGGAAAGAAGAAAAAGCCCGAGGCCTATCCGTGGCGGGTCGAGGCCGAGCCGGATGTCGTGCTCTCCGAAGAGGACTTCTTGCCCGCCGAGGAGATGGTCGGGCGCCTCGAGCACATCTCGAAATGGCCGGCCGAGCATTGGCACCTCGCGTTTCAGGGACAACTCCGGACCATCGGCGCCAAGGACGCAAAGATCCTGCGCAAGCGCATCGAGAGCGCGGCGCGCTCCGGCGTCGCAGCCTGAGGGGTCAGACCCCTCGCCTGGGGTCAGACCCCTCGCCTGGGGTCAGACCCCTCGCCTGGGGTCAGACCCCCCTCTGTGACGAAAAAGAGACGAGGCGTCCCGAAGGACGCCCCGTCTCGGCATCGGAGGTGCCCCGGGGCTCAGGTCTGGGCCGCTAGGGACGACGCCGGACTCTCCTCGGGTATCACGAGTGTCTTCGGCGCCCCCGAGGGCGGACTTTGGCGCCGGGCGAAATCTTGGACGATTGTTTGAGCTGAACCCCGGTTTCAGGCACGAGGGCGGAACTCGCAACCGCGCGTCGAAGGGTTAGCAGGAGGCAACCGCCCCGAAAACGACGTGTTCGTCTGCTATTAGTATTCGCTCACAGAATGCCTAGCTACCACAAACACATCCCGCCCGCTGTCAACCAACGCTCGAAGCTTCGCGCGCCGCTCGCACTCCTTGCGACCTCGGCGGCGCTGATCGCTCCGGTCCTCGTCACCTCTCCGGCCACCGCCGGAAACGGCGGAATTGGCTCGGGCGGCGGAGGCGGCGGCGGAGGCGGTGGCGGTGAGCCGTATACGTTCCCGGTCGAGGGGAAGCACACGTACGGCGACGGCTTCGGCGCCGGTCGAGGCCACCAAGGCCAGGACGTCTTCGCGAGGTGCGGCAAGAACCTCGTCGCCGTCCGCAACGCCAAAGTCCAGACGCGCGGCACCCACAGCTCCGCGGGGAACTACATCGTTCTCGACGTCGAGGGCAGCGGCCTCGACTTCACCTACATGCACTTGAAGAAGAAGGCGATTCCACGCGAGGGCAGCAAGGTCCGCAAGGGCCAGAAGATCGGCGAGGTCGGTGCGACCGGCAACGCTTCCGGATGTCACCTCCACTTCGAGAAGTGGAGCTCGCCCGGCTACTACGAGGGCGGATCGGCCAAGCCGTCGGTCACCAAGTCCCTCAAGAAGTGGGACCGCTACAGCTGAGCTAGCTCACTCGCGCCGCGACGCGAGTGTCCAGGCAGTCAGCGGCGTAGCTGAGCTCGCCCTCGAGGACGTTCGCGCCCACCCGTTCGGCGAATCGCCGCGAAGTGCCGGCGCCCGCCAGATAGACCTCGAAATCGGCGGCCAGCTTGGTCACGTCCGAGGCGATGCCACGGAATCGGCGCGGATCGATCGCCGAGATCACGATGGCCGCCGGCTCGAGGATCTCGGCGGTTTCCGCGATGGTGAACGCCGGGGTGTCTTGACCGAAGAAGGCAACTCGCCAGCCGCGTTCTTTGAGGAGCAACCCAAACGAGATGAGGCCGAGGTCGTGGCGCTCACCGGAGGGACAGGCCAGCATCGCGAGCGGCCCGTGACCGGACCCCCAGCCGCGACCGATGCCGAGCAGGCGGCCGCGAAGGAGGTTGGACGCGAAATGCTCCTGGGCGAGAGTCACCTCGCCCTGGCACCAGCGCTCTCCCAGATCCCGAAGGCAAGGCATGACCAGGCTCTCGAGGAACGCGGTCAGCGAAAGTTCCGCGAGCGCGCGGTCAAGCACCTCGTTGGCCGTCCGCTCGTCGAAGCGGTCAAGCGCCGTGGAGAGCGCGCCGAGGTCGTCAATCAGAACCGGGTCGCGAAGGGGCGCCGGCGCCGAAGCGCCGGCGCCCTCATCGCTTGACGCGGCACGTCCCGCAACGCGCGCGCCGGTTTGGAACGGGGCGGCTTGTCCCGCCGTCACCGTGCCATACCCGTCTTGCTCCGCGAGATGGGGGTCTTCGCGGGCAAGTCTTGCTGCCTCTGCGGTGGCGACGCCCTCGTCGCGGAGCCGGGTGAGCTCCCTGACGCGGGCTTCGTCCTCAACCGTGTAGAGGCGATATCCAGATTCGGATCGAATGGGCTCGAGGAGGCCGTAGCGGCGCTCCCAGGCGCGAAGGGTTCCCGGGCTCACACCCACTCGCCGGCTGAGCTCGCCGATGCGGACTGGCGGGCGAGACCTCGATGTCTGTGGCCTGTGGGCGTGGCTGCTGTGGGTCGAGGAGGCGGTCAACGTCGATCCTTATACAAAACCGTATCAGTTTTACGACATTCTTGTCTCCTTAGTTGTACGAAAATTGAACCGGGTACCGTACGGCTCGTGACCGCTTCCCCGCTCGCAATCACAGACAAGCTCATGGACGCCGCAATCGTCCCCGGCTTCACGTCCATCGGCTACAAGGTGCGAAAGCGAAGCTGGCAGGAAACCCCCGATCTGAGCGGCCAAACCGTCCTGGTCACCGGCGCAAGCTCGGGGCTCGGCGCAGCCACGTGCGAGCTCCTCGCCGAGGCTGGCGCCGGCGTTCACATGCTCGTGCGCGATGTCGACAAGGGCGAGGACGTCCGCGCCCGAATCTCCGAGCAAACGGCGAGCGACGACCTTCGCGTCTGGCGCTGCGATATCTCTAAGCAGGCCGAGATCCGCGAGTTCGCCTCTTCGTTCCTAGATGAGGTCCCGAGGCTCGACGCTCTCGTCAACAACGCGGGTGTCATGCCGCCTGAGCGAACGCGCTCCGCCGACGGGATCGAGCTCAGCTTCGCGACGAACGTGACGGGGCCCCTCCTGCTCTCACTCGAGCTCCTGCCTGCTCTGCGTGCCGCCGCGCCGGGCCGAGTCGTGAACGTCTCCTCCGGCGGGATGTACGGCGCAAAGCTCGACGCCTCAGACCTCCAGCTCGAGGATCGCGACTACGACCCCATCCGCTTCTACGCCCACACCAAGCGCTGCGAGGTGATCCTCACGGAGCTTTGCCAGGACCGCCTTTCCGACGGCGTGACCTTTCACTCCACTCACCCAGGGTGGGCCGACACGCCTGGAGTTCAGGATTCGCTACCCGGCTTTCGCAGGGTTATGGGCCCCTTCCTTCGAGACGCCCGCCAGGGAGCAGACACGTTCGCCTGGCTCTGCTGGGCACGTGAGCCCGCAGCCCGGCCCGGCCTGTTCTGGCACGACCGCGCACCCAGGGCCACCCACAAGCTTCCGAACACCAAAGAATCCCATGAGGCGCGAGATCGCCTGTGGGACGAATGCAACCGACTCGTAAAGGAGAGCGCCTGATGGCCCGCTACATCGGAACTATTCTGACCTCGAAGCCCGCGGAGGAGGTCTACGACTACATGGCCGACTTCACCTCGGTCGAGCAATGGGACGAGACCGTCACCGAGGCGAAGCGCCTCGGCAATCAGCAGCCCGGCAAGGGCGCTCGCTTCAGCGTCACCTTCAAGCTCGCGGGCCGCGAGAACACCTTCGAATACGAGACGATCGAGGCCGAACGCCCCAGCCGGCTCTTGCTTCGCGCCGAGAGCGGCAGCGTCGTCTCCCTCGACGAGGTCAGGGTCCGCGAGGTGGCCGAGGGGACCGAGCTGGTCTATGACGCGAAACTCGAGCCGAAGGGCCTCATGAAGGTGGCCGATCCCGCCCTCGGTCTGCTCTTCAAGCGCCTCGGCGACAACGCGGCGAAGGGGCTCGCCCGCGAGCTCGACGGCCAGGTGATCTAGGTCGTCTCGGGCGTGATCATGCCCGAGGGACCCGACGACGGTGGGCTTGGAGGCCCGTCGATGCTAAGCGACGCCGAGCGGCGGTAATCCATCCACTCCCTCACGGCGATCTGGATCGACGCCGCGGTCGGGATCGCGAGGAGCGCTCCCGGAACACCGAAGAGCGTCGAGCCGAAAAGGACGGCGATGAGGATCACGATCGGCTCGACCGCGACCGCGCGTCGCTGGATCTGGGGCTGGATCACATAGTTCTCGATCTGCTGGTAGACGAGCGCGAAGATCACCCACACGATCAGCGCGACCGGGAAGTTCACGAAGAGGAGCACGACGCCGATCAGCGCCGCGGCGATCGTCGCGCCCACCACCGGGATGAGGTCTCCGAAGAAGAAGATGAGTGCCAAAGCGCCGGCAAAGGGAGCGCCCAGGATCGAAAGCACTATGAACGAGACCGTGCCCGCGAGGGTGGCCTGGACAAGCGCGCCGCCCACATAGCTTCCGATCGCGTTGCCGATGTGCTCGAAGGCGCGGCCGAGGCGCTCGGCCTGGTCGGGCTCCTGCGTTGCGAGAAAGCGCTCGATGTACCCGCGACCTCCCGAGACCATGAAGATGGAGAGGATCAGGATCATGACCAGGGCGAAGATCGAGTTGATCAGCCCGAGGCCGATGTCTGAGAGCGTTTGGGTCGCGCCGCCGATCTTCCCCGGCAGCTTGGAGGCCTCCTCCTCGAGGCTGCCCGTGATGTCGTAGTCCTCGTTCAGATTCGAGAGCGTCGCTGAGTTGTTCACGAAATCGGTCACGTCCTGCGCGTACTCCGGCAAGTTGTTGACCAGTTCCTCGCCCTGGCCCACCAGCGGCGGGATCAGGAGCGCAGCGACGATGAGCGGAATCGCGACGAGGCCTGTATAGACCGTGGAGATCGCAAGACCGCGAGGCATTCGCTTCGAAAGGGCCGCCACCGGTCCCGAGACGGCGATCGCGATGAACGCGGCGATGACCAGCCAGGAGATCGGCTTGCGAAGGAGATAAGCCACGTAAGCGGCGATCAGCACGGCCACGACTACCAGCACAGCGCGAAGCGTGGTGCGCGGTCCCATGTCGATTCCGCGAAAGACGGCCATCTCGGCGTCCTTCTTCGACGGCGAGCGCGGCTCTCCTATGCGCTGGTTTCGACTCGCTCCGAGTCGGCTATGCGCGCTTCGGCGGCATTGGCACGAATGCGCTCGTTCGCTCCACGTACTCGGCATAACCCGGACGCCGCGACGAGATCGTCTTCTCGGTGAGAGCTACGCCCGAGACGCGAAGGAGGAGGAAGGTCAGCACAACTGGCCCGATCGCCGTCCACCAGGCCGAGCCGGTTTCGAGCGCTACGAGCCAGATCCCCCACCACACGCAGACCTCGCCGAAGTAATTAGGGTGGCGCGAGTAGCGCCAAAGCCCGGTGTCCATGACCATGCCACTCGAATCCGGATCCTTGGTGAAGGCACGAAGCTGGAAGTCGGAAACCGCCTCGAAGAGGATGCCGAAACCGCAGACGACCGCGCCGATCACGCCGAGGACTCCGGTTCCCACCGGCGTCGGATCCGTCGCCGCCACCTGGATCGGCAGCGAGATCACCCACGCGATGAGCGCCTGGGTCCCGAAGATCGACCACAGGCTGCGGGCCGTGAAGTTGTCGTGCTTTTCGCGCATCGCGGCGTAGCGGCGGTCCTCGCCGTCGCGCCGCTCGGCGATGTGGGCAGCCAAGCGCACGCCCCAAGCCGAGACGAGGATCGCGATCAGAAGTGAGCGGTCAGGGTCGCCTTCACCGACAGCGCCGGCGACCCAGGCGACCGCGACGAACGCGAGGCCCCAGGCGACGTCGGCAACTCCGGCGTCTTTGAGCGCGACGCTCGCGATCCACGCCGCCAGCATGATGCCGAGGGCAGCGGCCAGGGAGGAGAGTTGAACGCCTGCGTCGAGCATGAGCGGAGTATGAGGGGTCAGACCCGGCAGCGGAGAGGTGTCTGACCCCTAGATCGCGGCGCGGGCGGCCCAGACCATGCGGCCGAGCTTCTCGCCGAGAGTTTCGGGCGTCCACTCCGAGCGCTCGCGCAGAAGCGTGCGGGCGCCGACCTGTGCGAGACCAACGATGGTTTGACCCAAGAGGTCCGCGGTCGCTTGGGCCTCGGCGCCCTCGAGGTCTGAGAAGCGCTCCACCCAGCGCATCGCGATCCCGGCCGCCGTCGCGGCCTGGACCTCGATGCCGCGTGCGATGCGCGCCGCCACCGCCTCGTTGCCGCCGCCCTGGCCCAGGAAGACCACGCTATAGATGTCCGGGGACTCAGATGTCGCACGAAGGAAGGCCTGGAAGCCACGGATCAGAGTGCTCTCGGGATCGTCGGCATCGCCCGTCGTGGCGAGCGCCTTGCCGGTCTCGACGAGGATGCGCTCCTCCTCGCGATCGAGCATGGCGGTGAAAAGCTCGTCCTTCGATGCGAAGCAGTCATAAACGACCGGCTTGGAGACTCCGGCGGCGGCGGCGATCGCGTCCATCGACGTGTGATCGAAGCCGTTTTCGAGGAAGAGGTCGTAGGCGGCGTCGAGCACCAGGGGACGCCTGCGCTCAGGGCCAAGGTGGGCGGCGCGCTTTCGGCGCGGGGCGCGGTCGGTTGTCGCGGGTTTCTCAGACAGAGCCATTCCTACTTATGGTAGCATTTTCCTACTAACCGTAAAGAAACGATACGAAACGGATCTAACTTCATGAATGCAGCAACCGCCACCGACGCCGCAACCTCCGCCTCACAAGCCGACGACATCGTTGACGGCTCGGAGGACGCACCTCCGTTCTCACTCGAGCTCTCCCAGGACCAAAAGGACATCCGGGACTGGGTCCACGGCTTCGCTGAGAACGTGGTTCGCCCCGCCGCCCACGAGTGGGACGAGCGCGAGGAGACACCCTGGCCCGTGATTCAGGAGGCGGCGAAGATCGGCCTCTACGGGTTCGAAGGGATCGCCCAGTTCTTCGCCGACCCGTCCGGCCTTCAGATGCCAATCGTGAACGAAGAGCTCTTCTGGGGCGACGCGGGCATCGGCATGGCCATCATGGGCACGTCGCTGGCGGTCGCGGCGATCTTCGGCCAGGGCACGCCCGAGCAGATGGGCGAGTGGATCCCGCAGTGCTTCGGCACCGAGGACGAGCCGCAGGTCGCGGCGTTCTGCGCTTCCGAGCCGGACGCCGGCTCCGACGTCTCGGCGGTCCGCACGACCGCCAAGTACGACGAGGCATCAGACGAGTGGGTCCTGAACGGCCAGAAGGCTTGGGCGACGAACGGCGGCATCGCGAAGGTTCATGTCGTCATTGCGTCGGTCGATCGCGAGCTCGGCTCGCGCGGCCACGCCGCATTCGTCATCCCGCCCGGCACGCCCGGATGCGAGCAAGGCGCCAAGGTAAAAAAGCACGGCCTGCGCGCCTCGCACACCGCCGACGTCCACCTCGACGACTGCCGCGTACCCGGAACTTGCCTGCTCGGCGGCAAGGAGAAGCTCGACGAGCGCCTCGCCCGTGTCCGCGAGGGCAAGAAGGGCAAGTCCCAAGCCGCGATGCAGACGTTCGAGGCCTCACGGCCGACGGTCGGCTCACAAGCGGTCGGCATCGCCCGCGCCGCGTATGAGTATTCGCTTGACTACGCGAAGGAGCGCCAGCAGTTCGGCCGCCCGATCGTCGAGAACCAGGCGATTGCCTTCACCCTCGCGAACATGAAGATGGAGATCGATGCCTGTCGCCTGCTCGTCTGGCGTGCCTCCTGGATGGGGAAGACGGGCCAGCGCTTCGAGAATGCCGAAGGCTCGATGTCGAAGCTCAAGTCCGGCGAGACGGCCGTTTGGGTGACCGAGCGCGCCATGCAGATCCTGGGTGGCAACGGCTACACCCGCGAGTTCCCCGTCGAGCGGATGCACCGCGACGCGAAGATCTACGACATCTTCGAGGGCACGGCGGAGATCCAGCGCCTCGTGATCTCGCGCGCGATCTCAGGCCACCACATCAAGTAGGCGCCGTCGTCGCAGCGGCCCGTCGCGCCAAGCGGCGCCGCCTCAGCGGCCGATCCGCAGGCTCTCTACAAGGTTCGAGATCCCCGCGAAGGTCACGGTTCCCCCCTCGATCGCGTAGACGCGCTTTCGATGCGCCACCACCCCGAGGCCGTGGCGCGGACTTGGCAAGTCGGGCAGAGCGCGCCAGCGATCCCGGCGCGGCAGATAGACCTCTGCGTCGGGGATAGTCCCCTCGGGGCCCGAGCCCGGCGCTTCGCCCCCCACCGCAACGACCCTGCGACCCACGCCGACCGCCCCAAACCCTCCGTGGGCCACGCCCATGTCGGCCAGGCGCCGCCATCGCCCCGTTTGCGGGTTGAAGCGCTCGACTGTGCGGTAGTTCGGGCTCCCGTAGAAGTCGCGGCCACCGAGCGCGTAGAAGAAGCGGTGATTCGGGCGGCCGGCCACGGCGCCTGCCAGATGCTCACGTGGGACCTCGAGTGAGGGACCCTCGCGCCAGCGATCGCGCTTGAGGTCATAGACGTCCACGCGGTCGGTCGTCGCCTCCGTGTCGGTGGCGCCGCCCGCCACATACACGCGCGGCCCGATGCGGCCGATTGCGAAGGCCGCGCGTGGAACCGGCGCGGGCGTCAGCTCCCTCCACTCGCCACGGCGCTGATCGAAGCGAAAGAGGCGCGAGGAAACGGGGCCGAAGCCGGTGCGAGGCGCGTTTTCGAAGCCGCCAAACACGTACGGGCGCCCGCGGTAGCCAAAGACGCCCGTGTGGTTAAGCGTGACGGGCAGCGACGGCATGACCTTCCACTCGCGCTTGCGCGGGTCGTAGCGCGCAACCTCGGCGCTCGGCGCGGCGCCGGTGCCGAAACCGCCCACTACCCAGAAGTACCCTCCGGCCTTGCCGGCCGCCACCTCGGTGCGCGCCAGGGGCGAGGGCTCGAGGGTCTTCCAGCCCTGCGTCGCGCTCGTTCCGAGCGAGGGCATGAGCGCGAACCCTGAAGCGGCGGCTGCCGCGAACAGTGCGGCCAGTCCGACGCGGGCGGCCTGTGCGGACCTCATCTCGGACATGGTATGCAGGGCGGAAGAGATCGGCGCCGCTTTCCCCCGCCGTCAGTTACCTTGAGTGCGTGAGACGACGTGACGGCGGATTGGGGCCGCTTGCTCTCGGCTTGGCACTGTTTCTCGGCGGGCCCGATGCCCAGGCCGCGGACCTGCGGGCGGAGGATGCCCTGACGCGCGATTGCTCACGAACTCTCCATGCGGCCGGCACCCGCGGGTCCGACCGCACGGCGTGGAGCGCTCCCGCCCAGAGCTTTGTAACGGCGCGCCTTCGGGGCGGCCCTCGCGGCGACTGGGATCTCGCGGCTTTTCGCCGAGGCGAAGCCGTCGGCGCTTCGACCGCGTTCGGCTCCGACGAGCGAGTGGACCTGTGGGTGGAGCGTGGCGAGAGGTTGGTGTTTCAGGCATGCCGGCGCGACGGCGGCCCGCAGAGCATCCGGCTCTCGATCTCATTTCAGCGAATGGGCCTGCCCGAGCCGGCGGAGCCCGTCTCGCTGGCGAGCGTCCCGATAGCCGGGCCCGAGGACGTGGCCGAGCTCGAGGAACTGGGGATCGACGTCACCCACGACGTTGACGCGGACTCCGCCACGGTCGTCCTCTACACGCGCGAGGAGCGGCTTCGCGTCCAAGCAGCGGGCTTTGGGGTCACGACGCTCATCCCCGACCTTGGCGCCGCAGATGCCGCAGACCGTCAGACGGAAGCGAGGGTGGCCGCTCGCGGCGCGCCCTCCGGCCTTCCGAGCGGCCGTACCGAGTATCGCGAGTACGCCGACTTCACGAACGACCTCAAGGACCTGGCCGAGGCTGAGCCCGAGATCGCGAGGGAGGTAACGATCGGCACCTCACTCGAGGGGCGGCCGATCCAGGGAATCGAGATCGCCGCCGACGTGGACGCCACCGACGACGGGCGCCCGGTCTACGTGAACATGGGAGTCCACCACGCCCGCGAATGGCCGTCGGGCGAGCTCCCGATGGAGTTCGCGATCGACCTGGTCGCGAACTACGGGACGGACGCGCGCATCACGAACCTGCTTGAGGACGTTCGGGTGATCGTCATCCCCGTCGTCAACCCGGACGGGTTCGTAGCGTCTCGGAGCTTCGGAGTCGACCCGCTCCGCGACGATAATCGGAACGCGACGCTCGCGGACTCGCTCACCGGGACCGGCGCGTACCGGCGTAAGAACTGCCGCCCCGCAGCCGGCGAAGGCTCGATCCCGTGTGCGATGCGGACGTCGGGCGTCGACCTCAACCGCAACTACGGCGCGTACTGGGGCGGTCCGGGCTCGTCGTCGGACCCGACTTCACAGCAGTACCGCGGGCCAAACCCCTACTCGGAGCCCGAGTCCGAGGCCGTCCACCAGCTCTCGCAGGGTGTCCACCCCACGGTCTTCATCACGAACCACACTTTCACCGACGACGGCAAGTGGCTGCGCCAACCCGGCTTAGACGCGCCGTTCTTCCCGCAGGACTCGATCGGCGCGACGACTCCGGACGAGGCCGCGATGAAGGACCTCGGCGACGACATGCAGGGAGTGACCGGCTGGACCTCGGAGCGGGGATACGAGACGCTCGGCGACATCACCGGCGCGACCGAGGACTGGAACTACTTCGCTCAAGGCTCCTACGGCTACACGCCCGAGGCGCGCGGACTCAACTTCCACGCGAACTATCAGGACTCGGTGATCGAGGAGTACATCGGGGACTCCGCCCACCCCGGCGAGGGCGTGCGCGAGGCGTTCCTGATCGCCGGCGAACGGGCCGCCGACCGAGGCGAGCATTCGCTGATCGAGGGCTCGGCGCCCGAGGACGCGACGCTTCGCCTCCACAAGGAGTTCGAGACGCCGCTTCATCCGCAGCAGGGCAAGAACGCCCACATCGACGACGTCCTCGACTCGACCCTTGACGTTCCGGACGGCGGGGACTACGAGTGGGACGTCATGCCCTCGGGCCGCCCGCTCGCGCAGGGCGAGACCTGGACGATGAGCTGCGAGCTGGACGGCGAGCCGTCCGTCTCCCAGCAAGTGTTCGTCGCCCGCGGCGAGAGCGCCACCGTCGACTGGAGGCCGAGCTGCGCCGCGGGCGGAGGGCCCAACCCGGCGCCGAAGTGCCGCGGCACCGAGGCGACCCTGGTCGGCACGGTCGGCAACGACCGAGGCGCCACGAGGCTGATCGGCACCTCAGGCCGCGACGTCATCGTCGCGCGACGCGGCAACGACGTCGTCCGTGCGGGCGCGGGCAAGGACATCGTTTGCGGCGGCCCCGGCAACGATCGCCTGGTCGGCGGCAAAGGCCAAGACGTCCTGCGCGGCGCCGGGGGCGCCGACGTGTGCCCCGGCTCGACCAAGCGCGAGCGCCGCAGCTGCAAGCCATAAGCCGCGCCGAGCGTACGGAAACACTCGCTATGCGAGCGAATTCCTACTTTCGGGCGTCGGTGGCCAGCTCGGCGGCCAGCGCGTAGGCGACTTTCGCCGCCTCAGCGACCGTCTCGTAGTTCACGTTCTCGGCCGTGTCGGTAGGCAGGTGGTAGTTCGAGAGGTTGTGGTAATCGTTGACCGAAGAGAGGTTCGCGGTTGCGAAGCCCTGGCGAGCCGGGATGATCGCGTCGGTCGAGGCTCGAGCGCGGAAGCCCCGCTCGAGCGCGAAGCCGTCCCGCTCGGCGATGCGCGCGACGGTATCGCGAAGCTCTGAGTCGTAGTCCTCCATCCACCCCGGCCCCTCGCCCTCCAGCATCATGAGCCGCGGCGAGCCGACCGTGTCGATGCAAAGGAACGAGGTCCGGTCCGTGTCGAGCTCTTCGGCGTGCCGGGTCATGAAGGCGCGGATCCCGTCCTGGAGCGTCTCCTCGGCGCCGGCTGAGACGAGCCAGACGTGGATGCTCTGTGGGGTCTCACGGAGCATTTCGGCCACGGCGACGAGAACGGCGCACGCGGTCAGGTTGTCGTTTGCGCCCGGCACCGTCTCCGAGCGCCATATGTCGCCGACGATGCCGACGGTCAGGGCGCCCAGGGCGAGCCCAGCTTTCGATGGGCCGCGGCGACCCGTAAGGGCGCCGGCGAGCCCGAAGACCGGGCCCGCGAAGGCGCCCCACCACTGCGGCGGCTGCGTCTTGATCTTCGGGATGACCGTAGGGAAGCGCTCGTGAAAGGTGCGGATCGCGGTCTGGTCGAACATGAAGCCCGTCTGCGCTGCGTCATGATGAGCGAGGACGACGAGCGTGTGCGGGGCACTAGCGTCGCCCGCCCTGCCCAGGACGTTCACGGTGGTCTTCTGGCTTCGCATCGCCCGGCGAAAGACGCGCGGTCCGTTCAAGGCCTCATCGGCGAGGCCGAGCCCGGCCGTCGCCGATCCGAGCGCGCCCAGAAGTCGCCTGCCCGCCAGGGTGAGCGCGGCGCTCACGGCTCCAAGCGCCGCCAGGGTTGTCACGTTCGGCGGGAACGAGCCCCAGGTGGGCTCGTCCTCGAGCGCCACCTCGCCGGCGCCGGCGGCGCGAAGGCGCTCTGCCAGCCATTCAGCCGCCTCGCGTTCGCCCGGCGAGCCGGGCGGGCGGTGCATCGCGGCCAAGGTGAAGACGACCTCGCGAAGCGTCTCCTCGGAAGGAAGCGGAGCAAAGGCCGCGGGCTCTGTGGCTGCCTCCGACACGAGGGCGGGAGCCTACCCCACCCACTTTCCTCGCCGAGAGTGATCTCGCGGGACAATGTGTCCCGATATCTCACTCTCAGCGCTAGGCCGGGTCGCCCGCGGGAGCGGCGACCGGTGCCGCCTCGCCCGCGCCGATCTCGGTATGGGCCTTCGAGTCGCGGTTCCGGATCAGGATCAGGCTGGCCGCCATGCCGAGGAGGGCGATGCCGGAGCCGACCATGAACGCGTCCGCGTAGCCCTCGGTGAGGGCGGGCGGGCCCATCTGGCCCTGCTCGGCCAGATCACCGATCTTCGAGAACGCGATCGACGAGAGGATCGCGAGGCCCAGGGCTCCGCCGATCTGCTGCGCGGTGTTGATGAGGCCCGAGGCGAGTCCCGCCTCGCGGTCCTCGACCCCGCTCATGGCCGCAATGGTCACCGGCACGAACGAGAAGCCGAGACCGACCGCGGCAAGGAGCGATGGGCCGAGCACGTCTCCGAGGAAGCTGCCGTCGACCGAGATCTGGGTGAACCACGCGAGGCCCGCCGCGACGAACCCCATCCCGAGCGCCATCACCGGCTTGAAGCCGACTCTGGTCACGAGGACCGAAGCGATCCCGGCCGCGAGGATGATCGAGATTGCGAGCGGCAGGTAGGAGAGGCCCGCCTTGATCGCCGAGAAGCCGAGCACGTTCTGCATGTAGAGCGAGATGAAGAAGAACATCGAGAACAGGGACGCTCCGGTCAAAAGGCCGACGACGTTCGCTCCGGTCAGGGTGCGCAGGCGGAAGATCCGGAAGGGCACGAGGGGTGCGGCCGAGCGGAGCTCGATCGCCACAAACGATGCCAAAATTGCAAGCGCGGCACCGATCAGGATCAGCGTCTGGGCAGATCCCCAGCCAGCTTCCGGCGCCTCGACCAGCGCAAAGACCAGAAGGGCGAGCCCGCCGGTGACGGTGACCGCGCCGGGGATGTCGAAAGTGCGATTTGCGTCGTCCGAGCGGCTCTCGAGCAGGAGGCGAGGCGCTAGGAGCGCCGCGATGATCCCGATCGGCACGTTAACCCACAGAACCCACTCCCAGCCGATGTACTCGGTCAGGACGCCGCCGAGGAGCACGCCGGCGGCGCCACCGGAGCCCGCGACCGCCCCCCAGACGCCGAGCGCCTTGTTTCGCTCGGAGCCGTCCTTGAAGGTCGTGGTCACGATCGAGAGCGCCGCGGGTGAGAGGAGTGCGCCGCCGAGGCCCTGGACCGCGCGAGCCGCGATCAGGACACCCTCGGACTCGGCGAAGCCGCCCGCCAGAGAGGCGGCGGCGAAGAGCAGGAGGCCGGCGATGAAGACGCGCTGGCGTCCGAGCAGGTCGGCGAGCCTTCCGCCGAGGAGCAGGAAGCCGCCGAAAGTGAGGACGTAGGCGTTGATGACCCAGGAGAGGTTGTCCTGATCGACGCGGAGGTCCTCGCCGATCGTCGGCAGGGCGACGTTGACGATCGAGGCGTCGAGGACGACGACGAACTGCGCCATGCAGAGGAGCACGAGCGCGACCCACCGCTTGTCTCGGTATTCCTGTTCGTCGGTCATGCGTTGCTCCTCGTGTTTGCGTTCGTATCTTCACTGTGCTTATAATAGGAACTGGAGTTCCGGTTCCGAAACGTAGCACAGGCGGAATCGGAGTTCCGTTTCGCCCTCCCCCTGACATATCTATGCGTCCAGCCGCAGAAACTCTCCCCCGCACTCAGCGCGCCGACGCCCGGCGCAATCGTGAGTCCGTGGTCGAGGCGGCACGGAAGCTGATGGCCACCCGCGGGCTCGAAACGCAGATGGACGACATTGCCCGCGAGGCGGGCGTCGGCGTCGGCACGGTCTACAGGCACTTCCCGAACAAGGAAGACCTGATCTACGCGCTCGCCGAGCACCGCTTCGAGCGCCTGGCGGAGTTCGCGCGAGATGCACTCGACGAGGACGATCCTGGCCCCGCTTTCGAGCGCTTCCTCTATCGCGGCGCCGAGCTCCAGGCAACCGACCGCTCGCTATCCGAGGTCATGCGCGACCGCCCCGACGCGATGCAGACGGGCGCGCTCAAGGTCGGCCTCCTCGAACTCGTGCGAGAAGCTATGACCCGGGCCCAGGACGCGGGCGTCGTCCGCAAGGACGCCGAGGCCGAGGACGTACCGATGCTTATGTGCGGCCTGGGTACCTCGACCCCGGGTAACGGCGGCCCGTTCGTCACCTCCACGTCGTGGCGGCGCTTCATGGCGATTGTGATCGACGGCCTCAGGGCGCCCGGCGCGTCCGAGATGCCCCCGCGCTAGCGGGCAAACGTCCAACGCGCCACGCTATAGGGGGTAGCGCTGGACGTTTCGCTCGGGGAAGGCGCTAGCGCGTCAGCTCTTCGAGCGCTAGGACGATCGAGCCGTAGGGCTCGCCCGTCGCACGCTCCATGCCGATCTCGCAGGTTCGGTTCGTTGACAGATAGGCGTCGAACGGACCGCGCTCTTTTAGCTCGGCGGCCTGCGGAGCGGTGGCCGAGGCGGTGAGCTCGGGGTGGAGCATGCCGCGGTCGCCGGCAAAGCCGCAGCAGCGCACGGCGGCCGGCACACAGACCTCGTCGGCAAGCTCCGCGGCGAGCGCGGAGAACCGGGCGGCCAGTCCCAGGTGTCGCGTCGAGCAGGTGGGATGGATCGCAACGCGGCCCAGCTTTCGCCTGAGTTCGAGCTGAGGCAACAGACGCTCGAGCCACTCGACAGAATCCAGGATCTCGAGCTCAGCATGGCGCTCCCGCAGCTCCTCGGGCAGGGCGGCGGCGGTCTCCGAGGTGAGCCCGAGCGTGCACGAGCTCGCGTCGCTCACCACCGGCAGGCTTCCGCAGTCCGACCAGCGCCAGAGTCGCTCGAACGTTTGGCGGGCCATCCAGGCATGGCCTTCGCGGTGACCCTTCGATGACCACGGAACGCCGCAGCAGCTGCCCTCGACGTCGGTCGGAATCCAGACCGGCATCCCCGCTCGATCCGAAACCGCGACGACCGCATCCGCGAGACTCGGGCCCGGCGCGGCCTTCTTCGAGGCGCCCATGATCCGGTTCGTGCAGGAGGGAAAGTAGACGGCCGAAGCGCCGTCGCGCCGAGTGCCCGATGGCAGGGGCTGCGCGGCTTTCGGGAGGTCGCCGCCGCCGAGCGCCTCGGCCACGGGTCCCGCGCGAAGGCCGGTGCGAGACACCTTCTCGGCGACGGCCCAGTTCTTCGCGGCGCGGAGCGCGAGCCCCTCTTCACCCGGCGAGTGCTCCTTTGCACGGAGCTCCTTCACCAGCTTGCCCGTGTCGATCGACAGCGGGCAGGCGAGCACGCATGAGGCATCCGCCGCGCACGTCTCGAGGCCGTCGTATTCGAACTCCTCGGCGAGCACCTGCTGGACGGCCGAGCCCGCAGGCTGGCGCGCCATCTCGCGCCTCAAGACGATGCGCTGGCGTGGCGTCGTCGTCAGGTCCTGCGACGGACAGGCGGGCTCGCAAAAGCCGCATTCGACGCAGGTGTTCACGACCTCTTCGACTTCGGGCGTCGTCTTCAGGTTCTGGAGGTGGACCGCCGGGTCGTCGTTTAGGAGGACGCCGGGGCCGAGAACCCCGTCCGGGTCGGCAAGGCGCTTCACCCGCCACATGAGCTCGGTCGCTCGTGAGCCCCACTCGCGGGCGACATAGGGCGCCATGTTCACGCCTGTGCCGTGTTCGGCCTTCAGGGATCCGTCGTACTTGTCGCAGACGAGCGCTACGAGGCCCTCCATGAACGCTTCGTAGCGCTCGAGGTCCTCCGTCTTCGCAAAGTCCGGCGTCAGCATGAAATGGAGGTTCCCCGCGGAGGTGTGGCCCGCGACGCCGGTGAGAAAGCCGTGCTCGCCCAGGAGGCCCTGGATGTCGGCGGCGGCCTCGGCGATCCGCGCGGGCGGGACGCAAACGTCCTCGACGATCAGCGCTGTGCCCGGGACGCGAAGGCGCCCGACCAGCCCGTGAAGGCCCTCGCGAACACGCCAGTTGACGCCGATCTTCTCGCGCTCGCGCGTGAACTCCGCGGGGCGGATCAAGTTGTCGGAGTCCACCGCCTCGATCGCGGCCTGCTCACTCTCGGCGAGGGTGGACTCGTCGTCTGAGCCGAACTCGACCAGGAGCACCGCCGACTCGGGCGGGAGCTCGAGCCAGTCCTGCGGGGCACCGGGGATGTTCATCGCGGCGACCATGAGGGCTGGCGCAACCATCAGCTCGACGGCGCTCGCGCCCAGCTCGACCAGCTTTGGCACCGGGTCGCAGGCCTCTGAGATCCCGGCGAAGTGGAGCCACGCCGTCGTGGTGTGGGCCGGGACCGGCAGGGTCTCGAACGTCGCGTCGCAGATCAGGGCAAGCGTTCCCTCCGAGCCGACGATGAGGCGGCGAAAGATCTCCACGGGCTCATCGGCGTCGAGGAATGCGCAGAGTCGATACCCCGTCGTGTTCTTGATCTCGAACTTCTTGCGGATGCGCTCGGCAAGCGCCTCGTCTGCGCGGATCTCGTCGCGAAGCTCGGCGAGGCCTGCATGAAGCTCGGGCTCCTCGGCCTCGAAGAGCGCGCCTGCCTCCGGGTCGGAGGTGTCGATCAGGGTCCCGTTCGCCGTCAGGAAGGTCATCTCCGTGACGGTCTGGTAGGAGTCGAAGCGGGTGCCGCAGCGCATGCCGCCCGAGTTGTTGGCGACGACGCCGCCGACGGTCGCGATGTCGGTCGAGGCGGGATCCGGGCCGAGCTTTCGGTGGTGGCGCGAGAGCACGCGGTTCGCGTGGCCGAGGACGGTGCCCGGCCGCACCTTCACGCGCGAGGCGCCGTCGTCGAGGATCTCGACACCGCGCCAGTGGCGCCTCACGTCGACGAGGATGCCCGCGCCCTGGCCCTGCCCGTTCAGGCTGGTCCCACCCGCACGGAACGTGACCGGGATCCCGTGCTCGCGCCCATAGGCGATCACGCGGGCGACCCCGGCCGGGTCACGGGGCTGGACGACTACCTGGGGAATCAGGCGGTACGGACTCGCGTCCGACGCGTAGCGGACCAGGTCCGTGGCACGACCGAGGACGGCACTCTCTCCAACAAGGCGCGCGAGGTCCGAGCGAAGCGGCTCGGGTGTGCCACCCGCAACCCATTCGGGCGC
>Ga0208612_1000316_pt1 | contig 22873 bp, 17 predicted proteins | sample AntDryMetagUQ889_FD_188089 | JGI IMG/M metagenome (GOLD analysis project Ga0208612, IMG submission 188089) | Polar desert microbial communities from Antarctic Dry Valleys - UQ889 (SPAdes) | ecosystem: Environmental > Terrestrial > Soil > Desert | place: Antarctic Dry Valleys | collected 2008-12-31 | reverse complement strand
TTGTCGCAACATTGATCGACAGGAGCTTCCCGAAGCGAGAACGTGGATTCTGGGCGCGATTCTCCGGATCGCCGCCGCTGCCGCCGTCGCCCATCGTGAAGAGGAGCCGACCGTTTGGCGCGAACGCGAGCATGCCGCCGTTGTGGTTGCTGTACGGGTCGTCGCTCGAGAAGAGAACGCGCGCGGAGCCCGGGATCGCGCTCGTTCCGTTAGAGCGGTACTCGACGAGGCGCGTGTCGCTGCCGCGGTCTGTGTACTGGACGTAGAAGCGGCGGTTCTGGGCGTACCTGGGGTGGAACGCCAGCCCGAGGAGGCCTTGCTCCCCGCCCGAGGTCACGAGCGAGCGGATGTCGAGGAACGGCTTCGCGCGCCGGCGTCCGCGGTCGACCACGACGATTCGGCCGGCCTGTTCGACCACATAGAGCCGCCTCTTCTCGCTCGCGGTCGCGCCGACGAAGACGGGATCCGCCAGGCCGGTGACGAATGATCGCGGCTTGAAGGCGCTCGACTGGCCCGACGCGAGCGGCTTGTCGGAGGCAGAAGCGCAGGCCGCGACCGAGAGTACGCCCAGTACGGCGAGGAAGAGGCGCACGCGAACCAGGGTAGCCGAGGCTCGCCGGCTGATCGCAGCAGTACCCTGCGCCCGTGAGGTTCGAGTGAAGATCTTCCTCATCGGCGCAGGCCAGGTGGGCACGACGATCGTGCAGGCGTTGCACGACGAGCACGAGCTCACCGTCCTCGACCTGGACCCGGCGCGGCTCGCGCCCCTCGCGAACCGCTATGACGTGTCGACGGTCGAGGGCAACGGCGCCAGCCGCCGCGTCCTCTCCGAGGCAGGCGTCGCGTCGGCCGACCTCCTGATCGCCTGCACGTCGCGGGACGAGGCGAACCTCGTCGCCGCGATGATCGCGAAGGCTGTCGCGCCCCGCACCACCACGATCGTCCGCACGACGAACCCGGAATACCTCGACGTCTGGCGCGAGGGCCAGTTGGACGTCGACTTCATCGTCTCCTCGGAGGTCGAGACGGCGCATGCGATCGCACGCACGATCGGTGTCCCGGCGGCCCGGCTGACGGACGTCTTCGCAGACGGTCAGGTTCAGCTCGTCGAGTTCGACCTCGAGGCGGGTTGCGACAGCGGTGTCCTCGACGTGCCGTTGCGCGAAGCGCGGGTGCCGGAGGACTCGAAGATCGCGAGCATCATCCGCGGCGACACGATGATCCTCCCCGGCGGTTCCGACGAGCTTCGCATCGGCGACCGAATCGTCGTGATCGGCTCGCCGCAGGCGGCGCAGGAATGGGGCGCACTGATCGCGCCCGGAGCGGGAAAAGTGAAGGACGTCGTCGTCTTCGGGGCAGGGCGTGCGGGAACGGCGATCGCGCGCCAGCTGCTCGAGCAGGACATCGGCGTCCGGTTGATCGAGACCTCGCGGGAGCGGGCGCGCAACGTCGCAGACGAGCTTCCGGGCGCCCGCGTCTACCACTCGACCGGCATGGATCCCGACTTTCTCGACCGCGAGCGGATCGGCGACGCGCAGGTCGCGATCTTCGCGATGCGCGACGACATGAAGAACCACTACGCAGCGACGCTCGCGAAGGTGCACGGGATCCGCTTCACAGTCGCCGTCGTGCACGAAGCCGCTGCCATGGAGGTGCTCGACCGAGCCGGGGTCGACGTCATGATCAACCCGCGAGCGATCACGGCCGAGGAGATCGTCCGCTTCGCCCACGACCCCCGAACGCAGCAGGTCGCGATGCTCGAGGGCGATCGCTACGAGGTGCTCGACATCACGACCCGCGCGGGTAGCGAGTACGCGGGCAAGAAGTTCAAGGAGATGCCCATCCGCGGCGGCCTGATCGGCGCGATCGTCCGCGACGGCACGGCGATCTTCCCGCACGGGGAGGACGTTCTGCGCGCCGGCGACCGTGCGATCATCTTCACCGAGTCGTCTCGGGTGAAGGACGTCGAGCGGGCGCTGTGAGCGTGTGAGAGAAGCGACCCGCGTCCGGGGGGTCGGCCGCCCACGGCTCCTCGCCGTCGACCTGAGGGGCTCGCTGAACCTCGTCGGGGCGATCGCTAAGTACCTCAGCCTCACCACGGTCGTTCCTGCCGGAGTCGCGCTCGGGTACGGCGAGCCGCCGTGGCCCTTTCTCCTCGGGGGTGCGATCACGGGCGCCAGCGGCTGGGCGCTCGAGCGTGGCACGAGCGGCGACCATCGGATCGGGGCGCGCGAAGGCTTTCTCGTCGTGTCGCTCACCTGGCTCGTGGCGGCGCTGATCGGCGCGCTTCCCTACCTCCTCTCGGGCGAGTCCCAGCTCGACCGCCCACTCGACGCGTACTTCGAGGCGATGTCGGGCTTCACGACGACGGGAGCCAGCGTCCTGACCGACGTCGAGGGAGTCTCGCGCTCGCTCGCGCTCTGGCGGCAGTTCACGCAGTGGCTGGGCGGCATCGGCATCGTCGTGCTCGCCCTCGCCGTGCTGCCGCGCTTGCGCGTGGGCGGCCGGCAGCTGCTCGAGTCGGAGCTGCCGGGGCCCGAGATCGAGAGTCTCAGCACCCGCATCCGCGACACCGCTCGTCGCCTCTGGTTCCTCTACGCCGGGCTGACGGCGGCGCTGGCCACGGTGTTGATCGTGCTCGGGCTGACCGGGATCGACGGCGAGATGACCGTCTTCGATGCGTTCGCGCACGCATTCACCACGATCCCCACGGGCGGCTTCGGCACGAGAGCGACCTCGCTGCAGGACTTCGCCGCCGTGACGCAGTGGACGATCACGTTCTTCATGTTCCTGGCCGGAGCGAACTTCGCCCTCATGTACAGGGCCTTCATCCGGCGGCATCCGCGCGTCTTCGCCCACGACGAAGAGTTCCGCCTCTATGTCGCGCTGCTCGCCGTGGGCTCGCTCATCGTCGGAGTGCAGCTGTGGGCCGAGGGGATCGAGACCGGCGAGGCTGCCGTCCGGCAAGCGACGTTCCAGGCCGTCTCGATGATGACGGGGACCGGCTTCGTGAACGTGGATTTCGATGTGTGGCCGGTGCTCGCGTCGATGACGCTCGTCGGCCTCATGTTCGTCGGCGGCTCGGCGGGCTCGACCTCCGGCTCGGTCAAGGTCGTTCGTCACCTGCTGCTCGGCAAGATCCTCCGGCGCGAGCTGGACCAGACAGTCCACCCCGAGCTCGTCACGCCGGTGCGGCTGAACCGCGCCGTCGTCGACGAGCGGACGCTCCGCGCGGTGTCGGGCTTCATTCTGCTCTACATCGGCATCTTCATCGTGGGCGCGGCGCTGCTGGCAATGGACGCGGCACGCACGGGGCTCGAGCTGAGCGTCCTGGACGCGGTTGCGGCATCGGCGACGACACTCGGCAACGTCGGTCCCGCGTTCGGCCCGGCGGGTCCATTCGGCTCCTTCGAGCCGTTCAGCGACGTCTCGACCGGGATCATGATCGTGCTCATGTGGCTCGGTCGGCTCGAGGTGATCCCGATCGTCGTCCTCTTCTCGAGGCACTACTGGCGGTCGACGTGATCGCGGCTACCGCTTGAGCAGCGCCCGGCGGAGCTGATCCTCCTTGCCGGGCTCGAGCACCGCGAGCACCTGGTCGCCCGGCCGCAGCACCGTCGAGTCGTGCGCGAGCTCCGAGCGGCCGTTCCGCATCACCGAGATCAGCCGTGACCCGTCCGGGAGCGTCAGGCCCGCGATGCGCTTTCCGGCCGCCGGCGAGTCGCGGTCGACCTGGAGCTCGACGATCTCGAGGTTCTCCTTGCGCAGCTCGAGCAGGCGAACGATCCCGTAATCGGGGAGCTCGTGCTCGACAAGGCCGAGGATGTTCGAGGTGGCACAGACTGTCTGCGTGATCCCGAGCAGGTCGAAGTGCTCCTGGTTGCGCGGATCGTTGACCCGCGCGACCGCCTTCGGCACCCGGTACCCCTCCTTCGCGAGCTGGCAGATGATCAGGTTGTCCTCGTCGTCGCCGGTGACGGCGAAGACGAGATCGGGCGGGCGCGCGATCCCGGCGAGCTCGAGCACGTGGAGCTCGGTCGCGTCACCCAGCAGCACCTGGTGCTCGAACTCAACCTGAAGCTGCTCGAACCGGTGCGAACGTTGCTCGATCACCGTCAGCTCGTGCCCCATTCGCAGCAGGGAGCGGGCGACGTTGGCGCCGACCTTCCCTCCACCCGCGACGATCGAGTACACCTACGCGGCCGCCTTGCGAACCCGGTCGGCGAGCTCGGAGATGGCAGCCTGGGTGGGGCAGACCGTTTCCATTCCGCGCTGCGCGTAGAACTGCGCCCGCGCAGGATCCAGCACGCGCACGACCACCGTCTCGATCCCGTAGCGCTTCTTCACCACCTGCCCGATCACGAGGTTGGTGTTATCGCCGTTCGTGGCGACGACGACAGCGTCCGCCTCGTCGACACCGGCCCGGCGGAGGATCTCCGAATCCATTCCGTGCCCGACGACGAAGCCGCCGGACCAGCCGGAGCCTAGGCGCGACAACGCCTCCTCTTTCTCGTCCACCGCCGTCACATCCCACCCGTCCGCCCGGAAGTCGCGCGCGATACGGGCGCCAACCCGGCCGCAGCCGATAACTACGAGCTTCACAAGTTCAGACTAGCCAGTCTCCTCGAGCGTCCCCTGGGGGAACGCCACCACCAGCACCTCGCACGGGGCGTGGCGCAGCACGTACTCGACGGTCGGTGAGAAGAAGCCGGACTGGCGGCGCCAGCGGGCCGCGGAGCCCATCACGATCAGGTCGGAGCCACGTCGCGCCGCCTCCGTCACGATCGCCTGCCCGATCGAGCGCCCCCGGACGGTGCTCGGGCTGACCTGGATCCCATTCTCCTCGCCCAGGAGCTGGGCTTCCGCGAGGGAATCGACCGCGAGCTGCTCCTGACTCGTCAGCTCCGCGTCGAGCCCGTGCTCAAGGCCCACCTTGATCACGTACAGCGCGTCGATCGTCGCCTGCCGCTCCTGGGCGAGGGCAATCGCGGTCGCGATCATCTCCTCGCCGACCGACCCGAGCTTCATCGGAACGAGCAACCGGCGAAAGTCCGCCCCCGGAGGGAGCTGCGTCTGAGGCTCGGCGTCGGAGAGGAGCCCGCGGTGGGCCCGCCGGCGAACGACGAAGTAGAGCACGATCCCGGCCGCCAGCCAGGCCGGGCCTGCGTAACGCGCACCCGGATGCGTGACCATCGCGATCACCCAGACGAAGATCGCGATGGGGATGCCGAGAACCGGCGCGAAGAGCGGCGCGCGGAACGGCCGCGGCAGGTCGGGTTCCTGCACGCGGAGCCGAAGCACGGCCACTTGTGCCGCCGCGAAGGCGAGCAGGATTCCGAATGAGTAGAGGCTCGCGAGGAAGGCGACGTCGTCGCCCGCGATCCCCGTCGCGATCACGAGCGCGATCGAGACGCCGGCAACCGCGAGGATCGCTTGCGGCGAGACGAGCGTACGGCGATTGAGGCGACCGAGCGAGCGGGGAAGCTGGTCGTGCCTGCTCAGCGAGTGCGCGAGCCGCGTGAAGCCCGACATCGACGTTGTCGCCGCCGCCAGCAACACGAGCGCGCCCGTGAGCCCGATGTAAACGCGCAGCACGTCCTCCATCCCCGACGGGAGTCCGAGCGCCGCGACGATCCCTACGAGCGGCGCGAAGAGCCACTCCTCCGCGAGGGCCGTCCGGCCGTCCTCGACGGGAAAGGCGGACATCCCGACGAGGGCGATGAGCGCGGTGATCAGCACGACGAGCCCGATCGCGGAGAAGAGGCTCCGGGGCAGCGTCCGCCCGGGCTCGCGCGTCTCCTCCGCCAGGTTCGCGACCGTCTCGAGACCGGTGAACGCGAGCATCGCGAGCGGGAGCGCGAATGCGAGGTCGTCCCAGGTCGGCGCGACGCCGATGTCGGTGCCTCGGGTCAGCGCATCCGGCGAGAAGACGAGCGCCAGTCCCAGCACGACGAGGAGGAGCTGGGTGGCGAGGTCGAGGCCGGCCACGACGAGGCCCGCGTTGTGCAGCTGCGAGCGTCGCACGAGCCGGACGATCGCGATCACGGCGATTGCGGTCACCGCGAGGATCACGTCGCCGGGGGAGTCACGGAGGCCCTCGAGCCCGAGCGCGGCGCCCAGGTAGTGCGGCACGAAGAGCGTCGAGAGCGCGATCACGATCAGGTAGTCGAGGAAGAGCACCCAGCCGGTGAGGAAGCCCAGGAGGTCGTTGAACGCGCGTCGCACGAACGTCGCCGCGCCCCCCGTCTCGGGGATGGCGGCGGTGCCCTCCGCGTACGAGAGCGAGACGAGCAGGAAGAAAAGCCCAGCACCCAGCAGCACCACCGGGGTGAGGCCGAGCGCGTAGCCCGCGATGATGCCGAGCGCGAAGTAGAGCGAGGATGCGATCTCGCTATAGGCGACCGAGAAGAGGGCGGGCGCGCCGAGCGCGCGCTCGAAGCCGAGCTTGCGGGCCATCAGTGCTTCGTCCTTCGCAGCAACGTCAGCCTGCCAACCCCAAGGGCGACGAAGAGCGCGCCGAGCAGAAACCCGAGGGTGCCCCCGCCAGCAGCCGCGGTGACCGCGAGCAACGTGACGCCGAGGGCGACGAAGACGAGGGCGAAGAGGACGACGGCTGAGCGGTAGTACCTCATGGGGCTCCAGTCGCCGCCGTCACCATCACACGGCAGGGTGCCTGCCTGAGCACGTAGTCGACGGTGCGGCCGAAGACGGCCCGCCTGGCTCGCGTCAGCTCGTTACGGGCTGCGCCGATCACGATGATCTCCGTTCCGCGCCGCCGCGCTTCCTCCACGATCGCCGGGCCGGCGCTCCGGGCGCGAATCAGCCTGGGGATCACGGTGACACCGTAGGACTCGCCGATGCGCTGTGCCTCGTCGAGCTCTCTGTCTGCCTGCGCGACGCGATCCGGCAGCCAGGCGTTCAGGGGCAGGTCGAGCTGCACCTCGATCACGTGCACCGCCGCGATCTGCGCACCTCTCTCGGCGGCGAGGCTCGCGGCGACGTCGAACGCCTCGTCGGTCGGCTGCCCAGGCACGATCGGCACCAGCAGGCGTCGGTACTCGAGCGCGAGCGCGGGCCCGACCGCCGGCGGCAGCTTCACTGTCGCGCGAACCGACGAGCGGACGAAGCGAGTGCGGTAGACGACGTAGCTCAGGAGCCCGGCGGCGAGCCAGCCGAGCCCGACCCACCTCGTGGTGGGGTTCTGGGCGAGGATGACGGCGAACGAGACGCCTGTGGCGAGGCCTCCGAGCACCGCGAAGACCGGCCAGTCGACGCCACGAGCGCGCAGGTTCGGCTTTGCTCGGTAGAGCAAGTCTCGCCCTCTGTCGGTCATCCGCAGCCGGACGAGCGACGCATGCGCGACCGTGAACGAGAGGGTGGCGCCGAACGAGTACAGCGTGCCGACGAAGTTGACGTCGCCGGGGATGATGACCGCGATCGGGAGGATCCCCGCGAAGATGAGCAGCGAGAGCCAGGGGGTCTTGAAGCGAGGATGGAGGCGCCGGAAGATCTCCGGGATCTGCCGGTACGTCGCCATCGAGTAGGTGATCCGCGACGCACCGATCACCCCCGCGTTGGTCACGATGAAGAGGATGGTCGCCGCGAGGACGCCGACATAGATCTTGAGAGCGTCGAGTAACGCCCCCTCGACGCCGAGGTTCTCGACGACCCCGAGGATCGGGTCGTTCGCGAACCCCCCCTCCTCGGGCGGGAGCGCGAGCAACGTCGTCAGCTCGCCGTTGATCTCGACGACCGGCAACGCCGACAGCGCCACGAGCGGCAGTGTGAAGTAGATGGCGAAGACCGCGTAGGCGACGTACTTGTAGGCGGCGGGCACGTTCCGCACGGGGTCCCTCACCTCCTCGGCCAGGTTCGAGACGGTCTCGAGACCGGTGTAGGCGAGCATCGCGACTGGGATCGCGATCGCGAAGTTCGACCAGGTCGGCGCCTCTCCCAGGTGCACGTTGTCGATCAGGATCTCGGGGCTGAAGACGAGCACGAACCCGAGCGCCACGAGCAGCAACTGCGTCGCGAAGTCGATCACCGCGAGCACGATCGAGAGGCGGGCGGCCTCCTGGACGCCGACGATGTTGAGCACGACGAGGACGACGATCACGATCGCTCCGCCGACGATGTCCCAGGGGTTGGTGTTCAACGGCTCCCAGAAGATCGAGAGGTAGTGCGGGACGAAGAACGCCGAGATGGCGACGGTGACGACATACACGAGCATCTGAGCCCAGGCAGCGCCGAACGAGACGAGCTCGTCGAACGCGTGGCGCGCGAAGCTCGAGGATCCGCCGGCCTCTGGATACCGGACCGTTCCTTCGGCGTAGGTCGCAGCCGTGGCCGCGAAGATGACGCCCGCGATCACAAAGACGAGCGGCGTCAGTCCGAGCGCGAAGACCGCGGTGAGGCCGAGTGCGTAGTAGATCGACGAGCCGACGTTGCCGTAGGCCGTGGCAAAAAGCGTCGGCGTACCGAGAACGCGCTCCAGCTCGACCTGCCGTCTCCTACGGCTGGGCACCGCGAGAGTCTAGAGACCCGCATCGCCTCGAGCGGCAACGAGCGAGGGGGCCGGCGTCGCCGGCCCCCTCGGGTGCTTCGCGGTACTAGATCGTGCTAGCCGTCGATGCGGACCGTGGTCAGCGGCATGCCCGGAACCGCGCTGCCACCGGCGACGCCAGAGTAGGCGATGCGGCCGAGGTACTTCGTCCCCGCCGCGAGGCCGTTCCAGCTCACCGTGAGGGTCTGCGCCTGACCGGTCACAGCCGTCCCCGAGCTTGGGGTCACCGTGGCATTGCCGGCGCTCGCGGAGCCGAGAACCCAACCGAACAGGTTGTAGTTCGCGTCCGGGCCGTCGGTCAGATACGCGTGCACGTAGACGCTGTAGGTCGCTGGGGCCGGATCGACCAGGTTGACCTCTTCCTCCGATGTGCCGCCGCCGCTGGTGCCAACGAGCGTCTTCGTGCCGTTGGCGTTGACGCGGTAGACGAACAGGTCGAGGTCGTCCGTCGAGCCGTCAACCTCGGCATCGAACAGCGAGAACCGCGCGTACGTGGTGCCCGCAGGGACGCTGTAGTCGTGCCGAGTGACGCCAACACCGTTGGCGTCCGGGTTGGTCGCGTCGAACGTGCTGTCCGGATCCTGCGCCACGTTGCCCGCACGCTTGTCGGCCGGGATGAGCCCGCGGACCGCAGCGCTCCACGTGCCGTCGAAGCCGAACGTGACCGCGAACTGCTGGCTGCCGGACGTGCCGGTGCCCTTCACCTCGGCCGGGGCCGACAACGGCACCGACTTGACGGCGATCGGGCTCCGGACGACGTGATTGGCACTCGTGAGCGTCATGTAGCCGAGCGCATACGCGTTCAGCGTTGCCGTCGTGCGGGTGAACGTCACGGTGAACGTCTGCGACGCACCCGGCGCGATCGTGAAGCTCGCCGGGTTGGCCACGGCGGTCACGCCGGCCAGCGAGAAGGAGGCCGCGTAGGTCTCCGTCGCGTTGCCGACGTTCGTCACCGTGCGGGTCACCGTCTGCTTGCCGGCCAGCTGGCCGATCGCGATCGACGCCTGGTTCAGGTCGCTCGGGTCGATCTTCAGCGTTGCGCAGCTCGGGCTGGCCAGCTGCCCCGTCCCGCAGAGGAAGCCGAACCAGTCGAGGAAGCTGCTGTCGTAGACGAGACCCGGATCGCCGGCCTTCGAGGCGTCCACGTGACCCGCCCCGAAGTTGAACTGGTTCGCATTGGCGACGCTGTACGCCGTCGTCATGAGCGCCGACTTCTGCATCATCGGCGACCAGTCCGGATGGAGATCCGTGAGCATCGCGCCGAGACCCGCCACGTGCGGGCTCGACATCGAGGTGCCGCTGTATAGGTCGAACAGCCGACCGCGGTTACCCGGAGGCGCCACGGCCGCCAGGACATCGACGCCAGGAGCGGTCACGTCCGGCTTGAGCACGTCGCCGTCACCGGCGAGCAGCGGGCCGTCCGACGAGAAGCCGGCCATGAACGGCGCGGGCACGGTCGTGATCGCGCCCTTGGCGATCGTCGCCGTTGCACCCGGAGTCGCCGCGTATGCCTTGACGGCCGGGCGGTGGTTGCTCTCGAGGTGGACAGACGGCACGTAGTGCAGGTCGGCATTGACGCCGATCGGTGCCGTGTTGACGAGCACCATGCCGATGCCGCCGGCCTGCCGAACCTCGAAGCTCTTGTCCGTACGCGCGATCACGCCACGGTCGCAGAGCACGATCTTGCCCGACACCTTCGCCGGGTCGAGCGAGTCGATGAAGCACAGGCGCGCGTTCGTCGTGGGGACGCCGGCCTTGCCCGCCGTCTCCGAGTCGATGAACGGACCCGAGACCGAGTTGGCCGCGAGCGAGGCGCCCTGGTAGGTGGCACCGTTCCCGAGGGTGACGGAGCCGAGGCCGCCGCGGTCGTGCGTGCTCGCGGCAACGGTGGTCAGCCACGGGCTCGGGTGAGCGACCGTGGAGGTACCGTCGGTGTTCCCTGCAGAAGCGGCGACGAACACGCCCGCATCGGCCGCGAAGAGGAACGCCACTTCGACGGGATCGAGGAAGTTGGTGCGCGTGCCGCTGATCGAGTAGTTGAGGACGTCGACGCCATCGGCGACGGCCTGGTCGATCGCGGCCATGCTGTCGGAGGTGGCGCAACCCCCGTTTCCGTCGCCTTCCCAGCAGACCTTGTACGCGGCCACACGGGCCCGCGGGGCCATGCCGCTGATCTTGCCGAGCAGTGCCGCGTCACCGGTCGCCTGCACGCCGTTGTTGCCGGCAGCGGTCGAGAGCGTGTGGCTGCCGTGCCCGTTGTAGTCGCGAGGCGAGATGAAGTCGTGCTCGGCGATGTTCTCCAGGCCGAAGCCGTCGAGGAAGAAGCGCGCGCCGATCAGCTTGCGTTGACACTCCCCACGCGAGTTCCACTCCTCGCCGGCCTGGCAGATGCCCTGCCATTGCGACGGGATGGCGCCGTACGTCTGGCGTGCGAACGGGCCGGTTCCCCGACGATCCGAGAAGCTCGGGTGCTCGGGCCAGACGCCGGTGTCGATAGCGCCGACGATGACGTTCTCGCCTGCGTTCGCGACTCCGCCGGCAAGCGCCCACAGGCCGGTCGGCGACTCGAGGCCGATGAACCTCGGCGTCGTTGAGGTGTCCGGCTGCCGGAGCTCGTCCTCGGTCACGGCGACGACGCCCGCGACCTTCTCGAGCTTCGACGCCTGCGCGTCCGACAGCTCGACGGAGAACCCGTTGAAGCTGACGCCGTAGTCGTAGATCTTCTGACCACCGCCCACCTGGGCGAGAGCCTCGGTGTGGTCGGCCTTGAGATGGTCGACGTATCGCGCAACGGCGGGCGCTGCGCCCTGGAACTTCTGTCCGGCGTCAGGCTTCGTCGCCGGGATGCCGGCGACGCCCCCGTCGTACGCGACGGCCGGATCCTTGAGCATCTGGACGATGTACGTCTTCCGCTCGGTGTCGCCGGGCGCGCCTGACGCTGACACTGCGAGCAGCAGTGCCCCCAGTACCGCGAGCAAGCCGAGCAAGCTCAACGATCCGAATCGCATGTGGTTTTCTCCCCCTGTGCGTCTCAATAGACGGCCGCCCGGAGACGACCCTGCCCCAACCGCGGCATCGTAAGGCTGTTGCCCCCAAGAGACAAGGCCGGACCGGGTGGGTTTTCCTGCATTTGGGCGTAAAACCGGGCAGGAATCGCCCGGCGAGTGCGCTTTAGCCGTGGATCGAGAGCAGCAGCGGGATGATCAAAATTGCGACGATGTTGGCGATCTTGATCATCGGGTTGATCGCAGGTCCGGCTGTGTCCTTGTAGGGATCGCCGACCGTGTCGCCGGTGATGGCGGCCTGATGCGCGTCCGAGTTCTTGCCGCCGTAGGCGCCGTCCTCGATCAGTTTCTTCGCGTTGTCCCAGGCGCCGCCGCCGGAGGTCATCGAGATCGCGAGGAAGAGGCCGGTGACGATCGTGCCGATGAGGAGCCCGCCGAGGGCCTCCGGGCTGATGATCCCGACGATGATCGGGATCGCAACCGGAATCAGTGCCGGCAACAGCATCTTCTTGATCGCCGAGGCGGCGACGAGGTCGACCGCGCGGCTGTAGTCGGGTCGCTGGGTGCCCTCCATGATCCCGGGCATCTCGCGGAACTGCCGCCGCACCTCGACGACGACTTCGCCGCCTACGCGGCCCACCGCCGTCATGGCGAGCGCGGCGAACAGGAACGGCATCATGCCGCCGATGAAGAGTCCGGCGATGACGTAGGGGTTGGAGAGGTTGAAGGTGACGTCCAGGCCCTCGTCGACGAGGCCGCGGGTGTACTCGTCGAAGAGGACGAGCGCGGCGAGGCCGGCCGAGCCGATCGCGTAGCCCTTCGTGACCGCCTTCGTGGTGTTGCCGACCGCATCGAGAGGATCTGTGATCGCGCGCACCGACTCGTCGAGTCCGGCCATCTCGGCGATGCCGCCCGCGTTGTCGGTGACGGGCCCGTACGCGTCGAGGGCGACGATGAGTCCGGTCATCGAGAGCTGCGCCATCACCGCGATCGCGATGCCGTACAGGCCAGCGCGGCCGCCACCCGCGATCTCGTAGGCGACGACGATGCCGATCGCGATCACGACAACCGGCGCAGCCGTTGCGCGCAGGCCGACGGCCAGTCCTTCGATGATGTTGGTCGCGTGCCCGGTTTGCGACGCCTTCGAGATCGACTTGACCGGGTTCCAGCGGGTGCCGGTGTAGAACTCGGTGATCGCCACGAGCAGGAACGTGATCACGAGGCCGACGAGCGCCGAGCCGTAGAGCTCCCAGAAGCTGAAGCGGCCCTCGTCGAAGGCGAGCGTCACCGGGATGAAGCCGATTGCCGACAACCCGGTTGCAACGATGACGCTCTTGTAGAGCGCGTTGATGATCGAGCCGCTCTTGCCCACCTTCGCGAAGTAGATGCCGATGACAGAGGCGAGAATGGAGATGCCGCCGAGCGCGAGCGGGAAGAGCGGCAGATTCCCGGCGGGGAACGATGTGCCGAGCAGCATCACGGCGACCGCTGTTACCGCATAGGTCTCGAACAGGTCGGCGGCCATGCCCGCGCAGTCGCCCACGTTGTCGCCCACGTTGTCCGCGATCACGGCCGGGTTGCGCGGGTCGTCCTCCGGGATCCCCGCTTCGATCTTGCCGACCAGGTCGGCCCCCACGTCGGCGGCCTTCGTGAAGATGCCGCCGCCGAGGCGGGCGAAGACGGAGATCAGCGAGCCGCCGAAGGCGAGGCCGATCAGGTCGTCGATCGCCGACTCCTGGCTGTTGTCGAGGACGCCGGTGAGAACCGCGTAGTAGCCCGCGACGCCGAACAACCCCAGGCCGACGACGAGCAACCCGGTGACGGAGCCGGCGCGAAACGCGACGTCGAGCGCGGGCCGCAGGCCGGTCTTCGCCGCCTCCGCGGTGCGCACATTCGAGCGCACGGCCACGTTCATGCCGATGAAGCCTGCGGCAGCGGAGAGGATGGCGCCGACGGCGAAGCCGAGGGCAGTCCCCCAACCGAGCTCGTTGTAGAAGCCGAGCACCAGGAACGGCACCACGGCAACGGCGGCAATCGTGAGGTACTGCCGGCGCAGGTAGGCGGCAGCGCCCTCCTGGATGGCTCGCGAGATCTCCTGCATCCGCTCCGTCCCGGCAGGCTGCCTCAGCAGCCAGGCGGTGAAGTAGATCCCGAACCCGACCCCGATCCCCGCGCAAATAAGCGCGAACGCGACCGCGTGGTCATTGAAGAAGTCCATCCAGCCTCCGTCTCTCCGCGTCTACAACGACATCACAAAGTAAGCGCCGAGCTAGCTCGGCGCGGGGGATTATCTATCACAAGGTCGGACGGTGCGTTAGAGCTTCTACGACGCGAGTGGACCGACCGCATCGGCATAGGCCAGCTGGAGATTCGCGGTCACTGCCTCGAAGTCGCGGCTGATCTCGGGCGGCAGCGAGGGCCGCAGCAACGGCACGAGCGCTCGGAGCGCTTCGATCGCGAGCCGGGCCTCCTCGAGGTCTCTGTGCTCCTCGGACAGCCTGTGGAAGGCGAGCGAGGAGACGGTCGACAGCGATTGCACGAGAACGTCCGAGACCTTGAGCTGCTTCAGCGCCTCGAGCAACTCTTCTGTGCTCACCTCCTCGGAGGGCCGGAGCTCATCGGCCACGGACGGGCGCCCCGACCTGCTCCGCATAGATCTGCTCGAGCGTCGCGCCGTCCTCGAACCGGGCGATCTGGCGCTCCGCCGCGTTGCGCTCTGGTAGTGCGAGCCAGGTCGCGGCGCCGACCTCCGCCGCCACGGGCGAGATCCACTCAAAGAGCTGCTCGAGCCGCGCCCGCGCCGGCAGCACGTCGCCGCTCTCCAGGTCGATCAGCTCTCCGCCGAGGCCGTAGCGGATGGCCCGCCACATGTTCTCCTCGATCAGCCGGTGCGGTTGAGCCGCGACCGGCTCGCCCTCGTCGTGCGCGCGGGCAATCCGAGCGGTCAGAGCGGTCGCGAACGCGGCGAGGGCCTGCGCCTCGGCAACGTCGGGCTGAGCGTCACAGACGCGGATCTCGACAGTCGGAAACGACAGGTGCGGGCGGACGCTCCACCAGAGCTGCGTGACCTCGTCGATCGAGCCCGTCGCGTAGAGGAAGCGGACGTACCGCTCGTACTCCGCCCAGGACGCGAACGCGTCCGGAACGCCGCAGCGAGGGAACATGCGCGTGAAGATCTGCGTCCGCGCCGAATGGAGCCCGCTCGAGACGTTCTCCACGAAGGGCGAGCTGGCAGAGAGAGCCAGCAGCTCCGGCAGGAAGTTCCGGAGGCCGTTCACGACGGCGATGGCACGGTCGGCGCCGCGGATCCCCACGTGGACATGCAGGCCGAAGCTGTTGTTCCGCCAGACGACGTAGCGGAGGAGCTCGTCGTTGCGGCGGTAGTGCGGGGTGTCGATGATCCGCTGATCCTGCCAACGGGCCCAGGGATGCGTACCCGTCGCGCCGAGCGCGAGGCCAATCGGCTCGACCAGGGCGCCGAGCTGCGCGCGCCGCTCGGCAAGGGCGGCCGGGATGTCCCCGAACGTCTCGCAGCGGCCTGTCTTCACCTCCACCTCGGAGGCGATCAGCTCACCTACGAGGTTCGGCGCGAGCGCCGTTCCCTGTGCGGCCGCCTGCACGTCCTCGAACCGGTTGACGAGATCGAGCGTTCCTGGGTCGAGCAGGGCGAACTCCTCCTCGACGGCCACGGTGAAGTCGGTGCCCTCCTCGAAGCTCTCGCGCGCCCTGTTGAGGAGCTCGTCGTCTGGCGCGCGTTGCGAGTCACCCATGCGCGGGAGGGTAGTCAAACGGCTCCAGCAGCCGGGCCGCGACGCCCGCCCAGGACCAGCGCGCTAGGGTCGCCCGTCGCGCCGCCTCGCGGAGTGCGTTGCGCTCCTCCAGCGAGAGGGTCAGCAGCTCGTTCAACTTCGCCGCCAGGTCGGCGACGTCTCCTGTCGCGAAGGCGGCCAGGTGACGCAGCCGAGCCGGATACTCCTCCTCGAGCCCCGCCGCGATCTCCGCCAGACCGGAGTGGCGCGCGACGAGTGGAGGCGAGCCCGCGGCCGCGGCCTCCGCGGCCACCATCCCGAACGCCTCTGGGAAGATCGACGGCACCACGGTCGCATCCGCTAGCGGCAGCAACTGGACGAGGTGGCGGTGCTCGAGCGGGCCGGTGAAGAGGGTTCGCGGCCCCGCGAGCGCCTCCAGCTCGTGCCGGTAGTCGCCGAAGCCGACGATCACCGCCCGCGCCTCGACCGACCGCAGCGCCTCGAGCAGCACGTGCACGCCCTTGTTGCGGAGGAGCTTGCCGAAGTAGACGACCGTGGGCTCCTCGGCCGAGAGAAACCGCTGCAACCTCGACGCGTTGCCCTCGTCAGGCAGCCGTTCCTCCCGGTTGCCTGGGTTCGGGGGGTCGAGCCGCGCCTCCGCGAACAGCGCCTCGAGTGCCTCCTCCCGCGGCCGCGGGCGCCACTCCTCGACATCCACTCCCGGTGGTACCTCCAGCACCCGGTCGACGTGACCCACGACCTCCTCGAGCACGGCCCTGATGTGGGCGGAGCCAACGAAGATCGCGTCTGCTCCGGCGAGCGCGTCTCTCCCCCACGCCTGCAGCTCCGGATCCGCCCGCAGCGAGTACTCGAGCTCGGAGCCGTGGGCCTTGACCGCGTAGCGGGCACCGGTGGCAGCGCCGACTGCCCCGCCGAGGAGGACGTGGTTACAGAAGACGAGGTCGGCCGGCAGCCGCTCCCGCACAGCTGCCGCGTTCGCCTCCACCCACGCCCTTCGCTCCGCCCAGCTCGTCTCCTGGAGAAGCTTCACCTCGTACCCTTCGTACCGGTCGAGCACGTACACCGGCAGCAGGCCGCCGACATCGGGCAGGACGGCCTCTGCCCCACCGAGGTCGAACCGTTCCGGGTGCCGTTCCTGGCTGAAGACGGTGACGTCGTGGCCGGCGCGGGTCCAGGCACGGGCAAGCGCCCGCGTGTAGACGTTCGAACCGGTGCCGCCGAGCAGGTACCCGTGCCAGAGCAGAATCTTCATCGGCTCAGCCTCCGCCGGCCCGGACGTGTAGCCCGGACGTGTCCCCGGCTTGAAGCCGGCGGGCACGTTCCTCGGCTCGGCTGTGGCTGATTTGGAGGCCGTTTGCCACCTGAACCGGCCCGATCGGCCGTGGCCGAGGCTTCGAGCCTTGGACGTGCCCGTTCAGGTCAGGTGGAAGTAGAGGGCGTAGAGCAGCTCGACCGCGGGATTCGAAGTGTGCACCGCGACGTCACTGGGCACGTCGAGGAGCGCCTCCGAGTAGTTGAAGATGATCTTCACGCCCGCATCGATCAGGTCGTCGGCGGCCACTTGCGCACTCGTCGCCGGCACTGCCAGGACGCCGACGATGATGTTGTTCTCCCGGACCGCCTCGCGGAGCATCGAGTAGCGCTGCACCGCCAGGTTGCCGATGCTGCGGCCGGTTTTGTCCGGATCCGTGTCGAGCACCGCCGCGATGTTGATCCCGTGCTCACCGAAGATCGGCGAGCTCGCGATCGCCTGCCCCAGGCGGCCCGCGCCGACGAGCGCGATGTTGTGCTGCCCCTGGGTGCGGAGGATCTTCCGGATCTCGCCGAGCAGCGAGTCGATGTTGTAGCCCACCCCGCGCTTGCCGAACTTGCCGAAGCCCGACAGGTCACGCCGGATCTGGGTCGCGTTGATGTTGGTGTAGTCGGAGATCTCCTGGGAGGAGATCCGCTCCTTGCCCATCTTCCTCGCCTGCGTCAGCACCTGGAGGTACCGACTCAGTCTTGCCGCCACCCCGACCGTGAGACGTTCTGCCACCCCTTGCCGCTCCTTCTCCGCTCTGCTTGTAACAGCGCAGCACATGATGCCAGTGGCCCTCGGCGAGCCGCTGGGCAACCGTCAGGCCAGCAAGCGGGAACGGAGCGCCTCGGGCTCGACGAAGTACGTGAAGGCGGGCACACCGTTGATCTCGACGACAGGGATCGAGTCGCGGTAGCGAGCCTCGAGCTCCACGATGCCGTCGATCGGAACCAGCTCGAACCCGTCTCCGCACACCTCTCGCACGACCTCGAGCGCCCGCGCACAGAGTCCGCAACCCGCCGCGGTATAGAGCCTGACTGCCTTTGGTTTTACGAGGCTCCCCGGCGCAGCGGAAAGGCTCACGGGTAGAGGCCACGGGTGACGGTGGCCTCGGAGACACGCTGCACCGCGATCCCGTACGCCGCCATCCTCATGCTCGTCTCGTGCTGCTCGCGCGTCTCCCAGGTCTCACGGAAGGCGCGCGTGACGATGTCGTTCAAGCGGGCGTTAACCTGCTCCTCCTTCCAGAAGTACTCCTGCAGGCCCTGCACCCACTCGAAGTAGGAGACGACGACGCCGCCGGCGTTCGCGAGCACGTCGGGGAGCACGAGGACGCCACGGTCCTCGAGGATCTCGTCGGCGGAGGGCGTCACCGGCCCGTTCGCGCCTTCGCAGACGATCCTCGCCTTCACCTGGCCCGCGTTGCCGGCGTGGATCACCTGCTCGAGCGCGCACGGCGCGAGGACGTCGCACGCGAGAACGAGCAGCTCGTCGTTCGTGATCGCGTCCGCGTCGCGGAACCCCTCGAAACTGCCGGTCTCGGCCTTGGCTGCAAGGGCGGCGGGGATGTCGAGGCCGTCCTCGTCGAGGATGCCGCCGCGCGAGTCGGAGATCGCGATCACGGTCGCGCCTCCCCCGTGGAGCATGCGCGCCAGGTGCGCCCCGACGTTGCCGGCGCCCTGCACCGCGACCCGCAGGCCCTCGATCGAGCGCGACTCCTCGCGCAGCACCTCCTCGATGCAGTAGAGCGACCCGCGCGCCGTGGCCTCCTCGCGACCGAGCGAGCCGCCGATCGCGAGCGGCTTGCCGGTGACGACGCCGAGCACGGAGTGGCCCTTGTTCATCGAGTAGGTGTCGAAGATCCAGGCCATCACGCTCGCGTCAGTGCCCACGTCGGGCGCTGGGATGTCCTTTTCGGGCCCGATCTCGTTGATGATCTCGCTCGTGAACCGGCGCGTGAGGCGCTCGAGCTCGCGCCGCGAGAGCTGCTTCGGGTCGACTACCACCCCGCCCTTTGCGCCGCCGAACGGCAGCCCCATCAGGGCGCACTTCCAGGTCATCCACATCGCGAGGGCCTTCACCTCGTCCCGAGTGACGTCCGGGTGGTAGCGAATGCCGCCTTTCGACGGCCCGCGCGCGATGTTGTGCGTGACGCGGTAGCCGTTGTAGACGTTCAGCGAGCCGTCGTCCATCTGAACGGGCACCGACACCTCGACGGACTTCTTGCACTGCTCCAGGACGTTGATCAGGCTGGGGTCGATCCCGAACGTGCGTCCGACCTGCCGGAGCTGCCGGCGAGCCAACTCGTAGGGATCCTCCCGCAGGTGCGAGGTGGACGCGTCGGTCGTCGTCGTCATCGCCGCGGCAGGAGTCTAGCGCGGGAGCGGTTACAGCGAGGCTCGCAGTGGGTTGAGCGCTGCGCGGCCCTCGTCGCAGACGGGCCTAGTTGCGGATCCGAAAGCCGACCGAGGCGAACTCTGGCTCGCCGTCTGGCGGCGCGGCGACGATCCTCAGCCGGTAGCGCCCGGGGGTGAGCTGAGGCCCCAGGGGGCCACGTCCGGTTACCCCGAACGTGTAGCTCCCCGGCAGCACGTCGCGCAGGCGCGCCAGCAGCCCGACGCGTTTCGGGCCCCGCCACAGCTCGACGTCGAGCCGTGCCAGCGGCTGCACGTGTGGGCGGCCGTTGCGACCGCGCACACTGCCGGCGCGGATGCTCAGCACGGCCGGCGCTCGATCCGACGCACGAAATCTCTTCACGGAGAGGTGGACGTCCGAGACGAGCGGCGGCCGACTCGTCGGGAGCACAACCGCCCAGGGGATCGCGCTCGAGCCGCCGCCGGCGACGTCGAGACGGACGGAGCCGAAGATCGCGCCGAGCCCGCGTGGGAGGAAGGAGACGCGCGCCGTGAGATCGAGCACCGCCTCCTGTCCGGGCCGCAGCCGCAGGCGGTCGGGAGCCGCTGTCACGGAGACTCCCGCGATGCCCTCCACCTCCGCGTCGACCACGATCCGGAGGCGACGCGTGGAGACGTTCTTCAACCTGAGGCTGCGAACCGTGCGCCAACCGGCCTTCTTCGCGGCGCCGAAGGCGACCGAGGCCGGATCCGCGGCGACCTCCGTGACCACGGCCGCCGCGGGGTCGATGCCCCCGGCACCCTGTCCCGCGCCGGGTCGACCGCCCACTGGGAGGGCCGAGCCCACGAGCACGCCCTTCAAGGAGAGCGCATCGAGATTCGGCCGTGCCTGGACAACCGCCGCGGCCGCCCCGCCGGCGAAAGCCGCCGCCGCACTCGAGCCGCTGATCGTGCCGTACCGCGCCGACCCGTCCGCGTTCCGGCCGATGTCCGCGGTCAGCAGCTCGACGCCCGGAGCGGCAACTTCGGGCTTGACACCGCCGCCGAACGCGAGCCCGTGGGAGGAGAAGGGAGCGACGCGGCGGCGGGCGAGGTTCTCCTCCCAGCCTGGGGCTCCGAGTGAGACCGTCACGCCGACGCCGCGCGCGATTGCCCGCCGGACGGCGCGAGCGACGCTGCCGGGGAGACCCACCACGGGCACGTCCAGGCGCTCGTCGAGGCCGAGCGCGCCGGCGGGAGCGGGACCGTCGAGGACAACCGCCTGGGCACCGGCCAGGGCAGCGCGCCGCCCTGCTTCGGCCGGGGCTCCGGCGCGCTCGAGGAGCGCCGCCCGCCCGGCGACGAGGCTGTACCCCTGCACGTCGAAGAAGCGCGCGAGGGGCGCCACGCGCAGGCCGCTGCGCGGCTCGGCTCTCGGTCGCACGAGCGGCACGCTGAGCGTTCTGTCGGGAGCCACAGCACCTGCGAGCGGAAGCTCTCGGTCGAGCAGGATGCGGAGGCCCGCGCGGAGCACGACGCGGGTCGTAGGTGTGCGGCGACGGGCGTCGATCGCCCCGACCGTGAGCGCTGCAGGTGCTCCCCCCGGACCCGAGATGCTGCCGTAACCAGGCCCCGCCGGGCCGTCGTTTCCGGCCGCCGCGACGACGAGCGTGTCCAGCTGTGCCGCACCGGCCGCAGCGCGGGCCATCGGGCCGCCGGCGAAGGCCGCAAACGGCTCTGCGACTGCCACGACGGCGACTCGTGCGGCGTCCAGGGTGCTCCCGTCGCCGTCGGGATCGACAGCGCGCTCGAGCCCGGCCAGCAGTTGGTCCGTCCGCCCGTAGACGGTGAAGCCACCTTCTGCGCTCGGCTGCCACCCGGCCACGCGGATCGGCAGCAGGGTGGCGCCGGGCGCCGCCCCATGCAGCCCCTGCGGGCCCCCGGCACCGACGAGCAGGCCCGCTGTCTGGGTTCCGTGCCGCTCGACGCGGGACGAGTCCTGCGGGTGCGGCCGCGCGAGCGCGCGTCCCTCGGGATCGAGGATGTCGACGCCCTCCAGCACCCGTCCGCGCAGATAGGGGTGTGTTGCATCGACCCCGGTGTCGAGGAGCGCGATCGTGACGCCCGTACCGTCGAGGCCGAGCAGTCGGGTCGTCGGCCGCCTACCCGCCCCAGCGTCGAAGTCGCCGGTGCCGGGGAGGCGCGTCGAGGCCGCCGCCGGATAGGCGACCCGCACCGGGAAGACACCCCGGACGTCCGGGTCGCGCTCGAGCAACGCGACCGCCTGCGCGTCGAGCACGGCGGCGAAGCCGTTCAGCGTTCTCGTGTAGACGAAGTCAGGGAGGATCCGGATGCCGTCACGCGAGAGGCGGGCGGCGACCTGCCTCTGGCCGGCCAAGGCCGCCGCAGACCAGCGTCGCATCTCCACCTCGCTCGCGCGCCCGCCGGCGCGCCGCACCCTCTGGGCGAGCGACGCGTAGCGCAGGACGACGATGGAACGCTGGCCTAAGGCCACATCCGTGCGCTCGCCGTCGACGAAGCCCCGCCAGGTCGCGGCGCCCTGTTCGCCCTCAGCAGGCGGTCCTGCGCCCTGGCCGCCCGCCGCAAGCAGGAGCGCACCGAGAGCGAGGACGATGGCGGGCAGTAGCCGCCGGCGGTCATGTACGAGAGGCGTAGGCGTCGAGGCCAAGGTATTGAGGATAGGGCAGCCGTCTGCTGAACCTGCCCGCGGACGCGATCATCGCGGCGTTGTCGGAGCAGAGTGAGAGCGGGGCGAAGCGGGCTTCGGGGAGCGCGGCGCGGAGCTCCGAGTTGGCCGCGACGCCGCCGACGACCGCTACGGTGCCCTGCCCTTGTAACGTGCCGTGCCCTTGTGACGCTGCGACACGAACTCGGCCGACGAGCGCACGGACGATCGCGCGCTGGTAGGACGCCGCGAGATCTGCGCGGCGCCGTTCGAGCTGCTCGTCTCCCAGGTCTCGCACCGCGTAGACGAGCGCAGTCTTGACTCCGGAAAACGAGAAGTCGAGCTCTCCCACACGCGCGACAGGGAAGGAGAAGGCCTCCGGGTCGCCGTCGCGGGCGAGGCGGTCGAGCGCGGCGCCGCCCGGATAGCCGAGCCCCAGCAGCCGCGCGCCTTTGTCGAACGCCTCCCCGGCCGCGTCGTCGACCGAGGTGCCGACGACGCTGTAGCTCTCGCGGCCCTGCACATCCAGGAGGAGCGTGTGGCCTCCGCTCGCGAGCAGGCAGAGGAACGGCGGCTCGACCGGCTCGGGCTGGAGATAGAGCGAGGCGACGTGGCCGTGCAGGTGGTCGACCGGAACAAGCGGCAGGCGGAGCGCCCACGCGAGCGCCTTCGCCGCGCTCAGCCCGACGAGCAACGCCCCGACAAGCCCCGGCCCCTGCGTGACAGCGACGGCCTCGAGCTCGCGGACCGTTGTGCCCGCCTCCTCGAGCGCCGCCTCGACGACGGGCTTGACGAGCTCGAGGTGCCGCCGGGACGCGATCTCGGGGACGACCCCGCCGAACCGTGCGTGCAGGTCGGCCTGGGAGGAGACGACGTTCGAGAGGATCTGCCCGTCCCCGGTGACGACCGCGGCTGCCGTCTCGTCACAGGACGTTTCGATGCCGAGAATCACGTCGTTCTCGCTTTGCGAGAACAAAGGGAACAGACACGTAATGTCTTCGTCTGCATCATCGGTGGGTGGTCATGGACGCACCCTCGATCGCAGTCGTCTTCGCGGAGCCCTCAACCACTCGCACTCCGACCCTCGTTCTCGGCCCCGTCGAGAACGACCGGGTCCTTCCACATGATCAAGGCGTCCTCGCGGTTGTCGGTGTAGTAGCCGCGGCGGACGCCCCGGGAGACGAACCCGAGCACCTCGTACAACTTGATCGCCCCTGCG
>Ga0208612_1000314_pt1 | contig 22918 bp, 21 predicted proteins | sample AntDryMetagUQ889_FD_188089 | JGI IMG/M metagenome (GOLD analysis project Ga0208612, IMG submission 188089) | Polar desert microbial communities from Antarctic Dry Valleys - UQ889 (SPAdes) | ecosystem: Environmental > Terrestrial > Soil > Desert | place: Antarctic Dry Valleys | collected 2008-12-31 | reverse complement strand
CGACTCTGCAGCTGACCGCTCGGACGCCCCCTTGCATAGCTGCTCCGCGATCTCGAAGCCCTTAGCGGGCTCGCAGCCCGGCAGCAGCATCACGAACTCGTCGCCCCCGATGCGCGCCAGCACGTCGACGTCGCGAAGGTTCGCAGCCATGACGTCGGCCACCAGCTCGAGCGCCTCGTCACCCGCGCGATGGCCGTGGGCGTCGTTGATGGCCTTGAGCTGGTCGAGGTCGGCCGTGAGCAGGGTGACGGGCTCCCGCGTTCGCCGCGCGCGCGCGATCTCGATGCCGAGGCGCTCGTCGAGCCCGCGGCGGTTGAGCGTGCCGGTGAGGGGGTCCCGCCGGGCGCTCGCGTCGAGCTCGCCGACGAGCTGCTCCACCCGTCCCTCGAGCGAGCGCACGAGCTGACCCGCCACGGTGAGCGTTCCGAGCGTGACGCCCCAGCGAAACAGCGCAACGTCCGCCGGAATCGCCTCGAGCAGCAGCCAGCCGTAGGCGACGCCGATCAGCGCCAGCTGGACGTAGGCCTCGGCAGTGCTCAGGAAGTAGAAGGAGTAGATGACGACCATCAGGTAGAGGATCTCGTTGTCGCCGCCGGGCCCGCCGTCGACGCCGACCAGGCGCATGTCGAGCGTGATCAGCCCCGTGCCGAAGGCCACTATTGCGGGGGTCACCCATCCCGGTGCGATCTCTGGGCGCGCGACGAAGGTTGCACCGAGCGCGAGCGCGACCGCTCCCGCGACGATGACCGGGACCTCGCTGACGGTGGAGGAGTGGGGCACACCAAGCGTGAGGAAGGCCAGCAGCCCCCCGGCAATCAGCATGCCGCCGCCGATACGGCGGCGGTAGGCGGTGCCTCGCGTGTGGGCGAGGACGGGGTTTCGCGACTCTGGGCGCAGGGGGTGCACGATCTCTGAGGTTATTCGGCACGGACGACGCCGTCGATGAGTGCACTAGATTTTGCGTGTGCGTACCGTCTACATGGGCACCACCGGGTTCGCCGTCATGGTGCTCGAGCGTCTCGCGTCCTCGCCGCACCGTCCGACCCTCGTCGTCACGCGTCCCGACCGTCCCCGCGGGCGCGGGCGAAGGCTCCAGAGCACACCCGTGGCGCAGGCGGCGTGCACGCTCGGGATCGAGCTCGACCAGCCCGACGAAGTGAATGGCGCCCAGGCACGCGAGCGCATGGCAGCGGCGCGGCCTGAGGCGGTCTGCATCTGCGCCTACGGCGCACTGATCCGCGAGCCGCTCCTCTCCGGACACCGGATGTTGAACGTGCATCCGTCGCTGCTTCCCCGCTGGCGCGGCGCCGCCCCGATCGAGCGCGCGATCGCGGCGGGGGACTCCGAGACCGGCGTGTCGATCATGCGCCCAGTCGCCGAGCTCGACGCGGGACCGCTCCTCCTCCAGCGCGCGGAGCCGATCCGCGCGGACGACGACTACGGCGCGCTGGCGTCGAGGCTCGCGGCGCTCGCCGGGGAGCTGCTCGTAGAGGTGCTCGACACCGAGCCCGAGGAGCGGCCACAGCCGTGCGAGGGACTCACCTACGCCGCGAAGGTGGAGCGCGCGGAGCGGCGCCTCGACCCGGCGCGCACGCCGGCCGAGCTCGAGCGTGCGGTGCGCGCCCTCACCCCGCACATTGGCGCCTACGTGGAGCCCGAGGGCGGCGAGCGGCTCGGCGTGCGTCGCGCCGCGCCGGCCGCCGCAGCCGCCCCGGCACCGTCCGCGGGCCGTCTCGAGGCGCGCGAGGGACGCCTACTGCTCGGCGCCGCCGGCGGGGCGCTCGAGCTGCTCGAGGTACAGCCATCCGGCGGCCGGCCGATGGAGGCGGGCGCCTACCTACGGGGGCGCGTCAGCGCCGAGCGGCAGGGTGCGGCGGGTGGCTGAGCAGTTCAACCTGGGGATCGAATGCCCCTCGTGCCGCGAGCCCTGGCTGCGGGCCTCGAACCTCGCGGGGCGCTACCGCTGTGTCTACTGCCTGCACCGCTACGAGCTCCGGTCTGAGTGCCCGGACTGCGGCGCCCACTCCACGATCGCGCGGATGTCGCACACCGCGGACCTCGAGTGCAGCGCCTGCGGCGCCTCGATGCTGCGCGCGATCTGAGCCCCAGGCGAGCTGCCCTGAGCCCCAAGCCGAGCTGGCCCGGGCCGGGGCCGGCTCGGCATCGCCTGGACCGCCGAGGGCTCGGCAGCGCCCCGGCCCGGAATCACGCGCGGCGGTAGAGCGCGTACAGGGACGCGCTCAGCAGCAGCGCCGCGCCCGCGTAGCCGACCTCCACCTGAAGCACGCGCCCGTCGAAGCCGGGCAGGAGCAGAAAGGCGACGAAGGCGGCGGCCGCGGCCAGCCAGGCGGCACAGGCCAGCTGAGCCCGGCCGCGAGCGAGCAGCGCTTGGTTGAGCGTGGCCGCAGCGAGGTAGAATCCCATCCCGAACGCGACCAGTACCAGCCCCAGCCGATCGTATTCGAGCTCGCCACCGAAGACGATGCTCATCAGCGTCGGGCCGGCGGCCAGCATCACGAGCGCCACCGCGAGGGCGAAGCCTGCGATGGCGGCGAGCGTCACGTTCACACTACGGCGAAAGGGGTCGGTCTCGCCGCGGGCTCCGAGCCGGGTGAGGTGGGGGAGGATCGAGGTCTGCACCGCCTGGAAGAGCTGCAACGGAGCACGTGCGATCAGCAGCACGTTGAAGGTGAACCCCGCGAGCGCGGCGCCGGAGCTTCCCTCGGTCGCCTTGACGAGCAGCGGCCCGGCGTTGAGGAAGGTCTGTTCGGCGACCATGATCGCCAGTATCGCGACCGCGAAGCCGGTGCCGTGGGAGAGGGTGAACTCGGCCTCCGTGGTGGGCGCGACCTCGTCTCCCGGCGCGGCATCGTCTCCCGGCGCCGGGCCGATCGGGACGTCCGCCCGAGCCCGATGGCGTGAGAGCTGGCGCAGCGCCAGTGGCACCACCGCCAGCGACACGATCGGAGCGGCCGCCATGCCGAGCGCCACCAGCGACTGGCCCGAGCCGATCCCAAGCGCGACGGCCAAGGCGAAGAGGACGCGCGAGCTGGCCTCGATCAGCACCAGCGCGCCGTAGAGGCCGTAGCGTCGCGAGCCGGCGAGAAACCCGCGCGCGAAGTAGCTCACCGCGTAGGCGAGCACGGTCACGATCAGCACCCAGTAGAGGGTCGAGGACCCCTCGAAGAGGTCGTCCTCGATCGGTGCCCGCAGCGCCAGCGCCGCCACCGCGAAGGCCGCCCCGAGCGCCAGCTGGATCGTGGCCGCGACCCGCAGGTGCTCGCGCCCTGTCTGCCCACGGGCTTCGCGGTCCGCGATCGTGCGCGACAGCAGCTGCTCGACCGGTCGGTAGAGCACGGATGTCGTAACGAAGACCGCCGACCACAACAGGGTGATCTCGCCGTAGTCGGCCGCGCTCAGCGAATGGCTCGCGAGCGAGAAGTACCCGTAGGTGATGAGGCCGGTGGCGCCGATGCCGGCGGAGAGCACCGCCGCTCCGCGGCCGTAGCCGCGCCCGGCCAAGGCTACCGGCCCCTCCCGCGCGTGTCCCCGTGCCTGAGCACGGTTGGAACCACCGGACGGACCACTAGAGGCGGACGAGCAGCATCGTCCAGGGGAAGGGCGAGCGCGCCTCCTCCACCGTGCCGTAGCGCGCGAGCAGGGTCGTAAACGAGCGCTTCGAGAAGTGGTGCAGGTGCCCGGGGGTGTTGCCGAGCTCGCGCCAGTAGGCGCCGCGGGCAAGGTTCAGCCCGCGCCACAGCGGCTCGCGTGGCACCGAGACAAGGAGCCAGCGCTCGGCCACCCTCGCCATCTCCGCCACGGTGGCTTCGGGGTCCGGCACGTGCTCGAGCACCTCGATGGCGGTGGCGACGTCGAACTCCCCGCTGGAGAAAGACAGGCGGGTGGCCTCCTCGGCGCGGTACTCGAGGTTCTCGCGGCGGCGCTGCTCCCACTCCCCGCGCAGCCCTGGATCCTCGAGGTCGATGCCGACGGTACGCCGGTCCCCCAGGCGCTCGGCCCACTCGTAGGTGAGCACGCCCTCGCCACAGCCAACGTCGAGCAGCGAGCGCGGCGCGGCGCGCTCCCACAGCTCGTCGAGCGTGCGCTGGAAGCCTGCCATCAGGCGCTTGAAAACCGGATTCGCCGAGCCGTACTTGTCGAAGCTGTTGCCCGTGGGGACCCCCTCGACCACCGGCGCGCGGGCCTGCGCCATCAGCTGCGGCGCTGCGCCGGCTCTCGGGGTTCGTAGCGACCACGCCCGGCCGGCTCGGCCACCTCCGTCCCGTCCGCGCCATCGGCCCCGGCCGGCTCGCGCTTGTCGGGCTTTCCGGTGGCGGGCCCGGCCTCCGCGCCGGTGGTGCGACCTGGTCCCTCGGTGCGTCCCGCCGGTTCGTAGTGGGAGGGCTCGACGCCGAGCGTGAGCTCCACCCGCCGCACCCGTTCGAGGATCCGCTGCTGGAGCACGCGGCTGCCGGACAGGATGTCGCCGACCACGGCGAGGGCGGCGAGCTGCACCGCGATGACGATCAGCGTCGAGCCGAGGATCAGCGACTGTACGTGGCCCTGACCCTCACCTGAGAAGAAGAAGTAGAGGAAGCGAGCCCAGATGATCGCTGCCGGCAGCGCCACCGCGGCGGCGGCGATGAAGAACACGCGCATCGGCTCGTACAGCGAATAGATGCGGAAGATCGACACGGTGTTGCGGCGCACGTAGGCCCACATCGAGGGGAACAGGCGCGACTCGCGGGCCTGCTCGTTGGTCCGGATGGGCACGTGCTCGACGGCGACGAGCATCTTGCCGGCCTGGATGATCGTCTCGAGCGTGTAGGTGAACTTCGAGACCACCTGCATCTGCAGCGCCGCCTCGCGATTGTAGGCGCGGAAGCCAGACGTGGTGTCGGGGATCGTGGTCCCCGAGGCCCGGCGCACGACCGCGCTGCCGAGCCGCTGCAGGCGCTTCTTGAGTGGCGAGAAGTGCTCGATCGAGTCCGTCTCGCGATCGCCCACGACCATGTCGGCCTCGCCCGCCATGATCGGCGCCACGAGCTTGCGCACCTCGCCTCCCTGGTATTGGTTGTCGGCATCGGTGTTGACGACGATGTCCGCGCCCAGCTTGAGGCACGCGTCGAGGCCGGCTTGGAAGGCGGCGGCGAGGCCCTTGTTGTTGGTGAGGCGCACGACGTGCTCGACGCCATGCGCGCGGGCGACCTGCACGGTCTCGTCGGTCGAGCCGTCGTCGACGATGAGCCACTCAACCTCGTCGAAGCCGGGAAGCTCGCGCGGAAGCTCAGCGAGCGTGCCGGGAAGGTGCTCGGCCTCGTCCAGGCAGGGGATCTGGATGATCAGCTTCATGGCCGCATGACAGGCTAGTGTTCCCTCCGGGAGTACCGTAGTCCTCCCTCCCACGTCTTGGAAGCCCGCAGCGAGCGGGGCCAGATCGTGGGCCGCCTCCGGCGGCGGCCTTGACAAGTCGTTGGCAGGTCCTCCACAGATCTTGAGCACTCTCTCCACAGGATCGCGGTCCGGCGCTCCTGCCGTCACCCCCGTGCGATTCGTACTGGTCGCTTGCTTTGGCCTGGCGGGCTTGTCGCTGCTGCTCCCCTCGGAGCCGAGCTATGACCCCTGGGCCTGGATCGTGTGGGGGAGGGAGCTCGCCCTGCTCGAGCTCGACACCAGCGGCGGGCCATCGTGGAAGCCGCTGCCCGTGGCCTTCACCGCACTCTTTGCCCCCTTCGGCAAGCTGAGCGACGGGATCCCGCCCGCGCTTTGGCTGGTTCTGGCGCGCGCCGGCGCGCTGCTCGCGCTCGTGATGGCCTATCGCCTTGCCCGCCGCCTCGCCGGACCGGCCCGCGCGACCGGGATCGGAGCCGGCCTCGCGGCTGCGGCGGCGCTCGCGCTAACGCCCCAGTGGCTGCGCAACATGGCCCACGGCAACGAGGTCCCGCTCGCGATCGCCTTCATGCTCTGGGGGATCGAGCGCCACCTCGACGGCGCGCGCGGGCACGCCGTCGGGCTCGGGTTCCTCGCCTGCCTCCTGCGGCCAGAGGTGTTTCCCTTCCTCGCGCTCTACGGCCTCTGGCTCTGGCGGGCCGAGCCGGGGAGCCGGCGGCTGTTGGCCGGCCTCGCGCTCGCCCTGCCCGCCCTGTGGCTCGTGCCGGAGTGGATCGGGTCCGGCCACCCGTTCGCGGCGGGCGAACAGGCTCGCACCGAGCCCCGCTGGAGCCTGTCCCTGCTCGAGCACCCGTGGCTCGCTGCGCTCGAGCGCGCGCACGGGATGGCCGGTCTGCCGCTCGAGCTCGGGGCGCTCGCGTCGGTGGCGGTGGCGTGGCGCCGGCTGCGCGCGGCGCCGGGCGGCGCCTCGGCGACAGGCGAAGCGGCCGTCGGTCACGGGTCCGCCCGGGTCGTCCTGGCCCTGGCGGCGGTGGCCCTCTCCTGGGTGCTGCTCGTGGCGGCGATGACTCAGGGCGGCTTCTCGGGCAGCCCGCGCTACTTCCTCCCCGCGGTCGTGATCGCCGGCGTGCTCGCGGGCGTTGGCGCGGCTTGGCTGGTGGCGGCAGCGGCAAGGGCCCTCGGCAGGGGTTCCGGCGCCGGGCGGGTGCTGGCGGGCGCAGGCATGACGGTGGCCCTCGGCTTGGCCGCCGCTCCGTGGGCAGCCGATCGCGCCGAGCGCCTCGAGCGCCAAGCCCGCGACGTGGGCCATTTGGCGCGGCTGCAGGCCGACTTGGCAGCCACTGTGCGCAGCGCCGGTGGGCCCGACGCCATCGTCACCCGGGGAATGCCGGCGGTGAACGCCGCCTTCCATACCCGCCTCGCCTGGGAGGCGAAGCTAGCGCTCGCGGACATCGAGGACTCGAGGCGTCGCGGGCTCGTCTTCTACACGCGCGCTCCCCTGTCTGGCCGGAAGGTGGTGCCCTCCTGGCCCGGCAGGCTGCGGGCGGTCCAAGGCGCCGGGGCTTGGCACGTGCTCGTCCCGGTCGCGGGTAAGATGGCGGCGCGTCCCTGCGAGGAGGAGCGGCCACTAGACCTTCGTCTCGCGGGCGCCGATCGCGTAACCGATCAGGTTCACCGGCACATGCACCGCTGCGACCGCGACAAAGGAGACAAGCGCGTCGCGCGCCGGCATTCGCCAGTCCGGGAGTAGCAGCAACCAGACGACCGGGACGAAGTCGGCTTGGTCGAAGATGGTCAGCAGGCCCCCCGTCGGCGAGCGGCTGCGGCCCCCGGGGGGTACGCCGAGGCGGCGCTTGACGAAGCTGTTCGGCAGCTCGCCGAGCACCACGCCGGCACCCAGCACAAGGCCGAGCCGGCTCGGCCCCGCCCGCTGGACCTCGGGTGGCAGCCGGCGCCAGTAGGCGGGTCGGCGGGAGAGCAGAACGGTGGCGCCGAGCGTTCCAGCCAGCATCACGAGAGCCCCGCGCCAGGTCTTGTTGGGTCCCAGCAGGCGTTTCCCGCGCCACTCGAGCCCCAGGTCAAGCGGCCGCCTGAGGGCCGGCGCGAGGTCGAGCGCCAGCACCGGTGCGTGCGCGAGCGGCGATCCTAGGACGGGCAGGAAGACGAGCGGGCCGCGAAGCACCGGTGGTTCAGGCGCCGATCGCCGTCCGCGGCTCGGTGGACAGCGGCGCATCGGGTCCGCGCCGGAGCGCCCAGGCGCAGTCCAGCCACGACGCGAGCGTCGCCGCGACCATCGCGAGCACCAGCGCGTCCACCCAGGCCGCACCCGGGGAAGGCACGGTGAGCAGCACGACTACGGTCACGCACTGCAGCGCCATCTTGGCCTTGCCCATCGGGAGGGAGGCCAGCACGAATCCGCGCCGCCGGGCGACGTTTCGCATCCAGGTGACTCCGACCTCCCGGGCCACTACGACCAACACCACCCACATGCCGACCCGTCCCGAGACGGCCAGCGCCGTGAGCGCGGAGCAGACGAGGAGCTTGTCCACGAAGGGGTCGAGCAGGGTGCCGAGGGGCGTGATGAGATCGCGGGAGCGCGCGACGTAGCCGTCGAGGGCGTCGCTGCCGGCCGCGACGAGGAACAGCGCCGCCGCGCCGAACGATGCCCCGTCCGCGGAAGTCGCAAGCAGGAAGATGAAGGGTGCCGCGAGCGCGCGCGCGCAGGTGATCGCGTTCGCCGGGTTCAGCATCGGCGGCCCGGATCGCCTCACGCCGCACCGGCCTCTGCGCGCGCTCGGATGGCCGGCGAGCCGCTCGGCTTCAAGCCGGTGAGGCGGAGGGCGAGGCCAACGGCCGCTACTCCGAGCACGAGGCCGCCCAAGTCGTCGACAACATAGTGCCAGCCCAGGTGGATGGTGGAGGCGGTGGTAAGGGCAAGCAGAACCCAGAGGGCGATCCGCACGGGACGCCCCAAACCGAGCAGGTGCGCCGCGACGGCGGCGGTGAAGACGATCGAGATGTGCAGCGAGGCGAAGCCGGCGATGCTCTGTGCCGCGTCGGAGGCTGCTGGATCATATAGGAACTCGAGCCGCTCGTAGAGCAGCAGCCGCTGCAGCTCCGAAGCCGCGGTGCCCGGCAGGTCGGCGAACCCGCCCGGGGTTGCGTAGATGGGACCCAGCGAGGGCAGCAGGAAGTAGCTGGCCGCCCCCAGCACCCAGTTGATCGAGATCGCGGTGGCATAGAAGAGCCCCCGACGCAGGTCGGGCGAAAAGACGAGAGCCAAGGCGACGGAGATCGGCACGAAGAGCAGGAAGAGTACGTATACGACCGATAGCACCTCCGTCGTGACCGCGGTGCCGAGCGCTTCGTGCATCAGCGCGGCGGGGTCGTGGCCGCCGAACAGGGCACGGTCGGCCTCCGCGAGCTGGCGATCGAACAGATCGCCCGGCCGCAGCACGGGCAGGACGCTCTTGAGGTTGCGGTAGGCAAGGTAGGTCAGATAGAAGCTCACCAGGGCGCTGCCCACGATCGCCCACCGGCGCCGGGTCCAGCGCTCGCGACGGACGCTCTGCAGCGCCCTGCGCGATGGTATGCGCTTTTCACAGCGGCCCCGGGCGCGCACCACGATGTCGAGCCCCACCAGCACGATGACTAGACCGATCACCAGCAGCAGGCGAAGCCCAACCACGTGGTCGGGGTCCCGCAGCGGCACGCCCGACGCCCACGCCGCGAGCAGCGCGAGCGCGGTTGTGAGGACAGCCACGACCGGACCCGCCACCACGAAGCGCCTCGGCGCCGTCTCGGCGTCGGCATCCCCGCGCGCGGCGATGCGGTCCGGTTCACACGATGGAGACATCTTAGGCAAGTTCCCCGACGGGCGCGAAAAAAGCAAGCCCCCCTTGCTTCTGCTGGTCAACCTGGAGGCCACCCGCGTGACGCCGAGCGTGGTTCGCGCGGTGCGCACGGCCCTCGGCGACCGCTTCGCCGTCGAGCTTGTCTCCACGCAGGCTCGGGGCGATGCGGCTGCGCTGTGCCGGGGCGCGGCGCCCGAGGTCAGCGCGGTGGCGGTGCTGGGCGGCGATGGAACGCTCAACGAGGCGGCGAACGGGCTGGCGGGCGGGCCGGTGCCGCTGGCCTGTCTCCCCGGCGGCCTCACCAACGTGTTCGCGCGCACGCTCGGGGGGCCGCGGGAACCGCTCGCCGCGGCCGAGCGCCTCGCTGCGGGGGAGGTCCGGCTGCGCACGGTCGATCTCGGATCGGCGGCGGGCCGCCGCTTCCTGTTCGCCTCCGGGCTCGGGCTTTCGGCGACGCTGACCCGCCGCCACGCGAGCGGCTCTCGCCGCACACCCGCCGCCGCGCAGGCGAGCGCGATCTGGGCCGCCGGGCGCGCGATCGCCGAGGAGCTCGGTCAGCGGCCACGCCTGCGCGTCACGACGCCGCGAGGCGCCGCCGAGGGCACGAGCGTCGTCGTGCAGAACGCCGATCGGCTGACCTTCGTTGGCCGCCATTCGCTGCGGATATGCGAGCAAGGCGGGCTGAGCACGCGCACGCTCTCGCTCGCCGTGCTGGGAGGGGCCGGCCCGCGCGAGCTCGTAACGCTCGTTCCCCGGGTGCTGTCAGGACGCGCCGGGTCGGTCGCGGCGCACGGGCGCGTCGCGAGCCTCCCGGCGGTCACCGGCGCTCGCGTCGAAGCGCTCGATGGGGCTACCGCGCCGCTCGACGTCGACGGCGAGTACCTCGGCGAGCACTCGAACGTCGACTACGTGGTGCTGCCCGCCGCCCTGCGCGTGCTCGCGTGAGCTGCGTCTCGGAGCGCCGCTACAGCTCGCTCAGGCACTCCTCGATCTTCTCGAGCTCCTCGTCCTCGCCCTGCCCCACGAAGAGCAGCGTCGCACCCACCTGCTCGGCGTCCTGGGCCGCCCCCTTGAACTGCTGGCTCTCGGCCTCGCCGGTCGAGAGGAAGAACTCGACGCGGGGGCCGCCCGGCCCGTCGATCTGGATCGACTTCTCACCCAGAGGCTGGGCGGCGAGACCGGCGTCGTTTGCGATGCAGTCGATCGCCACCGCGCGCTTGTCGTTGGGGTCCGGGCCCTGCTCGCCGGACGCACCCGAGTCGGAGCCGCCGCACCCCGCGCCGAGGCACAGCATGCCGGCGGCGAGCAGCGTGGACATCCGGGCCGACATCGCGGGCAGGGTAATGATCGCGGCGTGAAGCTGGCGTGAACGCCTGCTACCGTGACGCCCGCGGCAGGGCGGTGCGCGCTCTTCCGCTCGGCGCCCGCCGTTCTCCCGAAGGTCTCAGCCGTGGACCGCAGGGGAGGTCCGCGGTCAGACGCGGTCGAATACGCGCTCGGACAGATGAACAGACGACGCTTCGCGCTACTCCAGGCTGCCTTCTCTCTCGCCGCCCTCGCCGCGGTCGTCTGGTGGGCCTCGCACCAGGAGCCGCCGCAGATCCCGAACGGCGGCAAGGCGCTCGCGTGGATGGCCGGCGCCGCCGGCGTCTACGCGCTAGCCACGATCGTGCGCGCCGAGCGCTGGCATCGCATCCTGCAGCTGATCGGCGTCGACGCGCGACGGGTGGACTGCTACAGCCTCACCACCGTCGGCTACATGGGCAACAACGTCCTGCCCGCCCGTGCCGGCGAGGCGCTGCGGGTCGTGCTACTCGACCAGCGCACGCGCGCCGGCAAGCGCAACCTGCTCGGCACGATCGTGGCCGAGCGGCTACTCGACGTGATCGCCCTCTCCGTGATCCTCGTGGCGGTCGCCTACGGCGTGCTGGCGGAGCGCGACGTACTTCCCACCGACCGGCCGCTCCTGATCGCCGCGGCGGGTCTCGTGCTGCTGGCCTTGGCGGGCGCCGCCTTCGGCGTGCTGCGGCGGCGTGGGGCGCTCACGCGCCTGCGTGACTTCGCGCGGCCGTTGGCGGGCGCAGCGCGCGCGCTCGCCGGCCGTGGCGGCGCTTTGCTGCTCGTCGGGACCTTCGGCCTGTGGGCGCTCGAGGGCGCGGTCTACCTCGCCGTCGCCCGCGCCGTAGAGCTCGACATCAGCGCCACCGGCGCGCTCTACCTCGTCGCGCTGACCAACTTCGTGGCGGCCCTGCCGGCCGCTCCGGGCTCGATCGGCACCTTCGACGCCGCGGTGGCCTTCGGGGCCAAGGCGCTCGGCGGGGCCGGAGCCGTCGTGGTCTCCTACCTGCTGCTGCTGCGCTTCGTCCTCTACGTGCCGATCACCGTCGTCGGCCTGGCGGTGATGGTGGTGCGCTACGGCGGCTGGGCGCGGCTGCGCTCGGCCGCGCGCCTGCAGACAAGCCAGGTCTAGCGCCCGTCCCCGTCGGTGCGAACCTCCGTCGCCCAGCCGCTGGCGCTCCGGTTCCGCGGGCATCCCCGCCGCGGCGCCCGCCCACGAGGGCCCGCCAGCCCCGCCGAGGATTCCCGCTGGGCGGAGGGAGGGCGCGGACGGATGTGGCCGCTCGTGCTCGCGTGCCTTGGGCTGTCCGCGCTCACGCTGCTCCTTCCCGCGACCCCGACCTACGACCCATGGGCGTGGATCCTCTGGGGGCGGGAGATCGCCCAGCTCGACCTCCAGACCACCGGCGGGCCCTCGTGGAAGCCGCTGCCCGTGCTCTTCACGACGCCCTTCTCGCTCTTTGGCTCGGATCTCGCGCCGCTCCTGTGGCTGTGGATCGCGCGCGCCGGGGGGATGCTCTCGCTGGTGATGTCCTACCGGCTGGGGCGCAGGCTGGTCGGTGGCGGGATCGCGGGGGCGCTCGCCGGCCTCGCCGGCGCCGCCTTCCTCGCGACCACCTACAACTACGCGCGCGACGCCGCGCTGGGCAACTCCGAGCCGCTGCTGGCGGCGGTCATCCTGTGGGCCTTCGAGCGCCACCTCGACGGCCGCCGCGACCACGCCCTGTACCTTGGCTTCGTCGCCGCGCTGCTGCGCCCTGAAGCCTGGCCGTTCCTCGGGCTCTACGGGCTCTGGCTGTGGTTTCGCGAGCCGGAGCTGCGGCTGCGTGTAGCAGCGGCCGGGGTACTGATACCCGTGCTTTGGCTCGGCCCTGAGCTGTGGGGCTCGGGCGACGCGCTGCGGGCATCGAGCCGGGCCAGCAACCCGAACCCCCAGAGCGCCGCGTTCGCGGCGCATCCCGGGCTCGAGGTCGCCTACCGCTTCCACGCGCGCACGATCTGGCCGATCGAGGCGACGGCGCTGATCGCCCTGGCCTGCGCCGCGGTCGGCTACGTGCGCGCGCGGCTTGCGCAGGCCACCCTCTTCCTCGCCACGGCCGGGCTCGCCTGGCTACTGCTCGTGGCGATCATGACCGAGCTGGGCTACGCCGGCAACCAGCGCTACCTGATCGTCACGACGGCAGCGATCTGCGTGCTGGGCGGGGTCGGGGTGGGGCGCATCTTCGAGGGCCTGCGCGCGGGCGCCGCCCGGCTGAGCGGCAGCCCTCGGCTCGGCGTCGCGGGAGCGGCCGCCGCCTTCGTGCTCGGCCTGGTCGCGCTCATCCCCGTGATCGTCGAAAAGGTGGACAACACCGCGCGGGTGGTGACCAAGCTCGGGTACGAGGCGAGCCTCTGGGGGACGTTCCCGGAGGCGCTCGAGAAGGCTGGCGGCCGCGAGCGGCTGCTGAGCTGCGGCAACGTCTACAGCGGGCCCTTCCAGACCCAGATGGTGGCCTACGTGCTCGGTGTGCACGGGATCGAGGTCGGGGCGCTTGGCGGCACCCCCGCGCCGGGCGTGGCATTCCGCACCCACACCGTGCCCGGTGGGCCGCTCGTGGCCAAGCTCACCGACGACCGCTTCCGCGAGGTGGCCGCGAGTGGGCGCTGGAAGGTGGCGACCGCACCCAGGGTCGACGCCGCCGGCCGCGATTGCCCCGCCGCCGGCGCGGGCGCGCCCCGAGTCCCGCCGCGCGAGGGCACTCCCGAGCTGTCGTCCTCGCGCTGACTATCTTTCTGTGATGGCCTCGGTCGCCTCCGCGCGCGTGCGTGCCCTGCCGCGCCTCGACTCGCTCCGAACCGGCCTCGCGGGCGTTGTGCTGCTCGTCGGGGGCCTCGTGGTCGTCTCGTTCTTCCTACGCACGCTCGCGCTCGGCGAGTCGCTGTGGATGGACGAGGGCCTGTCGATCGGCATCGCCTCGCAGCCCCTGCTCGACATCCCGGGCGTGCTGCGCCAGGATGGTTCACCGCCCCTCTACTACGCCCTGCTCCACGTCTGGATGGACGTGGTCGGTCGCGGTCCGGCAGACACCCAGGGGCTCTCGGTCGCGATCTCGCTGCTCGCGATCCCGGCCGGGCTGTGGGCGGGCTGGACGCTCTTCGGTCGCCGCGCCGGGCTCATCTGCGCGACGCTCGGAGCGTTCAACCCGTTCCTCACCTACTACGCGCAGGAGACGCGTATGTACTCGCTGATGGTGGTGCTGAGCCTGGTGGTGACGACGGCCTTCATGCACGTCTACGTCTACCGCCGGCGCGCCTACCTGCCGGTGTTCGCGCTCGCGCTGGCGGCGATCCTCTACACCCACAGCTGGGGCATCTTCTTTACCGCCGGCACGCTCATCTCGCTGCTGCCCGTGCTGCGCGCTGCCGAGCAGCGGCGGTCTATCTACAAGGACGCGCTGATCGGCTTCGGCGCGGCGTTCCTGCTCTACCTCCCCTGGCTCCCCACGCTCCTCTACCAGACCACCCACACCGGGGCGCCCTGGCTCGAGCCGCCGCGCTTCGGCGCACCGTTCCAGATCGCCAAGGACCTCCTGGGCGGCGGCAGCGTGACCGTCGCCCTGCTCCTCGCCGGGGGCTCGGGTTGCGCCGCCGTGCTCGCCAGCCGCAGCGAGCCGCGCGATCGGACCGCCGTCTACACCGCGTTTTGCGTGGGTGCGGCTACGCTCGCCGTGGCCTGGGTCTTCTCCCAGTTCTCCCCGGCCTGGACCACCCGCTACCTCGGCGTTGCGCTCGGCCCGATCTTCCTGCTCGCCGCGCTCGGGCTAGCTCGCGCGGGCAAGCTCGGCCTCGTCGCGCTCGTGATCACCGCCGGGATCTGGGCGATACCGCACACCGGCGTGCTCGAGAACAAGTCCAACGCCGCCGATCTGGGCGCCGCGGTCAAGGACCAGTTGCGCCCCGGCGACCTGGTGATCACGCTCCAACCAGAGCAGGCGCCGCTGATGGATTACACGTTGCCGCCCGGACTCGAGGAGGCCACTCAGCTCGGACGTGTGCAGACGCAGGGCGTGATGGACTGGCGCGACGCCCAGGAGCGCCTCGAGCAGGCGACGCCCGAGCAGAACCTCATCCCACTGCTTGATAGGCTCCCCGCCGGGCGGCGCGTGCTTCTCGTGCACCCGGTCACAAGCGATCTGGGACGCTGGAATGCGCCCTGGACTCAGCTGGTGCGGCGCAGGTCGGCCCAGTGGGGACAGGCCATGGAGCTGGACGAGCGTTTCAAGCACGAGCGTGGGTTTCCCAGCTTCTACCGCCGCGCGACCCGCATCGGGGTGCGGAGCGTCCTCTACACCAAGACCACGAGATGAGCGACAACCAGAACAGCCAGCCGGCCGCGCCAGGCACCGAGAGTTCGGCCGAGCTGGCTACCCCCGGCCTGCGCGAGAGCCCCACGCTGATCCTCGGTGCCGGGCCGGCCGGGCTCACCGCGGGCTACCTGCTGGCCAAGCGGGGGCTTCCGGTCATCGTCCTCGAGGCCGAGGACCAGGTCGGCGGCATCGCCAAGACCGAGGTTCGCGAGGGCCCCGGCGGCAAGTACCGCTTCGATTTGGGCGGCCACCGCTTCTTCACCAAGGTCAAGGAGGTCGACGACCTCTGGCACGAAATCATGCGCGAGGAGTTCCTCAAGCGCCCGCGGATGTCGCGGATCTACTGGAACAAGAAGTTCCTCGACTATCCGCTGCGCGGGCCGGACGTGATCAAGAAGCTCGGTCCGGTCGAGCTGACGCGTGCCTTCCTCTCCTACCTGTGGGCGCAGGTGAAGCCCAAGGGCCGCGAGGACACCTTCGAGCAGTGGGTGTCCAACCGCTTCGGCAAGCGCCTCTTCAACTTGTTCTTCAAGTCCTACACCGAGAAGGTCTGGGGGGTTCCCACATCCGAGATCCGCGCCGAGTGGGCGGCCCAGCGCATCAAGGGGCTGTCGTTCTTCAGCGCCGCCAAGGCTGCCTTCTTCGGAAACCGGGACAACAAGATCAAGACGCTGATCTCAGAGTTTCACTACCCGCGCCACGGCCCGGGTCAGATGTGGGAGCAGATGACCGAGGACATCGAGAACCTCGGTGGGCAGGTGCTGCTGCGGACACCGGTCGAGCAGCTCGTGATCCACGACGGGCGCGTCACGAAGGTGATCGCCGCCGGCAAGGAGTACGAGGCGAACTACGTGATCTCCTCGCTGCCGTTGCGCAACGTGGTCGGCATGGCCGACCCGCACCCCAAGCCCGAGGTGGTGGCGGCCGCCAAGGGCATCCGCTACCGCGACTTCCTTACCGTCTCGCTGGTGCTCAAGAGCGAGGACCTCTTCCCAGATAACTGGATCTACATCCACGAGCCCGACGTCCAGGTCGGGCGGATCCAGAACTTCCGCTCCTGGAGCCCGTGGATGGTGCCCGATCCCGAGAAGGCCTGCGTGGGCCTCGAGTACTTCTGCTTCGCCGGCGACGAGCTGTGGCGGATGGAGGACGACAAGCTGGTGGAGCTGGGCATGCGCGAGCTAGAGCAGCTCGGGCTCGCAAGTCGGGACATGCTCGAGTTCGGGTTCGCCACCCGGGTGCCAAAGGCCTACCCCATGTACGACATGGACTACGCGGGCCGCATCACCACCATCCGCGGCTGGCTCGACGGCATCGAGAACCTCCAGCAGGTCGGCCGCAACGGGCTGCACCGCTACAACAACTCCGACCATTCCATGCTGACCGCGATGCGCGCGGTCGACAACCTCGTCAAGGGCACCGAGCACGACATCTGGGCGGTCAACGCCGAGTCGGTGTACCACGAGGAAGAGCACCAGGACTCACAGCAGCCCTACATCGAGGCTCCCGAGACCTCCGCTCAGAAAGAGCCGCTTCACTCGTGAGGGCGCCGCGCTTCGAAGCCCGTCGCAAGCACGGCGTTACAAGCCCACCGCTTGGCGCGAGCACGCTGCTGCAGGTCGCCCACCGCCAGCTACGCCGAGGACCGTGGCTCCCCATGAGCGAATGCGCCCCATACATTCAAGTGTGCGCGGATCGATGACGATACCCGTCAGCGTGATGCGCGCTTCCTCCGTTCTGGTTACGCTGGCGGCGCTCGCCCTGCTCGCACCCGCAGCCAGCGGGACCACGCGGGTCAAAGGCCCCGTCGAAGCGAACAGGCTGGCGGCGGGCGCCGGGTCCGCCGACGCGAACCCGCTGGCGGGGCAGCGGTGGTGGGATCAGAACACCCCCTACAACCTCACCTGGAACGGATTTCGCAAGCTGGCTCGCGAGGGCCGCGAAAACGATGCCGCCGATGTCCGCCTGCTCGCCGAGCAGCCGCAGTTTCGCTGGTGGGGCCAGTGGGAGCGCCCGATCGAAGCGAAGCTGCGATTGACCTTCGCCTACATGGATCGCACCGCGCCGGGCAGCGTGCCGCTGCTCGCAGCCTTCGGGCACAAGGGCGACGGCTGCGGTCCCAGCTATCTGGGCGGCGGTGCCGCCGAGGACGCTCGCTACCGCCGCTTCATCCAGGGCTTCGCGCGCGGGGTCGGCAGTCGCCAGGTCGTGATCGCCTTCGAGCCCGATGCGATCGGCACGGTCGAGTGCCTGGCGAAGCACCGGCGCGACGATCGGCTGCGCATGCTGGCCTACGGCGTTGACGTCCTGTCGAAGCTACCCAACGCCACCATCTACGTCGATGGCGGGGCCGCCGACTGGGAGGGGTCCCCGACGACGGCGCGCAAGCTGCGGGCCGTGGGCGTGCACAAGGTCCGCGGCTTCATGGTCAACGCCACCCACCAGGTGTCAACCGAGCGCAGCATCGGCTACGGCCTGGATGTCTCCCGCCGTCTGGGGGGCAAGCACTTCATCGTGAACACCTCTCACAACGGCAACGGCACCTATTACCGCCGTCGCGGTGGCAAGCGGGCCCCCGTCTGGTGCAACCCGCCGAACGCCGCCGCGGGGGCGCGGCCGACCACCAACACGGCCAATCCCCGGGTAGACGCCTATATGTGGGTGGAGCGTCCCGGCTTCTCGAACGGCGCGTGCAATGGGGGCCCCGCGCGCGTCGGCGCGTGGTGGGAGGAGCGCGCGCTGCAGATGGCGCGCCGCGCCGCCTGGTACCCCGGCTGAGCCTCGGCGCGAAGCTCGAGGCCCATGCGGGCGCTCTGCAGGCGCTGCCGCGCTCTTGGGGAAAAGGGATCCGGGTCCGGCGTGACTCGCGCCGCTGGTAAGGTCGCTCACGAGTCGATTTTCCCCCAGGGCTTCCTAGGCAGTGGAACGACCAATAGCTTCCACAACCGCGACCGAGCGCGACGCGCACCACCTGCAGAGGGCCATCGAGCTGGCCGGCGCCGCGCGTGGGCACACCTCGCCGAACCCGCTCGTGGGCGCCGTGGTGGTCAAGGGAGAGCGCAGGATCGGCGAGGGCTTCCACAGCCGCGCGGGGGAGCCACACGCCGAGCGGGTGGCGCTCGCCGCCTGCGAGGAGGACCCCGAGGGCGCGACGCTGTACCTCTCCCTCGAGCCATGCGCCCACGCGGGCCGCACGCCCCCCTGCACGGAGGCGATCGTCGCGGCCGGGATCGCGCGCGTGGTGATCGCCTCCGACGATCCCTCGCCCCATGCCGCCGGGCGTGGGCCGGGGATACTGCGCGACGAGGGGGTCGAGGTCGAGCTGTCCGCCGGCGGGCTGGCCACGGCCGCGCGGCTGCTGAATCAGCCCTTCCGCAAGCACGCGCGCAGCGGGCGCCCGTTGGTGATCTTCAAGTCGGCGATGACCCTCGACGGCAAGGTCGCCACCCGCACGGGCGACTCGCGCTGGATCTCGGGCGAGGCGAGTCGTGCCCGCGCGCACCGCTGGCGGGCGGAGTGCGACGCCGTCGGCGTCGGCATCCACACGGCGATCGCCGACGACCCGCAGCTGACCGCGCGCGTGGACGGCGTGGGGCGCCAGCCCTCGCGCGTCGTGTTCGACTCCGAGGCCAGCCTGTCCCTGCGCTCTGCGCTCGTGCGCGGCGTCGACACCGCGCCCGTGATCCTGATCGCCTCGCGCGCCGCCAAGCGCACGGCCCTCGACGCGCTGCGCAACGCCGGTGTCGATGTGATCGTGGCGGCCGGCCAGAACGAGGTGGCGCGACTGTGCACAGCGCTCGAGGAGCTCGGCTCACGGGACGTGCAGTCGCTGCTGCTCGAGGGTGGGCCGCACCTGGCCGGGGTCTTCCTCGACGCGGGCGAGATCGACGAGGCGCGCATCTTCGTGGCGCCCGTGATCGCCGGCGGCCGCGAGGCCAGGGCGGCGATCGAGGGGGAGGGCGTCGAGCTGATCGGCGATGCGGCACGGGCTCTCGACTCCGCGGTGGAGCGGATCGACGACGACGTGTTGATCACCGCGCGCCTGAGGGAGTGGTAGGCGGCTTGCAGGCGCGGCTCGCAGGCAAGTGGGAGTCGTCCTTCGATTGTCTGCGGGGTGCGGCGCGGGCAAGCGAACGCTCCTAGGAATGTTCACGGGGCTCGTGGCGGCCAAGGGCAGGGTCACGGCGCTCGAGCGCGACCGCGACGGCGCGCGCCTCGAGGTGGCCGCCAGCGAGCTCCTCGGCGAGCTCTCGGTAGGCGATTCGGTGGCGGTGAACGGCGTCTGCCTGACCGCGACCCGAGTGGCAGGCGCGAGCTTCGCAGCGGACGTGATGACCGAGACCCTGCGCCGCTCCTCGCTGGGCGCCGCCGGCGCGGGGCGAGAGGTGAACCTCGAGCTTGCGCTGCGCGCCAGCGACCGCCTCGGCGGGCATGTGGTGCAGGGCCACGTCGACGCGATCGGCACCGTCGAGTCGATCGAGCAGCAGGGACTTGCGCGCGCCGTGAGGTTGAGAGCTCCGACAGAGGTCCTGCGCTACGTCGTCGAGAAGGGCTCAATCGCCCTCGACGGCGTCTCGTTGACCGTCGCGGGGGTGGACTCGGACGGCTTCGTGGTCTCGCTGATCCCCGAGACGCTCGAGCGCACTACCCTCGGCGGGCTCGCCCCCGGCCAGTGGGTGAACCTGGAGGTGGACGTCTTCGCCAAGTACGTGGAGAAGCTCGTGACCCGTGGAGCGAAAAGGTGACAGAGACGCCCTTCAGCCCGATCGAGGAGGCGCTCGAGGACGTGCGCGCCGGACGCATGGTGGTGGTCTGCGACGCCGAGGACCGGGAGAACGAGGGGGACCTCACGCTGGCGGCCCAGTTCGCCACTCCCGCGGCGATCAACTTCATGGCGACTCACGGCCGCGGCCTGATCTGCCTCGCGCTGACCCCCGAGCGCTGCGACGAGCTGGGGCTCGACTTGATGGCGGCCAAGAACGAGTCGGCCTTCCAGACCGCCTTCACGGTGACGGTCGAGGCGCGCGAGGGCGTCTCGACCGGAGTCTCCGCGCACGACCGCGCGCGCACGATCCAGGTGGCGATCGACCCTCGCACGAGGCCTCAGGACCTGGTGCAGCCGGGTCACATGTTTCCGCTCAAGGCCAAGGCCGGCGGCGTGCTCGAGCGCACGGGCCAGACCGAGGCGGCGGTGGACCTGGCCCGGCTCGCCGGGCTCAACCCCGCCGGGGTGATCTGCGAGGTCATGCGCGACGACGGAACGATGGCGCGCGTCCCCGACCTCCAGCGCTTCTGCGCCAAGCACGGTCTGAAGGTGATCACGGTGGCGGACCTGATCGCCTACCGCCGCCGCCACGACAAGCTCGTCGAGCGCGTCGTCGAGACCGCGCTGCCAACCGCCTTCGGCGAGTTCAACGTAGTCGGCTACCGCACGCTGGTCGACGACAAGCACCACATTGCGATGGTCAAGGGTGAGATCGACGATCAAGAGGACGTACTCGTGCGGGTGCACTCGGAGTGCCTCACGGGCGACGTCTTCCACTCGCTGCGCTGCGACTGCGGGCAACAGCTCGAGGACGCGCTGCTGCGGATCGAGGAGGAGGGCCAGGGCGTGCTGCTCTACCTCGCCCAGGAGGGGCGTGGGATCGGGCTGCTCAACAAGCTCAAGGCCTACCGGCTTCAGGAGACCGGGCTCGACACCGTCGACGCCAACCTCGAGCTCGGGATGCCGGCCGACCTGCGCGACTACGGCATCGGCGCGCAGATCCTCGTCGACCTCGGCCTCACCTCGATCCGGCTGCTCACCAACAACCCGAGGAAGATCGTCGGCCTCGAGGGCTACGGCCTGCACGTCACCGACCAGGTGCCGATCGAGCATCCCGCCGGCGCGCACAACCGCGACTACCTGCGGACCAAGGCCCAGAAGCTCGGCCACCTGCTCCACCACCAGGGACTGGCGCTCGACGAGGAGATGATCCGCGAGGAGCGGCGCCAGGACCGCGAACGTCGCGGCAGTCCGGCGCCGCTCGAGCGCGGCGAGGCCGAGGAGGAGCGTGGCTGAGGCCTATGCGATCGCCGTAGGGCGCTTCTACGAGGAGCTGGCCGAGCGGCTGGTCGAAGGCGCGCGACGGGCTTTCGCGCAGGTCGGGGCGGCCGTCGAGGTCCACGACGTGCCGGGCGCCTTCGAGCTGCCGCTGGCCGCGCGCTACTGCGCGGACACGGGGCGCTACGCAGGCGTGGTCTGTCTGGGGGCCGTGATCCGCGGCGAGACCGACCACTACGACCACGTCTGCGCACAGACCGCGAGCGGCATCGCCCGCGTCTCGCTCGACACCGGGGTGCCGTGTGCGTTCGGGGTCCTCACCGTGGACACGATGGAGCAGGCCCTCGCCCGTGCGGGCGAGGGCAAGCGCCATCAGGGCCAGGACGCCGCTGAGGCCGTCCTGCGGATGGCCGAGCTGCGGCGCGAGCTCGCGCGCTGAGCGGTGGTCGGTTGCTAGCCTCTCGGCCGTGCCAAAGGTCTGCTACGTGTGCAGCAAGGGTCCCGCGTTCGGAAACAGCCGCAGCCATTCGATGGTTGCCACCAAGCGCCGCTTCAACCCGAACCTGCAGAAGGTCCGCATCGACGTCGGCGGCTCGCCGAGCCGCGAGTACGTCTGCACGCGCTGCCTCAAGGCCGGCAAGGTCGCGAAGTCCGTCTAACGCGGCAACCGCACCGTTCCCGGCCGCTGAAACCCGTCCGGGCCGGGGTGTAGGGGTATAACGGTGCCCGACGAGAGCCTCGTCCGCTTCCGCAAGCTCCTGGCTGCCTCGCTGTACGAGCTCGAGAGCCGGCGCGAGGAGGTCAACGACCTGAACGTCTTCCCCGTCGCCGATGGCGACACGGGGGACAACATGGCGATGACGATGCGGGCCGTGCTCGAGGAGCTCGACGGCATCGACGGGACGCCGATCGACGTGATCGGGCGTGAGGAGCTCGTGTCGGCCGTCGCTCGGGCTGCCCTCCTCGGGGCGCGCGGCAACAGCGGCGTGATCCTCTCCCAGATCGTGCGCGGCGCCGCCGAGGAGCTGGCCTCCCGCCCCGGGGAGCTGATCGACCCGGTACTGGTAGCCGCCGCCTTTGCCCGCGCGGCGGATGCCGCCTACGGCTCGGTACGCGATCCGGCCGAGGGCACGATGCTGAGCGCCGTCCGCGCGATGGCCCACCGCGTGACCCAGGAGATCGCTCACATCCACACTCCGCGGTTGGGCCCCGACGCCTCCCCAGCGCAGCAGGATGAGCTGATCGCCGAGGTGCTCGAGCGGGCGCTCGACGCTGCCAAGGAGGCGGTCGAGCGCAGTCCCGACCAGCTGCCGGTGCTGAAGGAGGCCGGGGTCGTTGACGCGGGAGCCTACGGGCTCACCGTGATCGTCGCCGGCGTGGTGGCCGCCCTGCGCGGCCGCGACCGGCCCGAGCTCGACCACCAGCTTCCGGCTCGAGCCGCCGGCCAGCTGCCCGAGCACGAATCGTCGACCTACCGCTACTGCACCAACTTCGCGGTCACCGGCAGCGTGCTCGACGGGGGGTCCTTCTCGACGCGCCTGGAGGCGATCGGCGACAGCGTGCTCGTGGTCGGGGACCAACGCACCATACGCGTGCACGTGCACACCGACGAGCCCGAGGTGGCCGTGGCGATCTTCGAGCACGCGGGCGAGGTCTCGCGACTCGACGTCGCGGACATGCACGAGCAAGTGGCGGAGCGCATCCTCCGGCTCGGTGCGGGCGGGGCCGCCCCGCCCGTCGAGGCCGCCTGCGTCGCGGTCGCGGTCGCCAGCGGCGCTGGCATCGCCCGCCTGTACGAGGAGCTGGGGGCGCTCGTGGTCGATGGTGGGCCGACCATGAACCCCTCCACCTACGAGCTGCTCGCCGGCATCCACGCCGCGGGCGGCGAGGAGGTGGTGGTGCTGCCCAACAGTCCCAACGTGATCATGGCCGCCGAGCGCGCCGCC
>Ga0208612_1000313_pt1 | contig 22975 bp, 20 predicted proteins | sample AntDryMetagUQ889_FD_188089 | JGI IMG/M metagenome (GOLD analysis project Ga0208612, IMG submission 188089) | Polar desert microbial communities from Antarctic Dry Valleys - UQ889 (SPAdes) | ecosystem: Environmental > Terrestrial > Soil > Desert | place: Antarctic Dry Valleys | collected 2008-12-31 | reverse complement strand
GAGCTCGAGCTCACGGACCTCGGCGAGCACCGCTTGAAGGATCTCTCCGCGCCCGAGCGCATCTTCCAGCTCGGAGACGGTGAGTTCCCGGCGCTGAAGTCGCTCTACCGGACGAACCTGCCCGTGCCGGCGACGCCCTTCCTCGGCAGGGAGGGCGAGCTGGCCGAGGTGCTCTCGCTCCTCTCCCGCGAGGATACGCGCCTGCTCACCCTGACCGGGCCTGGCGGAACGGGGAAAACCCGGCTCGCGCTGCAGGCTGCAGCGGAGGCTTCCGATTCCTTCCCGGGCGGGGTCTTCTGGGTGCCGCTTGCTCCTTTGCGCGATCCCACGCTTGTCCTCGAGACGGCAGCCCAGGTCGTCGGCTCCAAGAACGGCCTCGCCGAGCACATCGCCGACAAGGAGATGCTCTGCCTCTTCGACAACTTCGAGCAAGTGGTGGAGGCAGGCGCCGAGCTCGCCGGGCTCCTCGCCGCCTGCCCCAACCTCGACGTTCTCGTCACGAGCAGGGAGCGCTTGCGGGTTCGGGGCGAGCAGACGTACCCCGTACCACCGCTTGCCGAGCGAGACGGGGCGGCGCTCTTCATGGCCCGCGCGCGTGCCGTCCATCCCTCGTTCGTCGAGAGCGAGGCGGTGTCGGAGCTCTGCCTCCGCCTCGACGAGCTCCCGCTCGCGCTCGAGCTCGCCGCCGCCCGCACCGCTCTCTTCAACCCCGAGCAGCTGCTCGAGCGCCTCTCCCAGCGGCTCGACCTGCTCAAGGGCGACCGCGACGCCGACCCGCGCCAGCAGACCTTGCGAGCGACGATCGAATGGAGCTACGACCTCCTGAGCGAGGAGGAGCAACCGCTCTTCGCCCGTCTCTCCGTCTTCGCCGGCGGCTGCAGCTTCGAGGCCGCGGAGCAGGTCGCTGCCGCCGAGCCGGACACGCTGCAGTCGCTCCTCGACAAGAGCTTGCTCCGTAAGCGCGAGTCGGAGCTCGGGCCTCGCTTCTGGATGCTCGAGACGATCCGGGAGTACGCGGCCGAGCGGCTCGGGATTTCGGGCCAGGCCGGCGATCTCCACCGCCGTCATGCCGAGCATCTCTTGGCGCTCGCACAGAGGCTCGCACCGCATCTTCCCGTTACGAGGGAGTGGCTCGACGAGATCGAGGCGGAGCACGACAACGTGCGCGCAGCTCTCGATCGGCTAGGCGCTGTCGGCGAAACGCAGCTCGCCCAGCTTCTGGCGGAGGCGATCTGGCGCTTCTGGAAACTCCGGGGCCACCAAGCGGAGAGCCAGCGGCGATTCGACGCTCTGCTCGCCGCCGACGATCGCCCGACCTCCGCGCGGGCGCATGCGCTGAACGCCGCGGCCGGCATGGCTGTTGAAAACAACGACTACCTGACGGGGAGACACTATGCGGAGGAGGCACTCGCCATCCACGAGGAGCGGGGTGATGCGTGGGGCACCGCTCGATCGTTCTACATGCTCGGCTACGCGGCAATCGAGTCGGGTGATTTCGAGACCGCGATGCCGCTGTTCGAGAAGACCGTCGAGCTCCTCACGGACCTCGGCTACGAGCACGTCGCCGGAATGGCAACCTTCAACCTTGCCTGGGCATGCGAGGAGCTCGGCGAGGTTGCTCGCGCGAAGGAGCTCACCGAGCAGAACCTCGTGCGGGCACGGTCGATCGGTAGCCCCGCGTTGGAGGCGACCGCGCTGGTCGAGCTTGCGGCTCAGGCCCGCGACGAAGGCCGTATTGGCGAGGCGCTCTCGCTCACCGCGAACATCCTTCGCATCCATGTCGATCTCGGAGACGTCCCGCACCAGCTCGACACCTTCAGCCGCTTCGCGTTCATCCACGCGAAGGCGGGGCACGCGGACCTGGCCGCGCAGCTCCTCGCGGCTTCGCTCGCGCTCCACGAGGAGCTCGGCCTGAACGTGCCGCTCTACCAACAAGGGAGAAACGAGGAGATAGTGAGCCTTCTCCATGAACAGCTCGGCAAGTCGACCTATGCAGACGCCTCGGAGTTGGGCCGGGCACTGACACTCGACGAAGCCATCGCGCTAGCGCTCGGCGAGGCCGATTGAGATGCTCCGCTTCGCGGGTGTTGCGCGGGGTACGGCCGGCGGATGAGCCTGACCACACGGGAACGGACCGTCGTCGAGCACATCGCCCAACGCGAAGACGAGCTGGTCGCGCTGGTCTCCGACCTGATCGGATTCGACACGACTGCCAGGGCCGCTCCCGACGACCCGCCCCGCGACGAACGCGCGCTGCAGGAGTACCTCGCCGGCCGCCTGGCACGAGCTGGTGCGGAGTGCGATCTCTGGGAGCCCGCATCGGAGAATGTGGCGGGCAGCAAGCTGGCACCGACTGGGCTCGACTTCGACGGACGACCGCAGCTCGCTGCGACGTTCCGCGGCGCGGGAGGCGGCCGAAGCCTCCTCCTCAGCGGGCACGTGGACGTGGTCTCGCCGGACCCGCGCGAGCGCTGGACGACCGATCCGTTCCAGGCTGAACTCCGAGACGGAATGCTCTACGGCCGCGGCGCCTGCGACATGAAGGGCGGCGTCGCCTGCATGGTCTTCGCGGCAGAGGCGCTCGCGGAGCTCGAGCTTCGGCTCGCGGGCGACCTCGTCGTCTGCACGGTGACCGAGGAGGAGTCGACTGGGGCCGGTGGCCTGGCCGCGGTTACGCACGGCGTCCGCGCGGACGCGGGCATCGTGCTCGAGCCGTCCAGCCACGACGTCTGTATCGCATGCCGCGGCAGCGTCATCCCGACGATCACCGTACGCGGACGGCCGGGCCATGCGGGTATCCCCCAGCCCGACTGGCGCCAAGGGGGTGCCGTGAACGCGATCGAAAAGGCCGAGATCGTGCTCGACGCCATGCGGCGCCTCCAGGAGGACTGGCGAAGCCGGCCCGACCAGCGCCACCCGCTGCTGCCCCCGGGGGACATCGTTCCTTGCGTGATTTCGGGCGGCGAGTGGGCGGTGAGCTACCCGTCGTCATGCAGCGTCACGTACCACATCGGCTATCTCCCGGCCTTCGCCGACGCGGAGGGCTGGGGGAGCCGAATCGAGCGCGAGGTGGCGGACTGTGTGCAGAGCGCGGCGGACGCCGATCCCTGGCTCGCCGAGAATCCGCCGACCATCGACTGGGCGCCCGAGGTGCCCTCCGCGGAGGTGGAGGCCGACGCGCCGATCGTCACAGCCCTCCTCGGCGCCGCACGCGCTACCGGTCTCGAGACGGGCATAGCCGGCTTCGACAACTGGCACGACGGCGCCACCTTTACGCGCCTCGGCGGGACGCCCTGCGTCGCGTTCGGCCCGCACGGGCTCGATCGTGCGCACACGGTGGACGAATACGTTCCCGTGGAGAGCCTGGTGGCCTGTGCCCAGGCACTCGCCGTAGCGGTCCTCCGCTTCTGCGGCGACGCTTCAGAATCTCGGTAGCGGCCCGCCGGTGTAGAAGGCGTACGCGCCTTCCCGAGCGAAGCGCTCGACGCAGCGCGCCCGCCCAGGCTCCTCCAGCTCGACGCCGAGCCCTGGCTCCGTCGGCACGTCGAGCACGCCGCGCCCTGGTGAGAAAGGGCCGCTCGCGATGACGTCGTCAGTGGTCCAGCGCAGGAGCGACTGGCTCGGGCGGTCGAGATACGCCGTCGCGGCAGCGACATGGAGATACGCCGCAGTCGCGATACCGAGGTCGCCGCTGTAGAACCAGAAGCCGACGCCGCTCTTCTCGCAGGCGGAGATCAGTCGCAGCGTTCCGGCGATGCCTCCACAGAAGCCGAACCCGAGCACGATCGCGTCGGGCACGCCGAGCTCCGTCGCCAGCGCGACGTCCGGGGTATGAGAGGAGAACGGGATCGCCGTCGACCGGCGCAGCCTGGCGAGCTCCGCGAACGAGCCCACGGGCTCCTCGACGTTTGCGACGTCGAACGGCTCAAGGAGCGAGAGCGCACGCTGCGCCGTGTCGAGGCGCCAGCCCATGTTCGCGTCGAGACGCAACGCTCGGTCCGGGCCGATCGCAGCACGCACCTCCCGCACGAGGCGGACGTCCTCCTCGACGGGACGGACGGCGACCTTGCCCTCGAAGACGGTCGAGTCGTGCTCCTCGACCATGCGCGCGCAGAACGCGGCCCCGCCGGCCGAAGACTCCTCGTGCCCCGGCCGATAGGCGAAGTACTCGCTGAACTCGACCTGCGTCCGTACCGCTCCTCCCAGGAGGGCGTGCAACGGCTTGTCCTCCTCCCGCGAGGCGATGTCCCAGAGAGCGATCTCGACTCCCGCGAGGGGATTGTGAACGAGGACTTGCGCGTCGCCGCGATGCTCGACGGGCGCGCGGTCGATCCGCCCCAGCTCGGCACGCAAGTCGGCCGTCGTCCGGCCTACGAGCTTCTGACCCAGCTCACCGCGTAGCGCTGCGGCATCGGAAGGCGACGGGGCCTCCCCGAGCCCCACGACTCCGTCGTCGGTCGTCACCCTCACGACCGTCCGGCTGATCCCGGGGACGACTCCCGACGCCATCAGGTAGGTCGCTTCGAGCGGAACGTTCACCGGCCAGGCCTCGACGCGGGCGATCCGGCTCACCGCGTCATCCTGCACGATCGACGAGAATGAGACCGTGATCGACACGACCCGACTGGAGGCGCTCGCGGCACGGGAGCACGACCTTGCGCCCGAAGAGTGCGCCGCTCTCGCCCGGGCGGCAGCCGAGCTCGTCGACCTCCTCGCCCTCGACCGGACCGGCGAGGGCTCCTTCGAGCTCCTCTGGCGAAACACGCACTCGGAAGCGTGGCTCAACACGTGGTGGGAGCCGCGCGACACCGGCTTTCACGACCACGGCGGCTCCTGCGTCGGCGTTCACGTGCTCGAAGGTCACGCCCGAGCCGAGGGGCTCGTCGTCGGCGGCCCGCGCCGCGTCACCGATTATCGGGCCGGCGAGTCGTTCTCGTCCCCTGCCACAGGCATCCATCGCATGGAGCACGAGCCGGGCGCGGTGACGATCCACGTGTACTCACCGCCGCTCAGCGCGATCGGGCACTACGACGTCGTGGACGGCGAGCTGCACAGGCACTCCGGGGAGCCGGACGCAATCTCGCCGCTGAGCCCCGCGCTCACCGCATCGCTTGGCGCCTAGCTGTAGGGGTGAGGCATGCCTCACCCCTACGACACATCACATCTCAGACCGCGGACGCGAGCTCGTCTGCGTAGGTGATCGCGACCCGCCCGAGCGCGGCCGTCGTCGTGCCGAGCTCGTAGTGGCCCATCCGCCACAGTGCGGGCGAGTAGGCGTGAAGCGACGTCGCGTTCGGGCCTCCTGCATGGCGGACACCGTGGATGTACGACGCATCGAAGTCGAACACCGCCCCCGGATGATGCTCACGCGTCACCTCCCGAATCCAGCCGTCCGGGGTTCGCTCGAAGTGGTCCTCGTGGAGGGTCCCTTCGCAGACGTGCACCGCGCCCGAGGACACGTCGTGGTCGTGGTACCCCGTGTCCTGCGCGTTGAGCCAGCAGATCAGCCAGACGTCGAGATGCGGGTCGCGGTAGAGCTGGATGAAGTGGCGCGTGTTCGGATCGTGGCGCACGAAGCGCTTCCAGAATCGTGGCTCAGCCGCGAGATCGACCACGAGCTGCGCGAGCGCGGGCCGGTCGAGGTCCACGTCCTCTGGCACCCGCTCGTGAATCCAGCGGGTCAGTCCCTTCAGACGAGTAGACGTGCCGGGTTCTGATTGCAAAGGGCGTCTGTCACAGCATCGCCGAAGCCGCGGACGGCGTCCAGGCCTGGCTCGGGGTCGAGAACGGGCACGTCCGTTCCGAAGACCAGCTGGCTCACGCCGTAGGTGGCCATGCAGAGCTCGAGCGCGCGATTGCCGTACGAGGAGGTCTCGAAGAGAACGTTCTCGTGGAGAACGTCACGACCCGAAACCCCGCGTGAACGCAGGCGCTCGAGCTGGAACGGCGCGCCTCCCGCGAGCATCGAGAACACAACCCGGAGGCTTGGCCAGCGCGACACGCCACCGGCGAGCCAGGCTGCGTACCCGGCCTGCATCTGCGCCGTGTAGTCGACGACAGCCGCCCACCAGGCCGGAGCGCCCGCCGGCGAAGGGGCCGCCGGACCCGGATGGACGAAGAGCACCGCGTCGCGGCGCACGAGCTCGTCGAGCCTCGGAGCGAGCACACCGAGGTCTGCGAGCTCCGGCGCCCCGATGCAGGCACCGGCGAATCCCGAGAGGTCCGAACCCGCGGCGAGAGGCACGAGCCGTCCCTCGGAAGCAGCCGCTAGCTCGAGAATCCCGCGCTCGTAGGCCGCGATGAGCTCGGAAGCATCCTCGGCGGGCAGCTCGCCCATCCCGAGGGTCGGTTGCAGCGACACGACGGCAACGTCGAGCTCCCAGCGGTCGAGAAGCGCGAGCCGCGTATCGAGGTCGTGCGCGCCGAGGTCGATCTCGCTCTCCTCCCCGGCAAGCTCGAGGGTGGAGCCGCGGAGCCGCGGCACACGCTCTCTACGGGTCAGGAGCTCGACGAACGGCTCGGGCCACAAATGCTGATGAAAGTCGACCGTGGGCACGCGCTGATTGTCGCCAGGCCCGACCGGCGGGCTCTACAACTCCTGAGCGAACTCTTGGTTCTCGGCCTTGAGAGTCTTGTCCGTCCCGAAATACGCGTGCTTCGACATGTCCGGGGAGTAGCGGCTGCCCGGAGGCGTCCTGCCGAGCGCCTCCGCGAGGCTGCGAACGTGATGCGGAGCGGCGCCGCAGCAGAGGCCGATGTAGCGAACCCCGAGCTCGTGTGCGTCCTTCGCGAACTCGGCGATCTCGTAGCGGTTGCACGTGAACGGATCGAGCGCCGTCGGGAATGGTCTCCCGCCCGGAAGCTCCTTGCCGTTCGCTTCGCGGAGGGACTGGAACGACGGCTGCTGCTCATGTGTCCGGTACGGGACGGGCAGCGCTGCGACATGCCCGGAAACCGCCTCGCGAACCTCACGGAGAAGCGGCATGAGCGTCTCCGGGCCGCGCCCGCAGTTGAGGCCGACGACGTCGGCGCCCGCGTCCTCCAGCCGCTTGCACGCCTCGCCGAAACCCAGGCCGTCCCGGGTCGTGTCGGCCTGGTGCGCGATCATGGTGACGACGGCCGGGTAACCCGCCTGCTTGATGACCTCGAGCGCGAGCAGGGCCTCGTCGACGTGCGAGAAGGTCTCGGCGATGATGAAATCGACGCCCGCGTCGGACGCCCAGCCGACCTGCTCCTCGAACATCGCTCGCACGGTCTTCTGCGACTCGGCCTCGTCCGTGTAGACGTTCGTGTTGCAGATGTCCCCGGCGAAAAGGGCGTCGCTCTCGGCTGCGACCTCCTTCGCAATGGCGAGCGCGCCCCGGTTGAGCGCCTCGAGAAGGTGCTCCTTCCCGACGATCCGCATCTTCTCGCGGTGCGCGTAGTACGTGAATGCCTCCACGACGTCGGAGCCCGCATGCACGAAGTCGCGGTGCAGCTGCGCCACGACCTCGGGATGGTCGAGGACGACTTCGGGGACGAACGCGCCGGCCTGCAGGTAGCCGCGCCGCTCGAGCTCGAAGAGATAGCCCTCGGCGCAGATCACGGGACCCTTGTCGAGCCGTTCGAGGAGCCCCTCACTCATGGCGTCATCATGTCAGAACGAACGAGCTCGACCACCGGCTCGAGATCTGGAGAAACCGTCTCCCCGGCGTCCGTGAAGGGAACGCGCTCGCGGACGAGCTCGTAGGCGCGAGTCGTTCCGACGCCGAGCGCGGGCGATCCGCGCAGGTCGACGGCCTGAGCGGCGATCGTCAGCTCGATCGCCACGACCCGGGCGCCGAGGCGCACCATCTCCGCAAGCCGGCGAGCGCCGAGCGGAGCCATCGTCATCCGGTCTTCGATGCCCTCGTGCTGCGTCGTCGACGCAAGCTCGAAGGACACGGGCTGCGCGAGCAGGCGTGCCTCCGCGACGATTCCCTGCACCGCCGCACCGAGCTCGCTGAGGGCAGGCTCGGCGAGATGCGGCCGCGCGGCGAGACCCTCGGGGAGCCCGGTGAGCGGAGACTGCAACAGCTTGAGCGCCCGCTCGGCTGCGCTCGTCAACGCCGGGGCGAGAGCGATCCGCAGGAAGTCGAGCGCCGCCGCGAGGGGCACGATGTCGAAGTTCCCCGCGGCGATGATCCGCCCCACCGACGCTGCGACCATGGGGTTGCCCTGGTGGGCGTTCAGCTCGACCGTCAGGACGCCCTGGGTGTAGGCGAGCGCGTCGCGAGCGGCGCCGTTGACTTGGGGGAGCGTCCGGAAGGTCAACGGATCCTGGAGATTGCGCGGCTGCGCGTCCCAGAGGTAGCTGCCCTCGAGCAACGCGCGGAGACGCGCGACGGTCGAACGCAGCCCGGGATGCGGGCGTGCATCGGCCACTTCGTCGTCGACGAGGCCCGGGTTGGCCGCGAACGCCTCGAGGTCGAGAGCCCCCGCCACGTCGAGGGCGTCGAGCAACGTCTCGCAGTCCGAGACGGCGAGCGCGGCGAGACCCGTGGAGAACGCGTTGTTGTCCACGAGGACGAGGGCCTCGCCTGCGGCGAGCTCGAAGTCGTCGAGAAGCCCCTCCACGAGGTCCGCGTTTGCAGAAAGATCCGCCTGGCCGACCGAGCCGAGCATCCGAACGGCCGGCGTCGCACCCTCGTTGAGACGGTCGACGAGGAGCTGCGCCAACTCGGGGCGCACACCCGGATATCCCTGCGCCAGGCCGTTGGCGAGCTTCACCATCGTCGCCCGCACCGCATCGGCCGGGGCGCTGGGCCCCTGGGCGATCAGGTGGCCGCGGATCAGCTGCCGGTTGAAACGCGCCTGATCCTCCTCGATCGCGAAGCGCTTGCGCATCCCGACCCCGGTCGAGAAGCCGTAGACCTGCTGCCCTGACGCAAGCGCCTGCTCGACCACGGCTCGCGACGCGCGCATCTTCTCGATCGCTTCGGGCGCCAGCTCCACGTGCTCGCCGCCACGCGCGACTCGGACGACCTCCTCGAGGGTCAAATCGACACCGGTGAGGACGATCGTCAACCCCAGACCAGCGAGGCCGTCTTCGCGATCGTCTCGAGCTTCGCGCGCTCGTCTTCGAAGGTGAGGTCGTTGCCGAGGACGGAGGTCGCGAAGCCGCATTGCGGCGAGAGTGCGAGCCGGTCGAGCGGGCAGAACGCGCTCGCCTCCTCGATCCTCGTGGCGAGCTCGTCGACGGTCTCGCGGCGGCCGCTCTTCGTCGTGACGAGGCCGAGCACCGCCGTCTTTCCCTCGGGCACCGCCCCGAGTGGCTCGAACGAGCCGGAGCGCGCGTCGTCGTACTCGAGCATGAGCCGCTCGGCGTTCACCCGCGCGAAGAGCCGCTCCGCCAGCCAGTCGTAACCGCCCTCGACGAGCCATCTCGACGCCTGGTTCCCGCGACAGAGGTGCATCGCGAAGGTCACGCCCTCGCGATCGCCGTAGACGAGGTTGTCGAGCTCGAGGCCGAGCTCGAGCCAGCGGTCGGCGGGCCAGCCGCGGCTTGCGTAGAAGTCGCGGTAGGTCGGATCGAGCAGCAAGGGATAGTGCGGGGCGTCGAGCTGGATGTACGTCGCGCCCAGTCGCACCAGCTCGTCGACCTCCTCGCACAGGATCTCGGCGACGTCGCCGAGGAACTCCTCCAGGCTCGCGTAGGCGCCGCTCGAGCGCTCGGGGTCCCAGAAGTTGGCGAACAGGCTCGGGCTCGGCAGAGTTACCTTGAGGATGCGGTCGGTGCGGGGACTCGCGTACGCGAACTCGTCGGCCGAGAGAAAGCGCCGGCGGCGAAGCTTCGACTGCACGGCGATCGGCGGGCGCTCGACCTTCATCTCCCCGAGCTCGCCGCTCTGCCACTCGCCCCACAGGAACGCGTCGAGATCCCAGTCCCCGAACCCTTCGACCGCCTCGGTCATCTGGCTCTGGAACGAGAGCCGGCGCATCTCGCCGTCCGTGACCACCGCCATGCCCGCCGCCTCCTGGAGCCGAAGCGCATCGTCGACGGCGGCGTCCTCCGCCTGCTTCAGCCCTGTGGCGTCGAGGTCCCCCCGCTCGAACCGCTCGCGCGCGTCGAGCAACTCGGGCGGCCGGAGCAGGCTGCCGACGACGTCAGAGCGCGCCTCGAGCACGCGGCAACTGTACTGCGACCCGACAGACGGTTGCTCCGCCTGCGAGGGAGGCTCTACGATGGGCGCGAAGAGCGGCAACTCTCCTGGAGGTGCGTCATGTCCGAGAAGATGTGGGGCTCCGAGCCTTTCTGGGGGCTCGGGTACGAGTGGGATCCGGACTGGTTCTACACCGACCGGCAGAAGGAGCTCCGTTCGCTTCTGATCGAGCTCTGCGAGAAGGAGCTCCGCGTCAACGCGAAGCGTTCGGACGACGAGCTCCTCTACCCGCGCCTGAACCTCGAGCTGCTGGGCGAGCACGGCTTCCTGGCGCTGACCGTTCCCGAGGAGTACGGCGGGCTCGGCGAGAACCACGTCGCGTACGGGATGGTCTGCGAGACGATCGCGCGCTACGGGTGCGCGTCGACCGCGATGTGTTACGTGATGCACATCGGGGCCGTGAACACAATCATGCTCCGCCCCACCCCCGAGCTGATCGACAAGTACATCCGCCCGCTCGGGAGCGGCAAGATCGGAACACTCTCCTACTCCGACCCCGAGACCGGGTCGCACTTCTGGTACCCGATCTCGTCCGGCGCCGAACGCTCGAACGGCGGCTACAACGTGCGCAAGAAGGCGTCCTGGACGACCTCTGCGGGATTTGCCGACTTCTACGTCGTCCAGACGACGAGCCCCGACTTCTCCGGTTACGACGACCTGTCGGTCTTCGTCATCGACGGAGACGACGTCGAGTCGCAGCCGTCGCTCTGGGACGCGCTCGGCCTTCGCGGCAACCAGTCCGGCCCGCTCGAGGTGCCGAACGTCGAGGTGCCCCTGGAGCAGATCGTCGGCCCGGAAGGGGACGGTGCCGCCTCGAACGACGAGTCCGTCGACCCGTGGTTCCTGATCGGCTCGTCCTCGGTCTGGAACGGCATCGCGCTCGGCACGATCGACATCGCGAAGCGGCACACGACCCGCAAGCGGCACGTCGACGTCGGCCTGCGCGTCGCGGACTACCCGACCATCCAGGACTACGTCGGCGAGGCCGTGATGGACACGAACGCGAGCCGCGCCTTCACGTACTCCGTCGCCCAGGCGATGGACAAGGCGACCGACGACAATACGAAGAGCCTGGCCGTCGGAGAGTTCGCACGCGCCGACTTCCTGCACTGGGCGTGGCAGATCAAGTTCATCGCAGCCAAGAACGTCGCGCACGTCGTCGACAAGATGCTCCACGCCTGCGGCGGCTCCGGGTACAAGCGCGACATGGAGCTCGAGCGCTACCTCCGCGACGGCAAGGCCGGCTGGGTGATGGGCCCGACGAACGAGGTCCTGCGCCAGTTCGTCGGCAAGGCGGTCCTGCTCGGCTTCGACTCGCTCGACTACTGGAACCAGACGTACAACCGGCGCGCGGTCGAGAACGAGGTCAAGAAGCTGGACGCCGACGGCAAGCGCGAGCTCGCCGAGAAGCTCGTGGCCGAGGCGGTCGAGCAGGAGGCGAAAGCGCCCGCCGGCGCGAAGTGACGCTCCCCGGCACACCCACCCTGAGCCGGGGCCTGCTTCCCGAGGACCCCTTCCTCGAGACGTATCTCGTGCGGCCGGGAGGGGCGACCGTGTTCGCGCTCGCGCCCGACGAGCGCGTGACAGTGGTCGACAAGGACGGCGGACAGGTCGCGGAGGTCACCGTGCTGGATGCGTCGGGGCGAGACGACGCAGCGGCGCTCGGCGCGAGCGCGGACGCACCGGCGACGGTCGTGCGCGAGGCGCTCGGAGGCCGGAACGGCAGCCTTCTCGGCGGCGAGCTCGCCGCACGTGGCCTCGACCCTGCGGACGCGCGTGCGATGCGGCTCTTCGAGGAGTGGTCGCCGCCGGGCTCGTCTCAAGCGTTCCGCGCCGACCGGGCGGTCACCGTCGTCGTCGCAGCTCCCGGTGGACGCATCGTCGACGGCGCCCCACCGCCCTCCGAGCTCCTGGTCGAGGTGCGTCGAGTCACGCCGCGTGCGTACGAGCAGTACGAGCTCCCGCCGCCCCTCGTCGAGCCGCGGCTCGACGTGCGCGTGGAGGCCGCCACCGCGCTCGCCTACGAGGTGCAGGCGGGCGAGTACATCCAGATCATCGACGTCGAGGGGAAGCAGTGCTCGGATTTCCTCGCCTTCCACCGGCGCAAGCTCGAGAACGGGCTCGAGCGAGGGCTCGACGCGACTACCACCCGCACGCTCATGGGCCAGGCGTATCCGCAGCCGGGCCTGTACGGGAAGTTCTACGACGTGGACATGGACCCGCTCGTCGAGGTCGTCCGCGACACCGTAGGACGCCACGACACCTTCGCGCTAGCGTGCACGCGGAAGTACTACGAGGACATGGGCTACCCGGGCCACATCAACTGCTCGGACAACTTCAACGGCCAGGTCGCGCCCTACGAGATCGCGCCGCGCAAGGGCTGGGAAGCACTCAACTTCTTCTACAACACCGGCTTCGACTCGAGCATGGTCTTCACCATGGACGAGCCCTGGTCCCGCCCCGGCGACTACGTGCTCCTGCGGGCGATGAGCGACCTCGTCTGCGCCTCGTCGGCCTGCCCTGACGACATCGACCCGGCGAACGGCTGGCAGATCACGCCGGTGCACGTGCGTGTGTACGCGCCCGACAACACCTTCTCCGTCGCGATCGCCCGCCGCGTGACCGCCGACGCCGAGCCGGTGCTGACGCGCGAGACGAGCTTTCACCCGCGGACGAGCGAGCTGACGAAGAGCTTCACCGAGTACCGCGGCTACTGGCTGCCCCACTGCTTCGACAACGAAGGGGCGATCGGGGAGTACTGGGCGTGCCGAGAGAAGGCGGCGGTCATGGACCTCTCGCCGCTCCGCAAGTGGGAAGTCCTCGGCCCCGACGCCGAGAAGCTGATCCAGACGGCGATCACGCGCGACGCCCGTCGGCTTTCGGTCGGCCAGGTCACCTACACCGCACTCTGCAACGAGACGGGCGGCATGATCGACGACGCAACCGTCTACCGCCTTGGCCAGGACAACTTCCGCTTCGTCGGCGGGGACGAGTACGACGGCATCTGGCTCAAGGAGCTCGCCGACCTCAATGAGCTCAAGGTCTGGATCAAGCCTTCGACCGACCAGCTGCACAACGTCGCTGTGCAGGGTCCGGCAAGCCGGGAGATACTCGAGAAGATCGTCTGGACGCCCCCGACCCAGACATCGCTCGAGGACCTGCGCTGGTTCCGCTTCACTGTCGGCCGGGTCGGAACCTACGACGGGATCCCGATCGTGGTCTCCCGCACCGGGTACACGGGCGAGCTCGGCTACGAGGTCTGGTGCCACCCCTCCGATGGACCGGCCGTGTGGGACGCGATCTGGGAGGCTGGAGCCGAGCACGGACTCACCCCGCTCGGCCTCGAGGCGCTCGACATCTTGCGCATCGAGTCCGGGCTCATCTTCGCGGGCTACGAGTTCGACGACCAAGTCGATCCCTTCGAAGCGGGCATCGGGTTCGCTGTCGATTTGGACACGGAGGAGAACTTCGTCGGCCGCGACGCGCTCAGGGAGCGAAAGGCGCACCCGCAGCGCGCGCTCGTAGGGCTCGAGCTCGACGGCAACGAGACTGCGGGTCACGGGGACGACGTCTACGTCGGGCGCCGCAAGGTCGGCGTCGTAACGAGCGGAACCCGCAGCCCCGTGCTTAAGAAGAACATCGCGCTCTGTCGCATCGCCGTCCAGTACGCAGATCTCGGGACGTCGGTCGAAGTCGGAAAGCTCGACGGTCTCCAGAAGCGCATCCCCGCCAGTGTCGTCCGCTTCCCGTTCTACGACCCCGAGAAGAAGCGCCCGAGAGGAGACCGGGGTCAGGCTGAAGCCTGACCCCGGTCTGAGGTGCTCGTGGAATTCCAACACCGAGGCCAGGCTGAAGCCTGACCTCGGACTGAGGTGCTCGTGGAACTCCAACACCGGGGTCAGCTTCAGCCTGACCCCGACCACTCGTGATCGAGTCCTTCACACCTGAGCAGGTGGACACCTTCCAACGCGACGGCTTCCTGATCGTGGAAGAAGGTCTCGTGTCGGAGTCCGCGCTGGAGCGTCTGCGAGAGCGATACCTGCGCCTCTTCCAAGGGGAGTACGAGACCGGGATCAGGCCGGACGAGGTGAACTGGGTCCCCGGCCGCGATCCCGAGGACCGCACGCGACAGCTCTGCAACGCCTGGAAGTCGGACTCGGTCGTCGCCGCCCAGGTGCTGTCGCAGAGAACCGGCCGGCTCGCCGCGCAACTGATGGGCTATCGCGGCGTCCGCATCCTCCAGGACAACGTGCTCTGGAAGCCTCCCGGCACGAAGGCGATCGGCTTCCACCAGGACTCCTCGTACGCCGACTACCTCGTCCCGTCCGAGATGGTCACGTGCTGGATCGCGCTGCACGATACGGAAGCGGACGCAGGCCCCCTCGAGTTCGTCCGAGGCTCGAACCACTGGCCGAAATCGCCTCCGGAGCGCACGCAGTTCCACGCGCCCTACGACTGGCTCGCCGGGCCGCGCGCGGCCGCCCCGAAAGGCGAGGAGGTCGAGACGGTCCCCGTCCTCGTCAAGGCGGGAGGCGGCTCCTTCCACCACGGGCTCACCTGGCACGGCTCGGCTCCCAACGAGAGCAAGACAGTCGCCCGCATGGCCCTCGTCTCGCACCTGCTCCCGGTCGAGGTGCGCTTCCACGAGACGAACGTGGATGTCACGTACTCCCGCTACCGCCGCCGCGGCGACCTCTCGCTGGACGAGTCGTTCTTCCCGGTGCTCTGGGACGAGTCGGGCTACCGCACGCCCTGGCTTTCCGAGCTGCCGACGATTGCGTGAGCAAGGGGTTACCGCTCAGCGCTTCGCGATCTTCACGTTCCTGACCACGAGGTCGCGTATCAGCCGTTCGACGAAGTCGGCGCCCCCGCCAACGTGGATGCGCATCGAGTCGGAGAGGCACCAGTCTGCGAATCCGCGACTCCACTGAACGCGTTTGCCGTGGATGACCCGTGTTTGATCCCGATGCGGTCTGCATTGGCCGGGGTAGAGCTCGAGCGAGCGTCTGGGCCCAGCCGAGAAGAGAAGTCTCGGCCCGGCATGCTCGCCGGCCCTGGCAAGATGGAGCGGACCCGAACCTCGAAGGAGCAGGAAGCCGTCAGCGGTTTCACGTCCCGAGAAGCTCGCCGCCCAGGACGATCGCTCGGCGTCGGTCATCGCGCCAGGCCCGATGTAGTCATAGACGAGCACTCCCCAGCGACCGAACTGGAAGCTGAGGTAGCGAACGTTCAGACCTGCCCGGCGGAGATCCCAGAACCCGACGCGCTCGCCGCCGACCCCTTCGTACCACGCGAGGAGAGTGGGCGGCGTGCTCTCGCTGCGCTCGGCCAGCAGGTGTCCGACTTCGCGATGCCCGATCACGAAGTCCCTCGCGACGATATCGCCTCGCCCAGGGGTCGGGCTCTTGCCGTGGAGCCTGCCTGAGCTGTACGGCCGGACAGCGAACCCCGCGAGATCGAACTCCGGCAGGTAGACGAGCTCAGCACGCGTGCCGTCCGGAAACGTGACCGGGAGGATGACGCGGTCTCGCTCGCGATACGTCGCCGGAATGAACTCCGACCGTTCGCCGACGGTCAGAGCGGACAGGATCGCGAGCGCACGATCTCGGGTCTTGCCGCTCGCGTCAGGGCCGAGAGCGACATGCGCTTGGAGATCCCTATCCCCAACGCTGAAGCGGAACATCGTGCTACGCCCGAAGCACTCGTACTCGGCGAACTCACCGTCGCCAAGGGTCAGCCTGTCTGGTCGCCGCGCGAGGGACCCTCGCCGGCCGTAGTCGATGAGCAAGACGAGCGCCCCGTCTCGGGGCAAGAGCCTCACAGCCTGTAGGCCACCACAATCGCCCTCGACCGCATCCTCCGGAATCGGATACGACGTGACCGCAAGACGCCGAGGCGAGTTAGTCGTGCTGAACGGAGTCACGTGCCACCTCTTGGGGTAGGAGATGGAGATCTCCGCGTCGGCGAACGTCTCCATGCCGCCGCCGCCGAGCGAGCACGCGGGTAGAAGGAATGCCGCCAAGGCAATGAGCACAGCGACGAGCAGATGCTGCACGGTCCGCACGAACCCAGTACGAGCGCGCCCTGCGCCGAGGTCCAGCCCAGCGGGACCTGAAAAGCCGGGAGACACGTATCAGAAGCGTGTCTTCGGACAGCATCGTCCTGCAGGTCGCCGCCGGCTGGCTCATCCTCGCTCTGGGCGGAGGCGCTGCATCCGCGAAAGAGGCGGGTGGAACGCCCGTTGCGTTCGTCGCCTCGGGGAAGGCATCGCAGCTCATTGCCGTCGATCTGACCACGAAGCGGGTCGTCGGCCGGATTCCCGTGCCATCCGGCCCACGCAGCGTCGCAGCCACGGGCACGCGCTTTCTGCTCGTCACGAGCCCCGCGGCGAGGAAGGTGGCGCTCGTCGACTCCGTCACAAGACGGGTGGTGAAGATCTTCGGGGGGTTCGGGCGCCCGCTCGACGTCGCCGCCGAGCGCGGGTACGCGTACGTGACGGACGCACGCCGGAACGAGCTGGTCGTCATCGACCTCGCGCAACGGAAAGTCGTGTCGCGTGTGGCAGTACCTCGCCGACCGCAGAACGTCGCGGTCGGGGACGTCGCGCTCGTCACGCATAGCCCGCCGAACCCGTACCTGACCTTCGTCAACCTCCCGCGGCCGGGAGCGCCGCGAGTGAGCGTTCGCCGCCTCGCAGTGCCCGCCGTGGGGGGAGCGCGGGACGTCTCGCGGCAGCCCGACTCGGCGAACGCCTACGTCACGGGTTGGAGCTCGGGAGGAGCGGCGGGAGTCGACTGGGGCAACGGGCGCCCGCTCTGGTGGAGAAACGTCGGGACGAGCCTGCGACACGTCGCCTTCGACTACTTCCACGGGCGCAGGGTCTGGGTCAGCGACCACGCGCGCGGCGAGGTCATCGCTCTTTCGAGCCGTGACGGCCACGTCGTCCGGCGTCTCCATGGCTGTCCCGGCGCTCGGCAGATCGCCCTCGGGGGCCAGGCATGGATCGCCGCCACCTGCGAGGGCTCACTCGCCATTTGGGACACGCGGGGCTGGAAGCGGACGCTTGTACCCATTCCGCCCGAAGCGCACGGCGTGGCCGTCGCGGTCGTGCCGTAGGGCGCTGGATGCGGATGCTCCTCGTCGCCGCTGGGATTGCCGTCACGACGGTGGCGTGCGGCACCCAACCCACTGCGGAGCCCGATCTCTCCGGGCAGCGCCAGCTCGCTCCGCGCTACGGCGTCTCCGTCTCGCTTCCCGACGGCTGGCACGGCGGTTTGACCCGTGGCGCCTTGGTCGAGGCGACGTTCCCGGTGCCGTCCGCGGGCTCGATTGGCCTCCGGGAGATGGCGTTCCCGCAGCTGGAGGGAGCCGACGCGCGCGTCCTCCTGTTCGAGGCCGCACGCGAGAACCGGAGCCCGCCGACCGACTCGAGCGAGTATCCGCCCCTCGAAAGGGAACTCCGGTTCGAGGCTGCCGCCTTCGGGGCCGACGACGGGAACTCGGATGACAGCAGGCTCACTGGACATGGCTTTGCACGGAAGACCTTCCAGGTGTCCGGCCGGCTCTTCGTCGTGTTCGTCGAGACGGGTTCCCTCCCCATGGACAATCCTGGGCGGGCGCATCGAGTCGCGGAGTGGCTCCTCACGCCGTCTCGCGGAACCTCGCCGCGAGCACTTCGATGAGTGCGATCGCGGCCCGGGGGTCGGCTGCGAGCGCCTCGAGCAACGCATCCCGCGAGACGGCGACGCAGCGCACCGGGCCTTGCGCGTGGATGTCTGCAATGCGACCGCCGACAGGGTCGAGCACCTCGATCTCCCCGATGAGCCCACCGGCGCCCAGGGTCAACGTGCGCCCCGGACGCTCGACCCGCACGAGGCCTTCGACTACGAACAGGAGCTCTGCGCCGGGCTCGCCGATCCGCATGATCGCCTCGCCGTCGGCATACGTACGCTCTTCACCGCGCGCGAGGACCGGCTCGAGCAGCTCGCGCGGCAGCAGCGAGAACACGCGGGGATCGCGGACGATGCGCTCGTAGCGGCCGCCGTGGAAGAGGAGCGGCTCCCCCTCCCCGTAGCGTGCGTACTCGACCTGGCCGAGGAAGAGCGAGTGGTCGCCGCCCCAGTACGAGCGAACCACGCGCGCGATCAGGTGCGCGAGCGCGCCTTCGACGAGCGGCGTGTCGTGGACGAGCTCGAACTGGGGCTCTACCTCTTCGTCGCCCGCGACCCGCCCCGCGAAGCGATCCGAGAGCATCGCCTGCCCGGCCTCGAGGACATTCACGGCGAAACGCGTCCCTTCGTGCAGCAGATTGGACATGCGTGCACGGCGGTCGACCGAGACGAGGACGAGCGGGGGCCGCAGTGAGACCGACATGAACGCATTCGCCGTCATCCCGTGTACGGTCTCTCCCGAGCGGGTGGTCAGCACGGTTACACCCGTGGCGAACATCCCGAGCGTCCGGCGAAACGCAATGGCCGGATCGCCTTCGAGCCCCTCGCCGAGCTCGAGCGCCTCGGCCAAGGGCGCGGCGTCGAACGAGGCGCCGAACGCCTCCGGCGCCGAGATCGCGGTCTCGATGCCGACCTGAAACTCTTCCGGCTCTGGCTGCCGCTGCACAGGCGGATTCTGACGGAGGAGCGGGTCGTGGTAAGCGCCCCGCTCCTCGTCAGCTGCGTGCATGCCTTATGTGCGCGGGCCCTCCGGCGTCGCCGGCGTCTCCTCGCGGAGCACGATCCTTCCACCGTCTTGAACCACTCGCCGGTAGACGTAAAGGAGGATCGAGATTCCGAGGACGCCGAGACCCATGAGAACGTGCTTCGTCTCGGCGGCGTACGTGAGGCCCGGATCCGTAACCCCTACGAAGATGAAGAGGGCGTTTGCCGCGGCCAGAACGATCGCGATCGGTACGAAGATGGCCGCCGCCCTGACCGGCCGTGGCCAATTCGGCCGATCGCGTCGGAGCAGCACGAATGAGGTCAACGCGAAAAAGTGGGCCAAGATGTAACCGACGTTTCCCGTGTAGAGGATCGCCAGGGTGTTCCCCACGAAGAATACGAGCAGGATGTTGATGACCATGTCCACCGTCATCGCCCGCGATGGGACATGGTGCTTGTTCAAGTAGTCGAGCTGCTTGATCGTCATCCCGTCTCGCGCGATGCCGTACAGCGCCCGTGAGCCGTCCGCGGTCGCCGTGTTCATGGAGAGGAGCAGGCTTGCGACGAGAAGGATCACCATGATCTGCGATCCGCCGCCCAGGATCTCCTGGAACGCCGGGACGTAGAACGCGACCGGGTTCTCCGCAATTGCCTCCTGGCTCAGGACGCCGCCGATCCCGAGCGGGAGCAACGCGTAGACCGCGAGCGAGAAGAGCGCCGCGGACTTAAGAGCCAGCGCGGTGTCTCGCTCCGTGTCCTTGTACTCCGGCGCAAACGTCGCGCACGCCTCGACGCCGTAGGCCGACCACCCCATCACGAAGAGCCAGACGAGAGCGGTCTTCCACCCGCCCCAAGGCTGACCGGGATCGTCGAGTGTCCAGGTCATGTTCGCGCTGTCCCAGTTGCCCGTGAAGTACGGGAGGATGATGAACACGGCGAGCGGGATCATGAGCATCGCGCCCGTGATGTACGCGAGCCAGACGGCCGGCTTGATACCGAAGATGTTGACGATCCAGACGCCGATGATCACCCCGGCCGCGATCACGTGCGGCAAGCCCGCGTCGACCGGCCCGGTGTCGAACGTCCAGGTCTCGCCCGCGAACCACTCCGCCTGGATGAGGCTGCCGATGACGATTCCGAACAGCGCGAGAACCGACGACCACGCGAACCAGTAACCGAACGTCGCAACGGGGCCTACAAGCGAAAAGTACCGTCGCCAGCCCTCGTGGGCGTAGAGCGAGATGCCGCCCGGCTTGTCCGGGAACATCGCCGCCTGCTCCGCGTAGATCCAGTTCGAGAGCACGCCTATGACCATCGAGACTGTCCACAGGAACATCGCCCCCCAACCGCCGAGAGCGCCAATCGAGTAGCCGAGCGAGCCGATCAGGAAGCCCGGGTTCGCGAGCGCGATCACGAACCCGTCGTACCACCGAAGCGTCTTGAGAAGCTCTCGCTCCTCGATAGCGGCACCAGCGTAGACAGCCTCACCCACGGATGACCTCCTTGCGCGCAAGGGCGTGTAGCTCGCCCGATTGGGTGCGACCGTAACACCCTCTTCGACTGGACTCAAGCCATGGATCGGGCGAGGTTACGATTGGAGCATGCAGGGAGCCCCGATCACCGTGACCTGCGAGTGCGGTGAGGTCCACAGGACCCCGTACGGCGACACCTGGCAATGTGATTCGTGCGGTCGTCGCTGGAACACGAACCAGATCCCGGCCGATGTCTACTGGGGGATCATGCACGAGATGCGGCGGTACCGGCTCGTCGTGATCGGGATCGCGCTCGCACTCGGCCTCGGATTCGGGCTCCTCGCGTTTTTCGTCGCCGAGCGCCTCATTCTGCTGCTTCCGATCGTCCTCGCATTCTGGCTCATCTGGTTCATGCCCTGGTGGCGACGGAAAATACGGCGGCGCGCGCGAAGCCTTCCGAGCTGGCAGCTGACCCCCGAATAGCCTGACGCAGATCGCCGTGCTGCGCTGCTACCGTTCGTCGGCGTGTTCGCAACTGTGTTGGCGTCTAGGCAATGAGGATGTCCGTGCCAAAGTCATCCTCGTACGTCGTCGTCGGTGCCGGGATCCACGGCCTCTCGACGTCCTACCATCTCGCCAGGGAGCTGGCCGCCCGCGAGCTGGGCTCGGGAGCGGACATCGTCGTCCTCGACAAGGCGCACCCGGGAGCGGGCGCGTCCGGCATCGCCTGCGGCGTCGTTCGCAACAACTACTTCCAGCCCGCCATGAGCGAGCTGATGCAGGCATGCGTCGAGGTCTGGGAGTCCGACCCCGCGGCATACGCCTACAACGCGGTCGGCTACATCGCGCTCGGCGCCGCGGTGCAGGAGGCCGATCTGTCGGAAACCTTCGAACGCCAGGAGCGGATCGGCTACCGCTCCGAGCTGATCCTCGGCGAGGCGGAAGTGGACGCGCACATGAAGGGGCTCTTCCCCGACTGGCGCGCGCAGGGCGTGACCGTCTGCCTGCACGAGCACCAGGGCGGCTTCGCGTTCAACATGGCCTCGGTCGAAGGCCTCCTCGCCAAGTGCCGTGAAGTCGGCGTGTCCGTTCTGTCCGGAGTCGAGGTCACCGGGTTCGAGGAAGCAGCGGACGGCTCGATCTCGGCGGTCGAGACGTCGGAAGGACCCATCGAGGTCGGCGAGCAGGTCGTCATCGCGCCGGGACCCTGGGCCAAGGGGTTCTGGGCGATGCTCGGGATGCCGGACACGATCGACGTGCGGACACCCTCAGGCGAGGTCGTCCCGGATCGCCCGATGTGGACGTACTGGAACCTGCAGGAGGGCGAGGTTGCGATCGACCCGATGCTCTTCGCCACCGCGGACGGCGGCCCGCCGCCCGTCATCCACCTCGACACCGACGCTCCGCTGGTCACCGACGACGGAAGGACGCTCACCGACGAGCTCTGGGGAATCTACTTCAAGCGCGACCGCCATTCGGTGCAGGGCGGCGCGTCGCCGCTCGTCGTCCGAGACGATGTCGTGCTCGACCCGTATCCGCAGACCACGGACATCGATCCAGAGTTCCCAGACGTCTTCTGCGCCGGGTTGTCGCACGCGATGTCCCGCTTCGAGGGCTGCCGGCCGCTCTACAAGCAGGCCCGCTCGGGCGGAGTCGGCGCCTTCACCGTCGACAACTTCCCGGTCTTCGACTACCTTCGCCCGAACCTGTACGCGGTCCTCGACTCGAACCACGGCTACAAGATGATCGGCGTCGGCAAGGAGGTCGCGAGCGTGCTGCTCGGCGACCACTCGCGACTGCTCTACCCGTTCCGCTTCGAGCGCTTCGAGACCGGAGACTTGCACCCGGTCTCGAGCTCGCCTTATCCCTGGTCTTGACCTGAGGTCAGGCTTCAGCCTGACCTCAGGTCTACGACTTGCGCCCGGCTCCCGCCTCGTAGACGATCACCGTGTGCTCCTGATCGTCCTGCTCGGGTTCGCGCCCATCGTCATGTGGCTGACCCTGGCGATCGCGCTCTACCTGACCGTGGTCGAGCTTCGCGAGATGGAGCCTCCGCCGCACTACCTGTGGTGGAGCTGGTGGCTGCTCCTCGTCTTCATGACCCACTTCGTCGGCTACCTGATCCTGAGGATCTACACTGTCTACCGACGCTGGCACGCCCGAACGGGCTAACGGCAGCGGTAACGGCAGCCCGCCAGCCGCTCACAAGGGGCGGCGCGGGCTCCGCGACCACCCGCTCGGCAAGCTCCTGCTCTTCGCGGCCGTTCTCCTCGCCGCGCTCGTCGTCGCTCGCACGTGCGGATCGAACAACAAGGAGATCTCACAGGACGAGGCGATCGAGATCGCCAAGGAGAACGCCTCGTTCGCGCCGTGCCCCGAGCTGCAATGCGTACAGATCCGCTACGTGCCGCGAGGGATTCCGGTGCGCGGGTACTGGGGCGTCGTCCTGTCGGACGAGCTGGACTCCGACGGCGAGCCGAATCGCACCGAGAGCTTCCTGATCGACGTTCAGACGGGCGAGGCGGCGCGGGCGTAGAAGAGCGCTTGTGTAGGCAGCGCACATAGTCGAGGCCCGAACCTCGGCCGCCTCGAACATGGAAACCGCGTAGCGCGCTTCATACGGTCTTCGCACACGTCGATCGCGGTACCCGCCCGAGGAGGGGGGTTC
>Ga0208612_1000312_pt1 | contig 23010 bp, 20 predicted proteins | sample AntDryMetagUQ889_FD_188089 | JGI IMG/M metagenome (GOLD analysis project Ga0208612, IMG submission 188089) | Polar desert microbial communities from Antarctic Dry Valleys - UQ889 (SPAdes) | ecosystem: Environmental > Terrestrial > Soil > Desert | place: Antarctic Dry Valleys | collected 2008-12-31 | reverse complement strand
ACGAGCAGGTCGGCCTCGAGCGCCTCCTCGAGCGTGGCGGCAAAAGCCTCCACGAGCTGATGAGGAAGCTTGCGGATGAAGCCGACGGTGTCGGTGAGCAGGAAGGCCCGCCCGCCGACCTCGAAGGAGCGGGTGGTGGGATCGAGCGTGTGGAAGAGGCGGTCGCGGACGCCCACCTCGGCTCCGGTGAGCGCGTTGAGCAGCGTCGACTTCCCGGCGTTGGTGTAGCCGGCGAGCGCCACCGTCGGCAGCCCCGCCCGCTCGCGCTCGCGGCGCATGGTGGCGCGCGTGCCCTTCGTGGCCTCCAGGCGCCGGCGCAACGCCGCGATGCGATCACGCGCCAGGCGGCGGTCGGTCTCGATCTGCGACTCGCCGGGTCCTCTGGTGCCTATGCCCGCGCCGAGGCGCTCGAGGTGGGTCCACAGCCCCCTCATGCGGGCGAGGTTGTACTCGAGCTGCGCGAGCTCCACCTGCAGCTTGCCCTCGGCGGAGCTGGCGTGGTCGGCAAAGATGTCGAGGATCACGGCAGTGCGGTCGATCACCGGCACGCCGAGCGCCTGCTCGAGGTTGCGTTCCTGGCGCGGCAGCAGCTCGTCGTCGACGGCGACGAGGTTGGCGTCGGATTCGCCGATCGCCGTCTTCAGCTCGTCCAGCTTGCCCTTGCCCAGGTAACGGTCGGGGTCGGGGCGCTCACGACGTTGGGTCAGCTGACCCGCCGCGGCGACTCCAGCCGTGCGAAGCAGCTCGGCCAGCTCGGACAGCTCGGGCTCGTCGGGTCCGGCGGCGATCAGCAGCGCGCGCTGCCGTGCGCGCGGGCTGCGGATGCCATCACCGGTCTGCACCACCCCTGAGTCTAGGGGCGTCCGGCCGGGCAGCTCGCGGGCCCGAGCAGGCCCAGCCGGCCGAGCGCTAGGACCCGGCGAGAGGCAGGCGCTCCACCGGCGCAAGCACGCCCCGCGTCTCAAAGCGCTCGGGCGGGGTCGAGCCGGGGAGCACGATCGCACCGTCGGGTCCTCCCAGCCAAGACGCGTGGCCGACGGCGTAGCGGTGCGCGCACAGCGCCGCCGCGGCGGCCTCCAGCTCTTCGATGCGCCGCTGCCAGAGGTCGCCGCCATCGTCGAGGACTTCCTCGGCCTCGAGCTCGGAGATTCGCATCTGGATGCCCAGTGGGTGCCTCCGCGCCGGCAGCCGGCGGTTCTGCAGCGCGCAGAAGACCCCGTCGGCGTTGGTCTCGACCAGCGGGGCGGTCTCGTAGGCGCCCTCGCCTACCACCCCCGCACCCTCCTCCTCGGCGGCGAAGCGCTCCACCCCGCTCAACTCGCTCATCAGCGCACCCAGCTCGGGCGAGGCGCGCGCCGGGGCGACGCCCAGGTCGGTGAGCATCACATCGCATGAGCGCTCTCCGGCCTCCGATTGCGCCGGCGCGCCCAGGGCAACCACGAGCTCGCCCTCCCACAAGCGCAGCTGGGTGGCCAGCTCGGCGCCCGAGCCGGGCTCGAAGAAGCTCGCCAGCAGGCGGATCGGCGGGTCGGGGTCGCGCACCTCTTCGACCACCACCAGCTGGAGATGGCGCGCGCCCAGCGGGACTACTCCGCAATATCTCATCAGGTGTAGCGCCGGAGCGCAGGGGGGGCGTTGGCCGGCCGGGCACCGCCGCTCGATCCGCTGCTCAGCGAGGAGCGCAGGCGCTCCACCGCCTCCGCGAGTCGCTCGTCGTCGATAGTCAGCGAGATGCGAAAGAAGCCTTCGCCGTTGGGCCCGTAGGCCGCTCCCGGCGAGACCACCACCCCCGACTCCTCGAGCACCAACTCGCAGTAGGAGGCCGAGGTATGGCCCTCGGGGACGGGCGCCCAGACGTAGATGGTGCCCTTCGGTCGCGTGACCTCGACTCCGATCTCCTCGAGCGCGTCGCAGACCAGGTCGCGACGGCGGGCGTAGATCGTGTTCATCTCGCGAGGCACCTCGTCGCCCTCGTCGAGCACCGCGGCCTGAGCCAACTGCACCGCCTCGAACATGCCTGAGTCGATGTTGGTCTTGAGCTTCCAGTAGGCCTCGACGGCCTCGGCGTTGCCCACGATTGCCGCGGTCCGCCAGCCGGTCATGTTGTAGCCCTTGGACAGCGAGAAGACCTCCACCCCGACCTCCTTGGCGCCCGGCGTGGCCAGGAAGCTCGGCGCGACGTAGCCGTCGAAGGTGGTCTCGGTGTAGGAGGCGTCGTGCACGATCAGCACGTCGTTGGCGCGGCCGAACTCGATGGCCTCCTCGAACAGCCCGTCGGGCACAACGGCACCCGTGGGATTGTTCGGGTAGTTGAGGTACATCACCCGCGCGCGCTGCGCGTCCTCGCCCGAGATCGCGCTCAGGTCGGGGGCGAAGCCGCGCTCGGGCAGGAGCGGCATCAGCACCGCTTCGGCGCCCGCCAGGAGTGGGCCCCCGGTGTAGACCGGGTAGCCCGGATCGGCCGCCAGGGCCGCGGTGCCCGGGTCAAGGAAGGCCAGGTTGAGGTTGAAGATGCACTCCTTGGCCCCCAGCGCCGGCACGATCTCCGTCTCGGTGTCGAGCGCCACGCCGAAGCGCCGGTCGTAGAAGCGCGACAGGGCCTCGCGCAGCTCGCGCCGGCCGCGGTTGGAGGGGTACTGATGGGTGGCGGGGTCGGCGGCCGCCTCCGCCAGCGCCTCGGCGGCCAGCGGTGGGGTGGGCGTGTCGGGATCGCCGATCCCCAGCGAGATCACGTCCACGCCCTCGGCCTTCTTGGCGTCGATCTTTCGCGACAGCTCGGCGAAGAGGTACGGAGGCAGGCGGTCGAGCCGGCTACTGGACTTCACTGAGCCCCTTTACGAACTCCTCGCTGAGGCGGCCCTCGTAGACGGGCACGGCCCAGCCGGACAGGTCGACGTGCAGGTCCTCTCCCACATCGACCTCCAGCTCGCCGCCGTCGAGGCGGACGGTCACCGGGCTGTCGGTGCCACGCAGCACGGCCGCGACAGCGGCTCCCGTCGCGCCGGTGCCCGAGGACATGGTCTCTCCCACCCCACGCTCGAAGATGCGCGCCCGGATCGCGTCGTCGGCCTCCCGCCGCCAGAACGAGACGTTGGTGCGGTTGGGGAACAGCTCATAACGCTCGATCGGCGGTCCGAGCTCGGCGAGGTCGAGCTCCTCCAGCCCGTCGTCGACCTCGATCGCGCACTGGGGGTTGCCGATCGACACGAACTGGAAGGCAAGCGCCCGGCCGGCGACCTCCAGGCTTCCCCGTCCCTCGGGGTCTCCGGAAGGAAAGTCGGGCGCGCTCAGCTTCGCGCGGCCCATGTCCACCGTGCACGTGCGCTCGCCGGTGATCCGCGGGCGCACCTCTCCGGCCGCGGTGGACACCGAGAAGCTGTCGCGCTCGGTCCAGCCGCTGCGGCGCAGGTACATGACCGCCTCGCGCACGCCGTTGCCGGAGAGCTCGGCCTCCGAGCCGTCGGGGTTGAAGATGCGCAGGTCGGCTACGAACCCGCTGTCAGCGGGCTCGGCCAACAGCAGCACGCCGTCGCTGCCCACGCCGGTGTGGGGCGCGCACAGCGCACGCACGCGCGCGGGGGTGAGCTCCACGCCGAGCTCTCGCTCCTCCACGATCGCGTAGTCGTTGCCCAGGGCCTGCCACTTCTCGAACCTCACAACGGCGGGACTCTATTAGCGCAGGAGCGCAGGCCGAGCGTCGGTCGGCCGAGCACCGCACGCTCGGCTCATTAGCGCAGGAGCGCAGGCCGAGCGTCGGTCGGCCGAGCACCGCACGCTCGGCCTGTCCGCGGTTGCGATGCCCTCAACCCAGTCGTCGCACCACCTCGCGCGCCAGCTCGGGGGGCTCGCGCCCGGTGACGTCGAGCGTCAGCTCGGGCGCCAGGCGCCTCAGCCAGGTGAGCTGGCGCTTGGCCAGCCGCCGCGTGGCGCGCGCCATCGCGTCCACGTCGTCGCGCAGGAGCTCCTCGAAGCCGAGCGCAGCGCGCGCGGTGGGCGAGGCCCCGGCGGCTTGGGCGCGCCGTACCTCCCGCCCGGCCCCGGCGGCCACCATCCCGCGCACCCGGTCCTCGATCGCCTGATAGAGCGCATCACGCTTCATGGTCAACCCGCACAGCAGCGTGGGGTGGCGCAGCGCGGCCGTCCACAGGCGCGAGCGGTCTCCGACGGGTGCGGGCTCCTCCCCCATCTCGAGCAGTTCGAGGGCGCGCACCAGGCGCGTGCGGTCGGTGGTGGCCACGGCCGCGGCGGCGTCGGGCGAGCGCTCGGCCAGCTCGGCGTGGAGCGCCTCCGTGCCTCGCTCGGCCAACCGGGCCTCTATGCGGTTCCTAAGCCCCTCGGGCGGAGGCGGGCGCAGCTCGAGGTCGGTGAGCGCGGCCTGCAGGTAGAGCCCGGTGCCGCCCACCACGATCGGCCGACGGCCTGCGGCGAGAGCGTTGTCGATCTCCTGGTGCGCCCTGACGGCGTACTCGCCCGCCGAGAAGGAAGTCGAGACCGACAGCACGCCGACCAACCGGTGCTCCAACTCCGCCCGCTCGGCACCGCTCGGTGCGCCGGTGAGGGTCTCCAGCCCCCTGTAGACCTGCAGCGCATCGGCCGACACCGCCACCGGATCCTCGCCGGCTTCGCGCAGCAGCCCGGCCACGGCCACGGCCACCGCGGTCTTGCCCACCCCCGTGGGCCCAAAGAGGGCTAAGAGCTTCAGCCCACCCGGGCCGGCAGGCTCTCGGAGCCGGCCAGCGTGGTTGAGGTCGCGGACTCGATCTCCACCTGTGCCAGCTCTCCCGGCTGGGCCATGCCCGCGAAGTTCACGGTCTTGTTGTGGCGGATCCGCCCGCGCAGGCGGTCGGGATCGGTGCGTGACGCGCCCTCGACGAGCACCTCCATGTCGCGCCCCACGAAGCGCTGCGAGCGCTCTTGGGCCAGGCGCTGGACCGACTCCACCAGGCGCTCCATGCGCGCCCGCTTGACCGGGTGGGAGAGCTGGCCGGGGAGCCCCGCGGCCTCGGTGCCCCGGCGGGGGGAGAAGATGAAGGTGAAGGCCGAGTCGTAGCGCACGTGCTCGACCACCTCGAGCGTCTCCTCGAACTCCTCTTCGGTCTCTCCCGGAAAGCCGACGATGATGTCCGTGGTGAGCGCCACGTCGGGAACGTGCTCGCGGATCATGGTCACGCGGTCGAGGTAGCGCTCCTTGTCGTAGGTGCGGCGCATCGCCTTGAGGATGCGACTCGAGCCCGCCTGCAGCGGAAGGTGGATGTGCTCGCACAGGCTCGGAAGCTCGGCATGGGCGCGCAGCACGTCTTCCTTCATGTCCTTGGGGTGCGGGCTGGTGTAACGCACGCGCTCGATGCCCTCCACCGAGTCGACCATCGCCAGCAGCTCGGCGAAGCTGGTCTTCTCGCCCTGGGGGAGGTCGCGCCCGTAGGAGTTCACGTTCTGGCCGAGCAGGGTGACCTCGCTCACGCCTTCGTCGGCCACGCCCCGGACCTCCTCGAGCAGCTCCCGCGAGGGCCTCGAGGCCTCGCGGCCGCGCGTCGAGGGCACTATGCAGTACGAGCAGCGGCAGTTGCAGCCCACCGAGATCTGCACCCAGGCCTGGAACTCGCGCTCGCGGCGCGCCGGCAGATGGCCGGGGAAGCCCTCGAACTCGAAGTAGCCCTGGGCGGTGAGGCTGTCGCTGGTCAAGAACTCCGCCAGGCGGTGGATCTGGCCCGGCCCGAAGGCGACGTCCACGAAGGGGAACAGCTCGAAGACCTTCTCCTTCATCGACTGCGACCAGCAGCCGCCCACGCCGATCACCCGGCTCGGGTCCTCGGACTTCAGCCGCTTGGCCTCACCCAGGTGGCCGACGAAGCGGTTGTCGGCCGATTCGCGGATCGAGCAGGTGTTGAAGAGGATCAGCTCGGCATCCTCGCGCGCCGGCGCCTCGTGGTAGCCGAGCGACCCGAGCATGCCCTTCATACGCTCGGAGTCGTGCTCGTTCATCTGGCACCCGAACGTCGTCAGGTGGTAGGTCCTCGGCGGCGCGGGCACGCCGCCGAGGATAGATCAGCGTGTGCCGGCTAAGGGACCGTCACCTCCGAGACCATGCCCTTGGCGACGTGCGGCGGCCCGCCCTTGCGGTCCTGGATGAAGCACACGAGCGCGTACTTGCCCGACTTGAGGTCGAGGTCGACGACCTGGCGCTGACCGCCGTCGATGACCGCCGTCGAGAACATGCCCTTCTCCTCGAACGGCGGCGGGCCCTTCCCCTCGCTGTCGAAGAACTTCTTCAGGTCGGCGGGCGTCTTGCCCGGCTTGACCGCGAATCCGACGGCGTGGTGCAGCTCCTTGCCCGTGTTGGCGAACTCCACCTTCTGCGGGCCCGCCTTCAGCCCGCTCGTGGTGAACGAGTAGTCCTTGGCATCGATCTTGGCGGCGGCTGCTGGCAACTGGCCGCCGCCCTTCCCGGCCTTCACGGTCAGCTCAGCGACCGCCGGCTTACCCTCCTCCTGGGCGGAGCTCGACACGACGTACCTGCCCTCGGGAAGTTGCTCGGTCACGGCCCCCGTCTGCCCGGGCGCGACCGTGCCGACGCCGCCGCCGTCCGCGAGCCAGGCGGGGATCGGAGCACCCTCTTCTGAGGTGACCTTGACCACTTCCTCGGCGGTGTGATCGCCCGTCACGCGGACGAACTGGGCGTCCAGGGGGGACTTGGCTTGGTTGTCGAAGCGGATCTGGGTCACGCCCGCCTCGGCGCCCGCGGGCACGGAGAGCTTGACCGCCTTGCCGGTCCCCGAGGCCGTCACAGTCAGCGTCTTGGGCTTGCTCGCCTCGCTCGACTCCTTGTCGTCCTTGCCGCATCCCGCGGCGAGCAGTACGACGAGCGGGACGGCGGCGACGAGACACTTCCGGCGTGAGCGGGACATGCGATTCCTTTCGAAGGGGCCAGGCGGCGCTTGGGTCAAAGCGCCAAATGTGAACGCGACCCTAACCGGCCTCCGGACAGAATGCGAGATGTCTCAGCGGGCGAAGTCCGTGGACCGGCTCTCACGGATCACCGTGATCTTGATCTGGCCCGGGTACTCGAGCTCGCGCTCGACGTCGCGGGCGATCTGGTGAGAGAGCCGAGTGGCGTCATCGTCGTCGACCTTCCCGGGCTCGACGATCACACGGATCTCGCGACCGGCGTGAATGGCGTAGACCTTCTCAACGCCCTCGTGGCGCGCGGCCACCGCCTCGAGGTCCTGAAGGCGGGTGACATACTGCTCGAGGGACGCGCCCCGCGCCCCGGGTCGGGCGCCCGACAGCGAGTCGACTATCTGCACGATCACGGCCTCGACGGTCTGCGGCTCGACCTCGTTGTGGTGGGACTCCATGGCGTGCGCCACGGCCTCGGACTCGTTGTAGCGCCGCGCAAGCTCGCCTCCCACGAGCGCGTGTGGACCCTCGACCTCGTGGGAGACCGCCTTGCCGATGTCGTGCAGCAGAGCGGCGCGCGCGGCCGTCTTGGCGCTCGCGCCCAGCTCGCCGGCCAGCAGCGAGGCCAGCCGCGCGCACTCGATCGAGTGGGCGAGCACGTTCTGGCCGTAGCTCGTGCGGTAGTGCAGGCGGCCGAGCAGGCGCGTGAGCTCGGGGTGCAGCGAGCCCACGTTGGCCTCGTGGACCGCCCTCTCCCCCACCTCCACCACGTGCCGGTCGATCTCCGAGCGCGCCTGGCCGTAGGCCTCCTCGATCCGCGCAGGATGGATCCGTCCGTCGGAGAGGAGCTTGTTCAGGGTCAGGCGGGCTATCTCCCGTCGCACGCCGTCGAAGCCAGAGAGCAGGACGGCCCCCGGCGTGTCGTCGATGATGAAGTCGACCCCGGTGAGGGTCTCCAGCGCCCGGATGTTGCGCCCCTCACGGCCGATGATGCGGCCCTTGAGCTCGTCGGAGCGCAGCTCGACCACCGAGACCGTCGTCTCGATCGCGTGGCCGCCGGCCACGCGCTGCATGACCGTCGAGAGGATGTTGCGAGCGCGGCGTTCGGCGTCGTGCTTGGTCTCCTCCTCGACCTGGCGGATGAGGCGCGCGGACTCGTGGCGCAGCTCATCCTCGAGCTCGCGCATGAGGAGCTGCTTGGCCTGTCCGGCGCTCAGCCCGGCGAGGCGCTCGAGCTCTCGGACCTGGTTGGAACGGCCCTCGTCGAGCTGTGTGGCGCGATGGGCGAGGTTGCGCTCCTGGTCCCCGAGCGACTGCTCGCGCCCCGCCAGGTCGGAGAGCTGTCCGTCCAGCGAGGCCTCCTTTGCCCGCAGGCGCTCCTCGAGGCGAGCGAGCTCGGCGCGCCGCGCGTTGAGGTCGTCCGCGACCGCGGTGCCGCCGGCGTGGGACTCGGCACCACCGGGGGCGGGTGCCCGGACTGGCCCGGCCGCACTCGGGTGGTCATCGGAGCGCCGCGGGGTGCCCGCCGTGCCCGGCCCTGCCGGCGCTGGGCCGCGCATGCGGCCCATGGCCAGCACAACCCCCGCGGACACTGCCGCGGCCACCAAGGCCGCCAGGGCGATCTCCATCGAACCCTCCTTCGTCGCGCGCACGCGCCATAGCTGTCTGGACGTCATCGAGCGTCCGGCTCGGCGCCGTGGGGACCTCGGGGCTCCTGGCTCAGGCGTTGCACGCAGTGCGCGCGAAGCGGCTAGCGACCCTGTCGTCTGCTCCTTCCGGGTCTCGCCGGGTGGGGTTCGATGTTGTCGGTCAAGGTTCGAGGGTCTTGGTCAGGTTTTCAAAAGCAGCCATTTGCACGGAAATCTCTTCACGGCGGCCATCACGGCCGCTCCTCAATGAGGGTAACCCGGCCCACCCGACTTCGCAACCGCCTCCCTTCCGGGTTCGCCGAGGGGTGGCACGCTGCTCAGGCGGCGCCGCGCGCGTGGCGGCGCACCGCCTCGTAGGCCAGCTCGGAGCTGTAGCCGCGGCGCACGAGCATCTGCCAGGCGCGGTTTCGCTCGCGGTCGCCTTCAGGCGCGCCCGGCAGGCGCTCGCCCAGGACCGCCAGCGCAGCCTCGAGCTCGTCGTAGCCGGGCTCCGCGGCCAGCGCACGCTCGATCAGACGTGGCTCGACCCCCCGCCGCAGGAGGTCGCGTTCGATCCGGTCGCGGCCCCAGCTCTGCACGGCCCGCCGATCCTCGGCGAAGCGGCGCGCATAGTCGGCGTCATCGAGGAAGCCCGCTTCGGTGAGCTCGGATACCGCCTGGGCGATCGCCGCCGGCTCGATCTTCTTGCTCTCGAGGTAGGTACGCAGCTCGAAGGCGGTGCGCTCCCGCGCGCCCAGGGCCTTCCACGCCAGGTCGATTGCCCGCTCTCGCTCTGACTGACCGGAGACTGCCATCGTGGGCCCTCTGCTCTATGCAGCCTGCTCTTCGGGCTCGGTGCCCTCCGCCGCGTCGGGCGTGCCCTGCGCCGGGGGCGCTTCAGGCGAGCTCTCTTCCTGGGCGGGCAGTCCCACCACCGACAGCGGCGGCTCGGCCCCCACCGCCTCGTAGACCTTGCGCTCGATCTCTGCTGCCATCTCGGGGTGCTCGCGCAGGTAGCCCTTGGCGTTGTTGCGCCCCTGGCCGAGGCGCTCCTCTCCGTAGGAGAAGAACGAGCCGGACTTGCGCACGATGTCGTGTTCGAGGCCCAAGTCGATCAGGCATCCCTCGGAGGAGATCCCCTCGCCATAGTCGATGTCGAACTCGGCCTGGCGGAACGGGGCGGCGACCTTGTTCTTGACCACCTTCACCCGCACGCGGTTGCCGACGGCCTCGGTGCCCTCCTTGAGGGTCTCGATTCGGCGGATGTCGAGGCGCGCCGAGGAGTAGAACTTGAGCGCGCGGCCGCCAGGCTGAGTCTCAGGCGATCCGAACATCACCCCGACCTTCTCGCGGATCTGGTTCGTGAACACGCACATCGTGTTCGCGCGGTTGAGGTTGCCGGCCAGCTTGCGCATGGCCTGGCTCATCATGCGGGCCTGGACCCCCACCGTCTGGTCGCCCATCGCGCCCTCGAGCTCCGCCTTGGGGGTGAGCGCGGCCACCGAGTCGATGGCCACGACATCCACGGCTCCGGAGCGGATCAGCAGGTCGGCGATCTCGAGTGCCTGCTCGCCGTGGTCTGGCTGAGAGACCAGCAACTCGTCGATGTCCACGCCGATGCGCTTGGCGTACGCGGGGTCCATGGCGTGCTCGGCGTCGATGAACGCGCAGATGCCGCCCGTCTTCTGGGCGTTGGCCAGCACGTGGTAGAGCAGAGTGGTCTTGCCCGAGGACTCGGGGCCGAAGATCTCGATGATCCGCCCACGCGGCAGCCCGCCGACCCCCAGCGCCAGGTCGAGGGACAGCGCGCCCGTGGGCACGGCGGCCACCCGGACGGCAAACGCGTCGTCGCCCATCTTCATGATCGAGCCCTGCCCGAACTGGCGCTCGATCTGCGTGAGCGCACCGCTCAGCGCGGTCTCACGGGCCTTGGCGGCCTTCTCCTGTTCCTTGTCCATGCGCTCTCCTACGTGTCTCTGGGGGTCTGTCACCGTAGGAGTGCGGTCGGACGTCTTTCTCGCCCCCGTCCGCCCCGACCGAACGGGAGACGGGCTCGGTCATGGGCCGAGAAGACCCGTCCAGAGCGGCTCGTAGACGGCGCCCTGCGGGCGCAGGATCGACCGGAAGAGCACCACCCGGTCGGCGGCGAAGGGCGCAGGGAGGCGTTCGGATTCGAGGGGTTTGGCGGGGTGGCCTCGCCTGCCGCGCGCCAGGGTGAGGTGCGGCCAGAAGGGACGCTTCTCGCGGCGGTACAGCCCGGTCTCGGCGAGTGTCGACGCCAGCGTGGACTGAAGCGCGCCACAGCGACCGCCGCGATCCTCCATCTCCAGCGCGAAGAGGCTGGGCGAGCGCCGAGGGACGCCGCGCACCCCCGTCGGAGCCAGGAAGGCGGCCCGCTTGCCGGCGGCCGCGTCCTCGGCGACGGCCGCGATCCGGTGGGCGTCCTTCTCCTCTCGCCACCCCAGGAACACGAGCGTCACGTGCAGGGAGCCGGCGGCCACCGGGCGCAGGTCGCCGAGGAGGGGGTCGCGCCACGACGCGATATCGGCCCGCGCGCTCCCGGGCAGGTCGAGCGCCAGGAACAGCCGGACTCGCTTTCGGTCGCCGGGATGGCGGTCCTTGCCGCTCACCGGGGGAGGTGCCGCCGCAGGCGGCTTTGAGGGGGCCAAGCACCCTTGGGGCGGGATGCCCGGCAGGGGTTACCCCCTCGGTGGCTCTTCGCCACGCAGCAGGTGCCTCAGCAGGTGCATGCCCACCGTGGTCGAGCGGTCGCGGACCTCGGTGCGATCGCCCGGCAGGCGTACGTCGCGGGCGAGCTTGGAGCCATCGTCCAGCTTCGCGCACCAGCACACGTAGCCCACGGCCTTGGCTTCGGTGCCCCCTCCCGGCCCGGCGATGCCTGTGATCGAGAGCGCGGTATCGGCGTCCATCCGGGCCAGCGCGCCGTCGGCCATGGCCTCGGCGACCTCGGGCGAGACCGCCCCGTGGCGCTCGATCAGCTCCGCCGGGACGCTCAGCGCCTCGATCTTCGCGGCGTTGGCGTAGGTGACCGCTCCTCCCAGGAAGTAGGCCGACGAGCCCTCGACCTCGGTGAAGCGGGCGGCCATCAGACCGCCCGTGCAGGACTCGGCCAGCGCAAGACGCCGTCCCTCGAGGAGCCGGGACACCTGGTCGTCCACCGAGCTGCCATCGGTCGAGAAGAGCGTGTTCGAGTGCCGCGAGGCGATCAGCTCAGCCAGCCGGTCGTAGAGCTCCGCGGCCTCGGGCTCGTAGCGCGTGACCAGCTCGACCTCCCCGCGCCGCAGGCAGGTCGTGATCTCGAGTCCCGAGAGGTCCCCCAACTCCCGCTCGGCCACCCGCAGCGTCTCGGCGATCTCGGACTCGGGGATGCCGAACAGCCTCAGCATGCGCTGCTCGTAGGTCGTCCGCCGCACGATGGCCGCACGGAACTCCTCGGCCTGCGTCACCGTCTCCCACATGGCGTGCAGCTCTCGCGGTGGCCCCGGCAGCACGACCACTGTCGGTCCCGAGCCGTTGCGCGGGGGCACCACCAGCCCCGGCGCCGTCCCCGCCGGGGAGATCACCTGCGCTCCCTCGGGCACCATCGCCTGCTTTCGGTTCGCGGTGCGCACCGCGTCGAAGTCGAGGTCGGGCCAGCGCTTGACCAGCGAGCGCAGGATGTCCGCGATCTGGCGCTCGAGGTCCGAGTCCAGGAACAGCGGCCGCCCCGCGAAGCCGGCCACCACCTGAGTGGTCAGGTCGTCGGCCGTCGGCCCGAGCCCGCCGCTGGTCACGATCAGGTCGACCCCCTGTGCCGCCAGGAAGCGCAGCTGGGCCTCCATGTCCTCCGGGCGGTCGCCGCAGATGGTGATGTGGGCGAGGTCCACCCCCAGCTCGCGCAGACGGTCGGAGAGCCACGGCCCGTTACGGTCCTGAACGCGTCCGGTGAGGACCTCGGTGCCCGTCACCACGATTCCCGCACGGGCGGCCATCAGCGGAGGAGCACAGGCCGGGCGTCGGCCGGCCGAGCACCGCTCGCTCGACTCATCATGCGGAGGAGCACAGGCCGAGCACCGCTCGCTCGAATCATCAGGCGCAGGGCCGCCGGCCGGCCGGCAGCGACTTCACGCTGGACGGCGTCACGTCGTAGCCGACCGGGGTCGGCGACGGCTCGAGCGCCACAGCACGCCCGTTGGCCGTGAGCTTCGCCGAGGTCTTTCCCAGGTTCAGGCGCACGCGCTTGGCGCGAAAGCGCCGTGCGGACTCCAGGGTCCCCTCGAAGAGGATCTTCGTGCCCGGCCCGGTGTCGACGCAGACGTAGGTGGGCACGGACGGCGCCACGTTGAGCGTGGCCACCTTGCGACGCGCCGGGCGCCGCCGCCGCGGGCCCCGGCGGGGGCGCTCGCCGCGGGTGGTCTCGGTGCGCTGCGCCTCGCTGCGCGCCTTCTCCTTGCCCTCCTTGCCCTCCTCGTCCTCTCCGCCGATCAGCCCGATCACGGCCAGCGCCACGAGCACGACGAGCACGGTGCCGCCAATCAGCGCCAGGGGGCTCGGGCCGCCGTTGCGCCCGGAGGGCGGTGGTCGTCGCTCGCGGCGCTCCCGCCTCTCGCCCCCACGCGTGGGGGCGGCCACGGGTTGCACCTCGGACTCCTCGTGGTCGTCGTACTGGGCGCGGTACTGCTCGACCAGCGTGTGCGGGTCCAGCCCCAGGAGCTCGGCGTAGGTGCGGATGAACGACCTGACGGTCGTGGGACCCGGCAGCACGGCGAACTCCTCGTTCTCGAGGGCGCGCAGGTACTTGGCGCGGATCTTTGTCCGCGTCTCGACGTCGGCGATGTCCAGCTCGTGACGCATGCGCGCCTGGCGCAGCGTCTCCCCTATCGGTGGCATCGGCGCCTATTCTGGCGGACCGGCCCCTGTGCGCGAAATGGACGCCCCGCTACTCGCTGGCGACCATGGGGTCGGCCAACTGCTCGAGCACCCGCGGGAGCTCTGCCTCGGTGACCAGCACCTGCCGGGCCTTCGAGCCCTCGTAGCCTGAGATCACGCCGCGGCGCTCCATCATGTCGATCAGCCTCCCCGCGCGCGTGTAACCCACCCGGAGGCGCCGCTGCAGCATGGAGGTAGACGCCGTCCCCATCTGGACCACCGTCGCGATCGCCTCGGCCAGCAGGTCGTCCCGGTCGGCGCTGAGCTCATCGGCGGAGTCGGGCTCGTCGTCGGTCTCGACCGCCTCCAACAGCTCCTCCTGCAGCTCCGGCTCGCCCTGTCGGCGCCAGTGGTCGGTGAGCTTGAGGATCTGGTCTTCGTCGATGAACGCGCCCTGAATGCGCGCCGCGCGGCTCTCGCCGGCCGGGCGGAAGAGCATGTCACCCTGTCCGAGCAGCGACTCGGCCCCGTTTTGGTCGAGGATCACGCGGGAGTCGGTCTGGGAGGCCACCGCGAAGGCGATGCGAGCGGGCACGTTGGCCTTGATCATCCCCGTTATCACGTCCGCGCTCGGCCGCTGGGTGGCCAGCAGCAGGTGGATGCCGACCGCGCGCGACTTCTGGGCCAGGCGGATGATCGAGTCCTCCACCTCGCCGGGGGCGATCATCATCAGGTCTGCGAGCTCGTCGATCACGCAGAGGATGTAGGGCAGCGGACGTTCTCCTTCGCGCATGCGCGCGCGATTGAGCTCCTCCAGGTTGCGCGTCCGCGCCCTGCTCATCACTTCGTAGCGCTCCTCCATCTCCTTGATCAGGTTGGCCAGGGCGTTCGCGGCCAGGCGCGGGCTGGTGATCACCGGCGTGAGCAGGTGCGGGATGTGCTCGTAGTGGTTGAGCTCGACGCGCTTGGGATCCACCAGCACCAGGCGCACCTCGTTGGGCGTGGCCCGCAGCAGGATGGACGAGAGCATCGCGTTGACCGAGCCCGACTTGCCCGAGCCGGTGGTGCCCGCCACTAGCACGTGGGGCTGCTTGGCCAGGTCGGTGCCGATCGACTTGCCGCCGATGTCCTTGCCGAGCCAGACCGTGAGCGGCGACCACTTCTCGGGCGGCTGCTGCAGCACATCGCCCAGGTGGACCATCTTGCGCACGCGGTTGGGCACCTCGACGCCCACCGCCTGCTTGCCCGGGATCGGGGCGAGGATGCGTACGTGCTCGGCAGCCATGGCGTACGCCAAGTCGTCCTTGAGGTTGGCAACCTTCGACATCTTCACGCCCGGCGCCAGGCGAAGCTCGTAGCGGGTCACGTGCGGGCCGCTGACGGTTCCCGTGACCTGGGCGTCGACGTTGAAGTGGGCCAGCGCCTCCACCACCTGCCGCCCGGCTCGCTCGATCCCCTTCACATCGGTCTTCGGCCCGGCACCCGAGCGCTTGAGGAAGCCGTCGCGTGGCAGGTGGTAGGTGAGGTCGTCGGACTCGGTGATCGGTGAGCGGCGCTTGCCCATCGGCGTGAGCTCCTCCTGCCTGTGCTCGCGTGGCGAGTGGACCGACTCCTCGCGCTCTGGCTCGGGCGGGGCCGGCTCGAGCACCTCGTCCTCGGGCTCGCCGCCGAAGTCGAAGTCCTCCTCGGCCTCCTCGAGCGCCGCGTCCTCGTCAGGGGGGTCCTCCAGGCTCGGGACCTCCACGTGGGTGGCCCGCACCACAGGCTCAACCTCGGGCGGCCCCTCCTCCTGCTCGGGCTCGTCCTCAGCCGGGGGCTCCGGCGCGATGGGGCGGGTCCGCTCCGTGCGCAGCACCGACGCGAACTCCCCGGTGGACTGGCGCACGCGGCGCGTGGTGGAGACCACGCTCTCCCGGGTTCCCTTGACGACACCCGCGACCGAGGCGCCTGTGAGAAGCAGCAGCCCGGCCAGCGCCAGGAAGCCGAAGAGGATGTGCGCTCCCACCTCCTGGAAGAGGGTGCGGGTGACGTAGAAGAGCGCCTCGCCCACCAGCCCGCCATGCGTCCGCAGGTACTCAGCGTCCAGCGTGCCTGAACGGACGGTGTCGCCTGGCCCGAGGCCCAGCGACCCGGCGGCCAGGCCGAGGCAGAGCGCGGCGGCCAGGCAGAGGGCCCCGGTGCGAAAAGGCGCGACGGCGGGAAGCATCGGCCGCAGCACCAGCACCGCTCCGGTGCCGAACATACCCACCGGCACGAGGTAGCCGGCACCGCCGAGAAGGAAGAGAAAAGCACCGGCCATCGCCTCCCCCACCTGGCCTCCGGCCCAGCCCAGGTAGAAGACGCAGGCGAAGAAGGCGGCGAAGGCCACCAGGCCGAGGCCGATCAGGTCGAGCTGGTGCTGCTCGAGCCTGGGCAGCTCGAGCCTGGGCAGCGAGGGACCCGACCTGCGAGAGGACCTCCTACGGCGCTTGGTTCGGGTGCTCTGGCGGCGTGCCACGGCTCAACGACCATCTTTCGACGCCGGGTGCCTTGCCCCTGCGCCCCGCCCACAGCGGGGACGGGTGGGCTGTTCGCCTTTGGCCGGTTCGGGCCGATGGCGGCAAGCGCGACGCTCCCTACCATGCCTTGCTGTGAGCGACGAAGCACGTGTCTTGGTGGTCGAGGACGACGCCGACATCGCCGGCGTGCTGCGCCGCTCGCTGGGCATGGAGGGCTACGACGTGCGGATCGCGAGTGATGGGGACGCCGCGCTCGACGAAGCCTCGGTCTTCGAGCCCGACGCCGTGGTGCTCGACCTCGGCCTGCCCGGCGTGGACGGCGTCGAGGTCTGCCGCCGCCTGCGCTCGGGCGGCGACGTGCCGATCCTCATCCTGACCGCCCGCGAGGGGGTCGACTCGCGCGTGGAGGGCCTCGACTCCGGGGCCGACGACTACCTGGTCAAGCCCTTCGAGCGCGAGGAGCTGCTCGCGCGGCTGCGCGCCCTGCTGCGCCGCCGCCCGCCGCGCGGAAGCGCTTTTCTCACCAGCGGCGACATCCGCCTCAACCCGGCCACGCGCGAGGTCTTCCGCGGCGAGCGGGCGCTCGACCTCACCAGCCGCGAGTTCGAGCTGCTCGAGCACATGGTGCGCAACGAGCGCCTGGTGGTCTCGCGGCAGAACCTGCTCGACGAGGTGTGGGACTACCACCCCTACGCCGAGACCAACACCGTCGACGTCTTCGTGTCCAACCTGCGTCGCAAGCTCGAGGACGGCGGCGAGCCCCGCGTGCTGCACACCGTGCGTGGCGCGGGCTACGTTCTGAGGCCTTCGTGAACCTGCTGTCCGAGGCGCGCCTGCGGCTTCCGGTCCGGATGAAGCTGGCCGTCGTATCGGCCGCGCTGACCTTCGCCATCCTGCTGCTCTTCGCCGTGGTGGTGGGCACGTTCACCGTACGGCGGCTTGACTCGAGCTTCGACTCCGAGCTGCGCTCGGCGACCGCCAGTCTGGCCGACCGCATCCGCCTGCGCCCCGAGCCGACCGTCCCAAAGGACCTGCTGTCGGCGGCGTCGGCGGGTGGGGCGCAGATCCGGGTGCTGAACCGCTCGGGACAGGTGATCGGGGCCTCGCCGCTGGGGGGCGAGGACCTCGGGGCGCCGAGCGATGACCTGCGCGACGTGGGCCGGTTCCGCGTCGCCTCGCGTCCACTGCTGGTCGGCAACGTGGGCGGAGGCGGCTTCCAGCCCCCGTCCCAGGGCAGGTTCGCCGAGCCGGTCGGCTTCGTCCAGTACGCGCGCCCGCGCGGCGGGCTGAGCTCCACGGTGGCCCGGCTGAAGGCCTTCCTGGGCTTCGGCGTGCTCGGCGGCACCGTGCTGGCCTTCCTGGCCGGGCTCGCCGTGGCCCGGCGGGCGATGCGGCCGGTCACGCGTCTCACCGGCGCCGCGCGGGAGGTGGCGAGGACCCGCGATCCCTCCACCACGCTCCCCAAGCCCGAGGCCAACGACGAGGTGGCCGAGCTCGCCCACACCCTCGAGGACATGCTGGGCGAGCTGGGCGCCGCGCGCAGCGAGACCGAGTCCGCGCTGGCCCGCCAGCGCCAGTTCGTGGCCGACGCCTCGCACGAGCTGCGCACGCCTCTCACCAGCATCCTGGCCAACCTGGAGCTGCTCGAGACAGAGCTGCGCGGCGACCAGGGCGAGATCGCGGCCTCGGCCCTGCGCTCCTCGCGGCGCATGCGCCGCCTGGTGGCCGACCTCCTGCTGCTGGCCCGCGCCGACGCCGGGCGCCAGGTGCCGCGCAAGCCCCTGGACCTGTCCGCGGTGGCCCGCGAGGCCACGGCCGAGGCGGCACCACTGGCCGCCGAGCACCAGCTCGCCCTCGACGCGCCCTACGAGACATGGGTCGACGGCGTGCCCGACGACCTCCACCGGGCGGCGCTGAACCTGATCGAGAACGCACTGGCCCACACCCCGGCGGGGACACCGGTGACCGTCTCGGTGCGCAGCGAGCATCCGGGGAGTGTGCCGCCGGAGGCGGCTGCAGGGGGGCGAGAGCCCCCCTGCGCGGTCCTCGAGGTCTCCGATCGCGGCCCGGGCGTGCCCGAGGAGCTGCGCGGCCGGGTGTTCGAGCGCTTTGCCCGGGGCGGCGGCGACGCGGCCACCGGAGCCGGCAGCGGCCTCGGCCTGGCCATCGTGCGCGCGGTGGCCGATGCCCACGGGGGCAGCGTCTCCCTGGGCGAGGCGGAGGGAGGGGGCGCGCGCTTCACCCTGCGCGTGCCGACGGCCACCACGCCCGTCCAGGCCGACTCGACGCAGCCCGTGGCACGGTGAACGTCGGCATCGACGACCGCCTGCCCTGGGCGATCAGCTGGACCGCGCACGAGCCGGTCGAGCGCTCGTGTCACGCGCTGGCCCACGAGGGCCGGGTCTGGCTGATCGATCCCTTCGCCGACGAGGTTGCCCTTCGGGCCGCGCTCGGCCTCGGCGAGATCGCGGCGGTGGTTCAGTTGCTCGACCGCCACCCCCGCGACTGTGAGGAGCTGGCGCGGCGCTTCGAGGTGCCGCACCTGCGCCTCCCCGATCATCTCCTGCCCGACAGCCCGTTCGAGGTGCACCGCATGGTGTGGAAGCCGGGTTGGCGCGAACTGTGCCTGTGGTGGGAGGAGCACCGGGCGCTGGTCGTGGCCGAGGCAGTGGGCGCCTCGAGCTACACCGCGGTGGGCGGCCGCCCGCTGGGGGTCCACCCCTTCCTCCGCGTCAAGCCCCCGGGCGCGCTGCGGCGCTTCTCGCCAGACATCCTCTTCCCCGGCCACGGCGCCGCCCTGCACTCCGGGGCCACGCAAGCCCTTCAGGACGCCCTCTCCCGCACACGGCGCGACATACCGCGGGTGCTGCCAGCGATGGTGAAAGGCTTCCGGGGCGGGTCTTAGGCAGCTAGACCTCCACAACAACCGGCAGCACCATCGGCCGCTTCTTGAGGCGGTTGTAGACGAACTCCGCAAGGTCGTCGTGCAGGTGGCCCTGGATGAGGTCGATCTCCCTGATCTCCTCCTTCGCCGAGCGAGCCAGCGAGGCGTCCACCGCCTCGCGCAGCTCGTCGACCACCTTGTCACCCTCGTCGATGAAGGGCACGCCGCGGAAGATGATCTCCGGCGGCGCGACCGAGTGACCGTCCTGCTCGGACACCGTGGCCACGATGATGAAGATGCCGTCGGCGGAGAGCATGCGGCGGTCGCGCAGGGCGATGTCCTCGGGGGCCCCGACGTCGACTCCGTCCACGAAGACCAGGCCGGCCTGCTCGCGCGCGGCGAAGCCGGCGCCGGACTTCGTGATCTCCAGGGGCAGTCCGTTCTCCCCCCGGAAGACGTTCCGGGGCGGCACCCCCACGGCTTTGGCCAGATCGGAGTGCAGGCGCAGGCGCTTGTAGTCGCCGTGCATGGGCAGCACGTAGCGCGGCTTGGTCAGGTTGACCATCAGCTTCAGCTCCTCTGCGTAGCCGTGCCCCGAGGCGTGGATGGGCGCGTCGCGGGTGGTGATCACGTCAGCGCCCAGGTGGAAGATGCGGTCGATCGTCTCGTTGACCGCCCGCTCGTTGCCCGGGATGGGCGTGGCGGAGAAGATCACCGTGTCGCCCCCGTGCAGGGAGACGTTGGGGTGATCGCCGTGGGCCATGCGGCGCAACGCGGAGAGCGGCTCGCCCTGGGACCCCGTGGAGATGACCACGACCTTCTCGTCGGGGAAGTCCTGGAGCTCCTTCGGGCCCACGAGCATGCCCTCGGGGATCTGGATGTGCCCCAGGCTGCGGCCGATGTTGGTGTTCTTTCGCATCGAGCGCCCGACCAGCGAGACCTTGCGGCCGAGCGCCGAAGCGGCGTCGACCACCTGCTGGACGCGGTGGATGTTGGAGGCGAACGAGGTCACCACTATCCGCCCGGAGCAGCGGCTGAAGGTCTCCTCCAGTCGCGGCCCGACGCCGGACTCCGAAGGAGACATGCCGGGGCGGTCGGCGTTGGTGGAGTCTCCGCACAGCAGAAGCAGCCCCTCCCGGCCCAGCTCGGCCAGCCGGGAGACATCTGCGGGAACACCGTCCACGGGCGTCTGGTCGAACTTGTAGTCGCCGGTGAGAAGGGTGGTGCCCAGCTCGCACTTCAGGGCCACCGCGAAGGCGTCGGGGATCGAGTGGGTCATCTTCACCAGCTCGACGGCGAAGGGCCCCGCGCCGAACTTCTCTCCGGCCTTGACATCGGTCACCTCAACGTCGCGCAGATGGTGCTCGTCGAGCTTGGAGCGCACCATCGCAGTGGTCAGCGGGCCGCCGTAGATGGGCGGCGTGCGGTCGAGCTGACGCAGCACGAAGGGCAGCGCGCCCACGTGGTCCTCGTGCCCGTGGGTGAGCACGATGGCCTCGATGTCCTCGGCGCGCTCGCGCAGGTAGGTGAAGTCGGGCAGCACGAGGTCCACGCCGAGCTGGTCGGGCGTGGGGAACATCAGCCCGGTGTCGACGACCACGATGCGGCCCTCGTACTCGACGACGGTCATGTTCTTGCCGATCTCGCCGAGGCCCCCGAGAGGGAGCACTCGCAGGGTGGCGCTCAAGCCTTGGCGCTCGCTGGCAGGCCGTGGCGCTCGAGCGCCTCGCGCACCGTGGCGGCTTCGTGCCGGGTGAGCTCAACGTACGGAAGGCGCGGCACGCCGGCCTCGTGGCCCAGCATCTCGAGGGCGCCTTTCACCGAGCACGCGGCCGGTGCCACCCCGAGCGCCTCGTAGAGCCCGGTCAGCGAATCGTGGATCTCTCGGCGGCTATCGGGCTCGTCGATCATGCGCCTCATCTCGTGGCCTGCCACATGGGAGGCCACCAGGATCCCGCCGGTACCGCCCATGTCGAGCACGTCGGGCAGCATGTCGTCGTTTCCGGCGAGCAGGCTCAGCCCCTCGATCGGCTCGAGCTGCTCGTAGCGCGCCTGCTTGACCGCGACCACGTTGTCGATCTCGGCAAGCTCGGCGAGCAGGTCGTTGGGCATGTCGATCGCTGAGCGCTGCGGAATGTTGTAGAGCACGACCGGGCGCTCCGTCGCCGCCGCCACGGCCTGGTAGTGGGCCACGATCCCTCGGCGGTTGGGGCGGTTGTAGTAAGGCGAGACCACCAGCACGCCATCGACGCCGATGGCGTCCGCGCGCTGGGTGAGCTCGGCGCTGTGCTTGGTGTCGTTCGAGCCCGTGCCGGCGATGACGGGCGCGCCGCCGGCCTCGTCCACCGCCAGCTCCCAGAGGCGACACTTCTCGGCGTCGCTCATGGTCGAGCCCTCCCCGGTCGTGCCGGCCACCACAAGGCCGTCGGAGCCCGCCTCCTCCAGCAGGTGGTGCAGCAGGGCTACGAAGGCGTGCTCGTCGATCTCCCCGTCCGCGTCGAAGGGGGTGACCATCGCGGTGAGGATGCCGCCGAACGCCAAGTCGGCGATTATGCCAGCGGTTGGTTCGTGGAGCTGCTCCATGACCGCGTCGACTCCGGCTTGCGCGAGATGGTCGAGCGGGTGACGCTGGAGTTGACCCCCCTCGAGCGCCTGCGCCGGACCGGGCAGGACCTCAAGCGGCGCTACGAGACCGGGGGCAGCGGAGTACTACTGAATCGGCTTGAACGGGTCCGGCGTGGAGTTGTTCTGACCCTGGACCGGCGGGGGCTGCTCCTCCTCGGCCGGGGGCGAGGGCGCCTGCTCCGCCGATGGGGCCGGGGGCTGAGCCTGCTCGGGAGCGGCCGCGGGCTGGGCCGGCGGCACGGGCGCCGGGGCCGAGAAGGCCTGACCCGTGTCGCCGCCGGGCGCCGAATCGCCAGCGTGGACGGGCTCGCCCGACGGAGGGGGGGTCGTGGCGGCGGGCGGGGCATCCTGGCCAACCGGGCGGCCGTGGCTGTCATAGCGGGCCGGAGCCCCTCCACCGCCGGCCTTCTGGGCCTGTTTCTCGTTGAAGCCCTTCTGAGTCTCGTCGATCTTCTGCTGGGCCTGATCGGCCAGCTTCTTGGCCTTGTCCATGAACCCCATGGGTTCTCCCTTTCCTCTGGAAAGTGCCACGTTAGCGGAGGAGCGCAGCCCGAGCGTTGGTCGAGCGAGCACCGCTCGCTCGAAGGCTTAGCGGACCACACGGCGCCGCGTAATATTGCTGTCTTCGGATGTCTTCAGAACGCGACTACAGCCACCGCAGCACCGTTCAGAAGCTGGGCGTGATCGCCGATCAGCGCGTGGAGATGGCGGGCGATGTGGGCGCGGGCCTCCGCCGCGACGTCAAGAGCGTGCTCGGTCGCGGCCTGGTCCGCTCGGGGCAACTCGACGTGGCCGTCGTTCTCGTGGAGTCGCTCGAGGAGGCCGAGACGACCTTCGACCGCTACCGGCCGCGCCTTCGGGACACCGGCGGTCTGTGGATCATCACCCGAAAGCGCGGGCACGAGGGCTACCTCGACCAGATGACGCTCGTGCCCCACGGCAAGCGCCACGGCCTCATCGACAACAAGACCTGCTCGATTGACGAGGAGCGCTCGGGCATCCGTTTCGTGGTTCCGCGCGCGCTGCGCAAGCCCGCGCGCGAAGCCGCCGCCTAGCCCGCTCCCAAAATACCGCGCGAGACCGTTCCCGTCGAACCGCCGAAGGGCCTTGGCAGTCCAAGGTGAGCTTGCGCAGTCCGCACGAGGCTAACTTGGGAACTACACCTACAGCAGGTTCTCGAGTCCTACGGTCAGGCGCTGGTCCAGCGACCCGATCCGCCTGACCGCCAAGAGCACGCCGGGCATGAACGACTCGCGCGAGATCGTGTCGTGGCGGATCGACAGCGTCTGCCCCACGCCGCCGAAGATCACCTCCTGGTGGGCCACCAGCCCGGGCAGGCGGACCGAGTGGATCGGCTCGTGCACGCTGCCCCCCGCCTCGGCGATGAGCTCGGCGGTGCGGATGGCGGTGCCCGACGGCGCATCGAGCTTTTGGTCGTGGTGGAGCTCGACGATCTCGCACTCGGGCATGTGCGGAGCGGCCAGCCTGGCAGCCTCCATCATCAGCACCGCTCCGATGGCGAAGTTCGGTGCGTAGAACAGGTTCGCCGAGCCCACGCCCTCGAGCTCGGTCAGGTCGGCGCCCGTGGTGCCGATCACGCAGTGCACGC
>Ga0208612_1000311_pt1 | contig 23060 bp, 19 predicted proteins | sample AntDryMetagUQ889_FD_188089 | JGI IMG/M metagenome (GOLD analysis project Ga0208612, IMG submission 188089) | Polar desert microbial communities from Antarctic Dry Valleys - UQ889 (SPAdes) | ecosystem: Environmental > Terrestrial > Soil > Desert | place: Antarctic Dry Valleys | collected 2008-12-31 | reverse complement strand
CAGCCGAGGTCCAGCAGCTGGGCCCGCCCGAGGGCGGCGGGGGCGGGGGCGGTCCCGCCCGCGCCGCCGGCGGCCTCTCCAAGCTATTTCGCCGCCGACGCTGAGGCCCAGCCGCCGGCCGGTTTGTCAACCTCAGGCAGCGCGCCGCAGCGCCGGCGCGTGGTCCTCACCCAGGGCGCGGCGATAGCCCTCGGCCAGGCCCTCGAGCGCGCTCGCCCAGGAGCGCCCGGAGACCGAGCGCAGGCCGCCCTCGACCAGCCGGCGGGCCAGCACCGGCGAGCCGCTCACCCGCAGCACGGCCGCGGCCAGCGCCTCGGCGTCGGCCGGGGCGAGCAGGCCACTGCGGTCGTGCTCGACCAGGCTGAGCGGACCGCCCTCGGCCACCGCGACCACCGGCAGGCCGCTGGCCTGCGCCTCGAGCAGCACCTGCCCGAAGGTGTCGGTGCGGCTGGCGAAGAGGAAGACGTCGGCGCTGGCGTAGGTCCGGGCGAGCTCCTCTCCCTCCAGCCAGCCGAGGAAGGTCGCGTGCTCGCCCAGGCGCTCGCGCAGGCGCTCGGACTCGGGGCCGCCGCCGGCCAGGCAGAGGTGCAGCCGCGGGTCCTGCGCCCGGGCGGCGAGGAAGGCATCGGCCAGCAGGTCGGCGCCCTTCTCCTCGGACTGGCGCCCGGCGTAGAGCACGGAGACCTCGCCGGGCAGGCTCTCGGCGTGGCGCAGCGAGGGCGAGAAGCGCGCGAGATCCACACCGCGGTCCCAGCGCCCGACCTTCTCGCCGGGCACGCCGAGCGCGCGCAGCGAATCGTCGGCAGAGGCGCTCGGCGAGAGCACCACGTCGCAGCCGCCGTAGAAGGCGGCGAGGGCGGCGTCGGCGCCCGCCCGCAGCTGCGCATTGCCGGAGCGCAGCCCGGCGTATGCGCCGAGCTCCGTGTGGTAGCTGCCGAGGATCGGCAGCTCCATGATCCGAGCGATGAGAGCAGCCGCGACCCCGGACGGACCGGGGGAGCAGAGGTGCACGAGGTCGTAGCGGCCCTCGGCCAGGGCCTCCACGGCGGCCGGAAGGCTCGGCACGCCCACCCGCAGCCCCTCGTAGAACGGAATGTCCACCTCGGCGACGGCGCTAAGGCGCCGGTCCACGTTGGCGTCGGTGCCGATCACCTCGACCTCGAAGCCGGTCACGCCGCGGTCGCGGATCTCGTCGAGCGTGTGGGTCACGCCGTGCATGCCGCCTACCCCGTCGGCGACCAGGGCCACGCGGCGCGGCTCGCCCTCGCGGGCCGTGAGCTTGCGCTTCTCGCGACCGAGGAAGGCGGCGGCCGGCGCGTAAGGGATCGCGGGCACGCAAGCGGCAAACAGGCCGAAGGCGGCCGCTCCGAGCGCGGCCGTGCCGAGGTCCGCGCGGGCGGCCGCGGCCTCCACCACCTGATCGACCGCCTTGCTCAGAGCGCGCTCGTGGCGGCGGCGCGCTCGGCGGAACAGGTCGGCGTGGCTGAAGTCGTCGGCCTGCATGTAGGCGATCAGCTCGTGCGCGTCGAGATCGAGGTCGACGCTGTCGAGCCAGGCCCGCAGCAGCGCCCGGGCGTCGTCGGGGCCGAGGTCAACCGCGAGCGGTCCCTCGCGGTGCTCGCCCTGGCTCATCACCCGCTCGACCATCGTCATGACCGCCTGCGGGTTGGGGGGCGCTCCGGCCTCGCCGCGGCCCAGGGAGCGCACCGCGAGGGCCATGGCCGCGTGCGCCCACTTGGCGGCGCTGCCCTGGTCTCCGCGAGCACTCGCTTCGCCGCGGCGGATGCGGCGAAGAAACTCTTCGGGCGTGGCCGCCGGGGCGGTCTCGGTGAAGGTGCGCCCGATGTCCACGCCCGCGTGGTCGTCCGAGCCGCCGACGCCCGTGCCGCCGTGCGTCTCGATGTAGATCGCAGCCGGCATGTTCAGCTCCTTTGCGCGTGACCCGTTGCGGGTCTCCCAGACGGGGAACAGCCGCGCCAGGCGCCGGCGGTGGCGTGCCGTGAGCGGCGCGGCCACCGCATAGAAGGGGTGGGCCAGCGCGCACGCGATGGAGTTGCCGTGCAGGTACTCGGCGCACTCCTCGACGTCGCCGTTGTTGCGCTGCAGCCACTCGTGGTCGTCGGGCGTGATGCCCAGGCAGAGCACGTGCACGGCCTGCGGCTCGCCACGGAAGCCGACTGTCAGCTCCTCGGAGACGAACACGTCGCGCCGGTCGTCTATCTCCAGGACACCGCTGATGGTGTCGTGGTCGGTGATCGTCACGAAGTCCATGCCCCGCCGCTTGGCGAGCTCGTAGACCTCCTCGGGCGCAGTGGCGCACTCGGGTAGCCCGAGGGCGGTCTGGATGCCGAGCCGGGACTCCTGCGAGGCCGTCGAGTGGCAGTGCAGGTCCGTGCGGCTGGTGTGGTTGGGAATCATCGTTGCTCCCTCTGGTCGTTGGCTTCTGTCGTGCAAAGATTCCCCTGCAAACGCCCACTTGCGGTTACCGGGTGGTGACTTAACGCGATGGTCACAGCCCAGGTCGCTCGCAGCGCGAAGAAGGGCCTGTGCCCGAGCCGATCTTGTTACGCGCAGGGCCGCTCGCGGTCACGGTCGCGCTGGACCCTTTCTCTCTGACCGTGGCCCGGGGCGAGCGCGGGCTGGTGTCGGACCTGCGGCTCTGGGTGGCCGAGGGCCGCGCCGCCGACCAGTTCGTGCAGATCACCGAGGGCGTGCTCGACCACGAGGAGATCGACGAGGTCCGGCGCATCGGCCGGGCCGAAGTCGTCGCGCGCGACCCGCTCGTGCTGCGCGCCGGTGACACCGAGATCCGTTTGAGCCTCGACGAGGGCCATCTGTTGATCGAGGCCGAGGCGCGCCCTGCGCCTCTGCGGCTCGGCGTCCGGTGGGAGGCCCGCCCGGGCGAGAGCTTCACGGGCCTGGGCGCGCGACACGGCGAGACGCTCGACCAGGCGGGCCGGCGCGTGCGCCTGGGCGCCGACCGCCGCTACACCGGCCCCGACTGCCCGCCGGACATGCTCGAGGTGGGGGGCATTCCGCAGGGCGACTACGCGCCGGTGCCCTTCCTGGTGGCCCAGCGCGGCTACGCCGTGTGGCTGGAGACCGGCGGGGACGGCGCGCTGTTCGACCTGGGAGCTCACCCGGCGGTCTCGAGCCGGGGCGCCGCCGGCCCCCTGCGGCTGCACCTCTTCTGCGACCCCTCCCCCGCCGCGCTGCTGCGGCGCTACCTCCGGCTGAGCGGGCTGCCGGCGCTGTTGCCCGAATGGGCCTACGGGCATTGGAAGAGCCGCGACGTCTACGAGCACCAGCGCGATGTGCTCGACGACTTCGAGGGCTACGCCCGCCACGACCTGCCCCTGGACGCGATCGTGATCGACTCGCCCTGGGAGACGCAGTACAACACGTGGGAGCCCAACCCCCACCAGTTTCCCGACTTCGCGGGCACGGTCGGGCGCATGCGCGCGGCCGGGGTGCGCACGGTGGTGTGGGTGACTCCGTGGGTGAACATCGAGTCGGTCGACGGCCAGCGGCCGCCCGACCCCGAGTCAGAGCGCCTGCACCGCGAGCCGGCCTCCAACTACGCCGAGGGCGAGGCCGCCGGCCACTACGTCCGAGACGCGGACGGGGACACGTTCGTCGCGCGCTGGTGGATGGGAACGGGGTCGCCGATCGACTTCACCTCGCCCGAGGCGGACGCCTGGTGGCGCGAGCTCGCGCGCCCGGTCCTCGAGCTCGGCGTGGAGGGCATCAAGGCCGACGACGGCGAGGGCTACTACTTCCCGCCGGAAACGCGCTTCGCCGACGGGCGCTCCGGCGCCGAGGCCGCCTGGTCCTACGGCGGGCTGTACCGGCGCTCGATGCAGCGCGCGCTGGACGAAGCCCACCCAGGCGAGGGAGTCCTGTTTGGGCGCTGCGGCTGGTCGGGCCAGCAGGCCATCGGCCACACGTGGGGCGGCGACCAGGCGTCGGACTTCTGGTCGCTGCGCACGCTGGTGGCGGCCAGCCTCACCGCAGCCGCCAGCGGGTTCTCGAACTGGTCGCACGACGTGGGCGGCTACCTGGGGCGCCGGCTGATGGAACGCTGCCCCAAGGAGCTGCTGCTGCGCTGGGCGCAGTTCGGCTGCTTCACGCCGCTCATGCAGGCTCACGGGCGCTTCGAGCAGGAGGCTTGGACCTACGACGCCGAGACGCTGGCGGTCTACCGCGAGTTCATCCTGCTGCACGAGCGCCTGGTCCCCTACATCCGGGCGGCCGCGGCCTCGGCCGCCCGTTGCGGCCTGCCGATCATCCGGCCGCTGGCTCTTCTCGAGCCCGGCGATCCGCGAGCCTTCTCGGTGGCCGACGCCTACGGCTTTGGCCCCGCGCTGTGGGTGGCGCCCGTGCTCGAGGAGGGGGCTCGCGAACGCGAAGTCCCGCTCCCACGCGGGCGGTGGATCGACTTCTGGAGCGGTGAGAGCCACGATGGGGGCGGCGAGATCGTGGCGCCCGCTCCGCTGGGCCGGATCCCCGTCTACGTGCGCGCCGGCTCGCTGGTGGTCACCTACCCGGCCGATCACGTGGCCGGCGGCCTGGGCGACACACCCGAAACCGAGCGGCCCCTGGAGGCGACCCTGTGGGGCGAGCCACCCCTGGGTCGGGCAACCGCCCGCCTGGCCGATGACACCCGCGTTCGCTGGCGTGCCGGCGCTGTGTCGGCCGCGCCGGAGCGCTCCCGCGGCATCCGACTCGTAACAATGGGGTAGGGGAAGGCGGCGGGCAAGACTCGAGAGCGGAGGATCAGGAGCAGATGGCCGAGCAAGAGCAGCAGGATGCGAGCGGCGGGGTCCTCACGAGGGGTGATGCCGAAGGTGTCACCCCGCAGGGCACCGCAAAGGACAGCCTGTCGGTGACCGACAACCGCACGGGCGAGCAGTACGAGGTCGAGATCACCGACGGCACCGTGAAGGCGATGGACTTCCGCCAGATGAAGGTCGACGAGGACGACTTCGGCCTGATGGCCTACGACCCGGCCTTCACCAACACGGCGCACTGCCGCAGCGACATCACCTACATCGACGGCGAGGCCGGTGTGCTCGAGTACCGCGGCTACCCGATCGCCCAGCTGTGCGAGGAGTCGACCTACCTGGAGGTCGCCCACCTCCTGATCTACAGCGAGCTGCCCACCCAGGAGCAGCTGGACGAGTGGATCTTCGAGATCACCCACCACACGTTCGTGCACGAGAACATCAAGAAGTTCGTCGAGGGCTTTCGCTATGACGCCCACCCGATGGGGATGCTGCTGGCCACCGTCGGAGCGCTGTCGACCTTCTACCCCGACGCCATCAACATCGACGACCAGACCGAGCGTCACATGGCCGGCGTGCGGATGATCGCGAAGATGCCCACGCTCGCCGCGTTCGCCTACCGCCACAACCTGGGGCTGCCCTACATCTATCCGGACAACGACCTCGGCTACCCAGGGAACTTCCTCTCGATGATGTACAAGATGACCGAGACGAAGTACGAGCCGGACCCCCGACTGGAGCGCGCCCTCGACGTCCTGTGGATTCTCCACGCCGACCACGAGCAGAACTGCTCGACGGCGGCGGTGCGAAGCGTCGGCTCCTCCCAGGTGGACCCCTACTCGGCGGTGGCCGCCGGCGTGGCCGCCCTCTACGGGCCGCTGCACGGCGGCGCCAACGAGCAGGTGCTGCGGATGCTCGAGCGCATCGAGACCACGGACAACATCCCCGACTTCCTCGAGGGGGTGAAGAACCGCGAGGAGAAGCTGATGGGCTTCGGCCACCGCGTCTACAAGAACTACGACCCCCGCGCGGAGATCATCAAGAAGCACGTCGACGAGGTCTTCGAAGTCACTGGCAAGAACCCCAAGCTCGACATCGCCGTCGAGCTCGAGAAGCGGGCGCTCGACGACGACTACTTCGCGAAGCGAAAGCTCTACCCCAACGTCGACTTCTACTCCGGCCTGATCTACGAGGCGCTGCAGTTGCCCAAGGACATGTTCACGGTGATGTTCGCCATCCCGCGCACCTCGGGCTGGGTTGCCCAGTGGCTCGAGATGACACAGGACGAGGAGACGAAGATCGCCCGCCCGCGCCAGGTCTACAGCGGCGCGCGCGAGCGCGACTACCAGCCGGTCGCCAACCGAGAGCAGAAGGTCGATCCGCCCACGGGGGCCGGCGCCACCACGGTCATCGACCCCGCCGCGGGCGGGGATTCCGCCGGCGTAGGAGCGGTGTAGAGCACCAGCAGGCGAGGCCTGAGCGGGGGCGCTGCCCGCTCGGCTCAGTTGCCGTCCTTCTTTTCCTCTTCAGCGTCCTCGCCGTCGTTGGCCTTGGCCGCCTCGGCCACCACGCTTCCGCCGCCCTGATTGATGAGGGCGAACGCGGCACCGTGCGGATCCTGTAGGACCGAGAAGCGGCCGGCCTCGTTGTCGAAGGGCTCGACGCGCACCGTGGCGCCGTTCTCCTGCGCCTTCTCGGTGGCGGCATCGGCGTCCTCGACGGCGAAGTAGACGATCCAGTGGGCAGGCACCTCGTCGGGGAAGTCGTCGCCCATGCGAAACAGCCCGCCCACGGTGGCGCCCTCGGATGAGAGCTGCCAGTAATCGGCGCCGCCGGTGTCGACCTTCTCGGACTCCCAGCCGAACACCTTCCCGTAGAACTCCAGCGCCTCGCCGGGCTCGCGCGTGTTGCACTGGTGCCAGGCGACCGATCCCGGCTCGCCGACCACCTGGGAGCCCTTGTGCTCGCCGGCCTGCCAGACGCCGTATACGGCGCCGGTGGGATCGGCGAAGATCGCCATGCGACCGAAGTCGCGGATGTCCATCGGCTGGACGTGCACCTCGCCGCCGGCCTCCCTGACCTTCTCGGTCACGGCGTCTGCGTCCGCGACGTCGATGTAGGTGGTCCAGGACGGGGGCTGACCCTCCTGCTGGAGAGGCCCCAAGCCTGCGACCTGCCTGCTCTCCCTGAGGAACATGCGGTAGCCACCCAGCTCGTCGTCGGCTTCTGTGGTCTCCAGGCCGAGCAGCTCCCCGTAGAAGGAGGCGGACTCGTCGGGATCAGGCGATCCCAGGTCTGCCCACGAGGGCAGCCCGTGCTTGAAACCGTCCATCTCTGGCATGCGCTTCTCCGTTCTCGTGCTGCGGGGCGGGGCGCGAGCCTAGCCGAGCGCGGCAGCGGTCAGGGCCAGCGCCACCTCGGCGCGCGAGCGAAGCGAGTCTGCGAGCACGAACTCCTGTGGCGCGTGCGCTCCGCCGCCTCGCGGCCCGAGCCCGTCCACGCTCAGGGCCACATGGACCGCGAGGTGGCTCGCGTCGCTCGCGCCGCCCCGCTGGGTCCCTATGACCGGCCTCCCCAGCAGCTCCGTGGCGTTGGCGAGCAACTCCCCCGCCCGCTCGCTTGTGTCCATACCGGGCCAGCGGCGTACCAGCTCGGCCTCGAGGGTCACCCCGCCCAACTCGCCGGGCAAAGCCTCCAGCACCGAGACGAACGCCTCAAGGCTGTCGGCACGAAGGTCGCAGTGAAGCTCGCCGTGCGAGGGCACGGCGTTGAAGGCCTTGCCCGAGCGCATGACGGTGGGCACGGCGGTCAGGCGCTGTGGTCCGGCGGGGTCGTGAAGGTCCGCTACCCGCCGTGCCACCTCGGCGAGCGCGAGGAGAGCGTTGCGTCCTTTGTCAGGAGCCGAGCCCGAGTGGGAGGCCACCCCGTGGGCGCGCACGCCGAGGGTGCCCGCGGCCTTGCGCTTGACGATCACCGCCTCCTCCCCGTCGGGCCCACGCTCGCCGGCCTCGAAGCACAGCGAGGCGTCGAAGGCGGCGAAGCGCTCGCCGTGGGCGAAGGGCGCGGTGCGCCACTCCTCGTCCACCACCAGCAGCAGCACAGCCTCCGCGAACAGGTCGGGCACCCGAGCGAGCGAGCGCAGCACCCCGAGCGCCAGCACCACGCCGCCCTTCATGTCCACGGCTCCCGAGCCGGTCAGGCGGCCGTCGGCGCGCTCGAGCGGGCGGTGCTCGGCGTGAGCCACCACCGTGTCGAGGTGGCCCACCAGCAGCACCCGTCGCGCGCCCGAACCCTCGACCCGCGCGACGAGGTCCCGCGCGTAGCCGGGCGACGAGCACTCCACCCGCTCGGTGAGCGCCTCGGGGGGAAGGAGGGCGCTGGCCACCGCCACCGCCTCGTCGGCGGCGGCCACGTCGCCGGAGGGCGAGGAGACGCCTACCAGGGCCTCGAGCTCACGCTCGGCACGTGCGGCGATCTCCTCCGCCTGGTCGGTGATCCAGGGCAGCTCCAGCAAAGGCACTAGATCCGGAACACCGGCACGAGGCGCTTCTCGTGCTCGGCCTCGATCCGGGCCACCACCTCCAGGTGCTCCTCGAGGCCCGAGCCACGCAGCTTGGTGGCCAGCAGCTCGTCGACCTGGAATACGCCCGAGGAGTTGTTCATGGCGATCTCGATCAGGACGGCCCTGTCGGTCCCCGGCTCGATCGACACCTGGTCGATCGCCGCCGCCGACAGGGAGTGGATGTTCGGGCGCCGCGTCTCGAAGGGAACCCGGGAGCGCCCGGCGGCGAGGTCGAGGGCGTCGGCCACCCTGACCACGCCCGCCTCCATGGTCAGCGGCTCGCCGCGGCGACGGTGGCCGATGATCGCGTGCAGCGACTCCGAGAGCATCGTGGTCAGCTCCGGCTCCTCGTAGTGCGAGCTGAGCAGCGCAGGCAGGCGATCGGCCGCAAGGAAGAGGCTGAAGTCCTCATGATCGGTGCGGTGGATCGACATGCCGGTGTCGTGGAACAGGCACGCGGCGGCGATCACCACCTCGGCGTCGTGCTCGCGCATGCCGTGGTCGCCGACCATGGCCGGCTCTACGCCGCGGCGGGAGAGCAGCCGGAACAGCCGCAGCGCGATGTTGCAGACGATCTGCACGTGAACCCACGAGTGGTCGGACATTCCCAGCCGGCCCGCAGTCACGTGCTGGCCGTGCCAGAGCCCCTTGAGCCGCAGGTCCTCGTTGGCCGCCTCGATCAGCGCCTCGAGGCGGCGGTTGCCACGGCTGGGCACGCGGATCCGGGCCTCGGCCACGGCGTCGCGAGGGCGCACGGGCCCCGAGGGAGCTGTGTTGGCCTCCATCAGCCGGTCAGCGCCTGACCCTCGCCCGACGCCATGACCACCCCGGCCAAGGCGCCGAGCAGGAGATCCCGCAGCTCCGCGCGCGGCACGTCGCGGTGCGCCAGCCAGTCGAGGATCACGCCGTCCATCAGCCAGAGCCAGCCTGTCACCGCCGCGCGCAGCTTCGGCGGTGCGCCGTCGGGAGCCACCCCGCCGAGGATCCGCTCCGAGGTGCGATCGCGGATGTCGGCCACCAGGTCGCGGACCTCGGGCTGGTGGGAGCTCTCCATCAGCTTGCCGTAGGCCACGGGGTGCTCCTCGATCCAGCCGAGGAAGGCATCCAGGCTGACCGACAGCGCCTCGAGCGGCGGCAGCTCGGGGTCGGGCTCGGTGAGGCTCTCGACCTCGGCCGCCGACTGCTGGAGGGTGGCAACGAACAGCTCGCGCTTGCTCGGGAAGTAGTGGTAGAGCAGCGCCTTGGAGATGCCTGCCTCGCGCGCGATGCGGGCCATCGAGAGCTCGTCGTAGGAGTGCGAGGCGAACAGGTCCTTGCCCAGCTCGAGCAGCTGGCGCCGTCGCTCGTCGACCTGCAGGCGGCTGTAGGCGGGCTCTGCCAACCGCCTCATCGTAGCGGACGTGTTGACCGATGGTCGACAATCGTGTTAGGGTCTGTCAACCGATGGTCAACAAGCGGTGGGAGAGAGCTATGGATGAAGGGCGGCTGGGACTGCTGGAGCGGCGGGTCGAGGGCCTCGCGCTGAGGCTCGACGCACTCGAAGCAGACGTGCAGCCCCCACCGGCGGCGGCGCCCTATGCGCCCCGGGCTCAGGCGCCGGTCTCGTATCCGCAACCGCAGGCAGAACCGTACCCGCAGCCGCAGCCGCCCCCGTACCCGCAGCCGCAGCCGCAGCCGCAGGCGCAGGCGCAGGCCTACCAGCAGCCGGCTCGCGCCGAGCGCGCGGGGGCCTTCGATCGCACCCCCCGCCACGCGGGCGCCGGCTCCGTACCGACCCTCCCGCGTCTCTCAAAGCCCTCCGCCGCCTCCCTCGAGGACCTCCTCGGCGGCCGCGTGCTCGCCTGGGTCGGTGGCGCCGCGGTCCTGCTCGGCATCGTCTTCCTGCTCGCCATCGCCGTCTCGAACGGGTGGATCGGCGAGGGCGCCCGCACACTGCTGGCCGGGGTCTTCTGCACCGGCCTGCTCGCCCTGGGTGTCTGGCTGCACGAGCGCAAGTCGCGCGTGGAGGCCGCCCTGGCCGCCGTCGCCACCGGTGTGGCCGGCCTGCTGGTGACCGTGACCGTGGCCTCCCAGGTCTACGAGCTGCTCGCCACGCCGGTCGCCGTCGGCCTCGCGCTGGCCGTCGGGGCGGTCGGCACCGCGCTGGCAGTCCGCTGGGACTCGAAGCTGATCGGCTCGCTCGGCCTGATCGGCGGCCTGCTGGCGCCGGTTCTCGGCGATGCCCACGCGGACGTCGGCTCGATGTCCATCCTGATCGTCGCCGGCGCGGCCGCCGTCGGCGTGCTGCTGTGGCGCCGCTGGGAGTGGCTGTCGGTCGGCGTGTTCGCCGTGACCGTCCCGCAGTGGGGCGCGTGGCTGGTCGACTCCCCGGCCCCCCTCCCGGTGGTCGTGGTGCTCTCCGCCTTCGGTCTGCTCGGGCTGGGCGCCTCGGTGGGCTACGAGCTACGGGTGCCCACTGCACGTTTGCGCCCCTCGTCTTTCCTCCTGCTGTCCCTCAATGCGCTGGTGATCGGCCTGGCGGGCTGGTTCGCCCTCGCCGGCAATGGACACGAGACGCTCGGCAAGGTCTGGCTCCTCGGCCTCGCGCTCTGCCACCTCGCGATCGGGCTGGCCGGCGGTCGCACCGACCGCATCTCCCACGAGCTCGGGCTGCTGTGCCTCGCGGTGGGGGTGCTGTGCGCAGACGTCGCCTTCGCCCTGATCGCGGACGGCCTGGTGCTCAGCGCGGGCTTCGCGGCCGGATCGGTGGCCTTCGCCGTACTGCTGCGCAAGGCGCGTGAGAAGCAGGACACCGGCGCAGCAGGGGCCGCGCTCGGGCTGCACGTCGCGCTGGCGCTGTTGACCACTTTGGCGGGCGAGGCCTCGCCCAAGCTTCTGGTCGAGGATGGCTTCGCCGGCTTCACGGCGCTGGCCGCGGTGGTGGCCTTGGCCGCCGCCTGCTTTGCCTCCGGGCGCATCGCGGCCGACGGCCGACCGGAGTTGGGCGCCGCGCTCGACTCGCTAGGGCTGGTCGCGGTGGCCTTCCTCACCGCCCTGGCGCTCGACGGCGCCGTGCTGGTCGGCGCCCTGTCCCTGCAGGCCGTGGCCTTGGCTCGAGTCGCGCACCGCACGCACGACCCGGTGGCACTGTTCGGTGCGCCCGCCTTCCTGATGCTCGCGCTCGGCCACGTCCTGGCCTTCGAGGCGCCGCCCGGCGCGCTGGTCGACGGCCTCGAGGATCCGCTGCCCGCCGCCCTGGCCCTGGCCGCCGTCAGCGCGGCCGCGCTGGCCTGCGGGTGGCTGCTTGGGCCCCGTCTCGCACATGCGAAGGCAGTGCTCACCGTCACCGGCGCGGTGGGCCTGCTGTTCGGATTGTCGGCCCTGCTGGTCACGCCCTTCCAGCCGGGAGGCGACGTGCCGGAGGCCGACCTGCTCGACCTCGGGGTGCGCCAGCAGGGCCAGGTCCTGCTCAGCGCTCTGTGGGCGACCGTTGGCTTCGTGGGAGTGGTCATCGGGCTGAGGCGTGGCTCGCGGCCCATACGGGTAGCCGCCCTGAGCCTCCTGCTGGTGACCGTGGCCAAGGTGTTCCTCTACGACCTGAGCACGCTCACCTCGGTCTACCGCGTGGTCTCCTTCGTGGCGCTCGGTCTGCTGCTGCTGCTGGCCGCGTTCGTATGGCAGCGGATGCGCCCGCCGGCGATGCCCGACCTGCGCGACGCTCCGAGTGGGGTGCGCTGAGCTTCTGTAGACGATCCGCGGGGGCGCGTTGCGATCGGAACGCCGGGCAGGGATGCCCGCGGAGCTACTCTCGAGAGGGTGGAGCCACTGATCGACGGGCACGGCCGGCTGATCGAGGACCTGCGGGTCTCGGTCACCGACCGCTGCAACTTCCGCTGCCAGTACTGCATGCCCGCGGAGGGGCTGCCGTGGCTCGAGCGCGAGGAGATCCTGCGCTTCGAGGAGATCGAGCGCCTGGTGGCGCTGTTCGTCCGGCTGGGCGTGCGCGATGTGCGGCTCACCGGCGGCGAGCCGCTGGTGCGCCGTGAGTTCCCGAAGCTGGCGGGCATGCTCGCTGCGATCGACGGGCTCGAGGACCTCTCGCTCACCACCAACGGCTACCTGCTCGAGCGCGACGCCGACGCCATCGTGGCCGCCGGGGTCAACCGGGTCAACGTCTCCATCGACTCTCTCCAGCGCGATCGCTTCTACGAGCAGACGAGACGCGACGCCCTCCCCCGGGTGCTCGCCGGACTGCACTCCATCGCCCGGCACCCGGAGATCAGTCCGATCAAGGTCAACGCCGTGGCGCTGCGCGGCTTCACGGAGATGGAGGCGCTGCCCTTCGCCGAGTTCGCCCGCTCGGAGTCCTTCCAGGTTCGCTTCATCGAGTTCATGCCCCTGGACGCCGACCGCGCCTGGAGCGAGGATCAGGTGCTGACCGGCGAGGAGCTGCGCGCGATCATCCACGAGCTCCATCCACTGGAGGAGAAGCCCCGCGAGGCGCACTCCACCGCGCGCGTCTACCGCTTCGCCGACGGCGCGGGCGAGATCGGCTTCGTCAATCCGGTGTCCGAGCCCTTCTGCGCTGATTGCAACCGCGTGCGCCTGACGGCCGACGGCAAGCTGCGCACCTGTCTGTTCAGCGTGAACGAGACCGATCTGCGCGCGCCGCTGCGCGAGGGCGCCACCGACGGCGAGCTCGAGCAGGTGATCCGCGAGGCGGTCTGGCGCAAGGAACTCAAGCACCGCGTGGGCGAGAAGGGCTTCCAGCAGCCGCCGCGTTCGATGAGCGCGATCGGCGGCTAGGCGGCCCGGCTCTCGGCGAACTCGCGCCATCCGCGCGAGAGGCCCGGTGCGGCGAGCAGCTCCGGCGCGCGGTCCTTTTCGAACAGGAACGTGCGTGCGAGGTCACCGACCGTGATGCCATGGCCCGGGCGCTCGACGACCTCGACGGCGTCGCCCGCCGCGAGCTCCCCGGCCTCGGCGATCCGCAGGTAGCACCCTGGGCGCAGGGCGGCCGCGAAGCGCTTGACGAAGCGGCTGTCCTCCATCTTCACACCGAGCTTGAAGCAGGGCAGCCGCGGCTCGGAGACCTCCAGCAGCGCGCCGCCGACGCGCCAGCGCTCGCCCACCTCCGCCCCGCTGGCGTCGACCCCGCTCAGGGTGAGGTTCTCGCCGAAGGTGCCGTGCTCGAGCTCGCGACCCAGCTCGGCCTCCCACCACTCGGTGTCCTCGCGCGCGTACGCGTAGACCGCCTTGTCGGCGCCGCCGTGCACCTTGCGGTCGGCCTGCTCGTCGCCCTCGAGGTTCATTCCCCGGGCCGCCACCGCCCCCTCCAGCGGCCGCTTCCAGATGCCGGTTCGCACGTCTCGCCCACCCCGGCGGATGGTGCGCATCTCCGCGACGTTCACCGAAAGTACCCTGGCGGCCATGGCCTCCTACACGGTAACCGCGCGCCGCGGGCCGAAGGTCGAGCGCCTGCGCTTCACCGAGCTCGTGGCAGCGCTGGACGCCATCGAGGCCGAGGGCCGCACGGCCGAGCAGGGAGCGCACGCCAAGGAGGTGGGCGGCGGCATCGTGCGCAAGATCGAGCCCGTGCAGCAGGTGGTGGCCCGTCTCGAGCTGTCGGGGCCGCGGCGGCTGCGGGCCGGCGTGGACGTACGGGGTGACGGCTCGAGCGAGTCCTACACCGGACGCGTGCGGCGGCGGCTGATCGAGCAGCACCCCGGCGAGTCGGCCTACGACGCGCTGCGCCGGGAGCTGAGGCGGACGTGAGCGGCGTGTGGCGAGTGCCGCTGCCCCGCGGGGCCGAGCCCCCGTTTCGGGTGTTCGTGAACGGGGTTCCCCAGAGCGAGGGCAGCGACTACGAGGTGATCGAGCACGAGCTGCGCTTCGACCGCCCGCTGGAGAAGGAGCGCCTCGGGCTCGGACGCTGGACGGCGATGTTCTTCGGGCTGTTCGGCACCTACGGGAAGAACGACTCGGTGGATGTCCAGTATCGACTCGGCGCCAGCGACCTCCTGGCCACCGGGCTGGAGATACACCCCCCGGTGTGAAGGTCCGGCGGGTACTCTTCCCCGCCATGCGTATCGACAAGGTGCTCGAAGAGCGGCGCCCGGTGTTCTCGTTCGAGTTCTTCCCGCCGAAGACCGACGACGGCGAGCGCAACCTCGAGGCGGCCCTGAAGGACCTGAAGGAGGACCGGCCCGAGTACGTCTCGGTGACCTACGGCGCGGGCGGGACCACGCGGAACCGCACCCTGGAGGTCACCAAGACGATCAAGGAGGACCTGGGTCTGGAGGCGATGGCCCACCTCTCCTGTGTGGGCGAGTCGAAGGAGAGCCTGGTCGAGATCCTGCGCGACCTCGAGGCCGCGGGCATAGAGAACGTGCTCGCCCTGCGCGGCGACCCCCCGCGCGGCGAGACGGAGTGGAAGCCCCATCCGGGCGGACTGCACTACTCGACCGAGCTGATCAAGCTGATCCGCGAGCAGTTCGACTTCACGGTGGGCGCCGCGTGCTTCCCGGAGGTGCATCCCGAGGCGCCCGACCTGGAGAGCGACCTGCGCTTCGCGCGCGAGAAGGTGGAGGCCGGCGCGAGCTTTCTGATCACCCAGCTGTTCATGGACAACGAGCTGTACTTCACCTTCGTCCACCAGGCGCGCGCGGCGGGCATCGACGTGCCGATCGTGCCGGGCATCATGCCCATCACCAACCTCAAGCAGATCAAGACGATCACGGGCATGTGCGGAGCCTCCATCCCGAGCGAGCTCGAGCGCGAGCTCGACGAGCGCGCCGGCGACGCCGAGGCCGTCACCGAGCTGGGCGTCGCCTACGCCACCCTCCAGTGCTCGGACCTGCTTGCGCGCGGAGCCCCCGGGATCCACTTCTACACGCTGAACAAGTCCCCGGCCACGCGGGCGATCCTGGCTGCGCTGCGCGCTGCGCAGCCGTGGACGCGCGTCGAGGCGGCGGTCTGATGCGCCGCGGTGTCGTTCTCCTCGCCGTGGTCGCCACATTCGGGCTGGCGGCGCCCGCTGCGCAGGCAGCAGAGCAGAAGTGCCCGAGCACTTTCCAAGTCCTGCACGACGACCGCATCGGCAACCTGCAGCTCCCGGCCGGCGCCTACGACGTCTTCGTCCTCGATCCGACGAAGCTCAGCTGCTCCGACGCCTCGGATCTCTTTCGCCAGTTCCTCGAGGACTACGACGGGCGCCTGCCGCGGCCCTGGATCAACGTTCGTGGCACCAGCACCTTCACGCGCGGCGCCGGGAGCCCGGTCGGCTTCCGCGTGGCCCGAACCAGCGGTGGAGGTGGTGGTGGTGGTGGTGGCGGCCGGCACCCCGCCAACGGCACCACTTGCCCCTCGTACTTCAGCGTGCTCCACAACGACCACATCGGCCGCCTCAGGCTGCCGGCGGGGCAGTACCGGATCACGCTGCTCTCGGTCGGCCGGCTCTCGTGTGCCAGAGCCTCACGGCTGTTCGCAAGCTTCCTGCAGGACTACGACGGCCGCCTGCGCTCGCCGTGGATCCTCGACGTGGCCACGGGCACCTTCCTCGCGCGCTCGGCGCACGTGGGCTTCCGCGTCAAGCGGGCGGTGGGCCCGCCGGTCAATCCCAACGGCGGCGGCACCTGGCCGAGCGACGGCACGCTGTGTCCGGCCACCTTCCGGGTGCTGAACAACGACCGCATCGGCAGGCTGCGCCTGCGCCGCGGGCGCTACCTCATCACCCGCCTGCGGGGCAGCGGACTCAGCTGCTCGCGCGCCTCACGCCTATTCAGGACCTTCCTCAACGGCGAGGACGGCGACCTGCCCCGGCCGTGGATCGTCTCGCCGCAGACGGGCACCTTCCGCCGGGGCCGCGGAAGCAAAGTCGGCTTCAGGGTCAAGCCGGCCCGGTAAGAGAGCAGAGCGTCTGGTCGCCCGACCAGTGCTCGGGCTGCGCTCCTCCGCTGGCCCAGCCGCTCGTCCGCTAGCCCAGCTGCCAGAGCTCCCGGTCACCGTCCTGCTCGCGGCTGACCTCGCCCAGCTTCTCCAGGTGGGTCAGGTAGCAGAGGGTCTCGGGGAAGATCCAGCTCACCCGAGCGAAGGTCGGGATGTCGGCCGGCAGGCCGGCGGCGCCACGAACGTCGTCCACCAGGTCGTATGCGGCTCGGGGCCCGTCGGCCAGGGCGGCGCGGATGCCGTCGAGACGCGCGGCGATCGTGCGACGGTTCGCGGCGATCAGGCCGCGCGCGTCACGCACCGGGCGGCCGTGGCCGGCCAGCACCAGGCTGATGTCGAGCTGCTCGACCACGTCGAGGCTCGAGAGGAACTCGCCCGCGGGGTCGGGCGTGTAGCCGTGGTCGTAGTAGAGGGAGACACGGCCCAGGAGGTGGTCGCCCGACAGCAACAGCCTGCGCTCCGGTTGGTGGAGGACCACGTGAGAGGGCGCGTGGCCGGGCGTCTCGTAGGCGCGCCAGGTGCCCAGGTCGCTCTCCACCTCCACGCCGTCGGTGAGGTCGCGGTCGGGCATCACGATCCCTGACAGTCCTGAGCCACGCCCGCGGCGAGTGGACTCGTACTCCTCGAGGTCGTCCAGCGGAGTGCCGCTGTGGCGGGCCACCTCGACGCGCCACTGCATTGTCCGGTCGGGGTGCTGCGCAGCGTCGGTGGTGTGGCCGTGGTTGGGGTTCATCCACAGCTCGCAGCCCGTCTCCTCCACGATCGCCGCGGCCTGCCCGTAGTGGTCGCCGTGGGCGTGGGTGCACACCAGCAGCCGCACGTGTTCGAGGCCGAGGCCGGCCTGCGCCAGCGCCTGGCGCAGCCCGCTCAGCGATCCGGGCTCCGACAGCCCGCAGTCCACCAGCACCACGCCGCTTCCCGCGGCGACCGCGAAGGCGTTCACGTGCGGCACCACCGGCCACGGCAGCGGCAGGCGCAGGCGCCACAGGCCCGGCAGCACGCGGTCGGCCCGGGCCAGCTCGCGGCGCCGGCTCATCCTTTGTCGCGCTCCGCGTCGATCAGCACGCCGGGGTTGAGCGGCGCCTGCGGGCCCACCGCCCTCTTGGGTAGTCCCGGCTCCCAGAGCTTGCGCCGGCGGGTGGTCGCCTCGGCAGCCATGCGGGGAAGCTTCTCAGGCTCCACCGGGCAGGGGCTAGAGTCCAAAGCACATGGCCACCCGCACCTCGACGGTCGAGATCACGATGCCCCAGATGGGCGAGTCGGTGACCGAGGGGACGGTGCTCGAGTGGCGCAAGCAGGTGGGTGACCGGGTCGAGGCCGACGAGCCGCTGCTCGACGTCTCCACCGACAAGGTGGACACCGAGATCCCCTCGCCGGTCTCCGGAACCCTGACCAGCATCGCCGTCGAGCCCGATCAGACGGTGGCCGTGGGGGCCGTGCTGGGTGAGATCGAGCCCGGCGAAGCGCCATTCGCCAACGGGAGCGGCGGGGAAGGGCCCGCCGAGCCGCCGCCCATCCAGGGCAACGGCGGCGTGAATGTCACGCCCGTCGCCGCCCGCATGGCGGGAGAGCACGGGGTCGACTTGAGCGCGCTGAGCGGCACCGGCCCGCGCGGCAAGGTGACCAAGGACGACGTCCGCGACGCCATCGAGGGCAACGGATCGCCCGTGGCGGCCTCCGGGACGCCCGCCGAGGCCCAGACCAAGGTCATCCGCGGCCCGGCGGCCACGCTCGTCCGCTTCATGAACGAGAGCCGCTCGATCCCGACGGCCACCAGCTTCCGCACTCTCCCGGTCACCACGCTGGACGCCCGCCGCCGCGCGCTGAAGAACGCGGGTCGCAAGCTCTCCTTCACCCACCTGATCGCCTGGGCGATCGTCAAGGCCACCGGGGACTGGCCGGTGATGGGCCACTCTTACGCGGAGGCCGACGGCAAGCCACAGCGTGTGACCCCGGGCTCGGTCTCGCTCGGGCTGGCCGTGGACGTGGAGCGAAAGGACGGCACCCGCTCGCTGGTCGTACCGGTGCTCCACGATGCAGGCGCCCTCAGCTTCCCCGAGTTCACCGCTCGCTACGACGAGCTGGTGGCCGGGGCCCGAGGCAACACCCTGGACCCCAGTGCCTACCAGGGCGCCAACATCACACTGACCAACCCCGGCGGCCTGGGCACGGTGGCCTCGGTGCCGCGGCTGATGCCCGGCCAGGGCACGATCGTGGCCACCGGCTCGATCGGCTACCCACCCGGCTTTGCCAACGTGGACCCCGGCCGCCTGAACGAGCTCGGCGTGGACAAGGTCATGACGATGACCTCGACCTACGACCACCGCGTGATCGGTGGCGCGGAGTCGGGCTCGTTCCTGCGCCGGGTCGACCAGCTGCTGCAGGGCGAGGACAGCTTCTACGACGGCGTGGTGGAGAGCCTCGGGGTCTCGCTCGAGGCACCCGAGAAGACGGCAGCGCCGGCGACGGCCGCCGAGCCGGTGCCCGCCCCCGCGGCCAGCGGCGTGCCCAGCGAGGCGCTGCTCGGTGCCGTGCAGGCCGCCACCTCGGTGGTCAAGGCCCACCGCACCCACGGCCACCTGGCCGCCACGCTGGACCCGCTGGGCTCGGTGCCGCGCGGCGACCCCGCGCTCGACCCCGAGTCGGTGAACCTGACCGCCGGCCAGATGCAGGCCATCCCCGCCGGCGTGCTGCGCGTGGCGGTGCCGGGTGAGACCTTCGCCGACGCCCTTCCCCACCTCAGCGAGACCTACTGCGGGACGATCGCGTACGAGGTCGAGCACATCGCCGGCCACAAGCGGCGCGTCTGGCTGCGTCAACAGATCGAGTCAGGCGAGCACCGACAGCCACTCGACGACGAGCACAAGCGCAGGCTGCTCAAGCGCCTGTCCGAGGTCGAGGCGCTGGAGACCTACCTGCACAAGGCCTTCCTGGGCAAGAAGCAGTTCTCGATCGAGGGCCTCGACGCGCTCCTGCCGATGCTCGACGAGGCCATCGAGCTGGCCACCGAGGCGGGCGCGCGTGACGTGGTGCTGGGCATGGCCCACCGGGGACGGCTGAACGTCCAGGCCCACACCGTGGGCCTGCCCTACGCGCGGATCCTGGCCGAGTTCGAGGGTGAGCAGCGCCTGGAGGCCGACACCGCGCAGCCCGAAGGCGGCACCGGCGACGTCAAGTACCACTACGGCGCCTCGGGGACCTTCCGCACCCAGGCCGGGCGCGGTGTGACGGTCACGCTCTCCCACAACCCCAGCCACCTCGAGTTCATCGACCCGGTGATCGAAGGCCGCACGCGGGCCGACCAGACATCGCGCAGGGGGCGCGAGACCCACCATGACCCCAGCGTCGTGGTCCCGGTGCTCATGCACGGAGACGCAGCCTTCCCGGGCCAGGGCGTGGTGGCCGAGACGCTGAACCTGCAGGCGCTGGAGGGCTACTCCACCGGCGGCACGGTGCACGTCATCACCAACAACCAGCTGGGCTTCACCACGGATCCGAGCGAGAGCCGCTCCACGCGCTACGCCTCGGACCTGGCCAAGGGCTTCGACATCCCGATCATCCACGTGAACTCCGACGACGTGGAGGCCTGCGTCGCAGCCACCCGGCTCGCGATGGCCTTCCGCAAGGAGTTCGGCCGCGACGCACTCATCGACCTCATCGGCTACCGCCGCTACGGCCACAACGAGACCGACGAGCCGGCCTACACGCAGCCGGCGATGTACGAGGCGATCAAGGCCCACCCACCGGTGCGGAAGATCTATGCCAACCGCCTGGTGGCCGAGGGCGTGGTGACCCAGGACGAGGCTCGAACGATGCTCGACGACGCCACCACCATGCTCTCCGAGGCCCACGAGGAGCTCAAGGAGTCGATGGGCGGCGACGCCCGCCACCAGACCGGCGAGCACGAGATCGACCGCACGATGAGCCGCGAGCCGCGCACCACGGTGCCCGCTGACACTCTGCGCTCGCTCAACGAGCAGCTGCTGCGCGTGCCCAACGGCTTCACGGTGCACCGCAAGCTCGGTCCCCAGTTGGAGAAGCGACGCAAGACGCTGGGCGACGAGGGCGGCATCGACTGGGCACAGGCCGAGGCGCTCTCCTTCGCGTCGCTGTTGGCACTTGGCGTGCCGGTCCGCCTGACCGGCCAGGACACCGAGCGCGGCACGTTCTCCCACCGCCACCTGGTGCTGCACGACGCCAAGACCGGCGAGCGCCATGTGCCGATACAGAACCTGCGCGACGCCCACGCGCCCTTCGAGCTGCACAACAGCCCGCTGTCCGAGCAGGCCTGCCTGGGCTTCGAGTACGGCTACTCGGTCCAGGCCACCGACGCCCTGGTGGCGTGGGAAGCGCAGTTCGGCGACTTCGTGAACGGAGCGCAGGTGATCATCGACCAGTTCCTGGTCTCCGGTCTGGCCAAGTGGGGCCAGACCTCACGGCTGACCCTGTTGCTTCCCCACGGCTACGAGGGCTCGGGCCCCGAGCACTCCAGCGCGCGCCTGGAGCGCTTCCTGCAGCTGGCCGCCGAGGGCAACATCCGCGTGGCCAACCCCACCACCCCCGCGCAGTACTTCCACCTGCTGCGCAGGCAAGCGTTGGTGGGAAAGGCAAGGCCCCTCGTGGTGATGACGCCCAAGAGCCTGCTGCGCCTGCCTGCGGCCACCTCGAAGCTCGGCGAGCTCAGCGACGGCGCCTTCCAGCGTGTGATCGGCGACCCCAAGGCCGATCCGCAGAAGGTCAAGAAGCTGGTGCTCTGCTCGGGCAAGGTCTTCTACGACATCGACGGCCACGAGGAACGTGACGCCGTCGAGCACATCGTCGTCGCACGCGCCGAGCAGCTGTACCCCTTCCCCGAGGCGGACATCGGGGAGCTCATCCAGAGTCTCCCGAACCTCGAGCGAGTGGTCTGGGTGCAGGAGGAGCCGCGCAACATGGGCGCGCGCGCCTTCATGCGGCGCAAGATGGCCGAGATCCTGCCCCCCAAGCTGTCCTACAACTACGTGGGCCGCCAGCTGCGCGCATCACCCGGCGAGGGCTACGCCGCGGCCCACAAGCGCGAGCAGTCACGCATCGTGCGCGTGGCGCTGGACCTCGAGGACGACCGGCTGGACCCGGACCTCTCGGCCCAGCGGCAGTGGCTGAGCCCGTAGCGGGGCCAGCCAGGAGCGGGCCCAGCCAGGAGGCTCGCCCCAGCTACCTCTTGTTCGCCTGAGCGTGGGCCATCTGGGCGGCTATCTCGTGTGAGCCGAGCTTTCGCTGCAGCGCGGCGGTGGGGCCAGGCGCCAGCTCTGCAGCTCGCGCACCGAGGCGCAGCGCCAGCGGGGCCACGTCGATCTCGCCGCGGTTGCGCTCCACCGCGCGGATGACGGCCCGCGCCACGTCGTCCGCTGTCACGGTGCGCACCCCGCGGGGCAGCTCCACCCCGGTCTCGGCGTACATGCCCACCTCCGAGACGAAGCTCGGCGAGACCACGCTCACGCCGACACCCGTGCCGTGCAAATCTTCGCGCAGGCCACCGGCCAGGCCCCGCAGGCCGAACTTGGTGGCCGAGTAGAGCGAGGAGCCGGCCGTGGCGACGCGGCCGTTGAGCGAGCCGATGAACACCAGGTGGCCGCTGCCTCGCTCCCGCATGGCGGGCACCAGCGCCCGCGCCAGCTGGGCCGGCACACGCAGGTTGACCTCGATCGCGCGGTCGATCTCCTCGGCCGTGAAGCCGTCGAGGGGACCGCTGGCGGGCAGGGCGGCGTTGGCAACCAGCAGGTCGACCCGCCCCGCACGCTCCGCCAGCTCGAGCGCCGCGCCGGGCTCGGCCAGGTCGGCGGGCTCGAGCCGGGGCCTGCCGCCGAGCTCGCCGCGCAGAGCCTCCAGGGCGTCGGTGCGCCGCGCGCTCAGCACCAGCTCGGCGCCCGCGGAGTCGAGACCCCGCGCTATTGCGGCGCCGATGCCGCCGGACGCGCCGGTGAGGAGGGCACGAGCCCCGGCGATCCTCAAGCCGCGAGACAGCTCGCGGCGTAGGCGAACGGCCCCCATAGCGGACGATCGTAGCCCACTCGCCGCGTTACTCTGATCGCCGCGTGAACGTCCTCGGCCTGCCCATAACGCTTCCGGCCCGTGTGGTCACACGTGCGCTGGACGACCTGAGCACACTCGCCTCCGTCGCCCGCCGGCTACCCGATCATCTGGACCGCCTCGAGGAGCGCGCGGAGGCGATCGACGAGCGACTGGTGAACGTGATGACCCTCGGGGAGGCCATCGAGGCCCAGGGTGCGCGGGTGGCCGAGCTGGGCGAGCGCATCGACGCCCGCGGCGAGCAGATCCTCGCCCTGGGCCAGCGCGTGGACGAGCAGGGCAGGCGGATCGCCGAGCTGGGCGAGCGGATCGTCGAGGGCGGCGAGCACGTGACGGAGCTGGGCGAGCGCATCGACGCCCGCGGCCAGCAGGTGCTCGACCTCGGCGAACGCTTCATGAAGCTGGGCGAGCAGGCACTCGAGCGCTCGGAGGAGGTCTCAGAGCGGGCCAAGGAGGTGGCGGAGAGCGGCCGGGAGGTGGCCGCGGCCATGCCGACTCTCCAGCGCGCCGTGGGCTTGGCCGAGCCCTTGGAGGGAACGATCGAGCGTCTTGGCAAGCTCGCGGACCGCCTCCCGGGCGGTGTGCGCCCTCCGCCGCCTCCCAGGTCCTAGGCCCACGCCCTCGGCCGCTATCCTCGCTGGCCCAGCGGGCGTAGCTCAGTTGGTTAGAGCGCCGGCCTGTCACGCCGGAGGTCGCCGGTTCGAGTCCGGTCGCTCGCG
>Ga0208612_1000310_pt1 | contig 23081 bp, 25 predicted proteins | sample AntDryMetagUQ889_FD_188089 | JGI IMG/M metagenome (GOLD analysis project Ga0208612, IMG submission 188089) | Polar desert microbial communities from Antarctic Dry Valleys - UQ889 (SPAdes) | ecosystem: Environmental > Terrestrial > Soil > Desert | place: Antarctic Dry Valleys | collected 2008-12-31 | reverse complement strand
GGTGGTGCCCCCAAGGGGATTCGAACCCCTGATCTCCACCTTGAAAGGGTGGCGTCCTAGGCCTCTAGACGATGGGGGCGGCGACGGGCTCCAACCATCCTAGCGGCCCGGCCACGAGCCGATGCGCGCGTCAGCCGAGGTAGAAGAGCAGCACCAGGATCAGGAGGCCGGCGAGCGCCACGGCCGCGATGATGGCCATCAGGCCGCCTCCGACCGCGATGAGCAGCGACGCCCCGGCCTGTCGTCGGCGCGCCGTCCGGCTGCCCCACGTCCAGCCCTGCGCGTACAGGAAGAGCCCGACGCCCGACGCCAGTACGGCCGCGGCCAGCATGGCGATGATCGAGAGGTCGGAGTCCCGGCCGAGCAGGGCCAGCGCCACGAGGGCTCCGGCGATGATCAGGCCGACGACGCCGATGACCGTATTCCGGAGCAGCGGGTGCATCGGCGCCGATTCTAGACGGTGGGGGAATGCAGGCTGGGTACGCAACTTGCTCCCCATCGGCGGAGACATCGAATGGCCACCGGCAGATACGAGGAGCGGCAGATGGCGGAGCGCCGCGGCGCCGATGAAAACGGCGCTACCGACGAGGGAAACATGAGCGTCCGCGAGGCTGGCCGCAAGGGCGGTAAGACGACTCGCGCGCGCTACGGTGCCGAGTTCTTCCAGGCGATCGGCGCCAAGGGCGGCAAGGCCGTCAGCGAGCGCTACTCGAATGAGCACTTCCGCGAGATCGGCCGCAAGGGCGGCCGACGCGTGGCGGAGCTCATCGCGCGCGCCAAGCGCCTGGACGACGAGGGGCGCTAGGGCCCTCCTCGGCGCATAGACTGCGGGCGTCATGCCTGCCCGATCGGCCGCGTTCGCCGAGCTCGCCGCCACGGCCTTGGCCGTCGGCTCGACGGCCAGCAAGAACGCCAAGCGCGACCTGCTCGCTGCCTACCTGCGCGCACTGAAGCCCCCTGATCTGGCCGCCGCCGCGACCTTCTTCGCCGGCAGGCCGCTGGCTGATCCCGGCGCCAGGCTGGGGATGGGCTGGGTTCAGCAGGGCGCGGCACTGGCCGCGGCCAGCGGAGCCCAGGAGGCGACGCTGCGCGAGGCGTACCTGCGCCACTCGGATTTCGGCGACGCGGCGGCCGAGCTGCTTGCCGGCCGTGAGGCGGAGGAGCCGCGGCTCACCGTGGCGGACGCGGCCTCGGCATTCATCGCCATCGCCTCGGCGGCATCGGCCGAGCGGCGCGTGGCGCTCTTCACCGCGCTCTTCGCGCGAGCCTCCGCCGAGGAGGCACGCTTCCTCGGTCGGATCTCGTCGCGCGAGACCCGCATCGGCCTGCGGGAGGGGCTCCTCGAGGAGGCGATCGCGGCGGCCTTCGATGTCGAGCTGGATGGCGTGCGCCGGGCGCACATGCTCACCGGGGACATCGGCGAGACCGCGGTCCTGGCCCGCGACGGCCGCCTGGCGGATGCGGCGCTGCACGTCGGCCGCCCGATCCGCTTCATGCTCGCGTCGCCGGTCGCGGACTCCGCCGAGGTCATGCGGCGTGTCGGCGGCGAGGCGTGGATCGAGGACAAGTACGACGGGATCCGCGCCCAGCTCCACGTGTCCGCGGACGGTGCGATTCGGCTCTTCAGCCGCGACCTCAACGACGTGACGCGATCGTTTCCCGAGATCGCGCGGGCGGCCGAGGCATTGCGCGTCGACGCGCCGCTGGTGCTCGACGGGGAGCTCGTCCCCTGGCGCGAGGGCGCGGTGCTCGACTTCGCGTCGCTCCAGACGCGCCTCGGGCGGGTGAAGCCGTCCGATGAGCTCCTGGGCGAGGTGCCGGTGGTGATGGTGGCGTTCGACCTGCTGCACCACGCGGGCGAGGATCTGCTCGAGGCGCCGCTGCGCACGAGGCGGGAGCGGCTCGAGGCCCTCCGGCTGCCGGAGCGCAGCGACGAGAGGCTGCTCTACGCTCATCTCACGTCCGCCGAATCGGCGGAGCAGGTGGACCGGCACTTCGACGACGCGCGCGAGCGGCGCAACGAGGGGCTGATGGTCAAGGATCCCGAATCAGCCTACCAGCCCGGACGTCGCGGCCTGGGCTGGCTGAAGCTGAAGAGGGCGCTCGCGACGCTGGACTGCGTGGTGGTCGGCGTCGAGTGGGGCCACGGGAAGCGCCGCGGCGTCCTCTCGGATTACACGTTCGCCGTGCGCGAGGCGGACGAGCCGGACGCGGGGCTGCTGACCATCGGCAAGGCCTACACCGGCCTGACCGATGCGGAGATCGCAGACATGACCGAGCGCTTCACGGCCATCACGCTGCGCGACTTCGGGCGCTATCGCACGGTCGTCCCGGAGGTCGTGGTCGAGATCGCCTTCGATCGCCTCATGCGCTCGACGCGCCATCGGTCGGGCTTCGCGATGCGCTTCCCGCGCATCGTCCTCATCCGTGACGACAAGGTCGCCTCCGAGGCCGATACGCTTGCCACGGCAGAGGCCCTCTTCACGGCCCAGGCCTCCGGGCGGATCCTGCTCGCCACGAGGGCGGGCGGCGAGACCGAGCGCATCGCGGCGGTCGGCGAGCTCGGTGAAACGGCGGCTGCGTCGGAAGTCGGGGCGGGCGCATGACGAGCCCCGAGGAGCTGCCGGAGCACGTCGTCCGAAACCGGGAATACTGGGATGGGCAGGCCGCGTCCTATATCGGCTCCGGGGAGCGCTTCTGGGCGCAGGATGAGCCGACGTGGGGAATCTGGGGCGTCCCGGAGTCGGAGCTGCGCGTGCTTCCCGACGACCTCGATGGCCGCGACGTGATTGAGCTGGGCTGCGGCACCGCGTATGTCTCCGCCTGGCTCGCGCGGCGCGGCGCGCGCGCGGTCGGCATCGACAATTCGCCGAAGCAGCTCGAGACCGCGCGTCGCCTTCAGGCAGAGCACGGCCTCGAGTTCCCGCTGCACCTGGGCAACGCCGAGGCGACGCCGTTCGCGGACCAGAGCTTCGACATCGCGATCAGCGAGTACGGGGCCGCCATCTGGTGCGACCCGTACCTGTGGATTCCGGAGGCGGCTCGCCTGCTGCGTCCCGGCGGCGACCTCATATTCCTGGGCAACAGCGTGATCCAGATGCTGACCGTGCCGAACACCCTGGCGGAGGGGCCGTCGACCGATCTGCTGCGCCGGGACCAGTTCGGCATGCACCGCTTCGAATGGCCGGACGACGACGGGGTCGAGTTCCACCTCTCGCACGGCGACATGATCCGGCTGCTGCGGGCCAGCGGCTTCGAGGTGACCGATCTGATTGAGATCCAGGCGCCGCCGGGTGCGACGACGAGCTACGAGTACACGAGCGCCGAGTGGGGCCGGCGCTGGCCGTCGGAGGAGGTCTGGAAGGCGCGCAGGGTGCGCTAGGCTGCGCCGATGCCGACGCGCATCACCGCCACCATCGATCCGGCGCGAAGCCGGACCGACGCGCAGACCGAGCAGGAGCAGCCGATCAGCATGGATGCTGACCCACCCGAGGGCGAAAACTCGGCAGCAGGCCCGAAGGAGGTGCTGCTGGCAGCACTCGCCGGCTGTACGGGGATGGACGTGGCGAGCATGCTGCGCAAGAAGCGCCAGATGGCCACGGCCTACGAGATCGTCGTCAGCGGCGAGTCAGCCGACGAGCATCCGAAGGTCTTCACCACCATCACGGTCGAGCATCGCCTGAGCGGCGCGGTCGACGCCGAGGCCCTGAGACGCTCGATCGAGCTCTCGGCGACGCGCTACTGCCCGGTCAACGCCATGCTCTCGGCAAGCGTCACCATCACGCACCGCTACCAGCTCACCGGCGCGGACGGGGCGGTGGCGGAGGCCCTGGTTGCGGTGACCGGTCCGAGAGGCGCGCGGGTGGCGCCGAAGGCCTAGGAGGCGGAGCGGAGCTGCGCGGCTCCGTCGAGCGCCTCTTCGACCGCGCTCCGGAACGCCTCGAGGTTGAACGGCTTGGGCACGACCGGTCCGAGCGGCGCGAGCTCGACCAGGCGTTCAGTGCTGGCGGCGCTGACGATGACGGCCGGGATGCCGGGCCACGCCGTGCGCAGCAGCTCGGTGATGTCCCCACCGTCCCCGTCGGGGAGCATGACGTCGACGACCAGCAGGTGCGGGAGCGCAACGTCCATGAGGTCGCCCAGCTCCACGATGCGCGCGCAGGTCACCACGGCAAAGCCCATCTCGCGGAGGAGATCGGCCTCGAGCGCGGCGATGTCAGGATCGTCCTCGAGGACGTAGGCGCGCTGCGCCTCGGCGGTGTCATGCATCTCCATCGCAGCTTCTCCCAACGGGTTCCCCGCGTCCATGGGCGCATCGGCATGGTACCGATGTACTCCTGAGCGCAGGCCTGGATGGTTGCAGGCGCGATGTATAGTCACCGCCGCGCTTGAGCACCGCTGGGCACGGCGGAGCGGAGGGCGCCGCACGGGAGCACGGGACACATGGCGCGATCAATGTGGCGAGGAGCGATCCAGTTCGGCCTGGTCACCATCCCCGTCAAGCTGTACCTCGCGACGGAGCAGGGCGGCATCGGCTTCAACCTCCTTCACGCCAGCTGCCTGAACCGCATCCAGATGAAGGTCTACTGCCCGTACCACGACGAGGTCATCCCGCGCTCGGAGACCGTGCGCGGCTACGAGTGGAGCAAGGGCAAGTTCGTCGTGGTCACCGAGGAGGACATCGACTCGGTGCCACTGAAGACGATGCGCGCCATCGAGATCGAGATGTTCGTCGACACGCGGCGCGACAACGGCGCCCAGTTCGTGAAGCAGGCGTACTACCTCGAGCCGGAGGCGATCGGCACCAAGGCCTTCTACCTCCTGAAGTCCGTCCTCGCCGATGAGGGCAAGAGCGCGATCTGCAAGATCGTGCTCAAGGACCGAGAGCAGCTGGCGGCCCTCAACCCCTACTCGAACACCATGCTGCTCACCACGCTTCACTGGCCGGACGAGGTTCGCTCGATGGAGGAGCTCAACCTTCCCGAGGAGCAGATCGAGATCAAGCCTGCCGAACGGAAGATGGCCGAGCAGCTGGTCGCCAGCATGACCGGCGACTTCAGCGCCGATGCCTACCAGGACGACTACCGCCAGGCGCTCATGGCCGTCATCGAGCGCAAGGTGGCCGGCGAAAAGCCCGAGCCCGCACAGCGGACCGAGCCGACGAACATCGGTGACCTCATGGCAGCCCTGGAGGCCTCGGTCTCGGCCGCGCGGCAGGAGCGGCGAACGGCCGCGGCTGCCGGCGAGCCTGCCGCTGAGCCCGCTGCCGAGCGCCCGCAGCGCAGGCGCAAGACCGCCTGAGCGCGAGGGTCGTGCCCGGGGACCGACTCGAGCTCCATGTCCCGACAGCCGCCGGCCGGCTGCCGATCCGCATCGCCCCGATGCAGGCGACCGCCGGCATCGGACCGTTCGACGACGCCGGCTTCCTGTTCGAGCCGTGGTGGCCGGGCGTCCGTGCACTCGCCTGGGTGGAGGGAGCGCGCCTCACACGCCTCCAGGTGGATGGCCTCGCCGATGCGATGGCGGCCTTCTCCGAGCTGGACGACGAGCTGCCGCGCCAGCTGCTCGAGGACGAGGTGATCCTCGATGGCTCGCTGCTCGTCCTCGACGAAGGGGGCTGGCTGGACGGCGACCTTCTTCGACGGCGGCTTGCGGGAGAGCGTGGCGCCGGCCGGCCGGCATTCGTGGCATCCGACCTGTTGTGGAGCGCCGGGGCCTCGTTTCAGCGAAGGCCGTTCGCCGCGCGCCGCGAGCGCCTCGAGGCGATCCTGCCCGACGGCGATCGGTGTGTGGTGGGCCACGCGCTGCGCGGCGAGGGGACGCTCCTGTCGGAGGCCCTGCGGCGCTTCGGGTTCACCGGCCTCTCGGCGCGCCGCCTCGACGCCCGCTTTCGGTCAGGCGCCGCCGGGGACGCGTGGCTGCGCTTGCCGATGGTCCCGATCGTCCCCTCCGAGCGGCCCCGTCTGGCCCTTATCCAGCGCCTCCCACTCGGCGCGGGATAGGCGTCAGCCGGCAAATTCGAGGGACAGCTCCAGCTTCGTCCGTGGCTCGGGTCGCAGCCCCGGCTCCGCGGCAAGCGCCTCCGCCAGCGGACCGAGGTCGCGTTCCGCATCGCCGTCTGCTCGGATCTCCATCTCGACGACGAGCAGCTCCCCGATGGAGCGGCCGTCGCGCTCAACCGTCACGACGTCCAGCGTCAGCGTGCCCAGCGTGCGGCCTTCGAGCGTCACCGCGAGCTCCGTGCGTTCCTGGAGCAGCCGCAGCCACTCGACGAGTGGCGCTCCGCCCGACAGCCGGGTCAGCAGCTCGCGCGCTTCGCTCTCAGGCCACGCGTCGGGATTCACTGTGGGGGAGGCTGGCCCCTCCACCTCCGGGCGCCGATGCAGCCAGCCGGTGATCGGAGCGTCGGGCGGTCCCTTCAGCGATATGCGGGTGACGCCCTCCCGCGTCCGGAGCCGGCACGCCCAGCGGGCGGCGCCGAGCCGCGCGTCGGCGGTATCGAGGTAGCGGTCCTCCTCGAGCACCGTGCGCGCCGGCCCGAGGGTCGCGGCGGCCAGCGTCGGGCGCGTGGCGAGTCGCTCGAGCGTGGCGCGCGTCTCCGCGCGAAAGCGTGCCTCGACCTCAACGCCCATAGCGCGCGGCCGCGTCCCGGACCGCGGTGGCGATGACCTGGCGCAGCTCGGCCGGCTCGAGCACCTCGACCGCCTCTCCCCACGACAGGATCCAGGGCCGGATCTCGACGGTGCCGGCAACCGTCACCGTCATCTCGACACCGCCGTCGTCGAGCTCGGTGAGCTCCTGCGACCGATGCCACACCGCCTCCCTGACGCGGTGCGCCACCGACGGCGCGAAGCGCAGCCGCACGCGACCCGTCGGGGTGGTGTCGGATGACCAGATGCCCCACGAGTTCGCGAGCCAGCGATCCGGGTCGAAGTCCTCCGGGATCTCGTAGCGGTCGAGGGTGAGCGTCGCGCTGCGGATCCGCTCGACCTTGTACGTGCGCATCGCGTCGGCGGGCTCGTCGAAGCCGATGAGGTACACGCTGCGCAGCGCCGCGTCCGGCTCCAGGAAGTACGGCTGCACGCGGGTCCGCTTTTCCTGGCCGGTGCCGGGGTCGTAGGTGATCTCGACCACCCGCCCCTCGGCCCAGCCGCGGGCGACCGCGGAGAAGCTGCGCGTGAACGGCTCATTCGCGTCGTGATCGCCGACGGACAGCATGGTCGCGGCCACGTGCCGTGCAATCGGCTGCGGCAGCAGGTCGGCGAGCTTGGTGAAGGCGCTGACGACCGCGGCGTCGTACTGGTCGCTCCAGCGCGCGATGAGGCGTGCCGCCAGGAACAGCACGATCGCCTCCGGCACCGCCAGCCGCAGGGGCGGCAGGAAGAACTTGCGATCGATGCCGTAGCGCCCGCGACCGGCCTGGAAGACCGGGACGCCGAGCTCCTCGTCGAGGGCGTTGATGTCGCGGTAGACGGTCCGCGTGGTCATGCCGGTCAGGCGCGCGATCTCGGAGACCGGCACGCCCGACTCGCCGCTGCCCTTCGAGTACAGGATGGAGGCCACTGAGAGCAGGCGTGCCAGGCGGTCGCGCTTGCGGCCGATGCGGTCGTCTCCGCCCTCGTCCCAGCCGTCCCATTCATCGGACTCGGTCACTTCGCTCTCCCCTCCCGCATCCGCCATGAGCGCATGGTACGGCCCGGCGTCCTTGCCGCTCAGGAGGTCACCCGCCGCTTGCCGACGGATTCGGCGACGGGTCCGGCGGCGTCGGTGGCGGCGGCTCGCCCGGCAGCGCCGCGATGAGAGCCCGGTTCGCCGCGTCGTCCACGCCGATCAGAAGGAAGACGAACTCGCCATCGGACCACGTGTACAGCACCGTCCCCGCGGCCGTGGCGATGTCACCGGGCCGGGTCCAGACCTGCCGATCGGCCACCGTGATCAGCTCCCACGGCTCAGGGTCGAGGCCGGCGATGCCCAGGTAACGGCCGGCGGTGGCGAGGTGCGGCTCGAGATCCTCGGTGCTCACCGGGTCGCCGTCGGTCCGAACGGCATACAGCGTCAGGCGCGGCTGCTCCACGTAGGCGATGGCCAGCGACGCGAAGTCGAGGCCGATCTCACCGTAGGCGAGGCCAACGTCGCCGGGTGTGAGCGCGAACTCGCCGATGGGGGCGACGACCAGCGGGTGGCCCGCGACGGTGGAAGGGAGCAGCGCCGCGAGCCCGGTGTCCGCGGGGTTCGTGAAACGGGGGGTGGGTTGGGGGCTGGGCGAGGGAGTCGGCGTCGGGACCACTGGAGTCGCCGATGCTGCCGCGCTGGCTTCCACCGGTGTCGGAATTGGGCTCGGAGCGGGTGCCGAACAGCCCGCCAGGCCGAAGGCGAGGGCGCCGGCGACGGACAGGACCATCCGGCCGCGCGGCGTGACGAGGCGGCGGAGCGTCATGGGCGCCGGATGATACACGCGGTGCCGGCCGGTCAGGCCGCGTCGAGGTCCGCCTGTGCTGCATCGGTCCGTCGGCGCCCCGGGAGGGAATCGGCGCGGATCACGCGGTCCCCTCCGGAGCGCTTGCCGAAGTAGAGCGCCGCGTCCGCCGCGGCCGCCAGCCCGGCGCGGTCGAGCGCGTCGCCGGGCATTCCGGCGATCCCGACCGTGATCGTGACGGGCGTCGCATCGGCCTCCGAAAGCGAGGCGACCGCGCGCCGCAGCCGCTCGGCCACGCGCATCGCCTCATCGACGCCGGCGCCCGGAAGGATCAGGGCGAACTCGTCGCCCCCGTAGCGGTAGACGACATCGTCCGCCCGCGCGGCGCCCACCAGGGCGGCCGCCACGCGCTTCAGCAGGTCGTCGCCGTCGGGATGGCCGTGGTGGTCGTTGTATGCCTTGAAGCGGTCGAGGTCCATCATGAGCACCGACAGCCGCAGCTCGTCACCGACGTCTCGCGGCGACTCGCTGGCACGGGCGAGATCCCGCTGGAATGCGCCATGGTTCCGAAGCTCGGTGAGTGCATCGGTCTCGGCTCGCTCGCTCATGGCGTGGTGGGTGTCCGCGTTGCGCAGCGCGATAGCGGCCTGCGCCGCGAACAGCTGGACGAGCTGGAAGTCCGCCTCGCTGAAGTGAACCTCGGCCCCTCCCGCGCGGGAGGGGCTCAGGGCACCGAGCACCTCGCCATCCGCGATGAGCGGGACCACGATGAGCGCCTCCGGCTCGGACGACGCCCCGACCTCATCGTTGGCGAGGACCGGCTCGCGCCGCTCCACCGCCCGGCCCATCGGCCCGTGGCCGAACGGGATGAGATCGCTGTCGAGGGCGCCTCCGGCGCTGTCACGCGACAGGACCGGCTGCATGAGGCCGCGCTCGTGGTCGGCGCGGTAAATCGCCACGGTGTCGTGCGCGACCACCTCGCGCAGGCCGTCGGCGATCGTGTCGAGCACGTCGCCCTGATCGAGGGTCCACAGCAGACGCTGGTTCACCTCCAGCAGGCGCCGTTGGGACTCGGCTCGCCGTGCAAGCTCGGCGGTCTGGGCGGTCAGCTGGCCATAGGTGGTGGCGTTCGCCATTGCCTGGGCGGCATAGCCGGCGAAGATGCCCATCGTCTGGAGATCATCGTCGCTGAAACGATCGACCCCGAGCTGGCTGAGGACGATCACTCCGAGGGCACGGGACTCGTAGAGCATCGGCACCACGAGCATCGACTCGGGAACCTCATCGGTCCCGTCGATCGTCTTGCCGCGCGGATCCTCGAGGGTGTTGTTGATGAGGAGAGCCTGGCCGTGCTCCGCGACCCAGCCGGTGAATCCCTCGCCGATCTTGAGCGTCAGCAGCTCCGCCGTGGTGGCATGGTCCGCCCCGAGCATCTCGCGGGTGAACGCGACGGGCTCGCAGATGCCGAGCTCGCGGTCGACCCGGTAGACGCGGATGTCGTTGTAGGCGGCGATGGTGCTGGCCTCGTCGACGATGGCCTCGGCGATGGCGCGCACGTCCGTGAGGCGGTTGAGGCGGGCCGACAGGTCCTGGATGGAACGCATGCGGGCGGCGTGGAGCTCGATCGATTGGTAGAGCCGGGCGTTCTGGATGGCCACCGCGGCCTGGTCGGCAAACGCCTGGGCGAGGGCCACCTCCTCCTCCGGCCAGACCCGGTCGCCGTCGTGATACAGGCCGATCACCCCCAGTCCCCGTCCCTGGCTGATGAGTGGGGTGATGCACACGGTCCGTATTCCCTCCGCGGCGTAGGCGCTCTGCATCTCCCCGATGGCCGGATCGAGGTGCGCGTCCCGCATCCAGATCGGCCGTCGCTGGTCGAGGGCCTCATTGCCGATGGCCCGGCTCGTCGGCGTCAGCTCGGCGCTTCGCTGGAGGAACTCGTCACTCAGGTTGCGAGTGACCAGCGCCACGGGGTGCGGCGATCCGTCGAAGAGCCAGATGCCGGCGCGCTGCGCGCCGAACATCGTGCGCGTGCGCTCGATGATCTCGGCAGCGACGCGGGTCAGGTCCAGGGTGCCCGTCAGCTCCTTGGTGACCGCACGCAGGGCCCGAGCCCTGCGGACCTCGAGTCGTGATCGGACGAGAAGGCGCGCATTGGCGAGATGCGAGGCGATGCTCGCCATCAGCGAACCGCGGAAGGGCTCGGACATCGCGGCGGCGGCGTGCGACTCCACCACGAGCAGCCCGACCACGCTGCGCCCGGCACGAAGTGGCATGACCTCCAGCCCTGCGCCGCTCGGCCACTGGAGCGGGTCGTCGGTCGGGACGGACGCCCTCAGCTCGCCGAGGCCGATCTTGGCGCCGAGCTCGAGCACGGCGTCGTCGCTGTCAGCGGCGTAGACGGCTGCGCTTTCGAGGCCGAGATGCGCGCGAAGCCCCTGCACCGCGGCGCCAGCCACCCCCGATGGCAGAGACGATGACGAGAGACCGGCGGCGATCCGGCTGAAGACGGCGAGCTCGGCGTCGTCGTCCAGACGCTCGGCTGCGGGGGACGGCACGTCCTCGACGAGGAGGGCGCGCACATCCGAATCGCGGTATCGGCGGTCTCCACGCTCGTTGATGCGGTAGGCGACGAGGCGGCCGCCCTCGGTCCACGTGCGAATCGTGTTCGGATGGACGCCGAGCAGCCGTGCGGCCTGGGAGACCGTGAGCAGCGCATCGGCTCGTTCGAGGGTCATCGGGGACTCCGTTCGCGGAGCCTGACGACGCTCTGGCTGGAGCATCTGGTAGGTCCCGTGAGGACGATGGTAGAAACGTGAGGAACGTTTCTCCATCCCTCGTTCGTACCGGCGCGGGCCGTACCGGGGTCAGCCGCTCAGCGCGGCCGCGGCGATCGCCGCCACGACGCCTCCGAGCGTCATGAGCAGCCCGACGGCGATCCCCAGGAGGGATCCCGCCATCAGCCGGCGACGACCTCCGAGCAGCCGCATCGCGTCATCCAGCGCCAGCGACGTCACCAGGTACCCGCCTTCCGGTGGCTCGAGCGTCACCCCTCCGCTGGGGCGGAGCGCGACGCGGGCGAGCACCAGCAGCCTGTCGGTCAGGTTGACGGTGCGTATCGTCGATCGGGCCGCGATGGCCGTCACGCCGTGCCGTTGCTCCAGCTGCCTGACCGCGGAGGCGTGGGGCTCCTCGAGCTCGTCGGCGTTTCCCCTCCACACCGATGGGATGGTGATCAGCGGCTCGGCGGCCCGCGACAGATCCATGCTCAGCGAGCCGTCGTGGTCCCACAGCTCGAAGGAGCGCGTCTCGCGCAGCCGCTCCACTCTGCGCCATCCGATGCCGTGCAGGAGGACCTCCACGTCTCGGTGATAGGCGACCAGCCGATCCGCGCCGATGAGCAGCGGATCCCGGCAGCGAATCCGCCCCGTCACCCGCACCGGCCGACCTCCGCCATCGGTTCGATCGAGCAGCGCCCCGACCCGCGCCTCGCGCGCGCCGGCCAGCCTGCGCGCCATGCGTGGGTGCCCGCCGGCGGCGCGAACGCCGAGCGCCGATGCGGCGGCGAGCACTGCACCCGCGACGGCGACCAGTGCGAAGGCGGTCCAGGGAGACATCAGGCGACGCGCTCGATCAGCGTGGCGCGGAGTCCGCGAGGTCAACCACCCGCCCGCCGCTGGCACGGACCAGCGCCTCGGGCGTGATGGCGAACACCGCATCGGGCAGCCCTGCGGCGGCCCACAGCCGGTCGTGCGTCAGCAGGTCGCGGTCGATGAGCACCGTGAGCGGCCGGTCGTGGCCGAACGGCGGGATGCCCCCGATCGCGAAGCCCGTCGCCTCGCGTGCCTGCTCACCGTCCGCGCGCCGAACCTCGGGGATGCCGAGCGCCTGGCCCAGCCGCACGGTGTCCACGCGGTTGGTCCCCGAGGTGAGCGCCAGAACAGCATCCTCGCCGGCCATGAACACGAGCGACTTCACGATCTGGGCGACGTGGCAGCCGATCGCGTGGGCCGCGTCCGCGGCGGTTCGGGTCCCCTCCGGGAAGCGCTCGACCTCGATATCGAGCCCCGCGACGGAGGCGGCGGCGACCACGCGGCCGACGTTGGGGTGCATCGCCGGATGATAGGCCGCGTGCTACGCTGGGCTCACAACAGAACGAGACGACAGGGGAGCGCGACAGCGCTGAGAGTGCGGGCACGAGTTGCCCGCAGACCCTCGGAACCTGATCTGGGTCATGCCAGCGCAGGGAGTCGGTGCACGCGTGCAGCGGCGCGCCCGAGAGGTCAGCCTCACGGGCGCTTCTTCGTTTCAATCGGACCGATGCACGAGGTTGGATGACGCACATGAGGGCCGTGGTGATCGCCGCCGGCGACCTGGATCCGCTCGACCGGGCGGTGCTGGATGCTGCCGACATCACCGTCGCCGCCGATGGTGGAGCCGCATCCCTCGAGCGCATCGGCCTGCGCCCGGATCTCCTGGTCGGAGATCTTGACTCCATCGATGCGGACCTCGTCGAGCGCCTCACCGCGGATGGCACCCGTGTGGAGCGTCACCCGATCGATAAGGAGGCTTCCGATACCGAGCTCGCCGTCGAGGCCGCGTTGGCCAGGGGCGCGAGCGCGATAGTGATCCTGGGGGCAGCTGGCGGAGATCGCCTGGATCACGAGCTCGCCAACCTGCTGCTGCTCACCGACCCGGCGCTTGCCGGCCGAGAGATCAGCGCCGTCCGCGGCGGTTCCCGGGTCAGCGCACTGCACGGCGGCGCGCGGCGTCGGCTCGCCGGCGCCATCGGCGACCTCGTCACGCTGCTTCCCGTCGGCGGCGCGGCGGGCGGCGTCACGACCGCTGGCCTGCGGTGGCCGCTCGATGGCGCCACGCTGACCATGGGGCGCTCGCGTGGGCTGTCGAACGAGATCGTGAGCAGTCCCGCATCGGTCCAGCTCAGGGAGGGAACCCTGTTGGTGATCGAGACGACCATGGGAGGCAGGGACGAATGACACCGCGCGGGCAGGCTGAGGGATGGCGGGTGGTGGACGTGGTCGTGGCGGCCGTGGTCTCGGCCGCCTTCGGCATCGCATTCCTTGCCTGGAATCTCACGTACGTGGCGGCGACGCCGCTCTTCGTGGCCCTGCCGGCAGCACAGGCCATCCTCTACGGCGTCTGGCTGCTGCCTGGCGTGCTGGTGGCGCTCATCGTTCGGCGGCCCGGTGCGGCGCTGTTCGGCGGCGTCGTATCCGCTCTCGTGTCGATGGTGCTGGGCGGGTCGCCTTGGGGTGCCGACACGCTGCTGTCCGGGGCGATCCAGGGCGCCGGCGCGGAGATCGCCTTCGCCATCGGCCTCTACCGCTGGTGGACGCTGCCGGTCGCCGTGCTGGCCGGAGTGCTCGCCGGGGCGGGCGCCGCGGTGCACGACCTGCTGCTCTACTACCCGGACGTCGGCCCGGAGTTCCAGGCGATCTTCGCGGCCGCCACCATGCTGAGCGGAGCGCTGATCGCGGGCGTCGGCGGCTGGCTGCTGCTGCGGGCGCTGGCGGCGGCCGGCGTGCTCGGCAGCTTCGCGGCGGGACGCGAGCAACGAGCGGTCTGACCGTCATCGGGGTGGCCGGTCGGCGGCCTCCGGCCGTCGAGGCACGGGGATGGGGGGTCCGCCATGCCGGCCGGCGCGAATGGGCCCTTCGCGGCCTCGACCTTCGCATCGAGGCCGGGGAGCGCGTGCTGCTTGTGGGCCGATCCGGATCGGGGAAGTCGACGCTGCTCGCTGCCCTTGCCGGGCTGCTCGATCCGTCGGTCACCGAGACGGAGGGTGAGCTGCTGGTGGGTGGCCGCCCGCCGCGCGAGGCCTCCGGCTCGACCGGGCTCCTCTTCCAGGATCCAGAGTCGCAGATCGTCATGGGCCGCGCGGGCGACGACGTGGCATTCGGGCTGGAGAACCGATGCGTCCAGACGTCGGAGATCCCCGGTCGCGTCCGCGAGGCGCTCGATGCGGTGGAATTCCCGTATGGCCCGGAGCGTTCGACCAGCGCCCTCTCCGGCGGCGAGCGACAGCGCCTGGCACTGGCCGGAACCCTCGCGCTTCGCCCCAGGCTCCTGCTGCTTGATGAGCCCACGGCCAACCTCGATCCGATGGGAGCGGACCGCCTGCGGTCGGTGCTCGGCCGCGTGCTGGAGGGGGGCGAAACCACGCTCGTGCTGGTCGAGCACCGCATCGAGCAGTCACTGGCGCTCGTGGGGCGCCTGGTGGCCATCGACGGGCGCGCGGGTGTCGTCGCCGATGGGCCACCCTCCGAGATCCTCGCGGCCGATCCGGCCCGGCTCGCTGAGCGCGGCATCTGGTCCCCGGGCTTCTCGGCGGCCGTGGCGATAACCCGAAGCGACGGCGAGACTCCGGCGGCACTGGTCCATGCCGATGGCGCCTCGTTCCGCTACCCGGCGTCCGGCGTCGACGCGGTGAATGCCACGGATGTCGTGCTCCGCTCGTCGGAGGCACTCGCCATCACCGGCCCCAACGGCAGCGGCAAGTCAACGCTCGCGCTGCTGCTCGGCGGCCTCATCGCGCCGAGCGCGGGGTTCGTGCGGGCCACCGACGCCCTCGCGCCTGACCGCGCAGGCACCTCGCTCGCGAGCTTCGGGGCGCGGGATCTCGTTCGCCGCATAGGCTCCGTCTTCCAGGATCCCGAGCACCAGCTCCTTGCCGGCACCGTGCGCAGGGAGCTCATGATCGGGCCTCGACGTGCCGGGATGGCCGAGGCCGCGGCGTTGGCGCGCGCGAACGAGCTGCTGGAGCGGATGAGCCTCTCGCACCTCGCTGAGGCCAACCCGTTCACGCTGTCGGGTGGCGAGAAGCGGCGCCTGTCAGTTGCCACGGCCCTCGCCACCGCGCCGCGTCTGCTCATCCTCGACGAGCCCACCTTCGGGCAGGACCCGCGCGGCTGGATCGAGCTCCTCGGGCTGCTCTCCTCGCTCCGCGAGGACGGGCACGGGCTCTGCGTCGTGACGCATGACGAGCCGTTCGTGGACGCGATCGCGGACCGCCGGCTGCTTATGGCGGGATCGGCGGGATCGGCCTGATGCGCCTCGTCGTCCCTCTCGATCCGCGGCCATCGGCGCCACTGGTGCGGGCCAATCCGATCGCCAAGCTGGTCGCAGCACTGGTGCTGCTGATCGCGCTGCTCGTGTCGCTCGACGGCGTCACCGCTGCGGTGATCCTCGCCGCCCTCCTCGCGCTCGTCCCCGCCTCGGGCCTCGACCCGCGCGCGCTGATCGGACGATCGTGGTTGATCGTGCTGACCGCCGTGTCGATCGGCCTGCTCAACGTGATCCTCGCCCCCGCCCAGTCCGGCGCGACCGTGCTCGAGCTCGGGCCGCTGCGGGTCGGCTTCGGCACACTGTTCGACGGCGCGGGCCTCACCATCCGGCTGCTGGCGGTCGCGATGGCGGGCATCCTGGCGACGGCGACGAGCCAGCCCACCGACGTTGCCGACGCGCTCATCCAACAGCTCCGGGTCTCGCCGCGCCTCGCGATCGGCGCCCTCGCCGCGCTCCGCCTGCTTCCGGTCCTCGCGCGCGACTGGCAGACGGCCGCGCTGGCACGCCGAGCCCGCGGCGTCGAGGCCGGTCGTTCACCCATCGCTGCCGTGCGCCTCTTCGCCGGGCAGCTGCTGGGCCTCCTGGTCGGCGCGGTCCGCCGCGGCAGCCGCATGGCGCTGGCGATGGAGGCGCGGGGCTTCGGCGCGCTGCCCTGTCGGTCGGTGGCCCGCGTTCAGCGCATGCGCCAGGGAGACTGGGCGTGGATCGGCGGTGCCTTGGCGCTGGCGATCGGGGCCGTCGCGCTCAGCCTCTCGCTGGGGACGTGGCGGCCGCTCATCGGCTGACCGGGTCAGGCGCCGCCGGAGAAGGGCTGGAGCCAGGTCGGCTCGTGCACTGCGCCGATGTAGCGACGCGGATCGAACGGCGCGAGCGACAGGGTGCGAGCGGCGCCGTCGACGATGAGCTCGGCCATCAGCAGGCCGAGGATGGGGGCGTAGGGGTGGCCGTGGCCGGTCAGGCCGGCCGCGACGTAGGCGCCCGGCATCCGGGTGCCGTCCTCGGCCGGCAGGGAACCCGCCATCGGGATCTCGAGCGAGGCAAAGTCGAGCAGCCCCGCCCAGCAACGGATGATGCGGGCGTCGCGGAGCTGGGGATGGATGCGGGCGAGCATGCCGGCCAGCAGCGCCGGCGGCTGGGGGCGGACCCGCGTCGAGTACGAGCCGATGCCCATGGCCTCGTCGGCCACCGCAAAGCCGCCGATGACGATCTCGCCGCTGCGCATCTGGCGCCAGTACTCGTTGCACTGGTTGGTCTCGTAGCCGAAGCGGCCGATGGAGGTGGGCAGCATCTCGGTGACGCACACCGTCTCGCGGATCGGCGTCAGGTTGGCGGCGAGGTGCGGCGCCAGTGCCGGGGTCCAGGCGTTCGTCGCCAGCAGCACGGACGGAGAGGCAACCTCTCCGTGGGTGGTGGCGACCCCCGCCGTTCGGCCGCCCTGTGCCAGCAGCCGCTCGACCCGCGCGCCCGTGACCACCGTGCCGCCCAGCGCACGCGTCGCCTCCAGCAGCGCGTAGACGAGCCGGAACGGATTCAGGGTCGCGTCGCGGACGGTCCAGGCGGCCGCGCGCGCCTCGTCGTGGGCGATGGCCGGTGCAAGCTTCCGCAGCGCCTCGCCGCGCACCAGGCGGACGTCCAGGCCCTCGGCGACCTTGAGCGCCGACGCCGCCTGGAGGTGCGCCTCCTGGTCCTCGTCCATGGCGATGTCGAGGGAGCCGAAGCGGTCCCACTCGATCCCACCCGGCAGCTCCGCGTCCCACGCCTCGAGCATGTCGAGCGCGCGGGTGGTGTAGTCCAGGATCGAGCGACCACCCGCCTCCTGGACGAGGCTTGTCACGCGCGGGAAGTGCCCACCGAGCCCGGCCAGCGCCATCCCCGCGTTTCGCCCCGACGCCCCGCTTGCGGGCGCATTGGCCTCGATCAGCAGCGGACGCATGCCGGCGCGGGCAAGGTGGTACGCCGCCGAGGCGCCGAGCATGCCACCCCCGACGACCACCACCTCGGCCGTGGCAGGCAGCTCCGCGCGCGGGTCGGGCGTGAAGGCCACGGGCTCCGGTGGCGGCGCGAAAGACGGCGCACGGGGCGGCGCGGGTCGAGGTTCGGTGCCGGGCATGGGTCGGCGGGAGCGTACCATCGGGTCCATGCCCGTCCACGAGGACCTCCGCTTCAGGGCGGGTGACCTGGCACTCGCGGCCACGCTCACGCTGCCAGACGCGCCAGGCGAAGGTCGCATTCCGTGGGCGCTGCTCGTCCCCTCCTGGCTGCCACGCGCTCGGGACGGCGACTGGGACCGCGCCAGGCATCCTGCGTGGTTCGACGACGGCCCCGCTGGTCCCGGACTGCTGGCGCGCATGGCCGATGCGCTGGCGGCCCGCGGCGTAGCCAGCCTGCGCTACGACCCGCGGGGATGCGGCGAGTCGGATGGCAGCTGGGAGTCCTCGGACCTGTTCAGCCGCATCGACGACGCTCGGGACGCGATCGGCGCCATGCGCTCGCGCCGCGAGCTGGACCTGCGCCGCACCGCCATCGTCGGCCACGGCGAGGGAACGGTCATCGCGCTCAGCGTGGCGGTCGCGGACCCGGCCATCGGCGCGCTCGGCGTCATCGGCGGCTTCGCCAGGTCGTTCCGCGACGTCATGCGCCGCGGGGTGACGGAGCGTGCGCGAACCGGACGCGATCGCCAGCATCCGGCCGTGGCCGCGCTCGACCGCCTCGCCGAGGAGATCGTCGAGCGCGTGGAGCGCCACGAGCGCGAGGTCACGCTGTCGATCGGCGACGAGGTGGTCACGCTGGCGTTGGCCGGCTGGGAGCAGGCGTTCCGCACGCCCCCGCTCGCGCTGGCCACCATGCTCCACCGCAGCGTCGTCATCCTCCACGGCAGCGACGACGCCTGGGCGGACCCCGACGAGGCGCGGCTACTCGCCGACGTCCTCCGCGAGAGCGGCAACGACCCGGTTATCCAGCTGGCCGACGGCAGCGGCCATGACCTCGCGGATGCTGCGGACGACGTGATCGAGGCCTTCGCCGATGCGCTCGTCGCCCGCATGGAGCCCCGGGAGCTGCCGCCCGTGCTCGTCGCGATCGAGCAGATGAGCTCGTCGCTAGACTCCTCGGCATGACGCGTCTGGCTGCCGGAGATTCCGCCCCGGAGTTCGAGATGGCCGCCGACGACGGCTCCACCGTCTCGAGCGCTTCGCTGGCGGGCTCGCGCTACGTCCTGTACTTCTATCCGAAGGACGACACGCCCGGCTGCACGAAGCAGGCATGCAGCCTCCGGGACAGCTGGTCGAGGGTGACCGAAACCGATGCGCAGGTCTTCGGCGTCTCCCCGGACAGCGTGAAAAGCCACAGCAGGTTCCGCGAGAAGTACTCGCTGCCCTATCGGCTCCTGTCGGACGAGGGCCACGGGCTGGCCGATGCGTACGGCGTGTGGGTCGAGAAGAAGTTCATGGGCCGCGAGTACATGGGCGTCGAGCGCAGCACGTTCGTCATCGGTCCCGGCGACGAGATCGAGCACGTCCTGGCGCAGGTGAAGCCCGAGGGGCACGTCGACCAGCTCCTCGAGGCGCTGGCCGGGTGAGGCCGGAGCGCAGCGTGCTCATGCTGAGCGCCGCCGTGGCCGTCGCGGGCCTCGTGCTCCTCGGCGTCGTCATCGGCCTGGTGGTCCTGCTGGACCCCATCCCGTGATCTGGGTCGCAACCGCGCTGGCTCTCATCGCCTGGCTGGCGGGCGTCATCTTCCGGCTGGGCTCGTGGGTGCACCTGCTCCTCCTCGCGGCGGCCGTGCTGCTCGTCTACCAGGTGATCGAGGAGCGCCGCGGGAAGGGGCCTCGCGACCGATAACCTGTCACGGGCTCGTCTACGCTTGACCGGTGGCGCGTATCGAGCCCTACCATCCAGAGGCGCGACAGTGAAGCTGCTTCACTTCGCCGACCTGCACCTTGACGCCCCGTTCGCCTGGGCGCCACCGGAGACGGCACGGCTGCGTCGGCGGAACCGACGCGATGTCCTCGTCAGGATCCTCCAGCTCGCCGATGCGGAGCAGGTGGACGCCATCATGTGTGGCGGAGATCTGTTCGAGCACGACCGCTTCACGCCCGACACGGTGGAGTTCCTCCGCGACAGCTTCGCCAGGACGGACCGGCCGATCTATCTCGCGCCCGGCAATCACGACTGGTACTCGGACCGGAGTCCCTATGCGCGCGTTGACTGGCCATCGAACGTCCACGTCTTCACGGAAGCGCGCCTGGTGCCGGTGACGCTGGTAGATGGCCTCACGCTCTGGGGGGCCGCCCACCGTGCACCGGCGAATACCGATGGATTCTTCGGGGCCTTCCGCCCCGACCGTGCTGGCGTCCATCTCGCCCTGGCGCACGCCTCGGAGCGGAGCGTGCTCGGCTGGCAGGAGGCTGGGAAGCAGCCACATGCCCCGTTCGACGATGACGAGCTCACCGCCGCAGACATCACGCACGCCTTCCTCGGCCACTATCACCTGGCGCGCGACGCGGAGAGATATACCTATCCGGGGAACCCCGATCCCCTCGAGTTCGGCGAGGAGGGCGAGCGCGGAGCGGTGGTCGCCACGATCCAGCCGGACGGCAGCGTTGAGCGCGTTCGCCACTCCGTCGCGGTGAGCGCGGTCCACGATCTGTTGGTGCCTCTCGACGGTTGTGCCCACTCCGACGACGTGCGCGCCGCGGTGGCTGCCGCGATCAGCGGGGTCGGTGGCTGCGTGCGGATCACGCTGACGGGCGAGCTGCCTTCCGGCGTGGAGATTGACCTGCGCGATCTGCATCGACTCGGCGGTCACCTCGACGGGTTGCTGGTGCGGGCGGAGGGGCTGAAGGTTGCCTACGACCTGGAGGCACTCGCCGAAGAGGTGACGGTCCGCGGCCAGTTCGTGCGCGACGCGCTTCGCGAGATCGCGGACCCGGATCAGCGTCGGCGAGTGGTGATCACCGGGCTCCGCGCCCTCGAGGGTCGGGCGGACCTGGAGGTGATCTAGACCGATGCAGATCGAGCGCGTGACTGCCCGAGCCTTTGGTCCTTTCCGCGGCAGGTCTCTCGACTTCGCGCCGGGCCTGACGGTGGTCAGCGGGCCAAACGAGTCCGGCAAGTCCAGTTGGCATGCCGCCACCCGCGTCGCGCTGTGCGGAATGCGGCGCGGTCGGGGTGCCGGGACGAGTGACGATCGCGAGTTCGCGGCCCGCCATCGTCCATGGGACGACCCGGAGCGGTGGGAGGTCGAGGCCCGCGTGTCGCTCAATGATGGACGGACCGTCGACATCAGCCAGGACCTCGCCGGAAAGGTGGCCTGCCGGGCGGTGGAGGTGGGGCTCGGGCGCGACGTCTCGGACGAGATCCTGGATGGCACCCCGGACGCATCCCGCTGGCTCGGTCTCGACCGCGACGCATTCGCGGCCACCATCTGCGTCAACCAGGCACAGATCCACTCGGTCGGCGAGTCGGCCGGCATGCTCCAGGAGCACATGCAGCGCGCGGCCGCGACCCGCGGCACCGATGCGACCGCGGCAGAGGCCATTGAGCGTCTGACGGCGTTCCGGCGCGAGGCCATCGGCGTCGATCGCGAGAACGCTCGGGGCCCGCTCCGAGCCGCAAAGAACCGCCTTGCTTCTTCGAAGGACGAGCTTGACCAGGCGCGACGGCAGCACGCCGAGTACATCGAGCTGGGGGCGCGTCTGGAGGTCGCTGAGCGCACGGCAACCGAGGCCCAGACCCGGCTCATGGTTGTTGAGGCGGCGCTCGCCGAGACCGTGGCGACCCGGGCAAGGATTCGCGCGGATCGCGCGAGGGACCTCGCGGCGCGTCACCCGTCGGCACCTGCGACGAGTGCGGCTCGTGACGTGGCGGCGGACATCGTTGCCGCAGCGCTGGCCGGCTGGGCGCATCGGCCAAACGCCACGCCGCTGGAGGGATCGACTGTCGAAGAGCTCGAGCGTGAGCTGGAAAGGGTCCCGCCGCTCCCCGATGGTGACATCCAGCAGCACTCCAGCGTGGTCGAGGCGCGCCGAGAGGCGGAGCGCGCGGCAGATGCGCTGGCGTTCCTGGCCGCGCAGTCGGATGAGGCGGGCCGTGGCGATGGCGCGCCCGAGCCGCGTCAAAGGGCCGCTCGGTGGCGTCTCGTCGGGCTGGTCGCGGCGGGAGCGATCGGCGTCGTGGGCATCGTCATGCTATCGCTGGGGGTCACGTTGGCAGGGGCTGGCGCGATGGTCGTGGCGCTCGCCCTGGCGGCCTGGATGCTCGTTGGCGCGCAGCGCGGCGCGCTCAGCCATCCCACCGAGCGCGGACGTCAGGCACACGCTGACCTGCAGAGGCGTAGGGCTGGGTTGGAGTCCCGTCTCGTCGCCGCAAACGCGGTTCTGCACGAGGAGCTGGAGGCGCGCGGAACATCGACGGCGCCGGATCCGCTGGCGGCGGCGATGCGGTACGAGTCCGAGTGCCGGACGCGGTCAGAGCAGGCGGCGGCCGCGGGGCGTGCCGAGCCGTTGCGGAAGGCGATCGCCGCGCGACGTGCGGCGGAACAGGGCGTCGCCGAGGCCGCCGCGGCGCTCGCCGCCTCGGCAGCGGCGCTGACTGACGCCGCGCGGGCCACGGGGGTGGCGACGGACAGTCGGACACCGGACGACCTCGTGGAGGAGCTGGAGCAGTGGCGGCGCCGCCGGGCCGACCAGGCTCGGCTCGCCGACGAGGCCATGGCGGAGTGGCAGGAGCTTCAGTCCCTTCTGGCCGGAGCGACTGTGCGCGAGCTTGAGGAACAGGCCTCGGACCTCACTGCACGCGCAGCGCGCCTTGTCGCGGAGATCGGAGCGAGGCCTCCTGCACTCCCCAGCGGCGACCTCGAGAGTCTCCGTGACGAGCTCCGGGGAACCCATGAGGTGGCACGCCGCCAGGCAGACGAACTCTCCGGTGGGCTCGAGGTGCTCAGCCGGCAGTTGCCCGACGTCGCCGAGGCCGAGGAGGCGCTCGCCGCCACGCAGGCGGAGCTTCATCGCGTCCAGGCGCTCGCCACGACGCTCGACCACGCCCTCGTCCTGCTGCGCTCGGCAGAGGAGCGCGTGCATCGCGACCTGGCACCGGTGCTTGCGGAGTCGATCGGCCGCTGGCTCCCTCGCGTGTGCGCCGGGCGCTACGTCGACGTGACCGTGGATCCTGCCGACCTGGCCGTGAAGGTGAAGGAGGCCCACACCGGCCAGTGGCGGGAGGCCCGCCTGCTTTCGCAGGGGACTCGCGAGCAGATCTACCTGCTCCTTCGCGTTGCCATGGCACAGCATCTCGTCACGAACGGCGAGACGGCTCCCCTGCTGCTCGATGAGGTGACCGCGCAGTCCGATGCCGAGCGGACGGTCCAGCTGCTGGAGGTCGTGCACCTGGTGAGCGAGGAGCGACAGGTGATCCTGTTCAGCCACGACCCGCTTGTCGCATCGTGGGCAGAGACCTTGTCGGCTCCCGCGGACGCGCTGGTTCGTCTCAGCAGCCTTGGGGCCACACTGGCGGAAGAGACGTCCATGGCGCACGTCGCAGGCTGACCGCGCGATGTCCGACAGCTAACGATGCCTGACGAC